>Ga0196970_1001317_pt1 | contig 17630 bp, 42 predicted proteins | sample S1v_513CmetaG_FD_148672 | JGI IMG/M metagenome (GOLD analysis project Ga0196970, IMG submission 148672) | Soil microbial communities from Anza Borrego desert, Southern California, United States - S1+v_5-13C | ecosystem: Environmental > Terrestrial > Soil > Desert | place: USA: California...
TACGGGAATGCGTGGGTATCCGGGGATGCGCGGGTATACGGGGATGCGCGGGTATCCGGGAATGCGCGGGTATACGGGGATGCGCGGGTATACGGGGATGCGTGGGTATACGGGGATGCGCGGGTAGAATCTCGAAAGCACATCTTTTGGGCTTCGTCGGTAGGATCGGAATCCGGCACACTCACAGCCTACACGATCAAAACAGGTGAAATCGAAGTTACACGCGGCTGCTTCCGTGGGACGCTTGAAGAGTTTGAAAACGCCGTAAATAGTCGTCACGGAGATAGCCGACATGGCGAGGAATATCTAGTCCTTATCCAATATATCAAGCTGCGTTTCCGCGAAGTTACAGTGTCGGTGGAGGTTGACTAACACGAGCGCACAACGCCTTTTAGAACGCTGGCACGCATGGCGCAGAATGTGCGAACTACGCAGGATGCTTGAAAGCGGTCATGTAACCGATCCGTGTTGGATCACATTTTTGAAGATGGAGATTGAAGAGTTAGAAGCTGATTTAAGGGTATTGGAGGCTGCTTGACATGTGGGTGCATGAAATGACAGACGAACAAAAGCGGGAATATGGCTTCGTAGACTTAAGCATCACAGAATTACAACGTCTCGGTTATACGCTCGCGAAAACCGGATGGAAGAAGGTGCAGCCAAATGGTGAAGTGCGGGTGTGGCAGGGAGGCCAAGTACGAGTTATACGAAACGAAACAACCGCATTGCCCGATTTGTCTTGACGAGGCGTTAGAAATCGATGGACAGATTTTAGTAGGGAGGTTAGATGAACTTGCATATGCCCGTGAGGATCAAAGCGAAAGATGATTTTGCATCTATGTTAGCCCTGTCACTTGTGGGTGGTCGTTACGTTGACGGTTCGTTTCCAAGATTCTGTTTTAGTTCTCCGGTCCAACGGGCCGAATACGACCGAATCAGACGGGAATTGGAAAAGAAAAATGACCGCTGCGCCAACAGCGATCACCAGCTTTAAAAAAATTATCGGATTCAATTTATCACATTATTTAGGAGGTTGTAAAGCCCATGCGTTTATATGAACTGTCTGAACAGTATGAAACGTTGCTTGAAATGGCAATTGATAACCCGGATAACGAGCAGTTACAGGAGTTTTTAGTCGGGCTTGAAGGAAAGATTGAGGAAAAAATTGAGAACACGATCAAGGTAATCCGCTCTTTGGAAGCAGAGGCAAAGGCTATCAAGGAAGAAGAAGAACGCCTTGCTGCTCGCCGCAAATCTATTGAAAACAGTTCTGTCCGGCTGAAAGAAAACGTCGAAACGATCATGAAACGGATGGAAATGGAGAAGGTTAAGGGGCAACTCTTTACCATCTCCCTCCAATCCAATCCGCCCAAAGTCGTCATACTGGATGAATTTCACATTCCGCAAAAGTATTTTGTTACGCCGCAGCCGGTTCCACAACTTCAAAAGAAAGACATCATCGAAGCGTGGAAACAGGGAAAGGATATTCCCGGCGTTCAAGTCGTGCAAGAAAAGTCTTTGAGAGTGCGGTGATTATATGAGCGAACTTAATTTGTGGCAAAAGCTTGTTAAGGTGCGCGAAGTTGCCGGAGGATTCTCCAAAGATACTAAGGGCTATGGTTACTCCTATGTATCAGGAAATCAGGTGCTCTCCAAAATCAAAGACAAAATGAACGAGCTTAACCTTCTGCTCCTACCATCAACGCAGGTTGGTGAACACCATACTCACGCTTACAAGACGGCAAAGGGCAAAGATGCTTTGGATTTCGTGGTTAAGGGTGAAATGTCATACACCTGGATCAACGGAGATAACCCAACGGAAAGGGAAACAGTCACCTGGGCCTATTACGGCCAACAAGACGAAATTTCCAAAGCTTACGGTTCAGCGTTGACTTATAGCGAAAGGTATTACCTTCTGAAAAGCCTTGGGCTTCCTACTGATGAAGATGATCCAGATGGCAAGGACAGTAAAGGCAACGAACCGGAAACTAGAGAGCAGCCAAAGCAACCGCCCCCCGCGCTTAAAGCGAAATGGAAACTGCTCAACAACAATAGTCTGGAAGGATTCAACGAATGGGTTGCTAAGAAGACTGGGGAAAAGTGGAGTTATTCCGACATGGAACAGGCTTTGATCAAGAAAATTCAAGAGAAGAAAGCCGGGGAGGAAAACAATCAATGATGAATAATTGGAGCGGAACTGGACGTCTTACACGCGATCCCGAACTAAGATATAGCCCTAATGGTACGGCGGTTACTAAATTTACGTTGGCAGTTGATCGTGGATACACCTCACAGGATGGAACGAGCGCGGATTTTATTCCTATTGTAACCATGAAGCAACTGGCCGAAACAGCAGCCAACTACCTTCGTAAAGGGCGTTTGGTTGGGATCGAGGGCCGTATTCAAACGAGAAGTTACGAAGGAAATGACAATAAGAGAGTTTTTGTCACAGAAGTATTAGCCCATAGACTTCATTTCCTTGAATCCAATAAAGACAACAAACAGAAGAGCGATGATCCATTTCAAGACGACGGCAAACCAATCGACATTTCGGACGATGACTTACCATTTTAAGGCGGTGCGCTATGGCTGATATCGATCACTACCTTGAACAAATCGTTAGATTGCGCCAGGAGGCGGATGCGCTTCCTGACGATAATCCCGGCGCACTTATGCAAAAGATCAATCTATTATCTACCTGTGTGATGTACATCGGACGTGTATCTAGTCAAGTAGATGGGGATTACAAGCGCCATTATGCTGATCGCAAATTACAATACGCTTTAGCCTATCGTGATGCCAAGAGTGGCAAAGCGGCGGCGGCAGAAATAGCAGTAGCTGAAATGAGGCAAAAGGAAGCTGATTTGTACCAAGACATGATGCGCTGGAGGAATGCCCTAACATCGACCACGGAAGAGTTACACGCCTTGAAACTGAAACTAAGGGTTGACTATCAGCAAGGGGTGAACTGATATGTACGACTTTGGATTTCATCCAGCGCCAAAGCCGGGCAAGTCGGAAAGGCGCAACAGGGTAGATACATCACAGCGAAAGCGGAAGAAAAAAGACGGCGAAATGACCAAAGAACAGGTCCGGGCAGAAGTCAAAAAGCGTGATGGAAATTGGTGCCTTATTAGCGGTAAGCCCGGGCCTGGGCTTCACCTTCATCGTGTTGAATACAGCGGCATGGGTGGCGGAGGCGGAAAATATGAGGTTTGGAATTGCGTTCTACTATCGAACGAGATGCACACGCTAATACATTCCAACAAACGCGTTTATATGCCGCTCCTGATCCAGTATTTAAACGCTAAAAAGCACGGTCAAGACCCAAGCGCTATTTTGACCAAATTAAGAAGCAAAGCAAATATAAGCAGGTGGTGAAATGAAAGAGGCTTATTACTTTAGCCACGATAGCAATGCCCGGCATGACCCAAAAATGACAGCAATGCGCGGCGCTTATGGCGCAGAGGGTTATGGCTGGTTCTGGATGCTCATTGAAATGATGATGGAGGCCAGTGACTACAAACTTGATATGCATTCCAAGTACACATTTAATGCATTTGCATTGCAATTGCAAGCGGAATCTATGCAAATCGAAAAATTTGTACATGATTGCATAAACGAATTCGATTTATTCGCTTCCGATGGTCATTATTTTTGGAGTGAGTCACTACTGCGCCGGATGCAAAAACGAAAAAAGATAAGCGAATCCAGAAGCAAAGCAGCAAATAAACGCTGGAAAAATGCAAATGCATCTGAATCGGATGCAAATGCAATGCAAAATGATGCAAAGGAAAGTAAAGGAAAGGAAAGTAAAAGAAATAAAAAGGAAATTAAAAAGAATAAATATGCTGAATTTGTAACTCTTACGCAGGAGGAATATGACAAGCTCATATCCTCCTTCGGAGAGGACAGAACAAAACGAATGGTAGAAATACTGAACAACTACAAAGGCTCTAAGGGGAAAACGTACAAGAGCGATTATTTAGCCATTTTAAACTGGGTTGTCAAACGGGTAGAAGAGGAGGGGCGGAAATATGGCGGAGGTTCAGGGATTCCAAAGCACGAAAGGGATTCTAAGCCAGGATATGGCGGATCGGATCGAAAGATTACGAGCCTCGACCAAACATCAAGCGTTGGAGAATTCAGCGACGAAGAACTCTCAAGACTCATATAATTGCCCTCACTGCAAAGATACAGGTGATATATGGGTTGATGCGTGGACACTTAAAGAATGTACCCATTGCAACATTCGAAAGATGCAGGATATACAACGCAAGGTCAGGGCGGCACAGATCACGGACGAATTTAAAAGCAAAACCTTTAAGTCGTTTGATGTGTCGGATAGGCCAGAACCAATCAAACAGGCGAAGAGAGTTGCACAAGCCTATGTCCTTGCCTTCCAGCAGATTCGGAAGAACAAACAGAACAGCATAGCATTAATGGGCAATCCCGGATGCGGCAAAACGCATTTGCTTGCGGCGGTATCTAACAACCTTTTAGACGAAGGGGTAGAGGTCTTTTACTTCCCTTGGGTTGAAGGTATGAAAGAACTGACAAGCGCGGACTTTGAGCAAAAGCAAGAAATTATCCAGCGTATGCAAAAATGCGAGGTTCTTTTCCTGGACGATCTGTTCAAGGGACGGGGCAAGCCCACAGACTACCAATTTGAAACGGCCTGGGCGGTTCTTAATTATCGATACTTAAATAACCTGCCCATCCTGGTAAGTACAGAACGAAGCATATCTGACCTGTTAGATATCGACGAAGCGATGGGAAGCCGGATTGCAGAGGTTACAAAGGATTATAAAGCCGTAATAAACGGAAGCCGCGAGGAAATGAACTACAGGTTGAAAGGCGAGGTGTAAAAGTGGGGGCTTGGACTTGGATAATTATTTACTTGGCGATCGGGTTAGCAATTGGAGCATTCATTCAACTTTTTGTGAACAACATTGCTAGAAAGGTAGACAACGCAGAATATGACGAGGAAGAACAGAGAGAGGTCCAAAAAGAAATTGAAAATATAAATAAACTGTTTCGGGATGCCAATGTTACTATGCCGGTTTACTACTCTTTACTGGCGTTGTTGTGGCCGTTAGCATTTGTTGTCTTGTTCAAGGAGGCATTTAAAGGTGGAACACATTGACGATTACGACTTGTTTGATAAAGACTTTGAACTATTTATCCAAAAAGGGCGTGAGGACTTTGGGCTTGAGCAAGAAAGAACTAGCGCGCCAGAAACGGGAAGCGGAACAAACATTCAATTCATTCGCATATTTACTCCGGGAAAAGTTGGAGGGTGCGGATCACATCTTAACAAGAATTGATCATGAAGCGTCCGCTGTAGGCGTGTCAACGGATTTTAGGCGTGAGTATATGCGAGATAGATTAATTCAAATGATCGCGGAAATCGCAGAAGAAAGAGAGGCGAAGAAAAATGCAATGTAAAGTACCAGGATGCAACAACGAAGCAAACAGACATTTCGCAATGGTAGAAGTTTGTGACAGATGCCAATTAGATTTGGTGGACGAAGCGATAGTTTATTACGCCAGAAGATTTGATGATAGACCCGTGTTTGAATCAATTCGGCACCTTACACCTTGGAAAAAGGCTGGTCCTGGAGATAAAACAACGGTTACCATAGCAGGAATTAAAAACGGCCAAATCACATCATTACGACTTGGCAATGACAAGTTTGTTATTGATCGGCGCAATCACTATAAGGGGGTAGAGGTACTATGACAAGATTCGTGGGAATAGACCCAAGCACAAAAACGGGATTGGTGATATTGAATCAAGACGGAAACATTCTCGACACTATGGAAATCACGGCTAAAGGTGACGATCCGGGGCGCATGGCCGATATTATCGCCACAACAATAGACAACTTAGAGCGCGGGGATGTAGTAGCAATCGAAGGGTTTGGGTTTGCGTCTCAATCGGGTTTCTTGCTCGGAGGCATCGGCTGGGGAATCAGAGTTGGAATGTACCTTGCAGATATCCAATACAAAGAAGTCGCCCCGGCAGCACTTAAGAAATTCGCCAGCGGCAAAGGAAACACTAAAAAAGATGAACTAGCGGTCCACATTTTTAAACATTGGGGGTTCGAAAGCAAGTCAGACAACATTCGTGACGCTTACGTATTAGCCCAAATCGCCCGAGCAATCCGAATGGGTACAGCAAGCACTAAATACCAACAAGAGGTCGTGCAGGCGATTTTATCACCCCAAAAGACGAAGCAAAAGAAAGGCAAGGTTGCAAACGCGTGATTTAAGCGCCGTAATAGCTGCGTACAGACGTTTTAATAGTTCGGTAGAGTATTTGAAGGGCAAAACATAGAGGCCCCTCACAAAGCCTCCTAGAGCGTCACAACCATAATGCAAAGTATACGGGGATTAAAACTAAGATAAGGAGCGAGTGAAGATGGCACATATGAACGATTGGGAATGCCCCGTGTGTGGCAATGATTCGTTTGATATCGAATACACGGTGACAGACTTTGGACTGTCGATAGATGTTTATTGCGACGACGAACAATGCGAATTTCAAGCGGATGCAGATGTAATGATTCGACAATTTGAGTACGAAGAAGACGATTATGAAAATCTTGATGAAGACGACGAGGAGGAATCAGAATGAAAGCAAAGATCAGATTAACGATTGAATGGGAATATGAAACGAAACCGGAGGATTACAGAGGCTTGAATCTTGAAACCGATGAAGAGCGCCTGAATTACGATGTATCATCCGTAAAAAACGATCCTTGGGCAATGCTTGAAAGCGGGGATTGGTCGGTAAAAGAAGTCACGGGAGAATTGGTTGAGGAGGAATCCAAATGATAGGTAAAGCCAGTGAGATCAAAACTAAGCGCGTGTTTGATATTTATGATACTAAAAATAGATATTTAGGAATTGATGAGATGATTAACCACGCATTAAGTGAGCTTCAACCAAATGCTGAAATTTTGAAAATTGAATATCAGGCCGTTAGTTCGAACAGTGGTGACAATCACTATGCCCTAATCATCTACAAGGAGGCTAACCAATGAGTAACACGTCATACCAAGTTGATCAAGTCGGAAAACGCTGGTTTATCGTGCGGCGCGTGATAAATGTAAGCGGCCGGGAATTTGAGGCGTGGAAATGCGAGGCCACTTATACCATAAGGGGATATGATATAGCACAAAAACGATGGCACAAACATCGGAAGTGGATTCTAACAGGCCCGGGATCGAGAGCAGAACGTGAGGGAATTGTTAAGGCATTGGAAGATTATTTGAAGGAGGTTCCCCATGAACAATGACCGGATACAAGAGATAAATGATTTAAGGAATGCGGTTGAGTTTTGGAAGCAAGCAGCAGAAACGCAAAAGCACAATAACCTAGCGATATTAAAAGAGCATCGGGCCATGAAAGAAGCGCTGGAAAAGATGGCCGAATCAGAAGATGAATGGTACGTAGGCAGAATTCCAATGCGAGAATATGCCCGTACTGCCCTATCCCACCTGAAAGGATAACCACATGCGAAAACTAAGCGCGATGGGGAGTAGTCGGTTTGAGTTTGAGCCTTGGGAACTGGACATTCGAAACGAAATCAGAAACGACATATACGCATCAGCATATAGCGATTTGTTGGCAGCGTTGGAATCGGCCCTTAGCCGGGCTGATGGGGATATTGTGACAAGGGATAGTTTGCAGGAGTGGCTAGGACGGAAACTGACTGAGGAATTTATAAGGCGTAGAGGGGAGAGGTAAAAGGGATGAAAGAAGAACTGACTATACCAGAGTTGTCGGAACTGGTAGCAGATGCGGAGTACAAGAAGAAACATAGTGAAATAGCAAGGACAACATTAAAGCTGGTTAAAGCCTATTCCGAAGCATGTAATCAGCTTACCGAGAAGGACGCAACCATAAAACGTCTGGAAACCGCACTCTTTACACATCAAAGCTATGACAAGACGGTATGTGAGTTGCGCGAAGAGTTGGAACAGCGGGACGCAACCATAAAGAAACTACAAGACGAGCTTAAAAGGCAATCTGATCTTAAGCGTGAAACGTACCAAGAAAATGCTAAGTGGCAAGACGAATGCGAACGACTACGCAAATCGCTGAAAGCGGCAGAAAGAAGCATTTTAGAAGGAATTGGGGGCGCCCGATTCATTATCCATGCTGCTTTAGGGGAAGGCGAAAAACAAGTGGAAGCCAAAGTGGAATTCAACCCTGAAACTGATCCACTCCTAAGAATCTATCAGTATATCGAAAAATGCGGTTATACGTATAGTCCGCAAGATGTGCTTGTTGGATATCAAAAATATCAAGAAGGGTATTATGTGAGCCATACCATGAAAGACTGCATTGCCAACTTGGAATCCGAATTAAAAGCCCTTTTAGGGGAAGGTGATAAGGAATGAGCAGCCCAATATTTGATCCGCTGTTTAGAGCAATCAGAAAACATTCTCCTAACGCGTTCATCAACTTAAACAATGAACTCATTGTTGAGCCGAAGAACAACATTTATTTCCGGCTGGAGGATATAAAAAACGATCTGGATTTAAAGTGCAAAGTTATTGCTTGGCTATCTCGTCCGAGTTGCAAAGGCATTAGCGAGTACTGGCAAAAGAGAATACGCGCCATTGTTAATGAATTCTTGGGAACCAACTTCAATGAGGACGAAATGAGTGTCATTTATACCCGGCTCGGTAACGATTGTAATCGGAAATTATGTATGAAATTTATCGAGTCTGGATACGATCTGAACTTGCTCACTAGAAAAGCAGATGTTTGTTAGCCCCTATACGGATATAGAAGAGTAAAAGGAGGAACATATGAGCAAAAAGGGTGGACAAATACTAAACGATCTTTGGAATAGAGTAGATCAAGCCGGTTTCGATCAAATGATTGGTGAAGCTTTCGATCTTCTACCAACGAAAATCCAGAAGAGATTCATCAAGGAAATTTTAGATAACGACAGTTGGGATTTAAATGGAGAACCCGATCCAGAGGATAAAGAAAGGTATCGCAAATACATTCAGGATATAGAAGAGTAGACACAAAGAGCGAAGGAGTGAATGAAGTGTATGACAGATTGAATGAGGTAAAAAGACAACACGAATCGGCGAACTTACATCGTAGAGATATTGATTGGCTCATTGAGCAAGCAGAGAAGGTTAAAAAAGTCGAGTATGAAATTGACAACTCCGATATGGGAACTGCAATTGATAACATCATAAAAACCGTGAAGGGTTACCGGTGATCACTATGTATGGGAACGATAAAATAGGCTCATTTGATAAAATTATCTGTTCTTGTGGCTGGACTGGCCAGCGGTCTGAACTGAAGAGCATACCAAAATATGAAGGATATGATGAAGTTGGTGAGGCGGTTTGGGTTGAGGATTATTTTGGTTGCCCTATTTGTTTAAACGAAGATGTAGAGTGATGCACATCCAAGTATGCACTAGGCCGAAGGCCATCGTTTCCGACCGAATATGCACAGCCGAAGGCGGTGGCCGCAGGTCATCTAGGGGAGGTATAAAACAATGAGAGATACAAGATTGCCAAAGTATAAATGGTGGGACAAAGAGTCTAAATCAATGTTGGGCCCTGAACTGGATGAAAACTACAAAATATTAACTGCCGCAAAAGGTGAAATGTTTTTAGTTGATACATCAAGGCAAGATGAAGACGGTTGGGATTGGGAAATGGACGTTGTATGGTTGCAATATGCTGGACTCAAAGATAAGAACGGCAAGGAGATTTACGAGGGGGATATCTACCATCAAGGGGATAGAAACATTCGTTACGTAGTTGTGCGGGGAGACACTGGACTGATCGGAGAGCAAATAGGCACTCATAGTTATGCGGGGTTGCAGCATTGGAAAGACAAAATCGAAGTTATTGGTAACCGTTGGGGTAATCCCGAATTATTAGGGGAGGGCAGAGCATGAAATGTTATCACACTCAAAATAAAGATGGTGAATATCAGGAGTTGGTTTTTGCTGAGAAGCGTTCCGAAGCCATTTTGAAGAGCGAAGCATACCAATGGGAAGGTGAATATATCGGCGTACAAGTAACAAGAAAGCCTGAGTATGACAAATATGCAGAACAAGGTTATGTGCCCAAACAGGTGCTTCTAAATGATGGATGGTGGTTTGAGTGCCACGGTCGGAAAGCGTTTGGACGATGCTGCAAACATCTTACGATTGAAGATAGTCCATTAGTAGTTAATGAGCATGTTTATTGCGGAAAAGAGTGTTTGGAAAACGTTGGCTCTGAGGCAGTGGTTGGGGAGGTTAGAGAGAGATGAATAAACAACCAATATGCGCTGAAAAGCTGCTCAAATGGATTGAATCCGATAAAAGAGCCGAAGCATTTTGGATTGATGGACTGGATAGCACAGTGGCATTTGACAACCTTAGTGACGCAATCGACGCTGGCGAACTGGCACCCGATCCCCTCCCCTTACCAACCATAAAGCCGGGAGATAAGGTGAGACACTCGGACTTAGGGCTTGTGAGGGTTATGAGTGACCCAATGATCACTGTACTAAAAGACAAAGAAGAATTCGAGGTATATCTTGCTGATTTGGAGGTATCCCATGACTGAACAAGTGAAAGTAGAAATTGAATGCTATAACTGCTACGGGTCAGATGGAAATGGTTGTATGTTGTGTGACGGAACCAAAAAAATAATGGTACCAAAGAGTTTCGCAAAAATTATGGGATATGAAACTTGTCCTGGTTGTGGTAATGTAGCGCGTCTCAAATTCCGCGATTGGGTTAATAACCCTAGTCCAGCGTCTGGCGTCTCAAAGCCTGGAGTTTATACCTGCGACGAATGTGCAGCGATAGGGGAGGCGTATGACCATGACTGAGGTTAGAGACTGGCAAAAGGATATGGAACTAGGACATACAGCAAGATACGAAAATGCACCAATATATCTTAATCCGGTATTGGATGCCTATTTCTACTGGATGAGCGAGGCCGCAACAGAGAAAGAACGGGCTGACAAGGCAGAGCAACGGGCAAGAGTCACCGACGCGATGGAAGCGACAGCAAGGGCGGCAGGAGCGGCACTGATTGAAACAGAAGCCCGGGAAAAGAAACTACGTGAAGCGATAGAACAAGCCATTAAAGAGTATGGGGAATGGAATGACAAGTCAGCAGCGGCTAATGTCATGGTTGAAATATTGATGCATGCCATTGAACCATCATATTACCCCGTTGATAAGGAAGAAGCAAAGACGTTCACGTTCGACGCTATCATACACATTTATGACGGGATAAAGACGACAGTACAAAAGCAAAGGTTAACTGTCGAGGGGGAATCTGCGGAAGAGGCAGAAAAGAAATTGAGCAAAAAGATACATGATGGTTATAAAGCATTGAGACACCTTGGTTTAAGTAGTCTACTTCTAACGCAGGTAAAGGAGGAAGAAGCAAAGTGAAAGACAAGATCATCACTTTAGATGCCATCCGGTTAGAACGTCATAAGCCCCGTAAATGCACATGTGGCGACGAAAGAAGCTTTACGGTAGACAAGGTGAATCGAGAGATTACATGCGGCTGCGGAATGGTTGTAGACCCGTTTGAAGCCATGTTGCACTTGGCAGAGCATTACGACTATATCAATCGGCAGCATGAGGCAATGGATCAACAACGCCGGGAATGGATTAAGCAGAAACCATACTCTGTAATATTCAAAAAGCTTGAGCAATCATATCAGCGCGGTAAGATGCTGCCGACATGTCCTAGATGCAGCCAAGTGTTTGACTATACGGAAATAAACGGACATGTGAATGCGGAATATTATCGGCGCTGGAAAGCGAAGCAAACTATTAGCTATGAAAGGTAGTGAAGAAGCATGAAGGTAGTATATTATTTGTTATCCAAATGGCACTTTTGCCGTGGAGTTAAAGGGCGTTGCCCGGTAAGTCGGTACCACTATGAAAGGTTCGAACATTACAACCAACTAAGAAAGGGCGAAAAGCCAAGGATTCAACGAGAAAATCTTTATACGAGGGAGGGAAGAGCATGATACCGTAGGTGAAATATAATCCAGAGAATCCACCTCAACTTCCAATTAACAAAGTTTATCTTGTTACGAACGGGAGAAGATATGCAGTTGCAAGGATCGATCACGGTGGATGGTTCACAGCGGACGGATATATTCATCATACAATTACTCACTATTCGGAATTATATCCACCCGAAAGCGAGGGAGAAAATTGATAACGTTCTTCAAACGTGGCGTTATTTGGAAAAACGACAGAATGCAGAAAGTTGTTTATCTTGCCCAAGCTCATACGTCCCTTATTCACCGTGGGCAAAGATTTTATATCGAATACAACGGTGACGAAATTAGAATTACACATGGACCGAGCGGAGCGTATTTATCAAATACAAACTTCAAATTCAAGGAACATGATAGACCCGAAGATATCGAACGGAAGATTAAACAAGGGCTTGATAAAAATTGGTTTAAAATTCTTGCACATGCAAAAGAAATATGCAAAGGGTGCAAATGGCGCTGGAGCAATGTTCGATAGATTAGGCCATATAAACCAAAAGGAGAGGATAACAAATGATTAGAGTAAGCGGACAAGTAACTTTGAAAGTTGATTACGATATTGAAATTGATATGACAGAACAAAAATTTGAAGACTTATCTTATGGCGAAAAATACGAACTGATTGATTCTCTAATTGATTGGCGAGAGGCATGTAGTAACGCGATGTTGGAAGAGGTCGAAGTTAACGACATCGAAGAAATTTAATTGGCCGAACGGCCTCCAATATACTGAATAAACCCAACGAAGTGGGGGCCGTATAAATCTATTTGGGGTATAAAAAAGCAAAACTCATTTAGAGCTTTGCTTAAGGTAAGGATTTATTGTTTCAGGCAACCACAATGGAGTGGAGCCGTTGATTGTAAAGTCTGGCGGTGGATACTTGCCACGTAGGACTTCAACGTTTATCTGGCTGCGAGACTTATTTAAAGTTCTAGCGATATCTGCTTGAGTAACAAGATTGATCGGAACCACATTAATTTCCTTCTTTCAGTTGACGATCGGTTTCAGCGTAAAGGCGTTTGTTCAGTTCTTTAAGTTCAGCAACTTCCTCGCGAAGTTGTGCATATCTAGCAGGATCACTTACTTTATCTTCGTCTTCAAAAAGGCCAAATTCTCTAGTTTCAAACAACATTTGATCGGCTTCTTGTTCTAAACGTATGTATTTTTCCTGGATGGACGAGAAAATACTATGAAAATCAGCAATAGAAACTTGAATGTTGAATGACATAACGATCATCCTTTCGGCTCATCCGCTATCTGCGGCTTATCGCTTTTCTTGATATTAATATAACACTGTAAATTAACACTGTCAACAATAATTTTTAGGAGGGATACCATGTCACTAGTAAAATTAATGAACAAATATGAGATACGCGGTGAAGTAACGTCTATTTTAATCAATAGCAAAACATACGGCAATCATGAAGTTCTAATTGATACCGAAAAATTTTCTGAAATACGTACGAATTTCAGCACTCTTAATCTTTATAAAGATGGTAACACTCACTATGTTAGATGCCATAAACCTAAATCTAATAAGACGATCACAATACATCGTTATTTAACGCAGGCACCAAAAGAAATGGTTGTGGATCATATTAATGGGGATGGGCTAGATAATCGACTATGTAATTTAAGGGTAGTTACAAGAGCGGAAAACAACCAAAACAGAAGAGGAGCACAGCGCAATAGTAAATCGCGAGTGAGAGGCGTGTTTTGGCACAAAGTAGCCAATAAATGGGCTGCTCAAATTAAACTGAATTACAAAATAATATATCTTGGAGTTTATGAAAATAAAGAAGATGCGATATTGGCGGTACAAGAAGCAAGAAAAAGATTAATGCCATTTTCTCAGATGGATATATCGAAGGAGGCATAGAATGGAAAGGGTAAAAGCAAAAACGTTTTTTTGCTGGACAGAAAAGGCCGAGAAAGCCGATCCTAAGCGTCATAGAGCCGGGGAAATGGTTTGGCCTCACTACGCCCAAGAAGCGCCGCAAAAGTGGCTAGACGAAGGGTTGATAGTAGATAGGAGCGAATACGCAGCGGAAGGACAGGCGGATTTGTTTGAATTTATGTAGAGGGGGTTAAGGTTTGAGATACGGAGTTAATAGACATATACGAAGAAGCATGGTTGTTAGTACGGTTTACGCAACTAACACGGGCATCGAAAGGCGGAATGATGTTTGGAGGATCAAAAAAGGGGGATTCACACCAAAGCAAGTTGAGACACTTGAGTATTTAACGCATTTAGACCACGGTGATTCAGCAATGATTGTATCAATAACTCCACTAGTGTGAGGTGATATCTATGAACGATCTGCTCAAGAGTTACCGCAAAACACGAATCAAACTCATGAAATATAAACAAGTATGTCCCGAAGAAGAACAGCAAGTAGTAACTGCCATGTTATCAGACGTGCAATATGCAATAGAATGGCTTAGCCTGGGGCATGTACCGGCTCCGCGCAGAGGTATTTATAGAAGATCGAGAGAACAACGCACATTGCATTTCGACCCGCTTCACCTTCAATCCTGGGCGCAGCCCGCAGCCGCTGGAAGCCCGACAACACTTTCGGGATTTGAAAGGACTCAAATTGATGAAGCTTTGCGAACGTTGAGCGAGAGAGAACGACAGGCATTTACCCTTCATGTGGCACTATGCTTCAGTCTTGCACAAACAGCGCTTGAAATGAACACTTCTAAAAGCACGGTGCAAAAGTATGTTGAAAGGGCTAGGGCAAAAATTAAAAAAGAACGCGAAGCGAATTTGTTTCTGGCAATCTAGAAATCTTGTCGTACGATTGCCACCTATATAGTGAGGGGACAAAACGTGATCCCAATACATCGATCACTCGCACCACAACATGTTGATGTTGGCGGTGGTCGAAAAAAACGGCGCTGATCACGCGATATAACGGTTAAGCAATGCTTGGCCTAGTGTGATTGGCGCTATACCGCTGCGATCACGGTTAAATGAGCGCTTTTATATTGCTTATACCTCATTTTTGGTTACTCCACTTTTGCCAAAGGCGCGCAATGTGCGCCTCCTTTCAGCCGTGACGACAGCGGTTAAAGAGTGGATCGTCGGGGCTTGCCGCTGCCTAAATAAAGCGGCATATGATAAAACCAATGAAAAATGACAGGAGGAATAGACAATGAAAGAAATGAGCATAGAGGAATGTATTGAATTTCTAGGATACAGAATCGATGAAATCCACCAAGTGATGGTTGATTTAAGCGTTCCAGCAATTAACGGAATTATGGCAACTAGTGGAGGCTTGCGGGTTAATCGCCAACGTTTATCAAAAATTTCCCTCCCCGAAGATCAACTAAAAGAAGTAAAACGTGCTTGGCTGGTTGGAATTTGGGATCAAAGAAGTGCGCGAGGAATTACGGTTTTTGAACATGTTTCTCTTTTAGAAGCGTTAAAGAAAGCTGTTGAATACGTAAAAAGGCAACAAAATAATGCGGAATAGAAAGCACATAGTCGCTCAAATGAGCGGCTTTTTTTATTTGTAACAAAAGGAGGTGCAAAGATGCCAAAACACATATGGACGCCGGAGAAAATGAAGCGCCTAGAGGAACTAAAGGGTACAGGTACATACGCCGAGATCGCAGCGAAACTAACGAAAGAGTTCGGCGTTGGGATTTCGTCAGAAGCCGTCCGGAAGAGGTTGAAACGAGCGAGGAAGACGGAGCAAGCGCCTACCGGTTATAAAGAATCACTTGAAATATTACCAAACGGTTCGCATAGATCGGATAGGCTTATAAGGATGTCAAAAGAACAATCCAAGGATGTAAACTATCTGCTTAGTGCTCATGGTTACGATCCGAACACCTGGGAACTAACGTCAGCAAAGTGGAGCGAATGGAATCAACACAACAAGAAGGATGGAACGGTAACACTGTTAGCGAGTCGGATAACCGTTAAGCCGAAGGAATTAAACGTTGATTGGGATTCAATCATAGCAAAGATAGCAAAGGTCCCAAGCGTAAACATAAAATCTGAATACAAGCATTCTGAAAAATATCTCAACATACCGTTGTTTGATATGCATTTCGGGATAAGTGATTACAACTACTATAAAGAAACACAGCGAGATATTTTAATGCTAATCGAAAATGGATACAAAGATGTTTTGTTGATTATAGGTCAAGACCTTTTACACAATGATGACTTTAGAGGCAGAACATCGAGCGGGCGAGAAATCGAAAAGGTAAACATGGAACAAGCGTGGGAAGATGCCGCGCTTTTTTATATACCTATTATCAATGCAGCGATAAAGAGATGCAAAACGGTTACAGTTATGTATTCGAAAGGCAATCACGACGAAGCAATGAGTTGGGCCTTTGTGAAGTGCCTGCAAGCGAGGTACCCGCAGATACAATTCGATACGAGGTTCAAAGAACGTAAAGCGCATATGTTGGGCCAAAACTTTATTGGGATAAATCATGGCGACAAAAAGAAAGTGGAGAACCTGCCCGAGAACTTCTCAACAGAGTTTCCGCTAGAGTGGTCGAAGGCCAAGACAAGAGAGATATTCACCGGACACGAACACCATGAAAAAGTGATTGATAAAGGCGGCGTTGTAATACGAAGAATGCCGACAGGAAATGAAACGGATCAATGGCACGATGATTACGGATATACAACAGCACATAAACGCTTTGAGGTATTTGAGTACACAGAAGATAAGGTATTAAGAATTCATTATGTGTGAGGTGGTTGAGCGTGAATTGGATAGAATGGACTATCGCAATCCTCAGACTGTTACTTGCTGTTGGTGGAATAGGTGTTGGCTTTAATATAAGCAAACACTACCGGCGTGGAGAATACCAACAAAGTATTTACGGCATGTTGATTTTAATTTTCATTGTGCTTTGCATTAAGTAGGACGATCATATGGCAAGACATCCAGAAATATACGCTAATCCTGAATGGAAGAAATCCAGAAGGGTTTGTATAGCGAGAGCAAACGGGTTATGCGAGCATTGTAAAAAGAAAGGCATTGTGCGGAAAGGTAGAGAGGTTGACCACATCATAGAGTTAATCGATGAGAATAAGCATGACTGGAACATAGCATACAACCCTGACAACCTACAATATCTTTGTTCATCATGTCACAACCATAAGCACCAGCGGAGTATTGGATTGCAGGACTTTATTACACCAGTATAAAGAAGGTGATTGGAATGATCGAAGACGCAATCAAAGAATTAAATATCCGTGCCAAGGAAGGCATTGATTCGCTGGCACAATCTCTTGCGAGGTTAGGGCTTGATGCTGATGTGCTGACACAATCCTTTGCTAGCAGAGGAGAGGCAGCGCGTGACGCCTTTAAACAAGTGATCGCGGCTTTGGAGATGGTGGAAGATAGGGCCAAACGAAACCGGATTGGTGTGGATTTGTTTGGTACACTGTTCGAGGATTTAGTTATATCGATATAAAATTAATGCGCACGACAAGATAAAAGTCGAGGGATATTGTTCTCAGTGCGATGCGCTGATTGAAATGATAATCCCCCCGGGGCCAAAATTTTAGGAAGTTCCTGGGTAAC
>Ga0196970_1001318_pt1 | contig 17623 bp, 18 predicted proteins | sample S1v_513CmetaG_FD_148672 | JGI IMG/M metagenome (GOLD analysis project Ga0196970, IMG submission 148672) | Soil microbial communities from Anza Borrego desert, Southern California, United States - S1+v_5-13C | ecosystem: Environmental > Terrestrial > Soil > Desert | place: USA: California...
CCGACGCCCTCCCGCACGACCTGCGCCGAGTCCGCGATGATCCGCTCGATGTCCTGCGCGGCGAGCGCCGCCTCCTCGGCCAGCCGGCCGATCTGCTGGGCGACGACGGCGAAGCCCATGCCCTCCTCGCCGGCCCGCGCCGCCTCGATCCCGGCGTTCAGCGACAGGATGTGCGTCTTGTCGGAGATGCGGGTGATCCTGCCGGTGATCTGCTCGATCCGGCCGTGCGTGGCGGCGATGCGCTCCACCGTCTCGGCGAGGCGGACGAGGCGGGCGCGCCCCTCGTCGGCGAAGGCGCTGGTGCGCGCCGCCAGCTCGCTGCCGCGCGCGGCGCTGCCGGCGATGGTGTCGACCGAGGCGGCGGTTTCGCCGATGCTGGTCGCCACGCCGTTCAGCGTGGTCAGCGAGCGGGAGGACTCCTCGGCCACCTGCCGGGCGGCGGCGGAGCTCTGGGTGATGGCCACGGCGATCTGCTGGGTGTCCTCGGCGACCGAGCCGATCAGGCCGCGCAGCTGCTCGATGGCCTGGTTGATGTGGCCCTTCAGCACCGCGAAGTCGCCCTGGTAGCTGCCGCCGACGCTGCGCGTCAGGTTGCCCTGCGCCATGGCGGCGGTCACCGAGCCCAGCTCGTGCAGCAGGCTGACCAGCGCGTCGAGGCTGCGGTTCATGTTGGCCTTCAGCGCGCGCAGGTCACCCTCGTAGGCGCCTTCCATGCGGCCGCGCAGGTCGCCGGCGGCGAGCAGCTGCATGACCTCCACCACCTCGAACAGCGGGCGGGTCAGGCCCTCGATCAGCTCGTTCATGCCCTTGACCAGCACCGCGTACTCGCCGGTGTGGCCGATGGCATCGACGCGGGTGGACAAAGCACCGGCGTGCGCGGCGTCCACCAGCTCGCCCAGGTCGGTGGCCAGCGCCCGCACCGCCATGCCCGTGGCCTCCACCGCGCGGGCCATGCGGCCGAGGTCGTCGGTGCGCTCCGTGCCGGCCTCGATGTGCGCGAAGTCGCCGGCCGCCAGCTGGGTCAGCGTGCCGGTCATGGCGGCGACCGGCCGGCCGATGCCGCGGTCCACCGCCCACAGGCAGGCACCGCCGAACAGCAGCACCAGCGCCAGGCCGGCGAGGATCAGGGTGCGGCTGCCGCCGATCAGCTCGGCCGAATGCTGGTTGGCCGCGGCGGCGTGCGCGGTGGCGAGGCGGATCAGCTCCTGCAGGTCGCGGCTGAACGCCTCGAACAGGCCGCCGGACTCCTTGATCAGGCCGCCGGCGGCGGTGGTCTCGCCGCGGCGCGACAGCTCGATGGCCTTGTCGCTGCTTGCCATGTAGGCGGCGTAGGCGCGCGCGAAGGAGTCGTAGTGGCGGCGCTCCGCCGGCGTGTCGATCAGCGGCTCGTACCGCTCGCGCCAGCGGGCGACGTCGTCGCGCAGGCGGACCAGGGCCTCCTCCTGCACCTGCATGCCGGCGCGGTCGGTGCTCTGCACGTGCAGCAGCTCGGCGATGCGGTGGTCGCTGGTGGCGACGTCCATGGCGTAGGTGGCGCGGATGCCGGTCAGCACGTCCTTGGCGATCTTGTCGCTGTCCGCCGACACCGCCGACAGCACCTGCAGGACGCCCAGGCCGAAGGCGACGAAGAGCCCTATCAGGACACCGAAGGCCAGCCGGAGCTTGGTTTTGATGGTCATGGTCGGCAACCGTCCTGTTGTGATCCGGGTGGCGGTCTCAAGCGGGGATGTCCGCCCAGCCCAGGCGGGCGGCGGCGAGGGCGCGCCGCAGCGGCCCCGGCAAGGCGGAGAACGGCGGCAGGTCGCCGCGCAGGCGGAGCAGCCAGCCCGCCTCGTCGCGCCCGGCGGCGTCGACCGCCAGCGCGGCGGCGGGCGGCAACGGTGCCACCGGCTGCCAGGACACGGGCGGCGCCAGCGCCAGCACGCGGTCGACCGACAGCAGCAGCGGGGCACCGCCGGCGGGGCGGACGCGCACCAGGGCGCCGGTCCGCGCCTCGGCGCGCCGGCCCAGCGCGACGGCCGCGTCGAGGACCGGGACGAGCCCGGCCGCCGGCCGGGGCGCCAGGGTGACGGCGGTGTCGAGGATGCGGTCAACGAGGGCGAGCGGCAGCGCCAGCCGCAGGTCGCCGGCCTGGACGAGGAGCACGGCGTCCGCGGAAGCGGCCGCGTGTCGTGCCGGAGGCCGGGCGTCCGGCGCCGCGGGCGGCGCGCCGTCGTCGAGCACCGGCACCGGGTCGGCGTCGGGGCGGTTCAGCCAGCGCTGCGGCCGGCCGTCGGGCAGCGTCACCGCGGCGATGCAGAGCGGGTCGCAGGGCTCCAGCCCGACGACGCGGTCGACCAGCAGCGCGCTGTCCTGGCTTCCGCCGCGCAGCACCACCGCCCAGCGCGGGTCTCCGGCCTCGCGGGGCAGGGTCGGCAGGGCGTCGGCGAGGCGGCGGGCAGGCAGCAGGTCGCCGTCCACCCGCACCAGCGCGTCGCCGCCGCGCAGGGGCTGCACCGCCGACACCACGCCGACGCGGCCGACGCGCTCGACCGGCAGCGCCGCGGTGGCGCCGCCGCCGGCGACCAGCAGGAACGGCACGCGCCGCGCCGCTCCGGCGGCCTGGACGGGGCGGAGGCTCGGCGCTTGCCCGTCGGCCGGCGGCGCCCATGGGGCGACCTCGGCGAGCAGGCCGGACAGCGGCGGCGCGTCGTCGACGCTGCGGCCCGCCGCCTCGACGCGCAGCGCCAGCCCGCCGTCGCCGGACGCGACCACGACCAGGGGGCCGCCGCCGGCGCCGGGCGCGAGGTCGAGCACGGCGAACGCGCGCCCGGCAAGTCCGGCGAGGCCGGCGACGGGCGCGGAGGCGTGCGGGATCGGGGCGAGGTCGACGGGCGGGTCGGCGATGCACAGCACGTCGGCGACGGGTACCGCCCATCGCCGGTCGCCCGCCTGGAGAATCAGACGGTCGGGCTCCACGGCGCGCCCGGTTTCTGACGGTGCGCGGACGGGGGGTGCGGTGTTCGGCACAGTGCTCCCTGCGGCTCCCAGCCCCCGAGTCCCGAACGGTCGGGGTAGCCGGAAGGACTGTACCCGTGTTTCCCAGGGAGTTGAAGCCACGCTTGCGTGTGCAATTCGACTTATCACCGGCGCTTCGCCGCGCCGCGCCACCGCCCGCGTGGAGGCCCGTCGAAACGCATCATTGTCCCAAGGTGTTTTCTTGACTTTGTCCGTTCGGATTACTCTTAATGTGCCGTCTTCTTCCCGTCCTGGGTGCGGTTTGCACGCGTGGCCGGGTGGTGGCGACCGTCGTCTCTGCCGTCTCAAAGTTCATGGATCCGCAATGGCCGATACCGAAGACCCGCGTCGCAGGTTTGCCGACCTCGTCAAGCTCAACGGCCTGACGAGCAAGTTCATCGACCGCGAGACCGAACGCCGCGTCCTGGAGGAAGGGGTCACCCGCTTCAACCTGACGCTGGACGAGGCGCGCGGCATGATGCGGTCGGTGGCGGAAGACAACGACTACGTCTTCGAGACCGAGACCGGCCGGCGCATCCGCCAGGTGCTGGACCGGCACGCCGGAAAGAAGGGCAAGATCAGCAGGAAGCAGTTCGAGCAGACGGCCGAGATCCTGCGCGACTTCTCGAACGGCGCCATCGGCGAGGCCGAGGCCCGCCGGCACGTCAAGCGCATCATGATCGAGAACGGCTGGAAGCCGCGCCGCGCCGGCCTGCTGCCGACCCAGCGCTGGTACAAGAGCGTCGAGGTCTGACGGAAGGCGCAGGCGCGCCTTCCACCGGCTTTCGGGCGGTGAGCGATGGACGTTCTTGAGCTGCTCTCATCCGCCGCGTCCTTCGCCGTCGGCCCGCTGCTGATCATCGTTCCGCTGCTGTTGTACCGCTGGGTGACGGACACCGCCGCCCATTGGGACCTGTACGGCGGCTTCCGCGAGGACAACGCCACGCTGGCCGGCCTGCTGCTGGGCATCTGCCTGGTGGCGGCCACGCCGCTGCCAGGCCAGCCGCTCAGCTTCGATTCCGTGTTCAACCGCGGCGGCCCCTGGGACTTCCACCTGGAGGCGTTCGGCGCCCTTGTCCTCGACCGGATGGCGCTGGCGCCCGGCTTCCTGCTCGACCGTCTGCTGCTGGACGACGAGCGGATGAACCTGACGCTCGGCGTCGCCATGGCCGCGGCGCTGCTGCTCGGCCGCGCCGCCGTCGGCATCGCGCAGCAGGGCTGGTTGCGTTCGGTGGCGACCATCGCCATGGACGTGGCGGTCGCCGCGCTGACCGCGGCGCTGGTGCTGTACGGGGCGATCCTCGGGCTGTGGCTGTGCAACCGGCTGAACTTCTGGCTCTTCCTGGTGGGCCTCGTGATGATCCAGGAATACCGCTACAACATGCTGGGCCTGTTCCCGCGGCACCGCCACTTCCGCCTGCCGCGCGCCCGCCTGCCGCAGGAAATCGCCTTTCCGACGCTGAAGCGGCGCCGTTAGGGCGGCGGGTAGATGACCTGCGAGGTGCCGATGACGCGGCGCTTGAAGTGCGCCCAGCACAGGCCGGCCGCCAGAGTCACCGAGGCGATGGTCAGCATCAGGTAGCCGGTCCAGAACGGCGCCTGTTCGTCGAACACGCCGTAGTGGCGCAGCGTCATGTAGCCGGTCAGCAGGATCGCCGCCGAGATGCCGACGCCGAGCAGGCCCAGCGCCAGCCACGCGATGCGCAGGTAGACGACGTAGATCATGAACAGCACCACGCCGACCACCACCTTGAACGAGAAGCGGGTGCCGTCGTCCTGCGACAGCCACGCGACGTAGGAATAGCCCGCCGGGTTCCAGGTGCCGAACAGCAGCAGGAAACAGCCGAGCAGCCGGACGATGTAACCGTAGGTCTTCACGGCGCGGGATCCTCAGCCGACGCTCATGGCGGGATGACGTTCTGCGAATCGACCTGGCCGGACAGCCGGTAGCGCACCAGCGACCAGAGGAAGCCCGTGCCCAGCACCACGGCGATGCCGGACAGCAGCGTCAGGGTGACGGTGGTCGGGTTGCCGAAGTCGAGCAGGTCGTGGTCCCACAGCGTCCACACCGCGGTGAGGTAGGTCAGCGCGACCATCACCGCGCCGATCAGCTTCATCGACCGCCATGTCGCCAGGACGTGCGTGTAGACCAGGAACACGATGATGGAGCCGACGAACAGCTTCAGCGTCCAGTCCCCGGCATCCTCCATGCGGATCCAGTGCCAGTAGGAATAGCCGGACGGGTTGTAGGTGCCGAACACCGTCAACAGGGTGAGCAGCATCCGTACGATGAAACCCGCGGTCGTCATCATGATGAGGGCCTGCGGCGGCAATGGAAAGGCGCTGGCGGCCATTCTAGCGGCTCGTCCGGGCGGCGGCCAGGGTTCTCGCCGTGACCTCGTCGCGATGAAGTCACTTTACAATCCGCCACCGGACACGCTGTTATCGTCGCCGGTCGCGCCGTTCCGGCGGCGGACCGCGCGGTCATGGGGGTGGTCGGGTCCAGTGCGCTCCGTCAATACCAAGTTCGGGGTCATGTTCGGCCGGCCGGCGGCGATGGCCGCCAGCATCGGCCTGTCGGTGCTGTTCCTGGCCGCGGGCTGGGCGACGCTGCCGACGCGCAACCCGCCGGCCACCTGGGTCTACCGCCTGCCCGACCCCGGCGCGGCGGCGGCGGCCGACGCGATTCCCGTCTTCATCATGCGCCCCGACCGCTCGACGCTGCGCGCCGGACAAGCCAACATCAAGGCCGACGGCCACATCGACGTCACCCTGTACGACCCCTCCGACCCGCGGCTGATCGAGGGCAGCGAGGGGCTGCTGTTCAACGCCGACCTGCGCGTGCTGTGGCTGATGGCCTCGGAGGAGGAGCGCGCCCAGCTGCAGCGCGGCCTGGAGAAGCTCGGCCGCGGCCTGCGCGACGCGCTGGACGCGGTGCTGCGCTCGCCGGAGTTCAACGAGGACTACCGCGGCGCGCTGACCGAGATCGGCCGCGAGACCATCGAGGCGGCGTGGCGCGACCCGCGCACCAAGGCCGCCTACGAGGAGCTGCTGCGCAGCGCCGAGCCGGTGCTGCGCGAGGCGGTGGGGCGCGACCTCAAGGCCATCGTGATGAAGCGGGCCGAGCCGCTGCTGTGGGAGATGGTGTCGGCCAACGTCGGATCGCTGTTCAGCGTCTTCCACGCGCACCAGTGGGACCTGACGCCGGTCGAGCAGGCGCTGGACGCCATCCAGCGCGACGTGCGCGAGCGCGCGCTGATCGAGAAGACCGCGCAACGCATCCTCGACAGCTGGCAGGCCAAGGACTTCCTGCGCACCTTCGCCGGCAACGTGGTGGACGCGGTGGCGCGCGACACGCGGCTGAAGGACGTGCTGGCCCGGCTGCTCACCGACCAGCGCCTCGGCCCCTACCTGAGCGCCGCCTCGCAGCCGGCCGGCGAGCTGGCGCGGATGACGCCGCAGGTGCTGTTCGGCGTGCACCCGCAGACCGACCTCAACGCGCTTGCCGCGTACACCTTCCGCGGCTTCGTCACCGGCCGGCCGGGTCCGCTGATCATCCTGATGAGCGCGCAGCGGCGCGAGGAGATCCTCGCCCTCGACCGCCAGTCGCCCCGGCCCCTCCTGCACGGCGCCCAGCCATGACCGCCACATCGACCACGCTCGACATCGCCGGGCTGACCATCCACCGCCCGAGCGGCGCGCTGCTGGTGCGCGACGCCACCTTCACCATCGGGCCCAGCGAGGTGGTGCTGCTGGTCGGCCCCAGCGGCTGCGGCAAGTCCACCATCGTCAAGCTGCTGGGCGGTCTGCTGGACACCGGGCGCGAGGGTTGGACGGTGGCCGGCCGGCTCGGCTGCGGCGGCCGCTCCATCGACCTGGGGCAGGAGCGCAGCCATGTCGGCGGCATCGTCTTCCAGGATCACGCGCTGTTCAACGACCTGAGCGCGCTGGAGAACCTGCGCATCGCCGCCGATCACGCCGGCGTTCCGCCCGACCCGGAACTGGTGTCCGGCGCCACCGCGCTCCTGGGCGACATCGAGCCGCGCAAGACCATCGCGTCGTGCAGCGGCGGTCAGCGCCAGCGCCTCGCCATCGCCCGCACGCTGCTGGCCGACCGGCCGGTGCTGCTGTTCGACGAGCCGAACTCCGGCCTCGACGTGAACATGGCGCGCCGGCTGGGCGAGCTGATCCGCGACCTTTGCCGGTCGATGGGCAAGCCGGCGCTGGTGGTGGCGCACCACGTCAAGGACCTGCTGCCGGTCGCCGACCGCGTGCTGCTGTTCGACACCCGCTCGCGCCGGCTGGTCGAGGTGCCGCGCGACGCCGAAATCATCGAGGCTGAGCTGCTGAAGCTCGACGCCGACGGCAGCGCCGCGGCCACGGCGCCGCTGCCGCAGGCGGCGGAGGCCGCGGCGCCCGCCCGCGCGCCCGCGCCCGGCGCCCGGCGCAACCCGTGGCCGGCGGCGATCGGCCACCGCTCGAAGTTCTACTGGTTCGGCCGTTACATGGCCGAGTATTTCTGGGAGCTGTGCGTCTCGCCGCTGATGCTGGTCTACATGGGGGCGGGGGCGCTGATCATGGGCTTCGTGTCCATGTGGTTCGGCTTCCACTACAACTCGTTCGGCGGCTATTTGAAGTCGCTGCTGCACGACGAGACGCTGGTGGGGCTGGGCCTCGTGCAGGGCACGGTGGCGGTGCCGCTCATCAGCTCCATCCTGTTCGTCGCCCGCAACAACGCCATCATCGCCGCCGACATCGGCAACCGCGTGCTGTCCTCGCAGTTCAAGGCGATGGAGAACCTGCGCATCGAGGCGCGCACCTACATCTTCTCGGCGATCCTCATCAACATGGTGGTGGGGGCGCTGATGCTGCTGGTGCTGTCGCTGGGCGTGGCGAGCTGGAGCTCCATGCAGACCTGGCACCTGCAGTTCCCGCAGCAGAACTTCGAGCTGTGGCGCGGCCAGTTCTTCCAGAAGCTGATCCTCGACGGCTACCGACCGGCGCCCAGCATGGGCTGGGTGCTGCTGAAGGTGGCGCTGAGCGCGGCGCTGGCCGGCGCCGCCGCCATCGTCATCGGCGGCGGGCGCAAGGAATCGGTGCTGGAGATCAACTCGGCCATCGCGCGGTCGATCATCGTCGGGGTGACGCTGACGCTGCTGGTGCACGCCGTGATATCGGTGCTGACGCTGTAGGCCGGAGGGCGGAGCTACCTCTTTCGCGGTGCGCAATCGCGGTGCGTGCAGTATAGTGCAGCTGAACAACGAACCGGTACCCGAGGGCGTGATGAGCAGCGAGCAGGACACCAGCAAGGCCGAGGCGGCGCCCGCCAACGACGTCTACGTCGATCCGCCCGCCGCGCCGCCGGCCCCGCCGCGCAGCCGCAGCAAGGCGGCGCTCCTGCTGGCCTCGGCCGCGGTGGTGCTGACGCTGAGCGCGCCCTACTGGACGACGCCGCTGTACCGCGCCCTGCACCTGCGCACGCCCGGCATGGAGTGGCAGGCCCGGCAGGAGGTCGAGAACGGCCGCCACGCCCAGTCGCTGGCCGAGCTGGACCGCCGCCTCGCCGACCTCGCCGGGGTGGTCGCCAAGGCCAACGACCAGGCCGCCGGCGTCAAGGCGATGCAGGCCACGCTGGAAGCGCAGACCCGCGCGCTGGCGCAGCTGCAGCTGCGCGCCGTGCTGCGCCGCCCCGTGCCCTTCGACGCCGAGCTGAAGGCGGTGCGCGCCTTCGGCGGCAAGGGCGACGACCTGGAGCCGCTGCTGGCGATCATCGAGCCCTACGCCAGCACCGGCATTCCGCTGGATCCGCAGCTGCGCCGCGAGTTCTCGTCGGTGTCCGAGGCGGTGGCGCGCACCGAGGCGCGGCCGTCGATGATGCACTGGCTGACCAACGTCACCGGGCTCGGCACCCTGACCAACCTCGTCACCTGGTCGGCCGAGCCGCCGGCCCCCGAGGGGCCGCAGCCGGCCCGGCCCGCCGACATCGTCGAACGGGCGCAGGCCAAGCTGTACGACGGCGACCTGCGCGGCGCGGCGGACGAGCTGGCCAAGCTGGAGGGCGACGCCGCCGGGGCGGCGCGCATCTGGCTCGGCGAGGCCAAGGCGCGCATGGCCGCCAACCAGGCGGTGGACCGCATCGCCGAGCACGTCTCCAACGTCGCGAGCAAGCAGGCGAAGTAGGCGTCTCGGGACCGCTTGTTTCGACGGACGGCGCGCTACGTCCGCTGCGGCGTGTTCGCGTCCGGCTGCGGCCTGGCGCTCCACCCGGGGATCCAGCCGAGCAGCCAGTCGCGCACCGAGGCGTAGGTGGTGTACAGCCAGCTCTGGGCGCTGTCGGCCGCCGGGCCGGCCTTGCTGGTCAAGCCCTTCGCCCAGTCGATCAGCGGCTGCACCGAGCTTTCCACCGATTCGATCTTGTCGCTGAGCCGGCCGAACTCGGCCTTCTGCTCGGCGATCTGCTGCGCGATCTGCTCCTGCAGTTTGGTCATGCGCTCGGCGATGCTGGGGCCGTCCGGGGCGGCGGCCGGCTTCGGCTCGGCGGCGGGCGCGGCCTCCTCGGCCAGGCGCTTCTGCTCGCGCTCCAGCAGGCCCTTCACCGCGGCGGACAGGCTTTCCAGCTCCTTGGCGCTGGGCATCTGCCGGTTGAGCTCGGACAATGCGCCCTCGATCTTCGCCAGCTGCTCCTTCAGCGCGGCGTCGTCGGCCGCAGGCGCGGTGGCGGCCGCGGCCACCGGAGCCGGAGCGGCGGCGACCGGCGCCTGGGCCGGCGTCGCCCGCAGCAGGTCGGCGGAGACGAAGCCGGGCGCACCATTGTCCTGCACCACCGCGTACCACGGGGCGCCCGCCACCTTGCCGGTGACCCGCACCGTGGCTCCCGATTCGATCTGGCCGACGCGCGGCGCCTGGGCGCTGGGCTGCTGGCGGACGTTGACGCGGGCGGTGGCGACGTACGCGCCCTCCAGCGGTTCGAGGCGCGGCGCCTGCGGCGCGGCGGTCTGGGCGGTCGCGGCGGCGGCGATCACCAGCAGGACGGCGCCGGCCAGCGGGGCGGTCGCGGAGCCGCGGGCGCGGCGGATCAGGGCGTCGAAGGTCATCGGCGGAGTCATTCCAGATCGTGAGGCGGCCGGATCGTGAGGCGGGCCGAGCACCCGGCCGGAACTCTGCCTCATCTGCCGCGTGCCCAACAAGCGACCTTTTCCGTTCGGGGTATCCGCTGGCGCCGGGACACCCCCGGCGGTACGCCGCCATGCCGCCCCGACGCCCCGGATGCACCGTCGACGCACCCTGCCGCCGTGCCCATCAATGGATCCTGTATCGGTCTTTTCGGGAGATCGCCGATGGGCGCGGCAAGGATCCGGCGAAACTGGGGCAGGCGGGCGGCGGCGGCGGCGGTGGCCGGCGCCCTGCTGGCGGGCGCGGTGCCGGCGCCCGCCTTGGCCGCGCCCGGCGGCGGCGGCGGGGCTGGCGGCGGCGCAGGCGGCCCGTTCCCCTGGTCGATGGCGACGGAGCTGACCAGCCCCTCCGCCAATCCGGAGGTGGCGCAACGGCAGGCGCTGGGCTGCACGCTGGTCGGGCTGGGCGTCACCGGCGTGGCGGTGGCGTCGGGGGCGCTGGCCTCGGCGGGCTCCGGCGGGCCGGGCGCGGTGGCGGTCGGCGCGATGGTGGGCGAGATCGTCACCTACTTCGGCGCGGGCTGTTCGATCGGCGCCTTCCTGGCCGGGCTGTTTTCGATGGGGCGGCCGGCCGCGACGACGGCTGCGGCGGACGTCGGCGGCTAGGCCGGGTGGCGGGGGCGATCCATCGGTGTTAGCATGGCTCCGGTCACGCTTCGCCCGGAGGTACCCATCCATGCGCACGCTTATCCTGCTGGTGCTCGCCGCGTTCCTGGCCGTCGCCCCGCTGAGCGCCCAAGCCCAGACGGCGCCGGTCCCCGCTCCCCTCCCGGCTCCGGGCGCGCCGCCCGCGGCGTCCTCGACCATCTTCGGCCTGCCGCCGAACCAGGCGCTGGCGATCGGCGTCGGCGTGCTGGCCGGCGGCGTGGGCATGAGCATCCTGACCAACGGCCCGTTCGCCACCGTCGTCGGCGGCCTGGCCGGCGCGCTGATCGGCAACTGGTGGTACGCCACCCGGCCGACCATGGACGCGCGCGGCCTGCCGATGCGCCAGCAGCTCTCGGCCGTCGAGTAAGGGAGGGCGCGTAAGCGCCCGAGTCGCGCTCAGCCCTGAGCGCGCTTGAACGCGATGGCGGTCAGCGCGCGCAGGGCCTGATCGGCGAGCAGCCGGCGGTTGGCCTCGGCGAGCCACGTCTGCAGGCCCGGCGTCATCGGCGCGTCGAGACCGCGCAGCTTCCACACCGCGCTGTCCAGCAGCCCGCTGCGCAGGTCGCGGCTGATCGCGTCGGTCTTCTGGCCGAGCGTCTCGGCGCGGCTCGACCACGGCTGCGACCAGAACAGCAGCGACGACGCCTTCGCGTACCACGTCGCGGTGGCCGCCCGCTCCGACTCGACGATGGCGGCGAGCAGCGGCTTCAGCGTCTGCTGCAGGCGCGGCAGGTTCGACACCCCGTCGCCCGCCACCGAGGCCAGGGCCTCGACCGCGGCGCGCGTCTCCGGATCGCCGTTCACCAGGGTCGCCAGGGTCTTCGCCTCGGCGTCGAAGGGTTCCGACATCTCGAGCGCCAGCCGCACGCGCGACACCAGGGCCAGCAGCACCGCGGCGCTGTTCCGCGACGCCAGGGCGGCGCTGCGCTGGTCCACCTCGCCGATCCGCCGGTCGGCGGCGGCGAGCCGCTCGTCGAACGCCACGGTCTGCGCGGCGAGCGCGTCCGCCCCCTCCTTGCGCGCGGCGGCGAGGCCCTGGTCGAGCCCGTCGATGCGCTGCGCCAGCGTCGTGCCGGCCTGCTCGGCGGCGTCGAGGCGGGCGGCCAGCTCGGCCTTGAGGTCGCTCTGCGCCTTGGCCGCCGCGGCCGCCGCCGCCGCGGTGTCGCCGAGGCGCGCCCCCAGCGCGGCGAACCGGCCCTCCAGTTCCGCCAGCCTGCGCGCCTCGGGCGAGGGGCCGGTGTCGGGCAGCGGCTTGCCGAGTGCCACCGTGAGCGCCTTCAGCGTCTCCGGATCGGCCGCCGGGCCGCCGGGCTGGCCCAGCGCCTGGGCCAGCGCCGCCATGCGCTGGTCGAAGGCGGCGAGCTCGATCTGCACCGGGTCCTTGGGCTTCGGCGCCGCGGTGCCGGTCAGGATGCCGATCAGCTCGTGCTCGCCGAAACGGGCGGTGAGCTGCTCCGCCAGATAGGGCCGCAGGCTCGGCCCGGCGATCGACGCCCCGGCCCCGGCCAGCGCCACCAGCGCCGCGAAGGTCGCCCAGCCGCCGCCGCCGCGGGCGCGCGGCGCGCGGGCCGGCGCCGCGGGCGGCGGATCGGACAGCGGCGCGGGTGCGCGCAGCGGCGTTGCGCCTTCGGCCGACCCGACGGAAGAGAATCCGGCCTCGGCGGCGGTGGGCTTGTCGGCCTCAGGCGCGGCATCGGTCTTCGGGTCGGTCATCGGCGGATCTCCGGCGCATCGGGTGGGCGGCCCTATTTGCGGGGCAATCCCGGTGCGAAATCAAGGGCAAAGGGAAGGACATCGCACGCCGCGCGCGATTTACACACCAGCGCCGCCAACCAGTAACGGCTGGTAGGACCACTTGGGCGCGTCTCAAAGAAACGGCGTATGACCTTCGTCCCGCGATCTGGGTAAAGGCGGCGGCGCGGCGGTCCGCAACTTTCAGGCGCCAATGCTATATGACTTTCTTATCTAGCCACTCTGGAGTACATTAGACGGGTTATGGGGGCAAAGATTATCGCAATCGGAAATCTGAAGGGCGGGACCGGCAAGAGCACTCTTGCGGTCAATCTGGCGTGCGCGCTCGGCAGCGCGGCGAAGGCCAGGGCCGTCCTGGTGGATGCCGATTCCCAGGGCACCGCCGTGGAGTGGGCGGCGCGCGGGCGCCTGCCGGTCGCGGTCGAGGCCATGCCGTTCGAGCCGGAGACCGACGGCGACGGGGCGTGGCTGAAGGCACTGAACGGGCTGGCCGCGCAGAACGATTTCGTGGTGGTGGACCTGCCGCCGCACCTCGGCACCTCCATCGTCCTGGCGCTGGTCGCCGCGGACCTGTTCGTCGTGCCGGTGACGCCGAGCGGCGCCGACATCAAGGCGACCACCAAGGCCATCGACCTGCTGCGCCAGGCGCGCGGCGTGCGCGGCAACGGCAAGCCCGGCTGCCTGCTGGTGCCGTCGCGTGTCGACCGGCGCACCGCCGCCGGCAAGGAGATCGAAGCCGTCCTGCACGATTTCGGCGAGCCGGTGGCGCCCGCCGTCGGGCAGCGCTCGGCGCACGTGGACGCCTTCACCGCCGGCGAATGGATCGGCACCTACGCGCCGCGCACCAGCGCGCACGACGAAATCCAGACCCTCACCGCCATCATCAGGAGGTCCAAAGCATGACCACCCGTAAGCGCCCCTCGCTTCGCGACAACATGCCCGAGGGTGCTCCCGAGGGCGGTGACGAAACCGCGCGGCAGCTGGAACAGGCCGCCGAACTGGAGCAGATGCGCCGCGCCGATGCGGCGCCGGCGGCGGCAAAATCCACGTTCGACGAGGCGCCCTCGCCGGTCGCCGCCCTGGCCCACGCCTACATGCACGGCTCCGCCGGCGCGCCGGCCGCGTCGTCCGGCCGTGGGCTGGGCGCGGTGGCGGCGGTCCTCGGCCTTTCGGCGCTGGGCCTCGCCGGCGTCGCGGGCGTGCTGGGGTACAAGGAGTTCAAGGAGGGCCGCACCGTCGTGGCGGCGGCTCAGGCCCCCAAGGCGCCCGCCACCCAGGCGCCGCCGGTGTCCGGCGCGGCCCCGGCTGCGGCCCCGGCCAAGGGCGGCGCTTCGACGCCCGCCACGGCCCCGGTCGCCGCCCCGGTGGCCGCCGCGCCGGCGCCCGCGCAGCCGGCCGAGACGCCGGGCCGCTCCATCGAGAGCACGCTCGGCTCCGTCTTCACCGGCGGCCTGACCGACCGCGTCACCGCGGTGGAAAAGCAGGTGGCGCAGATTTCCGGCAGCTCGCAGGTCGTCGCCATCCTGGCCGCCCGCCAGCTGCGCGGCGCGCTCGCCGACTCCGCGCCGTTCCAGAGCGAGCTGGCGCTCGCCCGGCTGTCCGGGGTCGCCACCGGCGACCTCGCCCCGGCGCTCGACCGCGTGGCGCCGCGCGCCGCCGAGGGCATTCCGACCCGTGGCGAGCTGAACGCCCGCTTCGCGGCGCTGGTGCCCGCCGCGCTGAACGCCGAGCTGGGCGCCGCCGGCGCCGGCAGCGGCATCGGCGCCGTCGGCCAGACCATGTGGGGCTGGGTGACCGGCGTGGCCGGCGTGCTGCGCCTGACCTCCGCCCAGCCGGTGGAGGAGGAGGGCAAGACGGCCGCCGCCCTGGCCCGCGCCGGCATCATGCTGGAGGCCGGCGACCTGCCCGGCGCCGTCGAGCGCGTCGCCAGCCTGGAAGGCCCGGCCGCCCAGGTCGCCGCGCCGTGGCTGGCCGACGCCCGCGCCCGCGCCGCCGCCGACCAAGCGTCGACGCTGCTGGCCAACCGCGTCACCGACCTGCTGGCCGCCACGAAGCGCTGACGGGTCATCGGGCAACCGCAAGGGGGAGGGCGGCATGGATTTCGGTCTGGTTTCGCTGCCGGTGCTGGCGCTGACGGCACTGTTCGGCTACGCGGTGTTCTTCGACACCAGCACGGTGGTGTTCCACGACATCGAGGTTCCGCCCTCCGTCCAGCAGCTCGGCTACTCGCCGAAGGTGATGGCGTCGCGCCTCGCCAACGAGGTGCGGGTCATCGACCAGAAGGCGCGGACGGTGAAGGACATCCGCGAGTTCGCCCTGCCCGGCGACGAGTCGGCGGTGAACGCGTTGGGCGACTACTTCAAGTTCGGCGAGCCGATCAAGGCGACCCAGCAGCTTCTGGGGCTGGTCCACTACAGCTTCACCGGCGACGTGGTGAAGCAGGGCGACGACCTCAAGCTGTCCGTCCGCGGCGCCGCGCATGACCGGGACAAGCCGTTCAACACCGCCGTCGTCGGCAAGGACCCCGAGAAGCTGGTGCAGGACGCGGCGATCGACATCGTCCGCTTCATCGATCCGTACATCGTCGCCTCCTACGCCTACGAGGCGGCGCGCGACGGCAACAAGGACTACACCGCGGCGCTGCGCGAGGTGCGCTATTGCCTCGTCAACCTGCCGAAGAAGGATCTGCACTGGGCCTACAACCTGCACGGCCTGATCCTGGCGCAGCAGGGCAAGCTGGACGATGCGATGGAGCGCTACAACGCGGCGCTGGCGCTGAAGCCCGGCTTCGTGCTGACGGTCTACAACGTCGGCAACGTCCTGCTGGAGAAGAAGCAGTACGATCAGGCCATCGCCCGGTACAAGGACGTGCTGAAAGTCGACACCACGCTGGTGCGCACGCCGCACGCCTACACGCAGTGGGGCGTGGCGCTGATGCGCCAGGGCCAGACGGACGCGGCGATCCCGCTGTTCGAAAAGGCCATCGCCGTCAATCCGATGCACGCCGACGCCTATTACCGGCTGGGTCTGGCGTACAAGGAAAAAGGAAAGCTTAAGGATGCCCAGGAGATGATCCAGCGCGCGGTCGATCGGGCGCCGGACCGCAAGGACTACGCGGCCGACCTGACGCCGCTGCTGACCAACTGAGGCTCGCGCAAAAGGGGCGGGACATGCGGACTTCACTTCACCTCGCGACGGCGCTGACGCTGGCAACCACGCTTGCGGCGGCCCCGGCCGTCCATGCGCAGACGCGGACGCAGTCCTCGATGGAGGAGCAGTACGCCTCGCCCCTCATTCCGCCCAAGCTGCCGCCGCAGGCGGTGCCGCAGGAGGTGACCGCCGCCTGGGGCTGCGTCCTGATGGGCTCCGCTGGCACCGTGGCGGCGCTGACCGCCAACTCGGTGAACCTGCTGAACGTCGTGGCCGGCGGCGTCGTCACCCCGGCGAACCCGGCGGTGCTGTACCTCGGCCTCGCCGGCGTGGTGTTCACGTCGTTCTGCACGCTGGGCCAGCAGCTCACTCCGCTCTATGTCTATTATTTCCGCGGCGAGCCCCAGACCGAGATCGACCTGGCGAAGGACGTCCGCCCGCGCATGGCCTCGGTTGCCCGGCCGCTGCCGGCCGAGGACGAAGAACACGCCTATCCCTGGCAGGCGGCCCGCTGACGCCGCGGCGCCTCAGCGCGCCTGCGGGGCGGTGATCGGGAAATCGAAGAAGGTCTGCGGGAACGGCTCGTCGCGCAGCGTGAAGTGCCACCATTCCTCGGGCAGCGGCTTGAAGCCGTGCTTGCCCATCAGTTCGGCCAGCAGCGCGCGGTTGTGGCGCGCCACCACGCCGACCGCCGTGCTGTCGGGGTGCGAGGCCGGGTCGAAGCAGTCGTAATCGGTGCCGAAGTCCAGCCCGTTGTCGCGGAACCGCTCGGTGTAGCCGGCGCGGCAATCCAACAGCGTGGTCCGGCCCGGCACGTAGGTTTCCGGCGCGCGGGCGTCGGCCGGGACCAGCGTCACGTCCACCGTGCTGCCGCGCGAGTGGCCGGACTTTTCCGCCACATAGCCCAGCCTGAAGAAGTCCGCCTTGTCGACCGCCGGGTAGAAGGCGGTCTTCATCGCCTGGTCGGCGACGTCCTTGCTCCAGCGGATGAAGTGGTCCACGGCGCGCTGCGGGCGGTAGCAGTCGAACACCTTCACCACCAGCCCCGACGCCTGCGCCTCGCGGTGCACGCGCACCAGCGCCTGGGCGGCCGGGCGGGTAAGGATGCATTCCGGCGCTTCATAGCCGTCGATCGGCCGGCCGATGAAGTTGTGCGGGCCGTAATAGCGCATCTCCTGCACGATGGTCGGATCGACCGCGCGCAGATGGACGAAGCCGTCGGGCAGAGGCTCGGCGCGCACCGGCGCGCAGACGCCGAACACCGCCAGCAGCGTGGCGGCGAGCAGCCGGGCGGACACCGCAGGCCCCCTACTTGGGGGCCTGGGTGGTGCCGATCAGGGCGCCGATGCCGGCGCCGACGAAGCCGAACAGCGGGCTGGTCGGCGGGCCGGCGGCGGCGGCCACCGCCACGCTCGGCACCAGGACCGGCACGATGAAGAAGCCCACGGCCGTCCCCACCAGCGTGCCGGCGGCGACCGGCAGCAGCTTGGCGACCAACGGCGTCTCCGGCGGCGGAGGAGGTGCCGGCGGCGCGGCGGCGGCCTCGAAGGCCGGAGCCGCGACGGCCAGGACGACCGCGGCGGCGGCAAGGGTACGGCTCAGGCGCGACTTCATCGTGGGGACCTCCGCACGGGGCGTGACGGGAACGCGCGTCAGCGCGTGTACAGGTAGCCGGCGCCGCCGACCACCGCGCCGACCGCGGCGCCGGTGTTCCACAGTGCGCTGGTGGTGGTGATCGGGGTGATGCTGAGCGTGCCCGCGGCGAGGCCCGGCCACGCGACGGCGCCGATCACCGCGCCGGTGATGGTCCACAGCGACACCGGCAGGTAGGTGGCGATGGTGCCGGTGATGCTGGGCGGCGGCGCCTGCACCTGACCCTTGATCGGCGGAGCCGACTGCGCCAG
>Ga0196970_1001319_pt1 | contig 17608 bp, 16 predicted proteins | sample S1v_513CmetaG_FD_148672 | JGI IMG/M metagenome (GOLD analysis project Ga0196970, IMG submission 148672) | Soil microbial communities from Anza Borrego desert, Southern California, United States - S1+v_5-13C | ecosystem: Environmental > Terrestrial > Soil > Desert | place: USA: California...
TATTCTGTATATACTTTTGTCCTTTATTCATAAGCCAAAACAAGCATAAGATGATATTTACGGCACACATCAATGTAATGCCTCTCAAAGAACTGCTGGATCCTCAGGGAAAAGCTGTAAACAGCAGCCTGCACAGCCTGGGCCTAAGCCAGGTGCAGGATGTGCGAATAGGTAAGCACATTACATTGAAAATTGAAGCAAATAACAAAATAGAAGCTGAGGAAGTAACGAACAATGCTTGCAAGAAGCTGCTGGTGAACCCTGTGATGGAGGACTTCGATTTTACACTGGTGGAAGGATAGTCTGCCAAACTGAACATCCACAACAATGGGCAAAGACAGGGCCCCGGACGGGAGACCACGGGAAGAAACTGACGGCGCAGGAAAGCTGTATCTGATCCCGAGTCCGATCGGGAACCTGGGAGATATCACATTTCGGGCTATCGAGGTTCTGAAGAATGTTGATAGCGTACTTTGTGAAGACACAAGGACCAGTGGAGTATTGCTGAGGCACTACCATATCCAGAAGCCACTGATTCCACACCATCAGCACAATGAACATCGCTCCGTTGAACATCTGGTAGACCAACTGAAAGGCGGAAAACAGCTTGCACTGATTACCGACGCCGGCACTCCCGGAATATCGGATCCCGGTTTCTTACTTGTTAGAGCATGCATAAAAGAAAATGTAGCTGTGGAATGTCTGCCTGGTGCGACGGCATTTGTCCCGGCGTTGATACAATCTGGAATACCTGGAAACAGGTTTGTTTTTGAAGGATTTCTGCCACTGAAGAAGGGAAGACAGACAATGATGAAGAGACTGGCTGAGGAAGACAGGACGATAATACTATATGAATCCCCCCACCGACTGGCTAAGACATTAAAAGAACTGTCTATATATATGGGTGCCGGCAGAAGGGCGGCCGTGTGTCGCGAACTGACTAAAATGTTTGAGGAAACAAGGAAGGGTGGGCTTCAGGAACTGGCGACACATTACGAGAAAGTACCACCAAAAGGGGAAATTGTTCTGATAATACAAGGTAAGGAATAAAAAAACCCACTCGTGAGTGGGTTTTTTATCAGATAAACTACAGACTAGTGAGTAGTAGCAGTATCAGTAGTAGCACCGCCCATACCAGTAGTATCAGCTGGCATAGCAGTAGTAGTGTCCATTGCAGGTGCCATTGGCTCTGGAGTGGTCATCATAGTAGTTGTATCTTCAGTAGTAGTTTCGTTATTAGCGCTGTCGCCGCAAGAAGCTACAAAAAGACCCATTGAAAGAGCGAAAATGCCGAATTTTACAAATTTCATGACTTTGTTTTTAGATGGTTATTTCACATTAATACGCTAGATGAAAAAAGGTAACCCACTCTGCTAAAAAAAATCTGAAAAAATTTCCAGTATGGCGCTGGCACAACATTAATAATTTCCATATGAGTGAAAAACTGAGTATTTTAACAACATTCTTTAGGCACAACGGGTTACTTTTCCAAAAAAACGGTATTAAATAGTGTATCTACCACTACATAGCGAGCAACAATTGCTGGAGGGACTGGCGAGGGGTGATAGATCCACTACTGAACAAGTCTATAAGTCACATTATAAAGTGATTGCAAGCTGGATTCACAACCATGGGGGCGGCTCAAGTGATTCGGCAGACGTGTTTCAGGAAGCAATGGTAGTTCTTTATGAAAAGGCTCAACAGGAAGATTTCAGACTTACCTGTAAGATAGGTACCTACCTCTTTGCGGTGAGTAAGCACATCTGGTATAAAAAAGTGCAGAAACAGCAGAAGCAGCCTGGCTTTTTACCAGATAATACAGGAAGTGATCAAGGCACTGACTGGGTCTATGAAGATGACGTAAAGGTGCACCACGAGAGAGAAGCTCATTATGAGCAGTTAGATATGGCGCTAGACCAGTTGGGGGAGCCCTGCCGGTCGCTGCTGAAGGCTTACTATCATAATGGTAAGAGCATGCAGGAGATAGCAGCAGACTTCGGATACACTAATCCGGACAACGCAAAGACTCAAAAATATAAATGCCTGAACCGGCTGAGAAAGATATTTTACGGAGCACAGGCGAAATGGCAATAAACATGATACGAGACAACAATAATTGGCAATTAGCAGAAGCATATGTTTCAGGTGAGCTACCTGAAGCAGAACGCCTTGCGGTGTGCGGACGAGTGGAAACAGACCCTGTTTTCGCTGCTGATTTCCAGGAATGTCTTAATATATTGCAAAGCCTGGAAGACAGCGGTAAACAGAAGAAATTCCGAAATCTATTGGTGAACATCCATCAGGAACAACAGGGGCAGGCGAAATCATCGTGGAAGCTGAGAACTATTTCTCTGAGAACGCACTATATCAGAACAGGTGCAATAGCGGCAGGCATAGCATTGCTGACGACGCTTTCCACTTTCTCCATAGTAACACATAGCGAAAAGAAGCGCTCTTCGCAGTTTAGTCTACTGAAAAAGGAGCTTGAGACGATAAAGAGATCACATAATGCGCTGGTGCGGAACATTAATGTCTCACAACCCACCCCTGTGGCACCGGCTAACTACTCCGGGACAGGCTTCGCGCTGACTAACGATGGTTATTTTATCACGAACTACCACGTTACTGAAGGTGCGGATTCAGTCTACATTCAGAATAAAGACGGTGAGTACTTTAAGGCCCACCTCATTTCCTTCGACGCGAAGTCTGACGTCGCGCTTCTGAAGGTAGATCATAAAAACTTCAGGTTTGGTAAGGGCGAAGTGCCTTATACATTCGCCTCACAGAAGAAAACTTTGGGTGCAACGGTATACACACTAGGTTACCCGCAGGATGAGATTGTTTACAATGAAGGATATATCAGTGCAAACAATGGTTATCAGGGTGACTCCATGCAGTACAGGCTTGAGTTGCCTGCCAGTCCCGGGCAAAGTGGAGCACCTGTGCTTGATGCAAATGGTAATATAATAGCGATTGTGACGGGTAAGGAGAGTGAAAGTGAGGGTACCACCTACGCAGTTAGCTCAAAAGCAATAAACAATCTGATAAACAACCTGCCAAAGGATCTGAATGTGCGCCTCCCAAAGGCAAACAAGCTGAGTAAGCTCTCAAGAGAACAGCAGATTGGGAAGCTTGAATACTTCACCTGTGCCGTGAAGGTATATAAGAAATAGCCGCATCTAAAAACAGTCGCAAGAAGCAGCCCCACAAAGGCTGCTTCTTTGTTTAGACCTTGAGGTCAGGTGCTATATTTCCGTACCTTTGCGGCCTGCAAACACTGTAAGTGAGCGTTTTAAATACCTTTTTAAGGAAGAGACATAATGTAAACGATGCTGCTGAGATGGCCTTTGTAGACCATATCGAGGAGTTTCGGTGGCACCTTATAAGGTCTCTGGCTGCCATCATTATCTGTTCTATTGTAGCTTTCTTCAATATTGAGTGGATATTTGACCATATTATCCTTGGGCCTGCACAATCTTCTTTCGTCTCCTATGGTATCCTTTGCAGTTTTGGTAAGCTTATACATGTGGACGCTCTGTGTCTGGACAGCATGCAGATACAGTTCCAGAACACAGAACTGAGCGGCCAGTTCATGATGAGTTTCTCTGTCTCCTTCATGCTCGGGTTTATAGTCTCCTTTCCATATGTGTTCTGGGAGTTGTGGAAGTTCATAAAGCCTGCCCTTAAGCCCGGGGAACTTAGGTATGCAAAGGGAATCGTATTCTGGAGTTCTCTGTTGTTCTTTACCGGCGTGGCTTTTGCCTACTTTATTATTGCGCCGTTTACCATCAACTTCTTCGCAAACTATCAACTGAGCCCCTCTTTTCAGAACATCATTACCATATCTAATTACTATGATACTATGAGTGATCTGGTGCTGGGTATAGGTATAGTGTTCGAGCTGCCGGTGGTTGTGTTCTTCCTGTCCAGAATCGGACTGTTAACGCCGGCTACCATGAGGGAAAAGCGGAAATTTGCATTCGTCTTCATCCTTATCCTTGCTGCTGTAATCACACCTCCGGATTGGTTTAGTATATGGATAGTAACTATTCCATTAGTAATTTTATATGAGGCTGGGATCACAATAAGTGAGCGCGCTGTGAAAGACAGGATGAAAAGAGATATTGAATCACAAAACTATTAGCAATGAGACAAGAATTTGATAAATCACTTCCGGTAGTAATAGGCGGCGACCATGCAGGTTTTGAGTATAAAGAAGCGCTGAAGGCGATGTTGGAAGAAAAGGGCATGACTGTTGTCGACAAAGGCCCCTTCAGTTGCGATAGTGTGGACTACCCAGACTTTGCTCACCCGGTGGCAAACGATGTTTCAGAAGATAAGGCCGCTTTCGGAGTACTCATTTGCGGAAGCGGCAATGGTGTTTGTATAACCGCTAATAAGCATAAGGGGATACGTGCTGCACTATGCTGGAATGAGGAATTGGCTGCGCTTGCGAGGCAACATAACAATGCAAACATACTTTGTTTACCTGCCAGATTCGTAACCGCTGAAGCAGCAAAGGCAATGACAGAAGTGTTTATGAATACCTCCTTCGAAGGCGGACGTCATGAGAAAAGGGTTGAAAAGATCAACGCTTAGAAATGCTGTTATCTATCAATTCAGTGATAAACGCAACGTGGTAAATATGCTTCTCGGCAAAAGGTTTAATGAGCCGTTGCCAGAATGCATACCTGTCACCCTTAAACCAGTTGCATTACGGGTCTGCACATCCAGCAGGTTCTTAACACCTGCGATAACCTGCACCCTGCCCTTCCAGAATCTTCTATCTACAGAAGCATTCATCATGTGGTAAGAATCTTGTTTGCCAGAGTAGGTGGCGCTACCATCAATATTAGTCACCAAAGCGGGTTGTGAACCAGTAAACTTATGAAAGACTGCAAAGTTCATCTTTAGGACTTTCAGATAATACGAGAGATTGGCAGAAAACTCGTGTGCGTTGAAGGCATCATACTCGCCCGTTTCGGCGAACGTGTGAATAAATGAATATCCAAGCATATAGTGAAGATCATGGAACTGCCCTTCGTACTGAGTGGTTGTAATCGAGTTTCTCTGCCTTCTGACATTGCCATAGGAGTAGTCAATACTTGTGCTATCCCACGGACGTAGCGGCACTAGTACAATTCCATTCTGCACATCATTATAGTATGAAGTCACAATTAACTGCGCGTAGTTTGATTGTCCTTTATTAAACTGGTAGGAGGCAGAAACCTGGATATGATCTCCTGTTTCCGATTTCAGGTCAGTGTTCCCGATTATTCTGTGGTTGTTGTCTATAAAAGTCAGGTAAAGCTCCTTAAGGGAAGGCGCTCTAAACCCTTTCGCATAGGAGCCACGCAGCTGTAGCCTCTCACCTGGCGAGTACAAAAGATTCACCGCTGGAATAACAGGTGCATTGTATTGCGTATTATAGGAGGCCCTTACACCCAATTGAACCTTAAACTGATTATCTTTAAAGAATGGCGCTGTAAACAAGGCGAACAGAGCATAGTCATTTATGGCATTTTCGCTCTCTGCAATCTTAGTACTCTTGCCGTTCTGCATCACTATATCATACCCCACTGTCAGGTCATACTTACCTATAGTATCCGTGTAGTAGCCACGACTGCTGATATCGGCAAACGTTGAAGTGTCTTGTACTCCACTAGCTGGTGAAAGACTCTGCTCAAGGGTAACCATATCCTTAATATAGGAATTCCTCAAGCGTCGGTAAAAAGTATATCCGTTAAGCATCTGCCAGGAACCGCCACGTCCAAGTTTCCCTTCCAATGCCAATCTGTTCAATGATCTGGTTGTATTGTAGTATTCATCCACAGCAGATATCCTGTACGGATCGTAGGTACTAACACTTCCTTTGTTCGTTACCCTCTCCCTCAGAAAGTCACTAGCAAATCTAACTTTGAACCCAGATAGTGCTGTGTAAGAATAACCTGCATTGGCCATATACTGTTCCTTTGGCTTAAACAAAAGTTGCCTGTTCACCAACAGAGTACTGCCACCGTAAGATATAGGTGGATCGATATAGTTCCAACCATCGAAATAATTTCTGCCCCCGCCAAAGTCAATGCCATGCCTCTTCCAGTTTCGTGAACCACCGAGGTTCACATTGTATCTACCGATGGTTTCATAATGAGCAGCAGCCTGTAGCTGCCAGGGCTTTTTGTTTTGTTTCTCAATTACGTTTATTACTCCTCCCAGCGCATCAGAGCCATACATAATACTCATAGGCCCTTGTACGATCTCTACCCGCTCAACGTTATACAGGTTTACCTGACCCATATCAATATTACCACCTTCTCTTCCGTTCAGTGACACTCCGTCTATCAGGGTTTTCACTTTATCTCCGCCTAACCCCTGCATCCGCACCTGTGCACCAAGCACACCATCATTGCTCATGTTGATGTTCAGTTGATTACTCAGCACTTCATTCAGGGTTACTGCTCCCTGCGACTGTATAGTCGCTGCGGAGATCACTTTGTAGTTTGCCAGCGCGTTCTGCGGCCTGGTGGGTCTCGGCACTCCGGTAACCACTACCTCATCTAGTGAAGCAAAGCGTTTAACCATAGCAACTTTTATCGGACCGCCTGGAAAACTCTTGACTACTATCCGCTGAGGATCGAAACCGAAGGCAACAACCCTGACTTCCAGTGGAAATGTACCAATGCTCAGCGTAGCATAACCTTCCTCATCTGTGGGGCCGGTAGCAAACTGACTATCTGCTGCAGGTTGATATATGCTTACATAGGCATATTCTACAGGCGCTCCGCTTTCTTTATTGAAAACGTGGACCGTCAACCTGTCCTGGGCAGTTGCTGATACAGTGAAGGTGAAAACAAGGAGCAGGAAGTAAACTTCACGAAGCATAATCACTATTTAAAACTCAAAAGTTCAGCGTCCATTGCTGGTGCTGAACTTTTGAATATTATTTTGAATCCACACCAGGGATTAATGTTGTACAATCAGTTTCTCAGTTACCTTCCAGTTACCACCAGTTAATACTATGACGTAAGTGCCGGAGGCAAGAGAAGAAGTGTTGACATTCAAAGCAGTCAAACCACTGTTCACATTTGCATTCGCCCTGAATACAACTTTACCTGTCAGGTCAGTGATCATCACCTGAGCGTTCTTCATCTGCTCCTTAGCATCTATCATCAGGCTAACATTGTTTCCTGCTGGGTTAGGCGCCATTTTGAAGGCATTGAGCGGGGTATTCACCGTTGCTACGTCAGTTGGATCATACACGCCCAGATATCGCTTTTTGAACATTGCCTTTCCGGTACCTGCACCACCGAAGCCGGTGAAATGAAGCTGGTAATATTCGTTAGTGTTCTTCGTTTTGACAAAGTAGTAGGTACTGTCTTCGAAAGACCACTGCATGGTTGTGTTATCAAACGTTTTCCAGTCAGAACCTATCTCATTCATCCTGGTCACATAGTTATAACCTACATAGCCTACAGTATCATCGTCAGATACGTGTTGCATTTCAGCTACAGTTACATCAAAGTTCGCCAGTACACCCATCACGCTGTAGTAAGGCACACCTGGAGCTCCGGGCATGTACTCTTTGTAGCGTGTAAACAACAGATCCCAGGTAGGGCGTCCTGGCTCGCGGTCAGACACTGTTTTAGTTGCAACATTGTAATATGCAAACAGTCTGTTCTCAAAAGCAGGCTTCCTGTAGATTTTTATCAGGGTATCTTCAGTTCCGTCAAACTTTGCTATTCTAAACTCCCAATGCACAGAATCCGCAGGGCTGCTATCGTATCTCTGAATCCATATCTTGTATGCCTCGGTTGCTGGTCCGTTGGTTACCGTTACCAGGTACAGGGAATCACCCAATACATCGTGTGTACCCATGTTATATTGTCCCCAGCTAAAGTCAAATTGATCGGCTGGATCGTTCATCTTGTTGAACGCGCCAAGATTCCAGGTTGAGTCAGAGTTAAACAGTTGTTGACTCATAGCTGTTTTGCCAATTGTATCTGCGGCAGACAAGGTGGCAAAATGAGTACTTGCAGACATATGCAGCGGATAAATCTGAACACCGCCTTGTACCTGATTAGCAAAGACACTCACGTTGCCATACGGGCCTTGCGGCGTTGTCTGAAATGCAAGGTGCCAAGTCGTATTAGGTTCTGTCTTCATCGAACCATTCTTCAGACTATAAAAAACGTCGTTGGCATAACCGGGCCCCATCGTCACGGTATCTTCCACCCAGTTCTGAGCATTTGCCTGTGTAGTGCCAAGGGCAACTACCCCTGTTAAAAGTATCGATCTAAGTCTCATGAAAATGAATTTGATACCGCAAAGGTACCCCCGCCTATTCCGAATATGGGGGAATAATCCATTTCTTGACAATTAAATGACACCACTGGGGCTATGATTTGAAAACAGGCAGGCAAACTAAAGAATACCCTTTGCAAGCAAGTATTCAGCAATTTGCACCGCGTTAGTCGCGGCTCCCTTTCTAAGGTTGTCGGAGACTATCCAGCAGTTCAAGGTCTTCGGCTGAGAATGATCCCGTCTAATACGGCCGACGAATACCTCGTCTTTGCCAGAAGCATACAAGGGCATCGGATACTCGTTCTTACCGGGCTCATCCTGCACCACAATACCCGGGGAAGCCGCAAGCATATTCCTCACCTCTATATCATCATACTCAATGTGGAACTCTATGTTTACACTTTCGCTGTGACCACCCATCACCGGCACCCTTACTGTAGTGGCCGTTACCTTAATCTGGCTGCCACCCATAATCTTACAGGTCTCGTTCACCATCTTCATCTCCTCCTTGGTATATCCATTGTCGGTAAATGAATCAATATGAGGCAGAATGTTCAGGTCGATGGGGTGTGGGTAGACTCCGTGGCCTTCGCCTCCTGCGCGCTCATCCAGCAGCTCCTTTACAGCCTTCTGTCCGGTTCCCGTTACCGACTGATATGTACTTACTACCACCCGTCGGATGCTATACCTCTTATGAAGAGGAGCCAGGACCATAACCATCTGTATAGTAGAGCAGTTTGGGTTGGCTATTATATAATCTGATTGATCTAATACATGTCCGTTTACCTCCGGCACCACCAACTTTTTCTCCGGATCCATTCTCCAGGCAGAAGAGTTATCAATAACCCTGCAGCCCGCCTCTGCGAACAACGGAGCCAGCTCAAGGGACGTACCACCCCCTGCTGAAAACAACGCAAGCTGTGGCTTCTGCTTAATGGCATCTGCTGCTGAAAGTATGGCGTATTCCTTTCCCTGAAACGTAAGCTTCCCACCTACTGATCTCTCAGAAGCTACTGGCAATAACTCTGTTACGGGAAAGTTCCTTTCTTCAAGGATGTTTAATATGGTGCTACCTACAAGTCCGGTGGCGCCAACTACAGCTACTCGCATTGAAGTATGTTTTCCACAAAACTAATTGAGAAAAACAATATTGGCTTATACTCAGTGTACGGCCCTTTCGATTGCTTCCGGAAAGTAGTCATAATATTGCAGTGGCTATGGGTCATTTGAGCGCGTTAAACAAGTACTTCGTTAAGTATAAATGGAGGCTGTTGCTGGGTTTATTGTTCGTAACTATTTCCAACTTCTTTGCAGCTATTCCTGCTACGATTGTGCGGGATGTGATAGATGAAGTTCAGAAGCAAATGGCTGGAGGTCCATTGACTCCGGATGATCAGTCAACTATTCTCAACCTGGTGCTCTGGCAGGGCATTCTTCTTCTGGGCCTCGCGTTGTTGCGAGGCATCTTCATGTTCTTTATGCGGCAGACAATTATTGTGATGAGCCGTTTCATTGAGTATGACCAAAAGAACGAGATCTATAACCATTACCAGGAACTGCATACCCATTTCTTCAAGACTCACTTCACCGGCGACTTGATGAACCGTATGAGTGAGGACGTGAGTCGGGTGAGGATGTATACCGGACCATCGATTATGTATGCAACCAACCTTACGGTGTTAACCATTATTTGTGTATGGAATATGCTGCACGTGAACGCAATGCTTACTCTCTATGTCGTACTTCCGCTACCTCTGCTGGCGGTGTCCATATACCTTGTGAACAAGATTATCTATAAGAAGAGCGAACATATTCAGGAACAGCTTTCAAACCTTACAACAACGGCTCAGGAAACATACAGTGGCATACGGGTCATCAAGTCTTTCGTGCAGGAAAGGAATATGCTTGGCTTTTTCAACAATACATCTGAGAAATACAGGAAGAGCGCTATAAATCTCTCAATGGTGGAAGCCGTTTATTTCCCATCCATGAACTTCTTCATCGGGCTAAGTATGCTCAGCACCGTGCTGATAGGAGGATACCTGGCCATACGTGGGGAGATTTCTGCCGGTAACATTGCGGAGTTTACCATTTACATCAATCTGCTCATGTTCCCTATTTCCAGCATTGGCTGGGTGGCGAGCATGGTGCAACGTGCCAGCGCTTCCCAGAAAAGGATCAATGAATTCCTCCACTCGAACCCAGAGATAGTGAGCCCCACAACTGCTCGAACAACGCCGTTACAGGGAGACATCAGGTTTGAACATGTAAGCTTTACATATCAGCACACTGGGATTAAGGCTTTAAATAACTTCTCATTAGACATCCAGCCCGGAGAGAAGGTTGCGGTAATCGGGAAAACCGGTTCGGGGAAATCTACGCTCGCTCACCTGCTGCTACGCATGTATGACGCTCAACAGGGGCGACTACTCGTTGATAACGAGCCCATTCAAGCTTTCAATCTTCAGAACCTTCGCCGGCAGATTGCCTATGCCCCACAGGACACATATCTCTTCTCAGATAGTATTTACAACAACATCAAGTTTGGGAAAGACGATGCTACGGAGGAGGAAGTAATGAGAGCAGCACACCTGGCGGACCTGGCTAAAGATGTGGAGCACCTGCAGAAGGGATACCAGACAGTGGTAGGCGAACGGGGAGTGATGCTTAGCGGGGGGCAAAAGCAACGGATTGTGCTGGCAAGAGCACTGATTAAGGATAGCAAAGTGTTGATACTGGATGAGTGCCTGTCTGCAGTGGATACCCAGACAGAGAAGACCATCCTCAGAAACCTGCAGGGTTACCTAAAGGGAAAAACCACCATTGTTATTACCCATAGAATATTCCGCAGCTTACATTTCGACAAGATAATTGTGATGGATAATGGCGGCATTATAGAACAGGGAACTCACGACCAGCTTATGAGCATCGAAAACGGTGCGTATGCTAAACTATACCGGCACCAGACTACCAGCGACCATGGCTAATCATCCTTCTTCTTTGCCAGGCCCTCCATCAGAGATGTAATGAGGGAAATAACAAGGCTGAACAACAGAGCATAAAGGAAGCCATCGACCCTAAAACCGCTCACCAGCTCGGCACAGATCAGCACTATAATAGCGTTTATCACCAGGAGGAACAGGCCCAGGGTGAGCAACGTGATAGGGATAGTGAGGAGAACAAGTAGCGGCTTCAGCAACAGGTTCAACAAGCCCAACACGAGTGCAACAATTATGGCAGTGGTAAAGCTTGATACATGAACACCAGGCAACAGATATGCGGCTGCGAAGACCGCAATAGCGCTAATTATCAGCTTAAACAATAACCTCATTGCCTGGTGTTTTTTGCTTCAAATGTTACGAGTTGCTGCTTTTCTCTGCCGCCTTTGTGTCATTCAGTTCCACATAGTTGGTTTTCTTTCTCAGCTTTATGTTAAGCGCTTCTACCGCTAGTGAAAATGCAAGACATGAGTAGATAATGCCCTTGCTTATCTCCTGGTGTATTCCATGAGCTACCAGCACCACACCTATGACAACGAGGAAGGAGAGTGCCAGCATCTGCAGGGTTGGTTGTCTATTTATCAGCCGGGTTACTGGCCCGGAGAATAACATCATGATACCCATAGATATTATTACTGCAATGATCATGAGCATTACATTGTCAACCAAGCCTACGGCAGTCAATATCGAATCAAATGAAAAAACAGCATCCACCAGAATAATCTGGATGATAACAGCGCCGAAGGATGCCGGTATCGTCTTCACACCAGATTTCTCATCATCCTCCCGCTGTAGCTTATGATGTATTTCCAGTGTGCTCTTGACTATCAGGAACAAACCACCGGCAAGCAATATCAGATCTTTCCAGCTTAGGGCCAGCGCGTCTTCAGCCTCGTTGAGGCTAAAGGGTAGCGTGAATACTGGTTCTTTTAAACCGATGATCCAGCTTATTGTGAGCAACAGACTGATACGGAAAATCATAGCAAGGGAAAGACCAATGTTTCTTGCCTTTGGCTGCATATTCTCTGGCAGCTTATTGGAGACAATGGAGATGAAGATAATATTGTCGACCCCCAGAACTATTTCAAGAAAGGTCAACGTAAGTAAACTAATCCAGATACCGGGATCGGAGAAATCCGGCATAGCCAATAACAGGTTAGATGTCAGCATGTGTAAACAGAAATGTAGTTAACTCTTGAAGTGAACGGCAAAATTATGCCATTGCTGCTTTGTGAAATTACTTATTTAGATATTCTAAAAGGTTAGCTTCAGCTTTACAGGCTTTCCCTCCCTGGTTACTGTAACTGTTACGGTCTCCCCTCCTTTAAACTTGCTTAGGGCTTCCATATAGCTTTGCATACCATTGACTTTGTGGCTACCGACCTGCGTGACTATATCCCCTGCCTTTATTCCCGCTTTTTTTGCCGGCCTATCCTCACTAACCCCGTCTACCCTGATGCCGTCTCCGACCTGGTAGCTATAGTCAGGCATAATTCCCATAGTTACCTTAAACCTAACCTTGCCGACGGTTGACTGCTTTGTGGGAGTAAATCGTGGTTTGGTTCGCTGGTCCATGACCTCGATGAGGCTATATACATACTTTAGGACCTGTACCTCACCATAATAGTTAACCTTATCAGCATCATCGCTGGGCTTATGGTAGTCGTGGTGCAAGCCGGTGAAAAAGAACAGGACAGGGATACCGGCGTGGTAGAAAGAAGTATGGTCGGAAGGACCTACCCCGGAGCTGTCGACGGAGATCTTGAAGTTCTTGTGGGTGGGTGTTATAAACTGCCCCCAGACAGGTGATGTTCCAACACCGCCTATAGTAAGCTTATGGGTACTGTCGTTGAGGCGGCCGATCATGTCCATGTTTATCATGTAGGAAATAGTGTTGCTATCCAGCCCCATCTGTTTCACAAAGGCCTTGGATCCCAACAGGCCTAGTTCTTCGCCCGAAAAATGTAAGAACAGGTAGTTATAATTCCTGAGCCTGTTCTTTTTTATGCTTGCAGCTAACTCGAGGAGACCGGCGGTACCGCTTGCGTTATCGTCAGCGCCATTGTGTACCTGTTTTTCTTTGGCAACAGAAAGACTGCCCATGCCATCTCCGTAACCAAGATGGTCGTAATGCGCTCCTATAACTACTGTGTAAAGTGCGTTGTTATCGATATAGGCGGCTACATTGGTTCCGGTATACTCACTTTTTTTAATTGCTATGTTCAGCTCTACAGGTACTCCTTCCTGGTGGCCTTTTACGTATGTATCGTAAGCGCTGTACGTTAAGTATGCAACCGGTATATCGAGGTGGTCGAACTCGGAATGGATATTGAACCTGGGCGGGTATTTTGCATCGTAGCTGTCGTAAAACACCACGGCCGTGGCGCCCTGCTTTCTGGCATCTTTTGCCCTATCATACATTTCCTTCTCATAGTCGAAGTGGGCATCCTTTGCTTCGTCTTCGTCTTCATACAGGGGCAATAGCCAAATGCTGCCCTGCTCGAGAACGTCCGGCAGGACTTCACTTTGCAATTTCCCGGTGGTGTTGGCGCTGAACGGCATTGGGAAAGCCTCTTCACTAAGCTTCATCACCTGGTTGCCTACCCTTATCTGGGTACCTTCTTCTATTTGTTTGCCATAAACAAAATCGAATGGATGCTTATACTGTCCTTTGTAGGGTTGTATTTCGAGCTTCTTGTACCTTTTCTCCAGGTATTCTGCAGCCTTGCGCTCGCCTTCGGTTGCAGTTCTTCTGCCTTCAAGCTCGTCTGAGGCGAGGTACTCTATATCTGCTTTAAGCTGCTTGATCAGTTTTCTCTCAGCTCTATTTTGTGAGAGACCAGGAGTTGTAGCAGCACAGATAATTACCCCTACCAGCAGTAACCTTCGCAAAGACATATTATTCATGATAAGAAGCAAAATTAATGGTAAGACCAGCTATTTCCCACACTAAGTTTAGAATACAGGGGTACCGGGAGTAAAAACAAAGGTCCCGCTAAATAGCAGGACCAGCTCCAAACCTCTCTTATGAAACCACTACTCCCCTGGCTGGAGACTGCCATCTTCAGTCACCACCAGTAGTCCACTCTCTCCCTCCGGAATAGCATCGGCGCCTGCTGTGGGCATCACTATCTCTATGTTTGAGATGTCTTTTAACTGTGGAAGTTCTGCCGGGCTGTTGATGCCCAGGTAGTCCATAAAGTTCTTTGATGTATTGTAGATAAGGGGCTTCCCTACCATTTCTTCATTGCGTCCGGATATTACTATAAGTTCTTTTTCAAGTAGCTTCTGGATAGAGTAGTCGGCACTGACGCCACGGATGAACTCTACCTCTGACTTAGTAATAGGTTGCTTATAGGCGATGATAGCAAGTGTTTCCATTGCGGCGGCAGAAAGCTTCTTGATGTGCTTATCACCGTTTAGCTGCAGTACTGTCTTGTGGTAGGCCTTCTTGGTAAGGAACTGATAACCGCCCCCGGCTTCTTTAAGCTGGAAAGGATAATAATGCGCCTCATACTTTTCTCTAATGGCATCAAGGCAGGTAGCTACCCTATCGCCTTCTATTGCTTCTTCCAGTGCCTGGCCGATCATTTCGGTAAGTTCCATTTGAGTAATTGGACGCTCGCTGGCAAATATCAGAGCTTCAACATGGGGCATTAATTGTTCGATATCCATTGATTTCCTCCTTTAAACTGTACACATCGAAAATAGTGCAGGGTACTATAAATCAGACTAAAAAGTAATACACAGGTGTGAGTAACTTGCCTATACGTAACAGCAGTTTTGAAAAGCTTACAAAGGTAGCACTATAAGGCCGGAAACCGCCGTGGCGGCTGTTTGCATTACGTTAAATCTTCAGCTATGTATGACCAGGGTGATGTGTGCGAAGAAGAGGGGCAGCGCTGGTGATATCCCAGTGCTATTCCAGTGCTATCCCAGTGTAGATCCAGTGATATCCCAGTGATATCCCAGGTACCTTTATGTTTTTTGCCATATGTGGTAGCTGGAAATGTTGCTACATGAACAGTACCAGTTGGGGGACGATACCTATCAGGATGACCAGAGCACAGGTGATGCCGAGCATCAGCTTGTCATACCCTGTTACTTCGGAAGCCATTTCAGGGTTGCCCTGTTTGAAGTACATGGCAATAATTACCCGGAAATAATAGTAGGCGCTTACAGCGGCCATGAGCAATGCGAAGATAACCAGCCACATTACCTGGCCCTGCTGGATTGCTGCCAGCAGCACGAAGTACTTGGCCATGAAACCACCGGTAAGTGGGATGCCTACCAGAGAAAACAGAAAGACTGAGGCGCAGAAAGCAACGAAGGGTTCCTTCTTTGCCAGTCCGTTGAAACCATCGTATGTAAAATCTTTTAGCTTAACAAGCACGGCGAAGATACCAAGCGTTGCAACTGTATAGGCAACGGAATAGATGACAATGCCCTGCCATGCAGTGGCATTGACCGCAAGAATAGCGAACAACATGAAGCCTGCCTGTGCGATGGACGAGTAAGCTAGCATACGCTTTACACTTTGCTGGAACACTGCTGTGAAGTTGCCGATAAGCAGTGTGAGTGCTGTAATCAAAGCAATGATTATCATCCAATGATCACTCAGGTTGCCGAATGAAGCATGGAACAGACGGAGGAAAGCGACAAATGCACCTACCTTGACGATAGTGCTCATAAACGCTGTGAAGGGCGTGGGTGAGCCATCGTAGACATCAGGTGTCCACATGTGCATTGGTGCCGCAGATACCTTAAAACCAAGCGCTACTATGAGGAATACAATACCTGAAAGGGCGAGAGGATTAAGCGTTGCTGACTGCATCATAGTGAAGCCTGTGATGTTGAATGTGCCAGTGGCACCGTAGAGCAACGCTATACCCATCATCAGTATACCTGTGGAGAAGGCTCCCATAAGGAAATACTTCAATGAAGCCTCACTACTTTTCAGATTCTTTTTATCGGAACCAGCGAGTATGTATTGAGGTATTGACAGAATTTCTATGCCCAGGAAGAGCATCAGCATATTATTGAAACCTGAGAGCAGGAAAACACCGACCATAATGAAGCTGGTCAGGGCAAAATATTCTCCGACATGCACACCCACCTTTGTAATTTCTTTGCCCAGAAGCAATACATACAGCAAAGTGCAGCTACTCATCATAAGGTTGAACCAGAGAGAGAAGGTATTGAAGCTGATCATGTCATTGAAATAGACCATTGCACCAGAGGCAGAACCATTATTAGCATCCCAGACATCCCAGACACATATGCCTACCAGCAACGTAAATAACAAAGTTGCTATCGACCGAACGGAAGACTTACTTTTTACCGTTACCCCGACAAACATCAGAATGACACCTATTATTGTTGCAGCAATTATTGCCTTCATGTATACTTTTATACTATTATCAATTCTTACCTCTCCAATCCCTCTACTAGGGCACTATCAATTTAGCTACTCCTTCTGTCAAAGCAAGCAATGGTTTTGGGTACACTCCGAGAAACAGGACGAGTACGACTATGAGCGCCATTGCTATCGATTCACTTAGTGACATATCCTTACTATGCACCATTGGCACCAGATTACCGTAAGCGGTTCGCTGTACCATATTAAGCGTATAGATGGCTCCAAGAATGATTCCCACAGCGGCTACGGCCATAAAGGTGATGTGGTAGTTTGAATCGCCCTGGAAAATGCCGTTGAATAACATAAACTCCCCAATAAAGCCGTTTGTAAGCGGTAGTGCGATATTGGCTAAAGCTATAATAACTAAAGCAATGGCCATTTGCGGAGCAGCGGTTGCCATGCCTCCGAGTTTGGACATATCCCTGGTGCCCCACCTTTTCTCTATCATACCAACGATGAGCCACATTCCTGTAATGTTGATGCCGTGATTGAACATCTGCACCATCAAACCATGCATGCCTACCTGTGTGAGTGAAAAAGCGGCTGCAGACATGAGCCCCATGTGGGCAATGGAGCTATAAGCAACGAGGCGCTTAAGATCGGTCTGAACCATGGCCAGGCACGAGGCGTAAATTATACCTATGATGGAAAGAACAATAATAGTATTTGACCAGAAGGCTACCCCTTCAGGAACAACTGGTAGTAACCACCTAACGACAGCAAACATCCCCATCTTGACCATTAAAGCGCTCAGGACGATGGTGACTGAAGTAGGAGCTTGTTCATAAGTATCGGGCTGCCAGGTGTGGAAAGGGAAGATTGGCATCTTGACAGCGAAGGCGATGAATATGAGCCAGAAGAGCCACTGCTGGGTATCCGGGTCGAGGGA
>Ga0196970_1001320_pt1 | contig 17585 bp, 20 predicted proteins | sample S1v_513CmetaG_FD_148672 | JGI IMG/M metagenome (GOLD analysis project Ga0196970, IMG submission 148672) | Soil microbial communities from Anza Borrego desert, Southern California, United States - S1+v_5-13C | ecosystem: Environmental > Terrestrial > Soil > Desert | place: USA: California...
CCCCTCTCATTCGGAGATTTTTTTCTCGTGAACACGAATTTCGACCTGCTCGGCGATCCCATTCCGGAAGGATGGGGCAAGCGCGGCAGGCCGCCTCATATGGCGACTGAGAAAAACCGTAACAAAGTCATGCTGTTATTGGCGATGGGTTGGAGCAATTCGCGGATCGCGAACGCCCTTGGAATCACGCAACCGACTTTGCGGAAGAATTATTTTCAGCAGCTTCGCCAGAGGGAGCTTGCTCGTGACCGTCTCGAAGGCGCTCGTCTGGATCTCGCCTGGGAACTGGCGAAAGGCGGCAATGTCGGCGCCATGCGAGAGTTCGCTAAGCTCATGGAGCGCAATGACCGTATGGAGATGGAGCGAGAGCTTTCGACGCAAACCAAGCCGGAGGATCGGCCCCAAGCTTCTGAAAGGATCGGCAAGAAGCAACTGGACGAGATCCGTGCACGTGATGCCGATGCTGATCTGATGGCTGAGTTGGAGCTGGAAGCTTCGCATAATGCTCGACACTAGCGAGGATCTGCCTCGGTTCGCATGTCCTGACTGGTGGGAGAAGATCCTTGCGGGACAGACGCCGATGGCCGATGTCCCATACGACAGGGTCAAGGCAGGCAAGGCAATCGCGTTTTTCAACCGTCTCCGGTTGCCTGACGTTCCTGGCAATCCTCAACTTGTTGAGGCCTGCGGAGACTGGTTCCGCGACATGCTTGCTGTGTTTCTCGCAAGCGAAGATCCGGAGACCATGCTTCCCATCGTCTGGGAAATGCTGTGCATGGTGCCCAAGAAGAATTCCAAGACTACCTACGTGGCAGGACTGGCACTTACCGCGCTCTACATCATCGAAGTGCCAAACCGACAGATGTTGTTGGTAGGACCGAGCCAGAACATTTCAGAACGGTGCTTTGACCAGGCACAAGGGATGATCCGGCTGGACCCTAAGCTTGAGACCATCTTCAAGGTCCAGGACCATACGAAAACGATCACCCGCTACAAAACGGGTACTGCACTCGATGTAAAAACGTTCGATACCTCGATCGTTACTGGCGAAATCCCCATCCTCACCATCATCGACGAGGTACACGAGCTCGGGAAGAAAGCGAAAGCTGCGGCTGTCATGCAGCAGATCCGCGGCGGGGGCATTACGAAACAGCGTGGCCGGCTGCTGATGATCACAACGCAGTCGGACGAGCCGCCGGCCGGCATCTGGCGTACTGAGTTAGATAAGGCGCGAAAGATCCGTGACGGGAAAGGTGGCCGGTCGCCGATCATGCTGCCGGTTCTCTATGAGTTTCCAGTCGAAAAACAGCTTGATCAGGAGTTTTGGCGCAACCCGAAAAACTGGGGCCTAATTCTTCCGAATATGGGGCGCTCAATCGATCCGCAGGCGCTGATCGATGACTACGAGAACAACGGCAAGGTCTCGAAAGAGGCAGAACAGATCTGGGCCAGCCAGCATCTCAACATTGAGATCGGCGTTGGCCTTGGGGGAGATGGGTGGTCGGGTGCCCTGCACTGGCAAAACTGCATTGACCCGAAGTTATCTGGCCTTGATGCGCTTCTGGCCCGCTCTGAGGTCTGTACGATCGGGATCGATTGGGGCGGCGCAGACGACTTGGCGGCTCTGTATGTCATCGGTCGTGAGAAGCATACGAAGCGGTGGCTTGGCTGGGGCAAAGCTTGGGCTCGCAAAACCGTTTTTGAGCAGCGTAAAAGCATCGCTCCTCGTCTTCGTGCATTCGAAGAGGTTGGAGATCTTGAAATTGCAGGTTCCGGTGAGGAGCAGGCAGAAGCGGCCGCAGAAATCTGCCTCCGTGTATTCAAAAGCGGATTGCTGCCGGAGCAAGGCGGGATCGGCCTCGATAGTGCCGGCATAGCCTTGTTGCTTGACGCTCTCGAAAGCGCTGGTCTCGTTCAACCCCTTGTCCAGGCGATCGCGCAAGGCTGGAAGCTACAGACGGCGATCTCCTCTGTGCCGCTCAAGTTGGAAGACGGCCGCTTCCTGCACGGCGATCAGCCGATGATGGCGTGGTCAGTCGGAAACGCAAAACAAACGCTGCGTGGAAGCAACTACGTGGTGACGAAAGAAGTCTCTGGGGCGGCCAAGATAGACCTGCTCATGGCGCTGTTCAACGCGGCCATGCTGATGTTCCAGAACCCGGAAGCCAAAACAGAGCCGACATACCAGATGCTGGTTCTCGGCTGACAGGAGTTATCCCATGAACAGGATGTATTCGGTCCTGACCGTCAAGGCGGTCGAGGAAGAGCAGCGCATTATCCGCGGCACGGCCACCACACCCAACCCGGACCGGGTTGGCGACATCGTGGAACCCCTTGGTGTCCAGTTCAGGAACCCGATGCCACTCCTGCATCAACACGACCACGATAAGCCGGTTGGCACGGTTACCTTCGATACGCCGACAACGAACGGCATCACCTTTGAGGCCAAGCTTCCGAAGATCGATGAGCCCGGCCCGCTACGCGACCGCATCGAGACCGCCTGGGGTGAGCTCAAGGCCGGTCTGGTGCGAGCGGTGTCCATTGGTTTTCGTGCTCTCGAATATTCGTGGATGGATGACGGCGGTATTCGGTTCATCGCCACGGAAGTCCTCGAGCTTTCCTTAGTCTCCGTTCCGGCCAACGCCGACGCGGTGATTTCCACCATCAAGTCGATCGACCGCCCTCTGCTTGCCGCGACCGGCAAAGAGCCGAAGGCAGACGACCGGCCTGCTCGTCCCGGCGCCTCGGGAAAAAACAAGCATTCAGTCAACCTCAATCCGAAGAAAGACACGGATATGAAAACCATTGCGGAACAGATCGCGGCGCTGGAAGCCTCCCGTCAGGCAAAAGCCGCGCGCATGGCGGAAGTCATGCAAAAGTCCATGGACGAAGGCCGCTCTACCGATGAGGCGGAGCAGGAAGAGTTCGACACGCTGGAGCAGGAAGTCGAAGCTCTGGACGGCGACCTGAAACGCCTTCGGGCTCTGGAAAAAGCTCAGGGCGCCACAGCGAAGCCGGTTGTCGCCAGTTCTATCAAATCGGCATCTGCGGGCACCGCTGTGCGTACCGGTAATGTTACGCTGAAGGCAGCCGACCCGGACAAGGGCATCCGTTTTGCTCGCTATGCCAAATGCCTGGCGATCGCGCACAAGACCCATCAGCCGGTAGTTAACATCGCTGAAGGCATTTATGGCAAGACCGATCCCGATCTCGTCGACATCGTAAAGGCTGCCGTCTCCGCGATGACGACCGGTAATACACCGGCACTCATCGGTAACGAGGGCGGTTTTGCCGACTTCGTCGAGTTCCTACGTCCGATGACCATCCTCGGTCGCTTCGGTTCCGGCAATATCCCATCGCTGACGCAGATCCCGTTCCGCATCCCATTCATCTCGGAAACCTCCGAGACCGATGCGCAGTGGGTCGGTGAAGGCAAGGGCAAGCCGCTGACCCGGTTCACCCTCGATCGCGGCGAACTGACGCCACTCAAGATCGCGACCATCGCCGTCCAGACGATGGAGCTCATCCGCGACAGCTCTCCCTCGTCGGACGTGCTCCTCCGCAACTCCCTCGCTAAGGCGGTCGCGAAGCGCTCCGACGTGTCGTTCATCGATCCGACCTCTGCCGGCGTCAACGGTGTGCGGCCCGCGTCGATCCTCAACGGCGTCGCCCCGGTGGCAAACAGCGCCGCGACCGGCGCCGACGGTGTACGCGAGGACGTGCAGGCGATCATCGGCGCCTTCGTGGCGGCGAACAACCCGCTCACCTCCGGGGTGTGGGTCATGGGCGGCACCTATGCGCTGCGCCTCATGATGATGCTCAACCCGCTGGGTCAGCGGGAATTCCCCGGTATCACCATGCAGGGCGGTACGTTCTTCGAGCTGCCGGTGATCGTCTCCAATTACCTGGGCGACTATGTCGCGCTGGTGAATGCGGAGGACATCTACCTCGGTGACGAGGGCGGGGTCGACATCGCCATGTCCACCGAGGCATCGCTGGAGATGGTGGATAACCCCACGCAGGATTCCGGCGTTGCCGATCCGGTCGAGACCACGGTCGTTTCCATGTTCCAGACCAACAGCGTGGCATTCCGGGCCGAGCGCACGCTCAACTGGGCCCGCCGTCGTCCCAGTGCCGTCTCGTGGATGGACAACATCACCTGGGGTGATCCCGTCGTCGTGCCGTAATCTTCGGAGCATCTGAAATTGGCTGGTCGCGGTCATCGCGGCCAGCCCCACAATGGAGACCGCTATGAAATCGCAGTCATACATGAATAGAGCCCTTCGCGCCCGCGATCCACGCTTTGCGGCGATCCTCGGCAAACTCGGGTATGACCGGACCGACATGAGAACCGGGGCGGAACCAACCGCGATTGTTTCCCAATCCAAGAAATCCAGTACGCGCTCATCAAGCAACGATTCCGAAAAGAACCAGCTGACGGAGCTGCGCAAGCAATATCAGCAGAAGTTCGGAAAGCGACCAGCCAAGGTCTGGGACGTGGACGTTCTCGCCGAAAAGCTAGCGGCAGAGGAATAGAAAATGCGCCTCTTTGGCATGCAGATCACTCGCGCAAGAACAGCCGAAAAGCTTATGGCTCCTGTCAGTCAGGGTCGTGGCGGGTGGTGGCGTGTCCTGGAGAGTTTTCCGGGCGCGTGGCAGCAGAACGTTGAGGTAAACTATAACTCCGTCCTTTCCAACCATGCAGATTTCGCCTGCCGCACGCTGATCGCGTCGGATATCGCGAAGCTCCGGATCAAGCTCGTCTCGAAAGACGCAGACGGGATCTGGACCGAAATCAGCAATCCCGCATATTCGCCCGTCTTGCGCAAGCCGAACCATTTCCAGACCCGCATCCAGTTCATGGAGAGCTGGGTTCTTTCAAAACTTCAAAAGGGCAACACCTATGTGTTGAAGCAACGGGATGGGCGCGACGTCGTCACGAAATTGTATGTCCTTGATCCGGATCTCGTCACACCGCTGGTTTCTAGTACCGGAGACGTCTTTTACCAGCTCAATGGGGATAATCTGGTCGGACTTCCCGAAAGTATCATCGTTCCGGCGAGCGAGATCATTCATGACCGGTTCAACACCTTCTTCCACCCGTTGGTCGGCCTGTCCCCGATTTTTGCTGGCGGGTTGGCCGCCATGCAAGGACTTTCAATCCAGAATGACAGCACCCGATTTTTCCAGAATGGCGCGCGTCCTGGGGGCGTTCTGACAGCTCCCGGATCGATCGCGCAGGAGACCGCCGAACGGCTGAAAGCATATTGGGACCAGAATTTTACCGGCAATAATGCCGGCAAAGTCGCCGTTTTGGGCGATGGCCTCAAATACGAGCCAATGCGGGAAAAGGCGGTCGACGCTCAGCTGATCGAACAGCTCAAATGGTCGGCGGAAGTTGTGTGCGGCGTATACCATGTGCCCGCCTTCATGATCGGCGTGGGGGGCGAGCCGAACTACAACAATGTCCAGAACCTGACCCTTCGGTATTATTCGCAGTGCCTGCAGGTGCTGATCGAGTCCATTGAGGTGTGCCTCGACGAAGGGCTCGGGATGGACGGGGTCAGTATCGGCGTCGAAGTCGACGAGGATGCGCTCCTGCGCATGGACACAGTCACGCAATTCGAGGTGGCTCAAAAGGCAAAAGGGATCGCTACGCTCAATGAGCAGCGTAAACGGCTCAATTTGAAGCCTGAAGAGGGTGGCAACACGATTTATATGCAGCAGCAGGATCATTCCCTCGCGGCAATTGCGGCGCGTGATGCTGCTTTGGTAGCCCAGGCCAATAATCCGCCGGAGTCATCCGACGCGGCCGACGCGGCACGCGAAGAGGCCGAGGAAAAAGCGTTTTTCGCAGAGGCTGCGCTGGCATTTCAGAAAGGTCTAGCCGCATGATCGATGCAAAGGCCTTTGGCCTTGAACTCGCCGCTATGGTCAAGGCACAACTCTCGCCGCTAATCAGCCGTCTTGACGCACTGGAGAAGCGCTTCGATGGGTTGCCAACGCCGCGTGATGGCAAGGATGCCGACCTTTCAGAAGTCCGCAGGATCATCGGCGATGAGGTCAAGGCGCTGCGGAATGACGTTGAAGCATCGCTTGTGACGCAGACATTACCAGATATCCCAGCGATCGTTGCCGCATCCGTGAGTGAGGCGATCGGCAACATCCCGCCTCCGAGAGACGGCAAGAGCGTGACGATTGAGGATGTCGCCCCTCTGATTGCTTCCGAAGTGCAAAGGCAGGTCACAGAGCTTCCGAAGGCGAAAGACGGCCGCGACGGCGTCGACGGAAAGGACGGAATAGGGCTTGCCGGGGCGATCATTGATCGCAACGGAGGCCTGGTCATCACGCTGAGCAATGGTGAGGTGAAGAGCCTTGGTTCCGTCGTCGGCAAGGATGGCAATCCCGGCAGAGATGGACGGGACGGTTTCAGCCTCGACGAATTCGATGCCACTCTTATGGAGGACGGAAGAACGGTTCTTCTGTCATTCGACCGCGCCGAGCAATCGTTCAAGGTGGAGCTCGGTTTTCCCGTCATGCTCTACCGGGGGGTCTACAAGGATGACCATGCGTACGAACGTGGCGACACCGTCACCTGGGGCGGCTCTCTTTGGCACTGCGACGCTGAGACGACAGAGAAGCCCGGCGAAGGATCCAAAGCTTGGACCTTGTGCGCCAAGAAGGGCAGGGACGGCAAGGACGGTCAGTTGAAGGAAGTAAAGGCAGCGCAGCCGGTGCGGGTCGGCATTCCTGCAAAGGTGGAATGACATGGCGCTCATCACTTTGGCACAGGTCAACCTGGCACTCCGGCTCGATCTAATCGAAAACGACGAGCGCATTCCCGACATCGAGTTGAAGATCAAGCAAGCTGAAGACGCTGTCGTCGACTATCTCAAGAAGCCTGACCATGGGTGGACGGAGATGACCGTCCCCGGCCGTGTCTCGGCAGCGATCCTTCTCGTTATCCAGAGCTTGCTCGACGAGGTCGACACCGGCGGTTTGCTGGCTGGTCTCGGCACCGGTGATCCGAAAAATCCTGTCGTCGCGCTTCTCTACCGCCTTCGCGATCCAGCCCTAGCTTGAAAGGAACACCACATGACCCGCGTTCGCTTCACCCAGGACTTCGACTACAAGCCCACCCCTCAAACGACCATCGGCTATAAGGCTGGTATGGAGCAGACAGTTAAGCGGGAATGCGCCGAACAGGCGATCGCTGCCGGCAAAGCAGAGGAACTTCCAGAACATTCTCGCCAGGTAGAGGCGAAAGCCGCAGGGAAGTCCAGAGATGGCGTTAAGTAGGCCGCCAACCGCGCAGGAACTGCAGCATCGCGTTGCTTTCGATCGGCGCGAGGATGTGGATGACGGTCGCGGCAACATCGAAGGCGCGTTTGCAGAGGCTTTCCGCGTCTGGGCCGCGTTCCGATCCCGTGGAGGATCCGAAGCTGTCGTGGCGGCGCGGCTGGAAGGCCGCAACATCATTGGCGTTTATCTTCGCTCCTCCACACAAACGCGGCAAATCCAGAGCGACTGGCAAATGAGAGACCTGCGACACGGGAGCTGGGAAGGCGAAGGTGCGGACCGGTACTGGAGCGGCCCGGTTTATGCGGTCAAAATCGTTGACGCCGTCACGGATCGGAGCTGGGTCTACCTGGAAGTCCAGACGGGAGTTTCTCCATGAGCGCCGCCGGCGAACTATGGGACGCGATGCTTGCGGCGATGAAGGCCAACGCTGCACTGGTTGAAATGGTAGACGGCATCCACGACAAGGCACCGGCAGAGCCGTTCAAGAGCAAACAGGCATATATCAGCCGGGGTCCATTCTATGGTTCTCCGGAAGACGCGGATTGCATCATTGGCCAGGAGATTACCAGTCAGATCGACATCTGGTCGAGGAAGACCAGTCGATGGGCAATGGACGACATGATTTCCGAGGTGCGTCGCTCTTTGCATGAAAAGGAGTTGCCGCTTTCAACCGCGGCGCTTGCCACTATCCAGGTCCGCCTGTGGCGAAATACCGATGATCCCGACCAGACACAGCAGCACGGCATCGTGCAGGTCCTGGCTGTCATCGAGGAAGCTGAAGACGCATGACCGCGAGCATCCGCAATCTGAAGCGGCTGCAGAAGAAGTTGGACAAACTGCCGGTAATTGCCAAGCAGCGCATACGAGAGGCGATGGAAGAGGCTGCCAGCGAGATCGTGGCGTTGGCGAAGTCTCTCGTACCAGTCGACAGCGGTGAGCTTCGGGATAGCATCGGATGGACATGGGGCAGGGCGCCGAAAGGCGCGATGACGCTTGGCAAGGTTCAATCGATTGGCGGTGACCTGACGATAACGATCTATGCCGGCAACAGCGAAGCCTTTTATGCCAGATGGGTCGAGTTCGGAACCGCGGCGCACACCGCCGGGGGCAAGTTCGCTGGCGCCACAATCCCGGCGATACCGGCATCGCCGTACTTCTACGTTTCCTTTCGCGCTCTTCGAAAACGCGTGAAAGGCAAGATCACCCGCGCAACAAGAAAAGCCGCCAGAGAAGTCGCAGCGGCTCAATAATTCTCAGCACTTCGCGGCTTGCCGCATCCACTGCCATAGAGGAGATAAGTCATGGCACCTCCCGTAACCGCGCGTTTCGGCAAGTTCCGCGTTTTGCTTGGAAATGACGCTGATCCTATTGTCTACGCAGCCCCTTGCGGCTTCACTTCCAAATCACTCACCCTCGGAAAATCGCTGTCGGAAGTATCCATTCCGGATTGCGACGATCCTGATAAGCCGATCACGATCGGCCGCGACGTCGAGAGCACGACGGCTTCCGTTTCTGGCGAAGGTGTTCTTGCTGCATCGGCGGTGCCGACCTGGATTGCGGCATATAAGAGCACAGAATCGGTACCGGTGAAGGTTGAGATCGAGTTCTCGACCGGCACAGTGACATTCACCGGCAAGATGCACCTTGAAACGCTGGAGCTTGGGGCAGAGCAGGGTGGCAGAGTTACCGTTTCCGTCTCACTCCAGTCTGACGGCGAGCTCGTCGATACGGATACTTTTGTCCCATGAGCCGCGACGCCTCTATCCTCCTCACGTGGGGCGACGGTGATTTCAAATTTCGGCTTGGATGGGGTGAGCTGGAAGAGCTTCAAGAGAAAACCGATGCCGGCCCCTACGTTGTCTTGCAACGGCTCCACTCCGGAAATTGGCGGGTCCAGGACATATCCAGCACGATCCGTCTTGCACTTGTCGGCGGCGGGATGAAGCCTGAAGACGCGATCAAGAAGGTTCGTTTCTACGTCGAGCAACGACCGCCGATGGAGAACATTCCGGTTGCCGTTGCCGTACTATCGGCAGGCCTTCTGGGAGCTCCGGATGAACCTCTGGGGGAGCGAAAGGCGCCAAGCAGGAAGGGAGGGAAGCGATCGACAGCCTCCCGAACGGCAAAATCCGGTTTGGCGCCATCTACGGAACCGGAGCAGCTATAGGCTTTTCTCCGCAACAGGTGCGGGAGATGTCAATGTGGCAACTGATGGCGGCCGTCGAGGGCTACGTGAAAGCTAACAGCCCGGACGACGGAAAGCTCTCCGATGCCGATGTGGATGATCTGTGGAAATGGATGCAAGAGAAAGAGCGATAGTTTACTCCGCGAAGTCGACGCCAGTCAGGCGACACTCTGCTTTGTCCACCCGGGGATCTTGAGGACCATATGCTCTCCCAAACCCCCGCCCACCAGGGACGATGTTCTGAGAAACTATATCAACTGAGGTCAACGCCCTACCGTCCTTGTCGAGCAACGCGCAGTTGGCTCCCGCATAAGTCACCGATCGGTTAGTATTATTCGTGAATTTCATCACCACCTCGGCCGCACCAGTGGATGTGCGTTCGAAGTTCTCAACAACAGCGTCGACTTCAGCGGCTTGCGCCGCCACGCCGTATAATAAGCCTGCTGCCCAATAAACATACTTCATAGGATCTCCTCATGGCCGCAACCGACCTTGAACGGCTTGTCGTTCAGCTATCCGCTGACATAAAGAAGTATGAGAACTCGCTTAACCGAGCAAGGGGTGTCACAAATCAGCGTGCGCGCCAGATTGAGACCCGTTTTGCTAGGATGAGCAAGGCGATAAATAATGGCGCGGCCAACGCAGCGACTGCCGCGGGCCGTGCTTTCGCACTGATTGGCGGCGCACAGGGGTTCAAGTCTCTTTCGGACGCAGCTACCAGCATCGACAACGCGCTGAAGATTGCAGGACTTTCCGGAACCGAACTGGAGCGGGTATATCGTTCGCTTTTCGATGCGGCCACCAAGAATGCGGCGCCAATCGAGACGCTGGTTGGCCTATACAGCCGCCTTTCTCTGGTTCAAAAAGAACTTGGGGTATCTTCTCAGCAAATCGAAGGGTTCGCTGGCAATATCGCACTTGCTTTGCGAGTTGGAGGTGTTAGCGCGCAACAGGCCTCCGGCGCGATACTCGGTCTGACGCAGGCGCTTGGCAATGGGAAGGTCACGGCGGAAGATTTCGGGCAGGTTCTGGAGGGCGCTCCAACCATTCTCCTCGCCGCGGCTTCCGGCATCAAAGAAGCGGGCGGTTCTGTCGCAAGGCTGCGCCAGCTTATGCTCGATGGTCAGCTTTCATCGAAGGCTTTCTTTGATGGGATACAGGCGGGGGCTCCTGTCTTGGAGCAGAAGGTGGCAGGCGCGGTACTTACAATCGACCAACGTCTGACAAACCTCAGCACCTCCCTCATCAATGCGGCACGCGAGTTCAACCAGTCTGCGAAGGCTGGGGAGACCTTCGGCAATGAGATCGACAGGGTATCGCGTTTCCTCAACTCAATGGATTGGGACCACGTCATTGGCGAAATTCAGTCAATAGCGCTGCAGCTAAACGCAGCGAAGAACGCAGCTACGGGCTTTCTCACGGAGATGGGGCGCCTCTCCGGCCTCGACAATGTCGGAGCTGGTTTGGTTAATGCCCTGGGCGGCGAGAACGGAAAAGCATCGTTCTTCGGGGGCGCGTTGACGATCGAGTCAACAAAAGCGGCGCGTGCGCTGAATGACCTCACGGAGAAACGGCTCTCCATAGAAAAGGAAATCGCTGACATTCGGGCTGAGCAGTCTTCAGATGCTTATAAGCGACTGGCATTGGAAGATGCGGAGGCACGGCTGGCTGCGGTGAATGCGCAGGTCAACGCAACGCCTGCCAAGATCGAAGGTGGCCCCCTTGACTATAACAGGTTCCCGCCTCCTGCCGCGGTAAGGACTGTGTCTCCGATCTCAGTTTCGGATCCGCAGTATGCGGTATCAGATTCATCGGGAAAGGGCGGGCGAAGGGGCCGCAATGGTGGTAAAGAACTCGACGACTACGCCCAGGAGATCCAGCAAATCCGTGAACGCACCGAGGCGCTGAAAGCAGAGACTGAAGCGCAGGCGGGCCTGAACCCGCTCGTTGATGATTACGGGTTCGCTGTCGAAAAGGCTGCGGCAAAGCAAGATCTTCTCACTGCCGCAAAAGAAGCGGGCAAGCAGGTTACACCTGAACTCGCGGCGCAGATTGATACCCTTGCCACGGCGTATGCGAACGCGGTCGTTGCATCTGAGAAGCTCGCGGCATCTCAAGACCTAATCCGCGAAAAAGCCGAAGAGGCGCGCGACTTCAATAAGGATCTGACGCTGGGGATAGTGCAAGGGTTCACGGACGGAAAGGACGCGGCAGATGTTTTCGCGGATGCGCTTTCGAAGATCAGCGATCGCCTGCTCGACATGACGCTCAACAGCATCTTCGATAGTCCAACCAAGGGAGGCGCCGGCTTCAACCCATTTGGCTTCCTTGCGGACTTGTTTCGAGAAAAGGGCGGACCTGTCCGAAAGGGGCAGCCGTATATCGTTGGAGAGAGAAGGCCTGAGGTCTTCGTGCCAGACCAGAACGGCACGATCCTTCCCAAGGTGCCCAGCGCTCCGACCCTTCCTTCACCATCAAGGCTCGCGACCGCGTCGGGTCCGGCACCTTCCTTCACCTTCGCTCCCCAGATAGATGCCCGCGGCGCCTCCGTCGAAGCCGTCGCGCGGCTTGAACAGGTGGTGGAAAAGCAGCAGCGAGACTTCTATGCGAACGTCATCAATGCGGTTCGTAAAGGTAGAAGCTCGATGGATCTCAAAAGGTGATCACTTAAGAGTAGCCAGCGTTTCTGCTGCGGCGTTGAACGCAAGCTCCCGAATTTTCTCGAATGTGAAGCCTGCCTCGCCTCGGAAATCCACGGGCACAGATACCGGCGGTTTGCTGTGGTCGTCAGAGAAGTACTCGACGACGGCGCGATAAGTGCTTTCGTCATCGTCAAAATAAACGTCAGCAACTTGCTTGGTGTAGGTGGTCATTGATGTCTCTCCGATTCTCCAAAAGCATAACTGGCACAGTCCGGAGGGGCAAATGACGATCGTCTACCCAACCAACCTCGTCGACACGTTCCCCGGCTGGAGCACGGATTTCGAGCTCCAATACCGACAGGAGCGGAGCAGGACCGCCGGCGGCAAGACCTATGTGAAGGATCTTGGCTCGCCGCTATGGCGCGCAACCTATCAGTCGAAGACACTGAGCCCGAACACGCTCGATGAATGGCGGGCGCGGCTGGATGCGATGGAGGACGGCCTTCAGACCTTTCGGGCCTGGCACATGCCGCGGATGTATCCGATTGCCTATCCGAACGGGAGTTGGCCGACGGGCGGCGCGTTTTCGGGAACGGGGACCGTGGGAGCGATTAACGCGAACCGGAAGGCTGTTGCCGCATCAGGGTTTCCGAGCGGCTACACCTTCAAAGTCGGCGATCTAGTTCAGATCGGAGACTCGGATCTTCATCGGGTCATGGAAAACGCAACGTCGGGACAATTCGAAATCCGGCCGCATCTCTGGCCCGGCGTCTCGGTTGGCGCGGCGCTGAAGGTGCTGAGACCCTCCTGTATCATGTCGATCGTTCCCGGCAGCATATCCAGTACCGCCGATCTTGCGACTGGTCGCGGCCGGATCACGTTTGAAGCCATGGAGGCGCGTTGATGCGAGCACTATCACCAGAGAACCAAGCCGCACTTTCCGAGCGCCGACTGGTTGCGCGCGACTTCCTCTGGATTAAGGCGCGCACCTTCGATACTGGCGAGCTGTTTTCCTACGGATTTTGGTCGGACGTCGGCAATGTGGCAGCACCGGTTCTTGATCCAGACACAAACTCGGATGTGGTCCGAAACTTCGAAGGCGCCGGCACACTGATCGAGGTGAGCGACATTCCGCTCGTTTCGAACATCAGCGTTCGCAACGCGACGATCACGCTGTCCCAGATCAACGAGGTGGTCGAGAGCGTCGTCAGAGGCTATGACCTGAAGCAGGCGGGCGTCGAGATCTATCGTGGCCTGTTCTCGCCAGAGACACGCAATCTTGTGGCTCCCGCCTTCTGCCGGTTCGTCGGCTTCGTCGACGACATCGAGATCACCACACCGGAAGAGGGTGAAGCCGGAAGCATCGTCCTTACCTGCGCCTCCCACACGCAGGAGATGACGAGGAGCAACCCGGACACCCGCTCGAATGACAGCCAGAAGCGCCGCAGCGCCAGCGACAATTTCTACCAGGACACGACAACTGTCGGTGAATGGGAATTCTTCTGGGGCGGCAGGACCGGAAAGCTGGATACGGCCGGCGTTCAGCGTATCGGCGTGAACGTTCCGTCCGCATCATGATCCGCGCTGCGGTAGCCTCTGACAAGAACCGGGTTCTTTGCATGGCAAGGGCATTCCACGCTGCCGCCGACCTGCCGTTCGCGTTCTCGGCTCCGAAGGCGTCGATGCTGTTCGATGCGGCCTTGGCCGACGATGATCGGCTCTGCCTGATCTACGAACAGGACGGCGTTGCGGTTGGTGTGCTTGCCGCACATGCCGCACCGCATATGCTGGCAACAGTCATGGCTGCCCACGAAATCATGTGGTGGATCGATCCTGATTTCCGCGGCCAGGCGGCAAGTCGGATGCTTGCCGCCTACGAGGATTGGGCAATGTCGCGTGGCTGCGTGCTAATCCATATGGTGGGGCTCGGATCTGATCCCATCACTACGCGTCTTTACGAACGGCACGGCTATCGTGCTGCCGAACGTCATTTCATGAAGCCGCTCACGGCTTAAGGTTCCGGATCAGACATGGCACTTTTTACCAGCGCCGCTCTCGGTGCGGGACTGTTCAGTCTTGGCAGCGGTTTTCTGGCGACCGTCAGCGCGATCGCGCTCAATGCCGCCGTTGGTATCGGCCTGCAGATGGCCGTCTCAGCCCTACAGAAGAAGCCGGGAGAGCCGGAACCGCTCGGCGTGCGCGGTAAGATGCAGTCGGGTGGCGATGTTGCACGCTCGATCATCATGGGCCGCCGGGCCACTGCTGGCTCTCTCGTCTACGCCAACACCTGGGGACAAGCAGGCAAAACGCCGAATGCGTATTTCACGCAGGTAATCGCGCTCTCCGACATGCCGGTTTCGGCGCTGACGGCGATGTGGGTGAATGGCGAGCCGGTCACTATCGACACGGCCGATACCACGCTTGCGAACGAGCGCGGCTATCCGGTGGTCGAATATCGCGCCGATGAAGGTGATTGGCTCTGGGTGAAGTTCTACGATGGAACGCAGATCGTCGCCGATCCCTTCCTTGTCGGATCGGTCGGATCGGAAGACCGCCCGTACGAGGCGACGCGCGTCGGTCGCGGCGTTGCCTATGCGATCGTCACGGCTCGATCGAATGGCGAGCTGTTCAGCGGTTTCCCTTCATTCCGGTTCGAAGTGCAGGGGATGCCGCTCTATGACATCACTAAGGACAGCACCGCCGGAGGCGTGGGAACGCAACGTTGGAATGACCCCGCGACCTGGGGCGGCGATGGCGACCACCTGCCTGTGGTTCAGGTCTACAACATCCTGCGCGGCATCACCTATAACGGTGACTGGATCTATGGCCTGCAGAACACGCCGGCAGCTCGCTTTCCTGCCGCCGACTGGATCGCGCAGATTAATAAATGCCGCCTGCCCGTGCAGGGGGCGGACGGCATGGAGCCGCAATATACGACGGGCGCGGAGATTGCGCTTGCGACGGAGATCGCCACCAGCATTGAGGCGCTTCTAAGAGGCTGCCACGGACGGCCGATCGAGACAGGCGGTATCTACAAGGTTCGCGTTGGAGAACCCGGCGCAGCGGTCTTCGCCTTTACGGACGATGATATCCTGTCGACCGAACCGCAGACCGGAAAACCGATCCTGGGGCTTGCCGACAGCGTCAACGGGGTGACGGCGAGTTATCCGGAGCCGGAGGAGAGCTGGAACACGAAGGCGGCGCCCCCACTTTACAGTCCGGACTTTGAAGAACGGGACGGAAACCGCCGCCTGATCAGCAACCTCGATCTGAGCACGGTTTCCGTCGCGCGCCAGGTCCAGCAGATCATGAAGGCTGCACTCGACGAGGCGCGGCGTGAGCGTCGCCATACCTTGGTGCTGCCGCCTTCCTTCTGGACCGTGGAGCCCGGTGATGTTGGCGCATGGTCCTCGCTGCGCAATGGGTACGCTGCAAAGCTGTTCCGCGTCGACGGCGTTGCCGATCGCACCAATCTGGATGTCATGGTGGATGTGACGGAAGTCGATCCGGCAGACTACAACTTCGATTTTTTCACAGATTACACGGCGCCCGATTTCACGGTGATCGTTCCCGATCGGCCGCCGCCACAGCCGATGTATGGCTGGACCGCTGTTCCGGCTGTTATCTATGACGCGAGCGGCAATGCACGGCGCCCTTCGATCAAAGTCGGCTGCGATCCCGAGCAAGACGATGTTCGCAATGTCTGGGTACAGGTGCGGCTTAAGCTGAGCGGCGCCGTCGTCTTCGATAGCGATTCCACGGCCTATGCATCGCCCTATGAGTGGATCCTCAATGGCGTGTTCCTGCCGTCGACCATCTATCAGGTGCGCGGGAAGTTCGTGCCCTATTCGCGGCGCAGGATGGAATGGTCGGACTGGATCGATGTTGCAACCGGCGACATCAAGCTTTCTCCCGGTCTCGATTTCGATCCCTATGCCGGCGCTGTCGGTCTCGACAGCCTCGGAGACGATCTGAAGGAATACCAGGATTGGTTGGGGTCCGGCCGGCGCGAAATTCTAGAGCGCCTGGAGCAGATCAATCTTCTCGTGGCAGATCAGGATCTCGGCAATGCGCTGGAACGTCAGCAGTTGCGCGAGCAGGTCACGGCCACCCGCGACGGTATCACGGCCGAATATCTCCGGCAGGTCGACATTCTCGTCACTGCCGATACGGCGCTTGCTAGCCGCATCGAGGCGCTGAATGCATCATTTGGGAACTATCAGGCGTCGGTCAGCAGCCAACTTGTCGCGCTGGCGAGCGCCGATAGCGCGCTGACGCTCTCGGTCAATCAATTAAGTTCGCAGGTCAACGATCCAGCGACAGGGCTTCCCGCCACCGCGAGCGGCCTTTCGGCCCTGCAGACGCAGGTGACCACGATCAACGGACAGGTTACGGCGAACGCCAATGCGGTCTCCGAACTCAACGCAACGGTTGGGAACTTCTCCGCATCGGGACGCTTCCGAACCACCGTCGAGGCGACGCCGGCCGGCGCGGTGGGGCGTATCGGATTGAGTGTCTCGGCGACCGCTGGCGGGTCCACGTCGACCGCAGCCATGTATCTCGACGCACTGGCCGGAGGTCTCAGCCGCGTAGTTTTCGAGGCGAGCCAGTTCATCGTGGTGGCCGCCGGCAATCTCAACAACCCGTTCGTGGTCGACGGGACGGCCGTGCGCATGAACGTCGCCAATATCGGCACGGTTACTGCGGGCCTCATTCAGGGTGGTCCGGGTGGGAAGTTGGCCATCAATGTAACGGCTGGAACGATTGTGGTGAACTCATGACTAGAACCCTTATCGGCCTCGATTCCACTGGCAGCCCCTGCGTGAAGATCACCAAGGGCAGCATCAACCCGGTCACTGAACCCGATACGAACGTCGGCTCCTACCTTTTCAACTCGAAATGGATGGCCGACGTGAAGGTTCTCTATGCCGAAAAGACGCCCTACGCTGGCGGCCTCGTTTACACGCCCGCAGGCAGCAACGTCTCGACCTATCAAAAGGTGACGTATGTGGGCATCAGCAACCAGATGAACGTAGCGATCAAGAACAGCTACTTTCCCAATCTGCCCTACCAGTTGCCGTTGTACGATCTGAAGATAAAACGTGTTGCCGACAACAAATGGATCGAGGTCAATCGCGTCAGGTATCAAGGCGCATCTGACAATCTCGGCCAGGAGGCCGCCTATTGGAATACGCTCGATAGCGGCAACAGCGTATGGTGGCTGAACTATACCCATCCATTTGCCCAGATCGGGCATGTTGGGAATGGCATCGTGTTTACCGGCTCGGTGCCTGGGACCGATTCGACGCCGTTCGAAAAGACTGTCGTTATCTGGAGGCTTCCGGGCAATAACGTGCCCATTCTCGACAGTGACCCGGTTTCGCCTACTCCGGGTCAGCGGGTCGTAGAGATCAATTCGGCTGCGTGCCGCGTGGCGAAGCCGGGTTACGACGTTC
>Ga0196970_1001321_pt1 | contig 17583 bp, 11 predicted proteins | sample S1v_513CmetaG_FD_148672 | JGI IMG/M metagenome (GOLD analysis project Ga0196970, IMG submission 148672) | Soil microbial communities from Anza Borrego desert, Southern California, United States - S1+v_5-13C | ecosystem: Environmental > Terrestrial > Soil > Desert | place: USA: California...
GCTTCACCCAGCTGGCCAATGCCGATGCCGGCATCGCCACCGACCCGATGGCCAGCGCCACGGTTGAAAGCAGCGGCGGCAACGACGAGCCGGCCGCCAGCGAAGCCACCGCCATGCCGCAGGCACTGGATCTGGCGCCGTTCGACCCGCGCTTTGCCGGCAACCGCTTTGGCGTGGTGATGCACGAGGTGTTCGAGCGCTGCGACTTCGCCGCCTGGCGCCACTGGCATCCCGGCCAGCCCGCACCCGAAGGGCAGGGCGCGCTGATCGCCCAAGCGCTGCAAGCCGGCGGCTATGGTCAGGACGAACTGGCCGATGGCCTCGGCATGCTCACCGCGCTGGCCGGCCATACCCTCACCGTGGCCCTGCCCGAAGGCAGCCGCCTGGCCAGCGTGCCCGAACCTGCGCGCCGCAACGAAATGGAATTCCACTTCGCGATGCGCCCCACGCGTGTCGATGCCTTGCTCGCACTGCTGCACCGCCATGGTGTGCTGGCCGAGCGCCAGGCGTTCGGCACGCGGCAGCGCCTGGAAGGGCTGATGACCGGCCTGATCGACCTGACCTATCAGCACGAAGGCCGCTGGTACGTGCTCGACTACAAGTCCAACCGCTTGCCTGCCTACGATCCGCCCGCGCTGGCGCGAGCCATGGCGCACAGCGAGTACGAATTGCAGGCGCTGATCTACACCGTCGCCCTGCATCGCTGGCTGCGTTTTCGCCTGGGCGCGGACTATCGCTACGAGCGCGACTTCGGCGGCGTGCGCTATCTGTTCTGCCGCGGCCTGGACGCCACGCGCGATCCCTCGCCGGGCATCCATGCGTGGCGCTTCGAGCCGAGCCTGGTCGATGGCGTCGACGCGCTGTTCGCCGGCCACGCAGTGCCGGAGGCGGGCGCATGAGCATCTTCGACGCCCTGCAACGACCCGGTGCACTGCGACCGCTCGACGTCGCGCTCGCACAGACCCTGCAGCGTCTGGCGCCCGAAACCGATGCCGCAACCCTGGCCGCTGCCGCGCTGGCCTCGCTGGCGGTAGCCAGCGGTCATGCCGGGCTGGACCCGGCGCGCGCTGGCGTGCTGCTCGATATCCGCGACGAACCGCTGCCCGCGCTGCCCGAGCCCGGCGACTGGCAGCGCGCGCTGGCGGCTTCGCGCTGGGTTGCGCAGCCCGCGCCGGAAGAGGTCGCGCCAGCTGATCACCCGCTCGTGCTGGAACACGGCCTGCTTTACCTGCGCCGCTATCGCGAATACGAGCGCCGCTTGGCCGCCGGCTTGCGCCGCATCACCGGCCAGCGCCTGCCAGCCTTCGATGTAGCCGCGCTGGCGCCGCTGTTCGCGCAGCTGTTCCCGCAGGCCGGCCATGGCGAAGACCGCCAGGCGCGGGCCGCGGCGCTGGCGTTGCGACGCGCGCTGCTGCTGGTCACCGGCGGCCCCGGCACCGGCAAGACCACCACCATTGCGCGGCTGCTGCTGTTGCGCATCGCCCAGGCCCAGGCCACCGGTGCCGCCGCGCCGCGCATCGCCCTGGCCGCGCCCACCGGACGCGCCGCCGAGCGCATGGCCGAGAGCCTGCGCGCGGCGGTGACCCGCGCCATCGATGACGGCATCGATCCACTCGTCGCAGACGCCTTGCCCGCCGGGGCCAGTACCTTGCATCGCCTGCTCGGTGTGATTCCCGGCCAGCCGCGTTTCCGCCACGACGCCGACAATCCGTTGGCCTTCGACCTGATCGTGGTGGACGAAGCCTCGATGGTCGACCTGCCGTTGATGTGCAAGCTGGTCGAAGCGGTGGCTGATGGCACCCAGCTGATCCTGCTTGGTGATGCCGACCAGTTGCCGTCGGTCGAAGCGGGCGACGTGCTTGCCGCGATCCTCCAGGCCGCGGGCAGTGGCGAATCGATGCCGGCCGACGACGCCCTGGCCCTGGCCCCGCTGCTCGGTCCGGCCCATGCCACGGACGACAGCGGCGGCGGGCTGGCCGGCCACCGCGTGCACCTGTTACGCGGTTATCGCCAGGCCCAGGGCTTCCAGCTCGCGCCGCTGGCCGACGCGGTGCGCGGCGGCGAGGCTGACACCACGCTGTCCCTGCTGCGCGATGGCGAACTGGCCGGCGTGCAGTTCCACGAAGACATCGCCGACCCGTTGCAGGCGCGCGGCGAAGCACTGCTCGCGCACTGGCGCGCCCTGGCCAGCGCCAGCGACCCGGCGCAGGCCCTGCGTGATGCCAACCGCCTGCGCCTGCTCACCGCGGTGCGCGCCGGCCCGCAGGGCACGCGCAGCCTCAACGCGCGCATCGAACAGCTGCTGGCCGAAGGCGGCTCGGGCGCGCGGCGCCTCGGCGCGGCCTCGCCCTGGTTTCATGGGCGCCTGCTGCTGATCAGTGAAAACAGCTACCGCCACGGCCTGTTCAACGGCGATGTCGGCATCTGCCTGGCCGACGCGCACGGCACCTTGGTGGCCTGGTTTGCCGGCGAGGGCGATGGCCAGGTGCGTGGCTTCCATCCCGCGGCACTGCCCGCGCACGAAAGCGCCTTCGCCATGACCGTGCACAAGGCGCAGGGCTCGGAGTTCGAGGAAGTGTGGTTGCAGCTGCCGGCGCGCGATGCCCGCGTCCTCAGCCGCGAACTGGTCTACACCGGTTTGACCCGCGCCCGCCGCAGCCTGCACCTGGCCGGCAGCGAGGCAGTGCTGCGCGCCGCGCTGGGCCGCCACGCCGCGCGCATCTCAGGCCTGGCCTGGCGGCTGGGCCCTGCCCAGAACGCGCAGCCGCTGCTGACGAATGCGCCCACGCCAGCGGCCACCCCGGAACAGGGCACCCTCTTCTAAACCGCGGCAACGCACTCCCCGCGCTCGCACGACCGCTGCTCCCGGGTCCCCGGTCCCTGGTCCCCGACGTCAGCGGTACGGCCCCGGCCCATGCCACACCAGCTCGCCCTGCTTGTAGACCTGCACGATGTTCATCACCTCGCGCGCATCGCCGATGGCTTTCATCTCCGGCGAGTACGGTTCGAGCAGGCGGCACTTGCCCGAGCCGCGGCGCAGCGCGATCTCCAGCGCGCAGACCATGCGGTAGCGCGTGCCCGGCAGCGGAATCGACAGCTCCTTCATGCCCTGCGCCTGCCAGATGCGCAGCTGGGTCTGGCTGCTCAGGTCGTAGATCACCTGGTAGCCGCCGACATCCAGACTGGCACCGCTGGCGGCAAAACCGTTGCGGTTGCCGGGGTTGAGCGAGGGAGTGTTGGACGTACCCGCATCTTCGGCGGCGGTTTCGTGATCGATGCTGCCGGGCGGGCGCCCGCTCCATTGCGTGGGCTGGCGCGCGGCCGGCGGGCTGGCCGGCGGTGCCTGGGTCAAAGCCTGCGACCAGTCATCCTGCGCGCTGGTAGTGGGGATGCTGTCGGTCGTGGGTGTTTCATCGGGCGGCGGCACCGGGTCCACCGCTTGCTCGACCAGCGTGGTCCGCACCTGCGAGGTCGCCGCGCGGCGCTTGGCCGGCGCGGGTGGCTGTGGCGGACGCGGGCTGGGCGGCGCCTGCGTGGGCCGGCCGACGAAATCCATCTTCATCCGGCCGCCGCCGGAGGCAGCCTGCGGCGTGGTCACCGTCGGCTTGGACGCAAACAACAGCAGCAGCAACAGCAACAGGTGCAGCAACGCACTGACCAGCGCCGCGATCCAGCGCTGCCAGCGTTCGTTCCTGGGCGTGGCCCCGGTATCCACGTGGGTTGACGCGCTGCTCATGCCACCGAAGCTGCGTCGGAGTTGTGGGCCTTCATGCGGAATCTGTGGAATGCGGCCGGCGGGGGAGCCGCATCGTAACGCGGTCCACGCCGCGATACCTTGCCCGTAGTGGCAAAGCAAGCGCCCCGTGCGCCGCGGCCCCCTCGCGCCCGTGCAGGCATCCAGACAAGCCACTTACACGGAGCTTCTATACTGCCGCTTCGTTTCGTCTCACAGGTGCCGCACCATGAGTGCATCCGCAACGCCCCCGATGGATCCCGACGCCACCGTCGCGCCCGGCAGCCTGCGCCGCTCGGTTTCCAACACGCTCAAGGGTTCGGCTGGCAACCTGGTCGAGTGGTACGACGTTTACGTCTACTCGGTGTTTGCCACCTATTTCGAGTCGCAGTTCTTCTCCAAGGAAGACAAGAACGCCACGATCTATGTCTGGGCGATCTTCGCCGTGACCTTCCTGATGCGCCCGATCGGCGCCTGGTATTTCGGCCGCTTCGCCGACCGCTACGGCCGCCGTCTGGCGCTGACCGTATCGGTGTCGGTGATGGCGACCTGCTCGTTCATCGTCGCGGTGACGCCCGGCGTGGCCACCATTGGCGGCGCGGCGGCGATGATCCTGCTGCTGGCGCGGCTGGTGCAGGGCTTTGCCACCGGCGGCGAATACGGCACCAGCGCCACGTACATGTCCGAGGCCGCCATCCCCGGCCGCCGTGGCTTCCTGTCATCTTTCCACTACGTCACCCTGGTCGGCGGCCACGTACTGGCGCAGACCGTGCTGCTGGTGATGCTGTACACCCTGGATGTCTCGCAGGTCTCCGAATGGGGCTGGCGCGTGGCCTTCGCCCTCGGTGGCGTGGGCGCGCTGGTGGTGTTCTGGCTGCGGCGCACGATGGACGAGTCCCTGGGCGCCGAATCCATCGCCCAGGCCCGGCAGGGCAAGGCCAAGACCTCCGGCTCCCTGCACGAGCTGTTCGTCAACCAGTGGCGGCCCCTGCTGCTGTGCTTCCTGATCACCGCCGGCGGCACCATCGCCTTCTACACCTATTCGGTGACCGGCCCGAAGATGATCCAGACCGCCTTTGCCGGCGGCGACGTCATGGCTGGTACCTGGATCAACCTGGCCGCCCTGGTCGTGCTGATGCTGATGCAGCCGCTGGGTGGCTGGCTGTCGGACATCGTCGGCCGCAAGACCTTGCTGGTGTTCTTCGGCATCGGCGGCGTGCTCTACACCTGGTTCCTGGTGATGGAGCTGCCGAAACAGAGCGACTGGCTCACCGCATTCGCGATCCTGACGATTGGCTTTGTGATCCTCACCGGCTACACCTCGATCAACGCCATCGTGAAGGCCGAATTGTTCCCCACCCACGTACGCGCCCTGGGCGTCGGCCTGGGCTACGCCCTGGCCAACTCCGCCTTCGGCGGCACCGCCCCCCTCCTGTACCAGGCCGCCCTGCGCGCCCACCGCGTTCCCGAATTCGTCGCCTACGCCACCGCCGTCATCGCCGTCTCCCTGGTCGTCTACATCTTCTTCCTGACCAACAAGGGCGCCAACTGGCTGGACCACGAACACGAAATGCACAAGCGCCACAGCCGCCGCTGACCATCCATCAGCCCGCTCCGCGTTCCATCCGCGTCAGCAACCCGCTTTCCCCTCCGCGCCAATGATCTGTCGGGCGTTCGGGGGGCAGGCCATGCCAGGACCCTAGGCAACATGGATGTTGCCTAGGAGTCCCCAGGGATGGGTTAACGACGTGTCCTGGCATGGCCTGCCCCCCGGATGCCGCACGCAGACCCATGCGAGCCGACGCCTTCCGCGCAGCCCCAGACGACGCCAGCCAACCCGAGCCAAGCCGAGCCAAACCCATCCCCCACCCACGACTCGGGTACCATGCATCCCCCGTTACGGGTGTCCTCCGCTCATGCCTCACACCAACCACCTCCCCGACCCCACCGTCACCCAGGACCAGGCCGAAGAAGCCGTTCGCACCCTCCTGCGCTGGGCCGGCGAGGACCCCGCCCGCGAAGGCCTGCTCGACACCCCTCGCCGCGTCGCCGAAGCCTATGGCGACTGGTTCAGCGGCTACCGTGACGACCCCCGCGACTACCTTGCCCGCACCTTCGAGGAAGTTGCCGGCTACGACGAACTCATCGTCCTGCGCGACATCGAGTACGAAAGCCACTGCGAACACCACATGGCCCCGATCATCGGCAAGGTCCATGTCGGCTACCTGCCCGATGGCAAGGTCGTCGGCATCAGCAAACTGGCCCGCGTCGTCGAAACCTATGCCCGGCGCTTCCAGGTCCAGGAAAAGATGACCGCCCAGATCGCCCAGTGCATCCAGGACGTCCTCGCCCCCCGCGGCGTCGGCGTGGTCGTCGAAGGCGCCCACGAATGCATGACCACCCGCGGCATCCACAAGCGCGGCGTCAGCATGGTCACCTCCAAGATGCTCGGCACCTTCCGCGAGGATGCCCGCACCCGCGCCGAATTCCTGCGCTTCATCGACGTCGGCGGCAAGCGCTGAGCCTGCCCGCCGTCGTCCGCAGTCCCGCATGAAGCACCGTGAACGGATCGCCGGCTATCGGCAGTTGCGCGAGCGCCCCGTGTGGAAGCTGCTCGCTGCCGACCATGCCCCTGAACTGATCGGCCTGCTGCAAGGCCTGTTGCTGGACCATGAGCGCCGCCTGCCCTCGGCCGTGCTGCACGAACGCCTGCAACGCCAGCTCGACGCCCTGCGCGCCGACGAGCTCTCGCGCGAATTGCCGCGCACCGCCCAGGACTATGTCGCGCACTGGCTGGCCCAGGGCTGGCTGGAACGGCGCCTGCCCGAAGGCGCCGAAGAAGAGGAATACGAACTTTCGCGTGCCGCGACCCAGGCCATCCGCTTCATTGCCGGCCTGCGTGACGGCGCCGAGGGCAGTGCCGGCAGCGCCACTGAAAGCCGCCTGTCCCTGGTCATCCAGCAGCTGGTGCAGCTGGCGGGCCAGACCGAAGCCGACCCCGACGCACGCCTGGCCGCGCTGCATGCCGAACGCGCCCGCCTCGACGAGGAGATCGCCCGCGCCCAGGCCGGCCAGCTTGCCGCGCTCGACGGCAAGCGCGCGCTGGAACGCACCCGCGACCTGATTCATCTGTCCGACGAACTGGCCGAAGACTTTCACCGCGTCCGCGACGACTTTGAACGCCTCAACCGGCAGTTCCGCGAACGCATCATCGACGACGAAGGCACCCGCGGTGACGTGCTCGAACGCCTGTTTGAAGGCGTCGATCTGATCGCGGACAGCGAAGCCGGGCGCAGCTTCCAGGCGTTCTGGAACCTGCTCAACGACAGCGAACAGAGCGGCCGCCTCGACCAGGCCCTGGAGGCCCTGCTGGCGCGCGGCTTTGCCCGTCGCCTCGGCCGCGACGAACGCAGCTTCCTGCGCGGCCTGACCGCGACCCTGCTGGCCCGCGGCGGCGAAGTCCACGCAGTGATGCAACATTTCGCGCGCAGCCTGCGCGGCTTCGTGCAAAGCCGCGGCTACCTCGAACAACGCCGCCTGCACCAGTTGCTGCGCCAGGCCCAGGGCGAAGCGCTGCAGTTGCGCGACCAGCTCCACGCCAGCGCGCAGACCGGCTACACCCTGGCACTGAGCGGCAGCCGCCTGCGCTCGTTGTCGCAATGGCGCCTGCACGACCCGCGCAGCGTGCGCGTGGACGGGCGCGTGCACAGCGCCGAGGTCGCGGCGATTTCGCTGGAAAGCGTCGGCGACCTGGTCGCGCAGTCGGAGATCGACGTGCGCGGACTGCGTCGCGACCTGCACGAACTGCTGGCCGCGCACGAGCGCCTGAGCATCGGCCAGGCGTTGCAGCAGCGCCCCGCCGCGCAGGGGCTGGGCACGGTGATCGGCTATCTGTCGCTGGGCACGCGCCATGGCGTGGTCAGCGACGACCAATGGGAAATCGTGGAGTGGCAGGGCGGGGATGGCCGCGCGCGGCGCGCGCGCATCCCGCTGGTGCGCTTCACCCGGGAGAAACGCGATGAACTGGTCTGAAAACCGCGACGAAGACGACCGCGACGCCGCCCACGCCCTGGAACGCGCCCAAGCCCACGCCGCCGGGCAGCCGCTGTTCACCGGCGACACCGGCACGCTGCCGTTTGCCGCGCGGCGCGCGCTGTGCCAGCTGCTGGCCGGTCCGAGCATCGACGCACGCCGCCATGGAAGCCTGTGGCCGGCGCTGCTGCGCCACGAGGCCGAGATCCGCCGCGTGCTGTGCGAACTGTTCCTGGAACTGGTACTCGACCGCGAAGGTGGCGTCGCCTTCACCCGCCAGGCCGATACCGCCGAACTCGAATCGCCCACGCTGCTGCGCAGCGCGCCGCTGACCTTCATCGAGTCGGCGTTGCTGCTGTTGCTGCGCCAGCGCCTGGCCGAGGCCGATACCCGCGGCGAACGCGCCGTGGTCGAAGAGGCGCAGCTGGTCGAGGCAATGAGCGTGTACGAGCGCCATGTCTCCACCGACCGTGCCGGCTTTGCCCGGCGCGTGCTCACCGCGGTGGCGAAGATGCGCGACAACCAGCTGCTGTCGCGCCTGCGCGGCAGCGAGGACCGCTACGAAGTCTCGCCCGTGCTCAAGCTGCTGTTCTCCGCCGAGGAAGTGCAGGCGCTGTCGCAGGCCTACCGCGAACTGCGCGAGGCCGCGCCGGACCCCACCGTGGCCGCGGAAGCATGAGGATCGCCACGCCATGAACCAGCTCACCCGTTCGCCCTCGCTGCAACCGGCCGGCCTGTTCGGCGACGCCGCACAGGAAGCGCGCGCGCGCCAGTTCCGCATGTGCCGCCTGCAGGTGCACAACTGGGGCACCTTCAGCGGCCTGACCGATGTACCCATTGCCGAGCGCGGCTTCCTGTTCGTCGGCCGCTCCGGCTCGGGCAAGTCGACCCTGCTCGATGCGATGTCCGCGCTGCTGACACCACCGAGCATCGTCGACTTCAACGCCGCCGCCCGCGAGGCCGAGCGCAGTGGCCGCGACCGCAACCTGGTTTCCTACGTGCGCGGTGCCTGGGCCGACCAGCAGGACAGCAGCTCCGGTGAGATCGCCACCCAGTACCTGCGTGCCGGCGCGACGTGGTCGGCGCTGGCCCTGGAATACCGCAATGCGCGCGGCGAGGCGGTCAGCCTGGTGCGGCTGTTCTGGATCGCGGGCAGCGGCAACGCCGCCGCCGACGTGCGCAAGCACTACATGGTCGCGCGGCGGCCGTTCGACATTGCCGCCGAGATGGACGGTTTCGACCTGGACCTGCGCCGCCTGCGCGCGCGCCTGGGCGATGACGTGCAGCACTTCGACAGCTTCGCCGGCTACGCCGAGCATTTCCGCGACCTGCTCGGCATCGGCAACGAGATGGCGCTGCGCCTGCTGCACAAGACCCAGTCGGCCAAGAACCTGGGCGATCTCAACGCCTTCCTGCGCGGCTTCATGCTTGACGAACCGCGCACCTTCGAGGCCGCCGACCGTCTGGTGGAGGATTTCGCCGAACTCGATGGCGCGCATCAGGCCGTGGTCACCGCGCGGCGCCAGGTTGAAACCCTGGCCCCGGCCCGCGAGCACCACGCCGCGCTGATGGCCCTGCGCCGCAGTGTCGGCGAGTTGCGCGAACTGCAACTGGGCGTGGACGCCTATCGCGAACAGCGCCGCGGCGAACTGCTGCAGGCGCGCTTGCAGGAGCTCGACACCCAGGACCGCGGCCTGGCCGGTGAGGAAGGGCAGCGCCGCGAGGCCCTGGACAACCACGAAGAGAAACTGGCCGGGCTGGAGCGCGAACAGCGCGCCCAGGGCGGCGAGCAGATCGAGGCGCTGGAACGCGAACGCGCCCGCATCGAACGCGAGCGCGACGAACGCGCGCGCCGCCGCCAGCAGATCGAACAGGCCTGCCGGCAACTCGGCACCGGCCTGGCCGCCAGCGCGGTGGGGTTTGCCGAACAGGTCGCCCACGCCCGCGAACTGCTGGCTGGCAATCGCGAGCAGGCCGGTTCGGTGGATGAGGCCATCGCCGAACGCATGGCCGAACGGCGCGAGGACGAGCGCCGCTTCGCCGCGATCCGCGCCGAGATCGAGGCGCTGAAGAAGGCGCCCTCCAGCATTCCCGCGCCGATGCAGGCGCTGCGCGCGCGGCTGTGCGAGGACACCGGGCTGAGTGAGGCCGCCTTGCCCTTCGTTGGCGAACTGCTGCAGGTGCGCGACGACCAGGTGGCCTGGCGCGGCGCCATCGAGCGCGTGCTGCACGGCTTTGCGCAATCGCTGCTGGTCGACGAGCGCCACCACGCCCAGGTCAGCGACTGGGTCAACCGCACCCATCTCGGCACCCGCCTGGTGTACTTCCGCGTGCGCCGCAACGAGTCACTGCATCCGCGCGAGGCCAGCCCGCGCAGCCTGCCGGGCAAGCTGCAACTGCGCGACCACCCCTATGCCGACTGGCTGTGTCACGAACTGGCGCGGCGCTTCGACTACGACTGCGTCGATAACGCCACCGCGCTGCGCAACGCGGACAAGGCGATCACCCGCGAAGGCCAGGTCAAGCACCCCGGCGACCGCTACGAGAAGGACGACCGCCACGCCGTCGGCGACCGCAAGCGCTGGCTGCTGGGTTACGACAACCGCGACAAGCTCAAGGTGTTCGAGCGCGAAGGCCAGCAGCTGGCGCAGCGCATTGCCGCCTGCGAGGCAGATGTCGCCGCCCTGCGCCAGCAGCGCGAAGCCGGGCACGAGCGCACCCTGGCCGCGCACACTCTGGTCGAGCGCGACTGGGACGAGATCGACGTCGCGCCCAAGCTGCAGCGCCTGTCCGACATCGACGAGCAGTTGCGCCAGTTGCGCGAAGGTGACAGCGGCTTGCGCGCGCTGGGCCAGGCCCTGGAACAGGCGCGCATCCTGCGCGATCAGGCCCGGCGTACCTACGAGGATGTGCGCCTGGAACGCGCCCAGCTCGCGCGCGAACGCGTGCGCCTGGAAAACCTGCAGCAGGCCACCCAGGGCCGCCACGCCGGCAGTCTCACCCCCATCCAGCTGCAAGGCCTGCAGGAGCGCCTGGCCGCGCTGCCGCCACTGAGCCTGGACAACCTCGAAGCGCATTTCCGCCTCGTCGAGCGTGGCCTGGGCGAGCAGCTGGCTGAAAGCCAGGGCCGCGACAGCCGCCTGAGCCAGCAGTTGCTCGACTGCTTCCGCAAGTATTGCCAACAATGGCCGGAAGACAGCGGCGACTTCACCGTCAGCGTCGCCAGCGCCGACGACTTTCTCGCGCGCCTGGAGCGGCTCGAAAGCGACGGCCTGCCGCGGCACGAGACCCGCTTCTTCGATCTGCTGCAGACCCAGAGCAAGAACAACCTGCTGGCCCTGCAGCGCCACGCCGCCGAAGCCCACAAGGGCATCCGCCAGCGCATGGACGAGGTCAACGCCAGCCTGGAGCAGGTGCCGTTCAATCGCGGCACCGTGCTGACCATCGAGGTCAACGACCGGCGCCTGGCCGAGGTGCAGGAGTTCCAGCAGCAGTTGCGCTCGGTGCTGGCGCAGCAGCAGACCGAGGACCGCGCGCTGGCCGAAGCACAGTTCGCCACCTTGCGCGAGCTGGTCGCGCGCCTGGGCGCGCAGGACGCCGAACAGCGGCGCTGGCGCGAGCAGGTGCTGGACGTGCGCCTGCACGTGGAATTCGTCGGTGTCGAACTGGATGCGCAGACGCGCGAGCAGATCGAGATCTACCGCAGCGGCGCCGGCAAGTCCGGCGGCCAGCGGCAGAAACTGGCGACCACCTGCCTGGCGGCAGCGCTGCGCTACCAGCTCGGTGGCGAGGATGGCGAACTGCCGCGCTACTGCGCCGTCGTGCTCGACGAGGCTTTCGACAAGGCCGACAACGAATTCACCGCGCTGGCTATGAACATCTTCGAGAACTTCGGTTTCCAGATGATCGTGGCCACGCCGCTGAAGTCGGTGATGACCCTGGAGCCGTTCATCGGCGGCGCCTGCTTCGTGGAGATCAGCGGGCGGCACACCTCCGGCGTGCTGCTGGTGGAATACGACGACCAGGCGCAGCGGTTGCGGCTGCCCGAACGCGCGCGCCAGCCGGGCGGCGAGCCCGAGTCCATGGTGCAGGTGGAAGCCAGTCCTGCGCCTGCCCCCGCCGCGCCCCAGCTGCCACACAAGGCCGCGAGCAAGGGGGCCAAGGCAGTCAAACCCGCGAAAGTGCCCGCCACGTCGGCGGCGCCCGCCAAGGCCAAACCTGCAAGGAAGCCCGCCCAGCCCGCGACGCCCGTTCGCGCGGCCCAGGCCAGGCCCGCGGCCAAGCCGAAGAGCACGCCGGCAACCAAGCCGAAGAGCAAGGACACGCCGCGCAAAAACGCGGCGAAGAAGGCGCCCGGCCGCAGCCCCGCGCGCTAGGCGCGGGCACCACGCTGCGCTCAGCCGCGCAGCGTGTCCCAGGCCATCCGCGCGATCAGCACCACAACCAGCACCAGGAACAGCCGGCGGATCAGCGGCGTGCCACCGCGCAACGCCAGCCGGGTGCCGACGACGGCGCCGGCCACATTGGCCGCGGCCATCGGCACCGCCGCCGCGAGCAGGATCTTGCCGCTGGGCAGGAAGAACGACAGCGCGGCGACATTGGTCGCCAGGTTCACCACCTTGGACGCGGCCGAGGCGCGCAGGAAGTCCAGGCCAAAGAAGCGGATGAACAGGAAGATCAGGAAGCTGCCGGTGCCGGGGCCGAAGAAGCCGTCGTAGAAGCCGATCGCCGCGCCCATCGCCAGCGCCATCATCAGTTCGCGGCGGCCGATGTGGCGCGGCCGGTGCAGCGCGCCGAAGTCCTTCTTCCACAGCGTGTAGCCGAGCATGCCCAGCAGCAGCACCAAGATCAGCGGCCGCACCGCTTCGCGCGGCAACAGGCTCACCGCGGTGGCGCCAAGGAAGGAGAACACGAAGGCAGTGGCCGCCGCATACAGCACCGGCCGCCACGGGAAGCGGACGTTGCGCGCATAGCGCCAGGCCGACATGCCGGTGCCGAACATCGAAGCGAACTTGTTGGTCCCGAGCAGCACCGCCGGCACTTCGCGCGGCAGCGTAGCGAACAGGCCGGGCAGCTGGATCAGCCCGCCACCACCGACGGCCGCGTCGATCAGCCCGGCGGCAAACGCAATGCACAACAACCAGGGCAATTCGGCAGGCAGGAATTCGAGCACGGCGGCGCGGCAGGCGAGGGCGCGCCAGCATACGCGCTGCGCTGCCGCGAGTAACCCGCGCAAGGGATGCAGCGGCGGCGCGCAGGCCGCACAATCGGGCCATGACTGCTTCGCCCCTGCGCCAATCCCCCGTGGCCTGCCCCTGCGGGCGCCCAACGGAATATGCCGGCTGCTGCGGCCGCCTGCATCGCGGCGAGCCGGCCGCCGATGCCGAAGCGCTGATGCGCTCGCGCTACAGCGCCTATGTGCTGCACGACGCCGACTACCTGCTGCGGACCTGGCACCCGTCCACCCGGCCAGCGCAGCTGTCCCTGGAAGAGCCTGCCGGCGCCCGCACCACCTGGCTGGGCCTGGACGTGCAACGGGCCGGCGCGACCGGGCCGGACAGCGCCGAGGTCACGTTCCTGGCCCGGTACCGCATCGGCGGCGGCCGCGCCGTGCGCATGCAGGAGCACAGCCGGTTCGTCCGCGAGGACGGCCGCTGGTATTACCTGGACGCGGTATGAGCCCGGCAATCCGGGTAGCGGCGTGCACGCGGCGTTCGCACGCGCTGGCTATGCTGGCGGCCAGGATAGGCAGGGCCGTGGTTCGGCAAAGGGACGGCGATGGGCAACCTCAGTCTCTGGTTATGGATGTTGATCCTGGTCGTGGTGTTTGGTTTCCTCGTACCAGGCGCGTTGGCTGCGTGGATGATCCGGCGCCGGCCGGGTGTTCCGGCGTCGCGGGTGGCGTTGGGCGCGGAGCGGCCCGATGAGCATGTCCGTCACGGCCCGGGGGTTTTTCGCGATCTGGCCTGAGAGCAGGCGGCGGGCCCGCGTCGCCGTGCTGGCATGCGCGCTGCTGGCCTTCGTGCCGGTTGCCGCCGTGGCCCAGCAGGCCGACCCACAATGGACCGCCTGCCTTAGCAAGCTGCGCGCGAGCGCGCAGCGCGAAGGCGTCACTGCGGCCACCTTCGATCAGCATGTCGCCGGCCTGCAGCCGGACCGCTCCGTGCTGGCGCTGCTTGATGCCCAGCCCGAATTCACCACGCCCCTGTGGGATTACCTCGCCGCCCTGGTCGATGACGAGCGCGTTGCCGATGGCCGCTCGATGCTGGCCCAGCACCGGCCGCTGCTCGAGCGCATTGCCAGCCAGTACGGCGTGGATGCGGAAACTGTCGTCGCGGTGTGGGGCGTGGAGAGCGACTACGGACGCGTCAGCGGCAAGCGCCCGTTGCTGGTATCGCTGGCCACGCTCGCCTGCGAAGGCCGCCGCCAGAGCTTCTTCGGCAATGAACTGATGGCCTTGCTGCAGCTGCTGCAGGCTGGTGATCTGGACGCTGGCGAACTCACCGGCTCGTGGGCCGGTGCCTTCGGGCAAACCCAGTTCATGCCCAGCACCTATCGGCGCTTTGCCGTGGATGGCGATGGTGATGGGCGTCGCGACCTGGTCGACAACGTGCCCGATGCCCTGGCGTCCACTGCCAATTACCTGGCCCGCGCCAGCTGGCGCAGCGGCCAGCCCTGGGGCGAGGAAGTCGTGTTGCCCGCGGGCTTCGACACCACGGACCTGGGGCGCAAGGCGCGCCGGCCGCTGCGCGAATGGCGCGCGCTGGGTGTGCGCGAGATCGAGGGCCGGCCCTCGCGCCTGTCCGCGGTGGCCGACGACGCTGCTGCCGCCGTGCTGCTGCCGACTGGCCCAGGCGGCCCGGCCTTTCTTGTCCTTGCCAACTACGATGCGATCTACGCCTACAACGCCGCCGAAAGCTATGCGCTGGCGATCGCCTTGCTTTCCGACCGTCTGCGCGGCGGGCCCGGCCTGGCCACGCCCTGGCCCACCGACGATCCCGGTTTGGACCGGGCCCGCCGGCGCGAACTGCAGCGTCTGCTGCTCGCCCGCGGTCATGACCTGGGCAGCGCCGATGGCATGCTCGGCAACGCCACGCGCCGCGCAATCCAGACCGAACAACAACGCCTGGGTGTGCTGCCTGCCGATGGCCGCGCTGGCCAGGCCATTCTGGCCGCCCTGCGCGCCGAGGCCCCCACGCCGCCCCGCTTGCGGGGCACCGCGTTCAAACTGCCGGCGGACTACAGCCGCTTCGTCCAATCCCCCATCGTGAGCAAACGCAACGCCATGAAAGACATCCCCGGCCTGAGCACTGGTGACTTCCACGGATTCCCCTCGCTGCTGGTGAGCACACCGTATTCGACCGCGGCCATCAGCCTGTTCGGCGGGCAGTTGCTGTCCTTCGTGCCGCAGGGCGAGCCCGATGTGATGTGGCTGTCACCGCTGGTCAAGCCCGCGCCGACACCGATCCGCGGCGGCACCCCGGTGTGCTGGCCGTACTTCGGCCGCCAGGACCAGAGCAACGAGGTGCCCGCGCATGGCTTCGTGCGCACGCTGCCGTGGCGCCTGCTCGACGCGCGCCGCGAGGACGACGGCACCATCGTGCTGCAGCTCGCGCCGCCGCTGCTCGACGACCTCGCACTGCGCCTGCGCATGACCCTGCGCATCGGCCGCACGCTGGAACAGCAGCTGGAAACCGAGAACGTCAGCGCCGAGCCGGTGCGGTTCACCCAGGCTCTGCACAACTACTTCCACGTGGGCGACGCGATGCAGGTCAGCGCCGAGGGCGTGGACGGGCTGGACTACCTCGACAAGTTCGAGAACTTCGCCGTCAGCCATCGCCAGCAGGGCGACTGGAGCCTGCGCGACCCGCGTGATCCCGGCCGCAGCGACCGCATCTACACCGACGCCGGTGGCCGCTACAGCCTCGTCGATCCGGTGCTCGGCCGGCGCATCGACCTGCACACCGAGGGCAGCAAGACCCTGGTCGCCTGGAACCCCGGCGAAGCAGGCGCGGCGAAGTTGGACGACGTGCGCGAAGGCTGGCGCCAGTACGTCTGCCTGGAAGCGGCCAATGCCGGGCCAGAGGTGATCGAACTGGCGCCGGGCGCGCGCCACGTGCTGCGCGAGACCATCTCCACGCGGCCGCTGTAAGCGCCATCGCGCCTCCCGCGCCGCGGCCGCCCATCCGGCGTGCGGCGCGGTGCTTCATTACACTGCCGCATCCTTCTTCCGGGCCAGCCCATGCCAGCCTCGATTCCGGTGCAGGCGCCGCGCCGCGCCGCCATGATCTTCATCTTCATCACCGTGCTGATCGACGTGCTGTCGTTTGGCGTGGTGATCCCGGTGCTGCCAGAGCTCGTGCGGCAATTCACCGGTGGCGACTATTCGGAAGCCGCGCGCTGGATAGGCTGGTTCGGCTTCCTGTTTGCCGGCATCCAGTTCTTCTGCTCGCCGATCCAGGGCGCCTTGTCCGACCGCTACGGGCGCCGCGTCGTCATCCTGCTGTCGTGCTTCGGCCTGGGCGTGGACTTCGTGCTGATGGCCGTGGCCCATACCTTGCCGCTGCTGCTGTTGGCGCGCGTGTTCTCCGGTGTGTTCTCGGCCAGTTTCTCCACTGCCAATGCCTACATCGCCGATGTCACCCCGCCCGAGAAGCGCGCGCAGGCCTACGGCATGTTGGGCGCGGCGTTTGGCATTGGCTTTGTCGCCGGTCCTCTGGTCGGCGGCTGGCTCGGCGGCATCGGCCTGCGCTGGCCGTTCTGGTTTGCCGCGGCGCTGTCGTTGACCAACTTCCTCTACGGCTGGTTCGTGCTGCCCGAATCGCTGCCGCCGGAGCGCCGCAGTGCGCGCTTTGACTGGTCCCACGCCAACCCGTTCGGTGCGCTCAAGCTGCTGCGCAGCTATCCGGCGGTGTTTGGCCTGGCCGCCGTCGTGTTTCTCGCCAACCTTGCGCATTACGTGTACCCGAGCATCTTCGTGCTGTTTGCCGGCTACCTGTACGGCTGGGGCCCGGTGCAGGTGAGCTGGGTGCTGGCGCTGGTGGGCGTGTGCAGCATCGTGGTCAATGTGGCACTGGTGGGGCGGATCGTCGCGCGCCTGGGCGAGCGACGCGCGCTGCTGCTCGGCCTGGGTTGCGGCGTGGCCGGCTTTGTCATCTACGGGTTTGCTGAAAGCGGGCGCATGTTCCTGATTGGCGTGCCGATCAGCGCGTTGTGGGCGTTGGCCGCGCCCTCGGCGCAGGCACTGATCACGCGCCAGGTCGGCGTGGAGGTGCAGGGTCGCGTGCAGGGCGCGCTGATGAGTCTCATCAGCCTGGCCGGCATCCTCGGGCCACTGGTGTTTGCCAACGTATTCGCCTGGTTCATCGCCGCCGATGCGCCACTGCATCTGCCCGGCGCACCGTGGCTGCTGGCCGGCGCATTGCTCGCCTGTGCGTGGATGGTGGCGTGGTGGCGCGCCGCCGATCGCCCGACCGCGTAGCTGCTTGAGCGCAGCGGCGCGCACGCACGCGCGTATGTCACGCATGTCGCCACACGCGCAAGAGTTGACGCATTCGTGTGCGCCGCTAAACTGCGCGGCCTCGTCAGCGACAGCGCTTCGGCGCCAAAGCAGACAGCGGCAACTTCGCAGAGATTGGAAGTTGACGAAATGGAAAAGCCGGCTAAGATGTGCGGCTCGCTTCGACCAAGCCTTCAGGCAGCAGACGAAGCGGTCAACTCCTCGGAAACGAAGGGTTGACGAAGCAGAAAAGTCCGCTAAGATGGCGGGCTCGCTGAAGAGGCCCTACGGGGTGCTGAAGCGGAGTCAACGGCTCGAA
>Ga0196970_1001322_pt1 | contig 17576 bp, 20 predicted proteins | sample S1v_513CmetaG_FD_148672 | JGI IMG/M metagenome (GOLD analysis project Ga0196970, IMG submission 148672) | Soil microbial communities from Anza Borrego desert, Southern California, United States - S1+v_5-13C | ecosystem: Environmental > Terrestrial > Soil > Desert | place: USA: California...
GGCCTGCTCCGCCTGATCGAACTGGGCAGCCGCCTGAACGATCCCGTGCTCCTCTATACGCTGGCGGTGCCCTCGATCTTCCTGATCGCCCTGGTCCACCTGGCCGGCGACAGCCTGGAGGTCTTTGCCGGGGGGCAGCAGGTCGGCGGCGCCGCCTCGGCCTCAACCCCGACCTCCGAACCGCTCCCCCTGCGCCTCGCCGTCCCGGGCGCCCTGCTGCTCCTGGCCGGGCTCTTCGCCTTCATCCCGCACGCGGCTGCGACGGCCAATACCTGGATCATCACCCTCGGCGCCGCCGTAGTCGCCCTGCTCGGCGGTTCCTCGCTGGCGCTCCTCGGCCCGCTCATGCCACGGCTCGCCCTGCCTTCGCTGCTCGTCCCGGTTATGCTCGGCTCACTGCTCCCGGTCATCGCCGGCAGCAGCCTCTTCATTGAAATCCTCGCCATCGGGCTGGCCTGCGCCGCCACCATGGCCGCCCCCCTCCGCCGCCTGGCCTACGCCGAGGACGAAGACCGTCAGCCGGCGGCAACAGCGGCGCTCGGAGCCTTCCTGCTGACGGCCGCTCAGGCCCTGGCGGCCACAGCAACGCTGGGCGTCATGAACGTCGGTCTGCCTGCCAACCTGGAAAGCCTCGGCCACGTCATCCGCGACACGCTTCTCGCCGATCAGAACACCCAGAGCTACGGCGCCGTGCTCTTCGTGCTGGCTGCAGGCAGCGGTCTCGCCCTCCTGGGCTTTGCCCTGAAGGAAAAGGCCGGCGACCCGGCGGTCGACGGCCTTTCAACGAATCTTCCACAAGACCAGATCCCAGTAGAGGCGACCCAAGACGACGAGCCCGCCCGCGAGAGCGCCGGCGCTGACTAGGAGCAGTATCTCCGCCGGGCTGCCGAAGCCCAGCAGGTACTGCCCCAGCAGAATCACCCCGACCAGGGCCACATAGGCGAAGTTCGCATCCCCCGACAGATTGCCCACCGTCAGCGATGCGATGTAGGCCGCCCACTCGTTCTGCAGCGCCAGCACCGCCATCACAAATGCGGTGACAGGACCGCCGACCAGCGCCACCCACCCGGCGCCCCAGAGCCACCAGGCCGCCACCGACGGCAACAGCAGCCACAGGCTGACCTCCAGCAGCATCCCGCCGACGAAATCCTTGAGCGACACCGGCAGCAGGCTGAACCGGCTGATGTTGCGCAGATCCTCCCCCGCCGGACTGCTCAGAAACTTGGCGCCCTGGAAGAAGGCCAGCGCCGCCATCACGGCGCCGATCGCCCCGGCGGATTGGCTGCCCAGCGGGCCGATCAACAGCGCCCCGGCCACAGGCAGTAAGAACCGGCTCGCCCACTGCCAGAGCGGCCGTTTGCGAATGGCCGCCCGATGTTTCCACCGAAATGCGCCCCAGCCGCGGGCATACCCCGGCAGCGGCGCTCTTTTTCTGCCCCGGTGCTCAGTCGCTTCGTCCCCGTCCCCGGCCCAGCGGGCCAGATCCTGCCGCCCGGCCATCAGCCAGGCGAGCGCCGCGGCAACCAAGGCAAACACCACGGCAGGCCAGATGGGGAAGTGAAGCACCGGCACCGGTATCATCGGCGGCGAAAAGGTGAACGTGTTAACGCCGATGGCCGCCATCTGCCCCAGGCCGGGCCCCTGCATCCGCAGGCCGAAGAGGAACAGGCTGACCGTCAGCAGCAACATAAGCAGTTGCCCCACCTGGCGGGCGCCCCGCAGAAACCGGGTCACCCCCGGCCCCAGCACAAAGACGATTACGCTCAGCCCCAGCGACCCCAGGGCCAGCCAGACCAGCGCAGCCGCCAGCCGCAGCACCTGCATCCAGGCAACGGCATGATACCCCGCCGTCAGGGCGGCGAAGAGCAGCACCAGGCCCACCGGCCCCGCCGCCCGGCGCCACCAGCCCGTCACGAACCGCTCCAGCACCACGAACCCCCGGTCCACCGGCGACGTCAGCAGCAAATGCACATCCGCCTTCGTCAGCGGCAGCGGCACGCCGGCCGCGGCCCCAAACAGCCCCTGCGACAGGGCCCAGCCCCATCCCAATATCAGGCCCAACAGGGGCCAGAACCCCAGCACGAAGAGCCCGATGGCCGGCAGCTCCGGCGGACGGGCCCAGTACTGGTAGAGCCCCGGCCCGAAGGCTGCCGCCGCAAAGAGGTAGTGCACCACCGACCACGGGTCGAAATAGACCGAAAGCTGCCCGGCCCGCCGACGCAGCCGATACCGCAGCCGCTGGAGCCGCAGGCGCAGCAGTGTCCACATCCTGCTACCCCTCCCCCTGACGGCGCCGCCGGAGGATGGTGACAAACGCCTCTTCCAGCGTGCTGCCTGCCCCCACGCCCGCCGTCTCCCGGATGGCGTCCAGCGTGCCCTGTGCGGCAACGGTCCCGTCAGCCAGCAAGACAAACCGGTCGCAGAGCCGTTCGGCCGTGTCAAGCATGTGGGTGCTGATCAGCAGCGCCTTGCCCTGCTCCTTCAGCTCCTGAAAGATCTCCTTGAGCAAGAAAGAGGCCAGCGGATCGAGCCCGCTCCAGGGCTCGTCCGCCAGCAGCACCTTCGGATCGTGCAGCAGCGCGCAGGCCACCGAGAGCCGCTGCCGCATCCCTTTGGAGTAGGCAAGCGGATCCTCATCCCGCCGCTCCCATAGCGCCAGGCGGCGCAGCAGCGCCTCCGCCCGGGCCGCGGTAACCGCCTCGTCCAGCCCATAAATCATGCCCAGGAACTTGAGATGCTCCCAGGCCGACAGGTCCGTGTAGAGTTCCGGCATCTCGGGGATATACCCCACCTGGGCACGGGCGCCCTTATGATCCGGTTCATACCGCTCCGCACCGATATGGACCGAGCCCTCATCGGGCCGCAGCAGGCCCAGTAAGGTGCGCAGGGTGGTCGACTTCCCCGCCCCGTTCGCCCCCACCAGGCCCACAATCTCGCCGCCGCCTACAGACAGATGAAGGCCGGCGACACCGCCCCGGCCTCCGTAGCGCTTTGTCAGGTTCTCTGCCACAATCATGGTTGATAGATCACTTCCGGTTGAGCACTTTCTGAATGGAAGTCAGCATCCGGCTGGGCAGCGCCCGCCGGAAAAGATCCGTGCCGGCGGCGATGATGTCGGACAGCTTGCCCTCGCCCGGCCACAACTCCTGGGCCACGTCCATGGGCACCTTCTTGACAATCTGCTCCAGGGCGAAGAGCGCAACCGCCACGTCGTCGATTTCGCCCACGATGGGCAGCGGGTCCGGAATCAAGTCGACCGGCATGATGAAATAGGCGATGACCGCCCCGACAACCACCTTGAGGCCCGTCGGCACCCGTTCGTCGCGGGCGAGCCGGACCATTAGCACAAAGAAGTCGGGCACGGCAAGCACCCAGGGCACCAGGGGCTGTGCCCAGCGGGGCGCCTTCTGCTCTGTAAAGGAACGGACGCGTTCACGCAGCTTCTGGTAGTAGCTTTGATGCTCGGGAATCCGGGCCTCCTCCGTGCTAGGCACCGGCACCAGCGCCCCCTCGGGCTCAATCAGCATGCCTGCAGGTTGCACGGGAAAAGCCATGACGTCCCGCAGGTCGACTCGAATGCCCGCCGGCGATACGGCGATGGCAGCCAGGTTAAACTGCAGGGGCACGTCCTGCATCACATCCGCCAGGTCGATGCAAAAGGTGCCGTCCCGGTATTCACCGGGCAGCGCCTCGAAGGCCTTCTGCATGGCCAGTTCCTTCAGGAAGCCGGGGACCAGCGGCATGTTTGACCACGCCACATCCAGTTCGACTTCCATCGCCTGAAACGACCGGACCGACATGCGCAGTTCTACCGGCACGACCATGCGCAGCCCGCCCGCGGCCACATTCAGCCGGAGCAGCACCGCGCCTTCCTGAAGCTCAATTCCCTCCAGTTCGGCCCGACCGGCGGCATGGCCGCGCAGGGTCTCCTCCAGGTCTTCCCGGGTCAGCAGAAAGGCTACACCAGAGGCTCGTAACAACTCAGTCCCTCCACTCTTTGATGCCCTCCCGAGTGGTCAAAGCCCAGGACAGATGGCTCGCGGTGCCCTGGCGCCATTCCACGCGCCAGGCCCACCAGCCCCGGCCGGTGTCCTTGAAGGGATGCCCCCTTTGGACTCGGGCCAGTCTGATCACCTCTCCGCCCAGGTTCGCCACCCGTGCCGTCAGTTGCTCACGGTCACGTTGGTTGCGGTACAGAAGCGTCACCATTACGGCGGTCAGTGCAATCGCGAGCATGATGATGAACTGCATGTGTTGTTTCACCTCAGACGTTCTTAGGATGCACGTGGGGACGCAAAGGGTTCGCAGGAAGCCAAAGTTGATCTCCCTGTCGTTCTGCAACTTCATCCGGGATTCCTGCGCGATCGGGCAGACTACGAAGAGCCCCATCGACGCGTTTGATGAAGGAGGAGAGACAGATGCCATCCGAAGCTGATCGCTGGAAGGCGGGCGACCTGCGCAACACCATTGGCCACACCCACGGTGCCACCGGCGCAGTCACCGGCGGAGTAGAAGGCCACGTCAAGTCAGAACCGCGTACCGACCCCGAGGGCAAGCACTACGGCGGCGATGCCGAAGGCGTGGAGCCCCTCCTGGAAGGACACGCGGAACACAAGGCGAAGAAGATCAAGTAACGAGAGCGTGCTGAGGCCCGGCCCTTATCGGGTCGGGCTCTTTTGGGAGATGCCTCAAGTCCCGGGGTCAAACCGCCGCAGCCGTGCATTCCACACCAACCGCCGCTCCGCGCGCTTTTCGCTGATCATGCGGAAAGCCGAAGATGGCGGCAGCGGCGCATCTGGCGCACCCGGGGCCTCCAGTTGCTGTATCCGGGTCACCTCAGTCAGGGCACCGCCCTGAATTCCCACCTCGCCCAGGGTCCGCTGAAGCCGCCAGACGTTATGCCCCCGGGGATTCTCCCAGCGGGCGTGGCTGTACTCTTCCCCCTCCAGGATTCCCTGGTACACCTGCCGCAGCGTCCGGCCGTCCCATACATAAATCCGCCGCCGCTCTTCCCGGGCGAAGGCACCAACCATCTCATCGACCCGGTCATCCACGATGATGGCAAATTGCGGCAAGCCCGGCAGGGCCAGGGGTTGCACCCGTCGAATCTCGCCAAGCGCTTTGTCGGCAGCCGCCAGCAGCCGGCCGCCCCGGAAGAGGGCCAGCAGCCCGTCCTGCTTGGCAAACGTGCCCCAGACCAGCTGTCCAACCTCCCCGGGCCCGGTGATCTCCAGCCCGAAGCCGCCCACTTCCCGTGGCACAGACGCCGCCCCGACCCCGCGGGCCGTCGCCGCCCGGCGCAGCAGTGGGACGGCCTCCTCCTGGCCCAGCACCGTCACCGGCCGCGGCATTACCTGTACGCCCTCCACCGGGACCACCTCCCTGTGTTATGTCCTATGCGCCAGCCACGTTACGTAGACTGAAACCAGAGCGTCAGAAGAGAGCGGATCCATAGAAGGAGAGATGCGACCCATGGCGCCCGGTCTAGGCAGTTACTATCACGCCATCGCAGAGCAGATGGCGATCTATCGCGAATCGAACCGGCGGCTGGCAGAGGCGGCCGAGTTGAGACCCGGCATGCGCGTCGTCGACCTGGCCTGCGGCAGCGGCCTGACCAGCTTGGCCGCCCTCGACGCCGTCCCAGCAGGACTCGACCTGACGCTAATCGACAGCAGCCAGTCGATGATTGACGAAGCGCGGCGAAACCTGGAAGCCCGGGGCGTGAGTGCCACGTATCACGTCGCCGATGCCGCCGCCATCTGTCAGTTGGTGACCGAAAAGGTCGACCGGGTCCTCTGTAACCTCTCGCTTTGGTACTTCGCCAAGCCTGAAGATGTCCTGAGGGAACTCCGGAAGGTGATCAAGCCCGCGGGGCGCCTCTGCTTCTCGCTGCTGGGCTCCTACTTCAACGTGGGCGGCGAGGTCGTCTCCCCGTACTGGGCGCTGGTCAAGGTGCTGGCTGAGCGAGGGGTGCTGCCCCGCGCCCTGCCCGACGTCGACCGCCTGCCCAACCAGCGTTCCATCGAAGGGACGCTCGCGGGCGCCGGCTTCAAGCCGCTCTCCTTTGCCCTGGACGAAATCGATGCGCCAGATGAGGAACTGGCCAACTGGCTCCGCCTCTACCCCATCGCCAACGGGGCGACCCGTGCGGAAGCTGTCGAAAAGTCGCTGGCCCTGCTTGAGACGGCCCGGGACGAGATCGCGCAGTGGAAGCCGCACTGGCGGACCGTCCGGTTCCAGGCGCAGCCCCAGATCAACCCCGAAGAGATCCTCATGGCCAAGTTTGCGGGAAAGAAGTGAGCCGCAGGTGAACATCGCCGTCATCCTCTATCAGCCCCAGGACGTCGTCAACGTCGCCGCCATTATCCGCGTGATGTCCAATTTTGGCCTGCACGACCTGCGCCTGATCGAGCCCGCCGCATTTGACCCCTACCGGATCGAAGGGATCGCCCACCACACGGAGTCCATCATCCAGGCAGTGCGCCGCTTCGATAACCTGGCCGAAGCGACGGCGGACTGTGCGTTCATCGTCGGCACCACCGGGCGCCCCCGGGCCGCCAACCGCCAGATTCTGACGCCACGCCAGGCCGCACCCATTCTGCGGGAGGCCGGCGCCCTCCAGCCCGACCGCAAAGCGGCGGTCCTCTTCGGCCGTGAGCAGGACGGGCTGCCCAACGAAGCGCTCGACCTCTGCCACGCCGTGCTGACCATTCCCACCAGCCCCGAGAACCGGTCGCTCAACCTGGCCCAGGCTGCGCTGGTGGTCGCCTACGAACTCTGGATGGCAGGCACAGAAGCCGCGGCTCCCGACGCCCCGGCTGCCCCCGCGGCCGCCCCGCCGCCCGATGCGGCAACCGGCCCCGAGCGGGAGGCGATGTTCGCAGCGCTGGAAGATCTCCTCCGCACCCTCTACCCGGGCACCACCGAAACCCGCCTGGGCGGCGCCCTCAGCCGCCTTCGCACCATGCTGATGCGGGCCCTGCCCCGCACCGAGGAGGCCGCCGCCCTCACCAACCTGTGCCGCCATGCCATCAGGCGCCTGAAGGCCGATTGATGCCAGCCCCTTCCTGTGCGAAAATAGGAAGTGCTCGATAACACCAGGCAGACTGGCCCGGTAAGGAGTGACCGCACATGCTCGCAGCAATTCCGTGGCCAATCTATGTGTTGGTCCTTGGCGCCATTGGCCTGCCCGTCGTCTACCTCTGGGTGCAGGCCGTCCGGGAAGAGCGGTTGATGCGGCGAGCCGGACTGAGTCACGGCCGGCAGATGGACCTGCCGGAGTTCGTCCGGTATCTGGAGTCACTCTTTGCCGGCCTCGGCTACCATGTGAAGCGGACCGCCCAGCGTGACGAGTACGGCGCCGACCTGCTGCTGAAGGATGGCACAGGCCGGCAGACAGCGGTCAACGCCCGGCACTTCAAGGAGCGGATTAGCCCGGATGTGCTGAGCGAAGTCGCCAGCGGCGCCGAGTATCACGACTGCGAAGAGACGCTGGTCGTCAGCACCATCGGCTTCGCCAATCAGACGATTGACGCGGCCGAAGAGACCGGCACCATCCTGTGGGACATGTCGGACCTGGCTGATGCCATGGAGAAGGTCCGAACCCGCCCTCAGCCCCGGCTGGCCTGGAATGAGGACCCGGCGCCCCTGCAGCCGGCCCCGGCGGCAGCGCCCCATAGCCTCTTCGCCCCAGTGGCCGCCACCCGTCAGGCCGCCGTGCTCCCGCCGGAGCCCGAAGCTGACGCCCCGTCCGGCCCGCCCTGTCCCATCTGCCGACAGCCGATGGAGGCAAAGATGGCCGCCGGCCGCGAGATCTGGCTCTGCTCCCGCTTCCCCCGCTGCAACGGGGCCACCCTGCGGGAGACCCAGCAGCAGTAGGGCCGGTGAACAAGTACATAACATACCCGGGCGCCAAAACCCGGGTTCCTTTATACCCCACGGGGGTAGTTGACACTCAGCAAAACCAGTGCTACATTATGGTTGTAACCGAGATACCCCCCACGGGTACGATCCGGACACCAAGGAGGCAACCAACATGGCAGAAGCTGCATCCACACAGAAAGTATCGCTCGGCGTTACAGGCATGACCTGCGCCGCTTGCTCCAATCGTGTGCAGAAGGGTCTCTCCAAGCTTCCCGGCGTCACTGAGGCCAACGTCAACCTGACCACCGAAAAGGCCTCGGTCATCTTTGACCCGTCCGTCGTCACCGTACCGGACATGATGGCCAAAATCGAAGCGCTCGGCTACGGCGTCGAGCGGCAGAAGGTCACGCTGGACATCACCGGTATGACCTGCGCCGCCTGCTCCACCCGCATCGAAAAGGGGCTCAACAAGCTCCCCGGCGTCACCGCCAGCGTCAACCTGGCCGCCGAGCGGGCCACCGTCGAGTTCACCCCCGGCCTGACCGACCTCTCCACCCTCATCAAGAAGGTCGAATCGATCGGTTATGGCGCCCGGGAGCATCAGGCGGAAGATAAGGAACGGAACGCCCGGCAAAAGGAAGTCCGCACCCAGTGGATCTCCTTCGGCATCGCCCTGGTCCTCTCGCTCCCCATCTTCCTGGAGCATATGGTCTTCCACCCCCTGGGCATCCACATCGCCCTGACCATGAACGCCTACTTCCAGTTCGTCCTGGCCACCATCGTCCAGTTCGGCCCCGGCTTCCAGTTCTACCGCCGGGCCTGGCACAACGTGCGCAACGGCACCGCCAACATGGATGTCCTGGTCGTCCTGGGCACCAGCGCTGCCTACTTCTACAGCGTTTACAACACCTTCTTTGCCTGGGGCGAGCTGTACTACGAAGCCGCGACCACGGTCCTGACCCTGATCATCCTCGGCAAGCTGCTGGAGGCTGTCGCCAAGGGCCGGACCAGCGAAGCGATCAAGAAGCTCCTCGGCCTGCAGGCCAAGACCGCCCGCATCATCCGGGATGGCGAAGAGCGCGAGGTGCCCATCGATCAGGTGCTGGTCGGCGACATCGTCGTCGTCCGCCCCGGCGAGAAGGTGCCGGTGGACGGCGTCATCATCGAAGGCACCTCGTCGATCGATGAATCGATGCTGACGGGCGAGTCGCTGCCGGTTGATAAGAAGGCCGGCGACAAGGTAGTGGGCGCCACCATCAACAAGCACGGCTCCTTCAAGTTCGAGGCGCATCGTGTCGGCGCCGACACCGCGCTGGCCCAGATCGTCAAAATGGTCGAAGATGCCCAGGGCACCAAGGCGCCCATTCAGGCCCTGGCTGACAAGGTCTCCGGTATCTTCGTCCCCGTTGTGCTGGTCATCGCCGCTGTCGCCCTGCTGGGCTGGGGCTTGATCACCGGCGACTGGGTCGCCGCCATGAAGGCAAGCGTCGCGGTCCTGGTCATCGCCTGCCCCTGCTCCCTGGGCCTGGCTACCCCCACCGCCATCATGGTCGGCACGGGCAAGGGCGCCGAAAAGGGCGTTCTCTTCAAGGGCGGCGAGCACCTGGAGAAGGCGCATAAAGTCAACGTCGTCGTGCTGGATAAGACCGGCACCATCACCCGGGGTGAGCCGGACCTGACCGACGTCATCCCCGCCCCTGGCATCGACCGTGACCTCCTCCTCCGCCTGACCGCTGCCGCCGAGCGCAACTCGGAGCATCCGCTGGCCGGCGCCATCGTCAAGGGCGCCCGGAAGCAGGGGCACGACCTGCCCGAGCCGGCTGAGTTCACCGCCGTGCCGGGCCACGGCATCACCGCCGTCGTCGACGGGCACATCGTCGCCGTGGGCAACCGTAAGCTGATGGAGCAGCTGGGCGTTGAAGTGACCCCCCTGCTGCCCGTCAAGGAGCAGCTGGAGGGCGAAGGGAAGACCGCCATGCTGGTCGCCGTCGACGGCGCCGCCGCCGGTCTGGTCGCCGTGGCAGACACCGTCAAGCCGACCTCGGCCGACGCCATCGCCGAGATGAAGCAGATGGGCATCGAAGTGGTCATGATCACGGGCGACAACCGGCGCACCGCTGAGGCGATCGCCCGGCAGGTGGGCGTCGACCGGGTGCTGGCCGAAGTGCTGCCCGAAGACAAGGCCTCCGAAGTGGCCAAACTGAAGGGGCAGGGCAAGGTGGTCGCCATGGTCGGCGACGGCATCAACGATGCACCGGCCCTTGCCACGGCAGACGTTGGCATGGCGATTGGTACCGGCACCGACGTGGCGATTGAGGCGGCCGACATCACCCTGATGTCCGGCGACCTGCGGGCGATTCCCACGGCGATCCGCCTGAGCCGTAAGACGATCGCCAAGATCCGGCAGAACCTGTTCTGGGCCTTCTTCTACAACGTGGCTGGCATTCCGCTGGCGGCGCTGGGCATGCTGACGCCCATGATCGCAGGGGCGGCCATGGCGTTCAGTTCGGTATCGGTGGTGACCAACTCGCTGCTGCTGAAGCGCTACGATCCGCGGCAGGGGTAATCATAGAGTGCAGAAGGGGGAATGTGCGCCGTGGGGATGATCTCCGAAAAGGACGCCGGTACGATCCGGGACCTGTTTGAGAAGAATCTGGTGGAGCCGGTTCAGATCGAATACCACACCCAGGCAGATGCGGGGGAAGATGGCGACTGCCAGACCTGCAAGCAGACCGGGGAGCTGCTGGCCGACGTGGCTGCGCTCTCGCCCAATGTTCACCTGCATGTCCACGAGAACACGAGCGAAGTGGTGCCGTCGTTCGAACTGAAAGGGAAGAACCGGGGCCGTGTCCGGTATCTGGGCATCCCGGCCGGGTACGAGTTCACGTCGCTGATTGAGGACATCATCGATGTCTCCCGGGGGGAGACCAAGCTGTCGGCTGCGACCAGGGAGGCCCTGGCGGGGCTGAAGCACCCGGTGCATATCCAGGTCTTCTTCACCCCCACCTGACCGCACTGCCCGAAGGCCGCCAGGTTGGCGCACATGATGGCAATTGAGAGCCCCATGGTGACGGCAGATGTGATCGAAGCGATGGAGTTCCCGGATATGGCTGCGAAGTATATGGTCCGAGGTGTGCCTAAGACGATCATCAACGAAGTTGAGGAGCTGGAAGGCGCCCATCCCGAACAGTCGGTGCTCTCTGCTGTGCTGCGGGCGGCCGGTGATCAGTAACCAATCGCATCGAAAAACCCCATCAGCAGTGAAGACCGGCGGTGCATATCTATGCGCCGCCGGTCTTTATGTCGTCGCATCAGCGAGCGGGAGTCTCTTCTTTGAGGAATGGGGAAGAGATACTGTTTATACCGCAGATTACACAGATTATGGGATTACGCAGATAAAACACTTGAGTCGGTGCCACCCTCATAGGAAGCCTGGAGTACAAATGGGTCACACTCAAACAATCGCCTAGGTCATCTGCGTAATCCGATAATCTGCGTAATCTGCGGTCAATAAAGTGTTCCATAGGGCCCCAAAAGGAGTTTCCGTGTTAGTTGCGGAAATTGTTAGCCGCATGAAAGATCTATTGATTCAGGGAGGATTGGCGATGCCCCACCAACTGTTCACGTCGTATTATCAGGGCGGGTTCCGGGGCCGGAATGGGTGGCTTACCTTCGAAGATGACCTTTCGCAGCTGACAGCCCTCCGGGAACGGGTGCTGAAGGACCTGGGCGCCGAACCCGCCTCGGAATGGGAACTGCTCCTCTCCCTGCGCCACTATGTTCACAGCAAGATGCGCCATGACGGGTGGCGCCAGGCGGAGAAGCATGACGCCTTCTACCTCCTCGACCAGGCGGAACAGGGCCTCGCCATGCGCTGCGTTGAGCACGGGACCCTCCTGACCCAGATCTATCAGGCGTTTGGCATCCCGGCCCGGGTCCTCGCCCTGCAGATGGCTGATCCCACCCTGGGTCTGGCAAAGGGCCACGTTCTCTGCGAAGCCTGGTGGAACGATGGCGACCAGTGGGTCGTGATGGACTCCCAGTGGGACGCACACTGGGAATACGCCGGGCGCCCCCTCAGCGCCCTGGAAGCCCACAATCTGCTCCTCTCGGGCCGGGTACAGGAGATGAACTGGGTCTTTGCCACAGCCGCGGCCACGGAGAACGACTACACCCGCGCTGGCACGAAATCCCTCTGGGCCCAGTACTTTGCCCAGATCCGCTATGGCCGGAACATGGCCTACCTGAGCCAGCCCCGGACGAAGGCGGCGGCGCTGACCTATCTTGATCCCCGGGTGCCGCCGCAGTTCCAGTTCCAGGGCCGTCCGCAGCCCTCGGTGCCGGAGCGCGACGAGTCGGCCGTCTGGTTTGACTGCAACGGGGTCAACATCGCGGTCGAAGGTGTTACATACGAATCTAGCCGGGTGACGCTCCGCCTCCGGCTGGAGCACTCGGCGCCCTGGTTCGACCGGTTCGAACTGTCGGGCGACGGCGAACGGCTGCTGGTGGAGCCGGGCCTGGTCGACTGGACGATCACCGAAGGCGAAGGGAACTTCGTCGCCGGACCGTCCAACGCGATGGGCCGCATGGGCAAGCCCACATCGCTGGGACTCTTCTACGTCCCTGCGGAGACGATGGCGAAGGCACAACCCTGAGGTGGAAACCGGAGGCGACGAACAGTGGACTTCAAAGCAGCACGTATCGTTCTTGCAGGACCCCGGGCCGACCGTGTTCAGGTGCAGCGTGACCTCGTCTACAAGCGGGCCGGTGATCTCTCGCTGAAGGCGGACCTCTATCTGCCGGCCGGCATGCAGACTGGTGCTCGGGTGCCGGCTGTCCTCCTTGTCCACGGTGACGCACCATGGGAGATCCTGCATGACGCAAAGGAATGGGGTCAATACCAGTCCTGGGGTGAACTGATCGCCTCCTCCGGCCTGGCGGCCATCGCCTTCACGCACCGCTCAACGGAGCGGCTGAAGTACCTGCCTGATGCAGTGCGCGACGTTGTCGACATGGCCGCATACCTCCGTGAACATGCGGCGGATCTTGGCATTGATGAGGATAAACTCGGCGTATGGGTCTGCTCCGCAGGCGGCCCGGTGGGCCTTACGCCCGTGCTGAAAGGCCAGGTGGGACCTGTCCGGTGTGTGGCCGCCCTGTATGCCCTGTTGGATATCGGACCGGGACGGATGCCCGAAGGGTTGCCCGCTGAGACCGTCCGCCAGTTTTCACCGGTCGCCGCCCTCGAAGAAACTCAGGGCCCCCTTCCCCCGCTGCTGCTGGTGAGGGCGGGGCAGGATCACCCGGATTTCACGCAATCGGCCGAGCGGTTCATCGCCGCCGCCCTAGCCCGCAACGCGGACGTTGACGTAATCAACTACCCGGCTGGCTACCACGCCTTCGACGTGCGTAATGATGACGAACGAAGCCGGCAGATCATCCGGCGAGTGCTGACCTTCTTCCATGAGTGGCTCAGCCCGCAGGTGTGAACCCTAACGCGGGGATCACAACTGACGGACGGAGTTGACGGAGCGATGGCAGACAACCGGGACAAGACGAGGAACGGCCAGGGCGACGGGCTTGATATCGCTGATATCGGTGCGCTGGTCGGGGGCGGGGCTGCGGCAGCGGCCTTCACTTCCATCGCCGGCCCGCTGACCACTGCGCCGGGCGCCCTGACCGGGGGCACCATGGACGACGAGGCCACCGAAGTCGCCCGCGCCAGTCGAAGCGTACTGGGGAACAAGGGCGTCGGCAACGCCAATCGAACGATGGGTGGGGTCAAGCGAACCAAAGAGTAGCGCGGTGCCGCAAAAACAGACCGGGCAGGGAACGATCCCTGCCCGGTCTGTTCTTTTGCCAGCAGCCGCGCAGCACTCCATCTGCTGTGCATACCTTGGGCGCACCGAGGAACTCTAACCTGGGTTCCGCAAACGATGGACAGGAGATGACCTTTGCGATGACTGACAACAACAACACAGGGGCCTTGAACGCTTCCGGCGCCAACAACAATGCCGGCGCTAACCGCCAGGGCGGCGGGACGAACATGTTCCAGGGCATGGGCATGATGACAGGCGCCGGCGGTGGCGCTGGCGCCGGCGCCGGCGGCGAGGGCGCCCAGGGTGCGACCATGGCTGAAGGCGCTGCCATGGTAGGCGGCGGCGCTGCCGGGGCCGCCATGGGTGCAGCGGCCGGGCCTCTGGGCATGGTCGCCGGTGCCGTCGCCGGCGGCGCCCTGGCCGATGAGGCTGTCGAGAACAACCAGGCCACGGGCAGCATCCTGGGCAACATGGGCGGTGGCGCCGGTGGCGCTGGAGGTGCCGGTGGGGCCGGCGGTGCCGGTGGCGCTGGCGGTGCCGGTGGCGCCGGCGGTGCCGGCCGGACCACGGGCGGCGTCAATCCCCGGACCTAAGTGCCCTCCTATACAGAACCGGGCGGGGAGATTCCCCGCCCGGTCTTCACAAAATACCCCTAGTCATATTTCGCTAACTGTGATACAGTAACAACGAACTGAAGACCGGCGACCTTTAAGGCAGTCCTGTGAGACTGGCAAGGTTACATGGTTCGAGTGCTCTCCCTGCGGGGATACAGTGCCGACCAAGCGACTTCTTGCCATCGCCGGTAAGAAGTCTTTTTGTTGGGCACGTCATCGCAAGGAGGAGTCGCACTTATGGCCAGCAACAAGGTATTCGGCTACCTGCCCCAGGATCGTCCCTCGGTTGGTCCGCTTCTGAGCCTCGGCTTCCAGCACGTTCTGACCATGTTCCCCGCCACCGTCCTCGTCGCCATTCTTACCGGATTCGACATCGGCGTCACCCTGTTCGCCTCCGGCCTGGGCACCATGCTCGCCATCTTCATCTCCAAGGGCCGCATCCCCCTTTACTACGGCGGCAGCTTCGCCTATATCGCCCCGGTCACTGCCGTGGCCCTGGCCTCCTGGGGCGGTCCCCGGGTCGCTCAGGTCGGCGTTGTGGCCACGGGTATCCTGAACATCCTCGTCGGCCTGCTGATTCAGAAGGTCGGCAAGAAGTGGCTCGACCGGGTTCTGCCCCCGGTGGTCACGGGCTCCATCGCCATCGTCATCGGCATCGCTCTGGCCAAGACGGCGCTGGATCAGGCCTCCGGCAACTGGGGTATCGCCCTGGTCACCGCCCTGGTCACCATCCTGCTCTCGGTCTTCCTGCGGGGCAAGGGGCTGCTCGGCATGATGCCGGTTCTGCTCGGTGCCATCACCGGCTACATCATCTCGCTGTCCATGGGTCTGGTCGACTTCAAGCCCGTGGCCGAAGCCGCCTGGTTCTCGCTGCCGAAGTTCCAGCTGCCCGACTTCACCAACCCGGCCGCCTGGAGCGCCATCCTGGCCATCGCCCCCATCGCCATCGCCACGCTGCCCGAGTCGACGGCTCACCTCTACCAGGTCAGCCTCTATGTCGACAAGCTGGCTGAGGACCAGGGCCGCCCGCCTGTGGGCCTGAAGAAGTACGTCGGCCTCAACCTGATCGCCGACGGCGTCTCCGACATGGTCTTCGGCATGCTCGGCGCCTCCTCCGGCACCAACTACGGCGAGAACAACTCGCTCATGGCCATCACCCGCAACTTCTCCACCCCGGTCCTGGTCGCCGCCGGCGGTATCGCCATGGTCCTCGCCTTCGTCGGCAAGCTCTCTGCCCTGGTCGGCACGCTGCCCGGTTTCGTCACCGGCGGCCTGGCCATCTACCTCTTCGGTGTGATCGGTGTCCAGGGCGTGGCCCTGATGCAGGAAGAGAAGGTCGACCTCTTCGACCCGGCCCAGCTGGCCATCGCCGCTGTGACCCTGGTCATCGGCCTGGGCGGCAACCAGTTCGAAGGTGGCAACCTGCCGATCTTCGGGATGCAGCTGCCGGCCATCGCCACCGCCGCTGTGGTGGGTATCGTGCTGAACCTGGTCCTGGTCGCCTTCCGCAAGGAGCAGCCGGACGGCAAGGTCGCTGCGGGCGAGCAGACCGCTGACTAGCGACAAACCAAGAACAAAACAGACCGGGCAGGGATTTACTCCCTGCCCGGTTTTTCCATCAGCGCCTGTTTTACCTGTGCGAGCTGCATCTCCAGTTGTGCGATACGCACCCGCAGCTCCGCCTCCTGATCGCGGAGGGATGCGAGATGATCGGAGAGATGTGAAACGGTCTGTGTCAGCAGTTGTGGGTCACCACAGCCAACGGCTCCTTTGAGGGCGAAGAGCAGCTGGACCTCCTTCAGCCCCAGTCCCATGGACTTGAGCTCAAGGATCACTGCAAAGTCCGCGACGTCTTTCTCCCCGTAGATTCTCCGGTTCTTTACACGGGTTGGAGTCAACAACTGCAGGTCCTCGTAGTGCCGAACCGTCTCTTTCGTTGTGCTGAGCCGGGCGACGAACTCACCAATTTGCATGGCACATCCTCCGGATTGTGCGTTGACGTGTGGTTAACCACACAGTGTGTAATGGAAGGCGTAACCGCAGTTGGCCGCAATCAGCCAAGGGAGGGTTTCGCATGACCGTTTACCACTGGGTTGGCATCGGTTTGGCATCCGTCTACGGCAGCGCTTCCGCGTGGGCTGGTTTCATGGAAATTCGCCGCCGCACGCTTCCTGCGTGGTCCGCCGCCGGCATGCTGCTCGGTGGGATGCTGCTTGCTGTCTCTTCGGTCACCGCAGTCCGGATTCCTTCCATGGGTCAGGCGGCGATCGCCGCTCTGTTGCTGCTCCACCTGATGGCGGTGGCCAACGGCATGCACATGCACGGCCGGCTCCACATGAGGCATCACCTGGTCCGTTTCGTGCTCTCTTGTGCCATCGCCATCCTGCTCTTGGCGTAAATGAGCCTTTCGTGGCGCTTGTGGCCATCCCTGTAAAGCTGTAACGTCTTGGTTAGGTCCAATCTCCATCATACTCTGGGATGGTGATCTCCTGTGGCAAGTCAGCCGCAAGCCCACCCCGCCGCGAAACCGGTCCGTCCCGTGACCTGGGCGCCCGGTAAGCTCCGGGGCATCAAACTCCTGCATACCGTAGTCTGGGCCCTGTTCGCCGGCTGCATTGTCGCCATCCCCATCCTGGCGTGGATGGAGCTGTTCACCTATGCAGCCGTAGCTTCCGGCATCGTTCTGTTCGAAGTGGCGGTGCTGATGCTCAACCAGTTCCGCTGCCCCCTGACCGATGTGGCGGCCCGCTATACCGACGACCGCCGGGACAACTTCGACATCTACCTGCCCCTGTGGCTGGCCCGATACAATAAGACGATCTTTGGGCTGCTCTACATCGCCGGTCTCCTGTTTGCATTGACTCGCTGGATGGTCGTACGGTAGTTCGGGTTGAGGCGCATCACCATCACGGTGGTTACCGCGGCGGGCCAGAGCGCCATTAACAGATAGAGCACGTAGGTGAGCGGGCCGCCTGGCACAAGGGGTCCGCTTTCCGTTATGATGCCGAAGGACATCGCCAGGTTCCCGGCCGCGGCGACGGCGGAGAGCCAGCCCAACCAGGCCGGGAACGCCCCGGTGGACAGCGCAGTCACGGCAACCGCAGCAAGCATCACCGCCAGGGGGACGTAGGCGATCACGGAGAGCGCATAGGTCAGGTCTGTGAAGAGCCCGATGACAGCCGGGTCCACGCCCGGGGCGGCGCCCAGCGCCAGGGCGACCTGACCGCTCTGGAAGACCATCTGCAGCCCGGCCCAGATGATGCCGGCACCGTAGGCCACT
>Ga0196970_1001323_pt1 | contig 17538 bp, 16 predicted proteins | sample S1v_513CmetaG_FD_148672 | JGI IMG/M metagenome (GOLD analysis project Ga0196970, IMG submission 148672) | Soil microbial communities from Anza Borrego desert, Southern California, United States - S1+v_5-13C | ecosystem: Environmental > Terrestrial > Soil > Desert | place: USA: California...
AAAAAGACCATCGGGGTCGGTAACCCGGACCGAAAAGCTGTATACCTGGTCGCCGTTCACTTGGGGCGCCACCCAGAGGAAATGGCCGTTGCCCGGATCGAGGGCCGCCCCCTCGGGAGCCCCCTCCAGGGCGTAGGCCAGGTCCCAATCATCCCGGTCCACATCGATCGCTTGGACCTGGAAGGTGAGCGTTCCCCCCTCCGTGACCTCCATGGCGGGAATGGGGCTTACCTCGGGGGCGTCATCGGTTCCCTGTACACCAATCACCACCGCGACGGGGGCGGAGCGGCGCTCGCCATCGAACAGGGTATAGCGGAAGAGGTCGTAGTCGTCCCAGTTGGCGTCGGGGGTGTAGGTGAAGGCGCCATCGGCGGTGAGCTCAACGGTGCCGTGGGCGGGGTTCGCCGCTATGCTCGGGACGGCGGGCCGGTAGGAGGAGTCGTTGGCCAGTACACCGGGCGCTTCCACCGTGAGCGATCTCTCCTCCTGGGTGGTGTAGCTGTCCTCGACCGGCGCGGGCACGGGCCGGCTCACCGTCACGTTCCGGAAGACTGTTCGCTCCCGTCCATCCTGGTTCGTGGCGCGCACCGAGAGCCGGTAGGTCCCGGGGGCGAGGGCGTCCGTGTCCCACGCCCAGGTGTACGGGGCGCTGGTCACGGTCGCCTTGAGTTGATCATCCACCAGGAAGCTGACGCTGGCGATCCCCACGCTGTCCGATGCAGCCGCGGTCACATCTACCGATCCATAGAGAACCGCCCCATACCCCGGAGCGGTGATATTCACCTCCGGGTTGGTGTTGTCAACGGTTACGGTATAGGTGACCGACGAGAGGTTGTCGGCCTTGTCATAGGCCCGGAAGGTGACCGTGTGGGGGCCTGAGAGTGCGGAGAAATCCCATGAGAGCGGCACGACCGCCTGGCCGGCTACCGTCTGCTTCACTTCGTCATCCACCAGGAATTCGAGCCGGCTGACGGTCAGGGTGTCGGTGACCCGGACGATCATGTTTACGGTGCCAGCGACCAGATCTCCGTCCTCCAGCCCCTCCACCGCGAGGGTCGGGGGGGTCTCGTCCCACCCGCCGGAGACGACCAGGGCGTAGGGCTGGGGCCCCTGCGCCACGTTATGGCCCACCACCCAGACCGTGTAGGTCCCAGGCATGGCGTCGGCGATGATGACGTTCTCGACGTTGTTGAGGCTGTCGGACTGGCAGCCGCCATCGATTGTCCCGCTGCTGTTCGCCACGAAGCAGTTCCCGACGAACTGTTCGCCGTCGGGTCCCACCACCACCAGGTCCAGGTCGTTGACCAACTGGGTCTGGGCAGCAGGGTGACCGGGCGAATCGGTCCAGACCAGGGTGGCCTTGAAGGTATCCCCTGCGCGGACCTCAGCGGTGGTGGCGTGTTCCGCATCGGTGGTGATCGGCTCCCCCTCTTCGTAGAACCAGACTCGCCGGTCCTCGGGGTAGAGCGAGTTCTTCAGGTCGACCCGCCCCCACCCCTGCTCTGGGGAGCCCCAGCCGTAGCCCATGTCGCGAGCGCCGTTGATCAGGGTTGCCTTGACCAGGGCCGACGAGGGTGAAGCGACCCCGTACTGCTCAGCGAAATACTCCCGGACCAGCGCGGCCGCTCCTGCCACCAGGGGTGTCGCCATGGAGGTGCCGCCGTTGTAAGCGTAGTGGTCGCTATAGACCTGCCAGTATTCGCTGTCGGGCGCCAGGCTTGAGCGGGTGGAGAGTATGTAGGTACCTGGCGCCACCACGTCGGGCTTCACCCGGCCGTCATTTGTGGTTCCCCTGCTGGAGAAATCCGCCACCTCATTCACATTGTCGGCGGTGGGGTTCGCCAGCTCGGGCCGGTAGTTCTCGGAGGCGCCGACGGTAATGGCGTTCTTGGCGACCCCCGGGGTGCCGATGGAGTTCAACTCGCCCTCATTGCCGGCGGAGAAGAGTACCGTGAGATCCCGGTGCTCCCAGGTGGCCTGGTCCAGTTCGGCCGCCCAGCTGTCATAGGACTGCCCGCCATAGAGCGACGCACCCCAGGAGTTGGTGCTGATCCGGGCGCCCAGGGCGTAGGCCTCATCCAGCACCACCTTCAGGCTGTCGTTGGGCAGGTAGAGCCCACCGTATGGCCCAAGGAGCGACTGAATAATGAGCGATGCCTCCGGGGCGGTGCCGGTGATCTCGCCGCCCGAGGCGGTGCCGTCGCCGAGCACGGAGCCCGACACGTGGGTGCCGTGGCCGTCGGGGTCGGAGTAGTCACCCTCCCGGCCGTAGGCGGCCGCTCCCACCAGGTGGTTCTTCAGGTCGGGGTGCATGGTGGTGGGGTCACCGGTATCCAGGCCGGTATCGACCACGGCCACGGTCTGACCGGCCCCGGTCAGCCCTTCGGCCCAGACCCCGGTGGGACCGTCCACCCCCATGATCCCTGCTGCCACATCGTTCGTGAGTTCCGGGGCTCTCACCACCTCAATCAGGAGGACATCTTCCTGGTCGGCCAACTGCCGGGCGGTCTCGCCGCTGGCGCCCTTCAGGAGGAAGCGGTCAGGGGAGTCGGTGCGGCTGGCGTTGGCCCTGGCGAGGAGCGCCATGGTCTCGGCCCCCGGCGACCCCAGGGTGATTACCCGCAGGTCATACTCCTCCTTCCCGGCTTGCAGCTCGGGGGGGAGTTTCCATGCCCGGTCATACCGGAGCACCTGTGCCACAAGCTTCTGCTCGGCTAGGCCCTCCGCCGCTTGAGCGGTCATTCGCACGATATAGGCCTGCGCCCCCATGTAGGGGCCCAGTTCGCCCCCCGCCGCCCAGACTACCGCCTGGGTCTCAGGCCGGACCGGCTCCGCAAACTGGACGAGGAAGAGGCCACGCTCCCCCTCTGCGAGGGTTGGTGCTGGGTCTGAGGCGGCAGCAGCAAGGCGCTGGCTGCCGGGTGGGCGAAGGGGCACGAGTTGTTTGGGTGCCCTCCGAACCCTGGGTGTTGGCTTCTCTGCTACGACTCCAACTGCGTTCTCAACTGAGGCTGCTCCTGCACGTATCGGCACAAGGCCGACCAGCAGAGCGAATGAGATCATCCATGCCAGACACCGACGCACACAGTTCCCCCCGTTGCTTGCGGCTATCGCCAGAGACGATAACCACTGCTGATAATAAACAATAAGATATTAGCTGACGAAAGGATCTCCCCTGCTGGCGAAACGCTATTTTTTTGAATGAAGGAAAGCGCCACCCTCTTTACGCGGGTGGCGCTCTGCATGCCCTGGCTCTGCCTGCACTGGGGGGAACCTTATCCGTTTCCTAACAGACGTACAACGCCAGGACAATCTCTGCTCGGTACACTTGGGGCGGTTCGTGCGCCAACTCTTGTGCCAGGAGTGGTTCGGCAGATGAAGCTGAAGATCGGTACCCGCCTGATTGCTGGCTTCCTGACCCTCTTCGTGTTAATGGCGGCAGCGGGAGGCGTCAGCATTCTCGTGATCCAGCGGCTCCAGCAGCGTTACGCAGACCTCACCGAGCGGTTGATCCCAGCCCGGGCCCAGGTGGCCATGCTCGACAGCCAGATGCACCAGATCTCCGGCAACCTGCAGGCCTTTGTCCTCTACGGCGACCCTGCCTACCTGCAGCGCTATGAAGCAGCGGTACAGGCGGCGGATGCGACCATTGCCGAGACCCTGACCCTCGCCCTGCCAGCCGAGGATCTGGCGGACCTGAAGGCGCTGGAGCAGTTGATCCGGGAGTACAGCATTGTCACCCAATCGGTGGCGCACCTGGCGAGCACGGGGATCAGTGAGACCGGGGTGCGGTACCTCCGTCGCGGCATTCCGATCCTGGACCAGTTTGACGCTCAGGTGGCGGCATTTAAGGTCCGGGTGGACCAGCGGGCGAGCGCGGCGAACGCCGAGGCGCGTGCTCAGGCGAACCTGGCCCAGGTGGTGGTCTACGCCACCGGTGCGGCCGGTGCCGTCGCCTGCCTGCTTCTGGGCTTCGTGATCATCCGCCTGGTCGTCCGACCGATCCGGCAGCTGGCTGCCGTTACCCGGAGGGTGGCTGATGGTCACCTGGAGAACGCCGACCTCCCGGTCGAGCGGGCAGACGAGATGGGCGACCTGGCCCGGGCCTTCGACCAGATGATCCGAGGGCTGAGCGAAGCGCTGCAACTGATCCAGGTCAGTTCGGTCGACCTGCTCTCCCAGAGTTCGGCCCTGACCGCAAGTGCTGAGAGCAGCAGCGAGGCGACATCCGCCATTCTCGGGCGCATCGCCCATGCCAGTGCGGAGTGGTCGGCCCAGGGCGCCCGGCTGGAGCAGACCAACGACGCCGTCCAGCAGTTGATCGCCGCCATTCACCAGGTGGCGGTCGATGCCCGGGAGCAGGCGCGGGCCGTCATCGACGCATCCGGACTGATGATGGATGTGACCCGCGCCGTTCAGCAGGTGGCCGCGTCGGGCGAAGAGGTGGCACAGACCGCATCGGGAACGCTTGGTCTGGCGACCGATGGCCGGCGTGCCGTTGGGGTCATGGCCCAGGGTATGGACCGGGTTCGGGAGGCCGCCGACCGGAACCTGGAGAGCATGCGGCGCCTGATCGGGCAGTCGGAGCGGATCGGCGAGGTGACCAGCCTGATCGAGGCGATTGCCGGCCAGACCCGACTGCTAGCGCTCAACGCTGCGATCGAGGCGGCCCGATCGGGGGAGAGCGGGCGGGGCTTCGCCGTTGTGGCCGACCAGGTCCGCTCTCTCGCTGAGCGCTCTACCCAGGCTGCGCGGGAGATCACCGGCCTCGTGCGGGAGATGCAGGGGAGCACCCAGCAGGCCGCTACCGCCACCCAGCAGGTCGCCGGTGAGGTGACGGTCGGGGCGGAGCAGGCGCAGACCGCCGGCGCTGCCCTTGAGGAGATCGTGGAGGCGATGCGGTCGGTGACTGCGCGGGTCCAGTCGATCGCTGCCGGTGTGCAGACGATCGCCGGGAACGCCGCTGCGGCTGCGGGCTCCATGACCGAGGCATCCGCCGTTACCGAGGCGAACGGGGCGGCAACCGAGCAGATGCACCGGAGCGCCCTCGTGATCTCCCAGGCGATGGGCGACCTGAACCGGTCGGTGGGCGAGACCCGCCGCCTGACCGACAGCCTGGTGCACGAGGCGGAGAGCGTGAACGGCGCCGTGGCCGAGGTCGGCCATTCGGCCGTCAGGCTGACCACGCTGGCTGCCGAACTGGACACCCTCGGCGCCCGTTTTCGCATAAGGCAGCCTTCGCCAAATGTTAACCGCTCCTGAACGAAGGCAAAACAGAACGACAAGATTCGGGTGGTAGGATTCGAACTGTCAGGCCACTACGCCCCCGCCCCCGGAAAACCGGCGAAGGATCTGAAAGGAGATCGCACACGATGAAGCGTTCCACTCTCGGTATGGCTGCGTCGATGATCGTCATGATGATGACCCTGACCGCCTGCGGCGGCACCAAGACGGAGGCCCCCGCCAACACGACCCCCGCTTCCGGTTCGACCACCACCACCGCCCCGGCAGCTCCGAAGCTCTCCGGTGAGGTGAAGGTGGACGGCTCCTCCACCGTTGGCCCGATCTCGATCGCTGTGGCCGAGGAGTTCATGAAGCAGCACCGCGATGTGAAGGTCTCGGTCGGCATCTCGGGCTCCAGCGGCGGGTTCAAGAAGTGGGTGAAGGGCGAGACCGACATCAACGATTCGTCGCGAAAGATCAAGCAGGCCGAGATCGATGAAGCCAAGAAGCTGGGCTTCGATGCGATTGAGATCCCGGTCGCCTACGACGGCCTCTCGGTGATCGTCAACAAGGAGAACACCTTCCTCACCTGCATTACCAAGGATGAGCTGAAGAAGATCTGGGATAAGGACTCCACGGTCAACACCTGGAAGGATGTCAACGCCGCCTGGCCCGACGAGGAGATCAAGCTCTATGGCCCAGGCACCGACTCGGGCACCTTCGAGTACTTCACCGAGTTCGCCAACGGCAAGGCCCTGCAGAGCCGTGCGGACTACACCGCCTCCGAGGACGACAACGTGTTGGTGAAGGGCGTCGCCGGCAACAAGAACGGCATGGGCTACTTCGGCTACGCCTACTACGTGGAGAACAAGGACCAGGTCCGGGCCGTCGCGGTTGATGCCGGCAAGGGCTGTGTCGAGCCGAACGACGAGACGATCGGTAACCTGACCTACCCGATCGCCCGCCTGATCTATATCTACCCCTCCACCAAGGCGATGGAGCGGCCCGAGGTCAAGGAGTATGTGAAGTTCTACCTGCAGAACGGCGCCGCCCTGGCCAAGGAGGTTGGCTACACCCCGCTGCCCAAGGCCATGTACGACGAGTCCCTGGCCAAGATCAAGTAGCACCGACAGGCAGGCCCCGGGACAGCCTCCCGGGGCTTTCTCACCCGAGTAATGTTAAGATTTGGTAGGACGGGAGGCCTCCTCATGTCGGTCACCACCGAGGTCCGCGCGCAGAGCGCATCTGCCGCCCAGAAGCGCCGGGCCCGTCAGACCCTGCGAGAGCGGGTAATCGCCGGCCTTCTCCTGGCGGCGGGCCTGGTCTCTCTCTTGACTACGGTCGGGATTGTGCTCTCCCTCTTCACGGAGACGGTCGGCTTCTTTCAGCTGGTCAGCCCCTGGGAGTTCCTGACGGATCGCCTCTGGACCCCCGCCTTCGATCCGGCCCACTACGGCATTCTGCCGCTGGCTGCCGGCACCTTCATGATCGCCGCCGGGTCGGCGATTGTGGCGGTCCCCCTTGGCCTGGCCAGCGCAATCTACCTGAGCGAGTATGCGCCCGAACGGCTGCGCAAGGTGCTCAAGCCGGTGCTGGAGCTGCTGGCGGGCATTCCCACGGTGGTCTACGGCTACTTCGCCCTCACCTTCCTCACACCGCTCCTGCAGCGTTTGATCCCAAGCCTTGAGGTCTTCAACGGGCTGAGCGCCTTCATTACCGTGGGGATCATGATCACCCCCATGATCTCCTCCATGAGCGAGGACGCCATGCTGGCGGTGCCCCGCTCGCTGCGGGAGGCCGCCTATGCCCTGGGCGCCACCCGGCTGGAGGTCTCGACCAAGGTGGTCCTGCCCGCCGCCTTCTCGGGCGTCATGGCCTCGGTGATCCTGGCGATCTCCCGGGCGGTGGGTGAGACCATGATTGTGGCGCTGGCTGCCGGCTCTACCCCCAAGCTCTCGCTCAACCCGCTCGACTCGATCCAGACCATGACTGGCTATATCGCCCAAATGAGCCAGGGCGACCTGGAGCATGGCTCTGGCGCTTACAAGGCGATCTACGCCGTGGGCATGTCGCTCTTCGTGCTCACACTGGGCCTCAACCTGCTGGCGAAGCGGATCACACGCCGGTACCAGGAGGGGGAGGCTCGGCCATGAATCTGACCGAGATGGTCCAACGCCGCCGCAAGCGGCGGCAGCAAGTGGATCGGCTGTTGCACGTCCTCTTCGTGGTCGCCGTGGCCGTGGCGGTCCTGGTGCTGGGGATCCTGCTCTACGACGTGATCCGTGACGGGGCGAGCCGGGTGAGCTGGGCGTTTATCACCAGCCATGCCTCGCGGTTTGCCGCGAAGACGGGGATCCTGGCAGCCCTGGTCGGCTCCTTCTACGTAATCCTCCTGACCGCCTTGCTGGCCCTGCCCCTGGGGGTTGCCACGGCTGTCTACCTGGACTACTTCGCCCCGCAGAACTGGTTCACCCGGGTGCTCCAGACCAATATCGCCAACCTTGCGGGCGTGCCGTCGATCGTCTACGGCCTGTTTGGCCTCGCCTTCTTCGTGCGCTACCTGGCGCTCGACCGGTCGATTATCTCCGCCGCCTTGACCATGGCCCTCCTGATCCTGCCGGTGGTGATTGTCAACACGCAGGAAGCGATGCGGGCGGTGCCGCCCTCCCTGGCGCACGGGGCCTATGCCCTGGGGGCAAGCAAGTGGCAGGTAATCGCCACAGTAATCCTGCCCGCCGCCATGGGCGGGATTCTCACCGGGGCGATCCTCGCCCTCTCCAGGGCGCTGGGCGAAACCGCCCCCTTGATCACCGTTGGCGCCTGGGTCTTTATCTCCTACCTGCCTGCCCGGTTGACCGACGGCTTCACCGTGTTGCCAATCCAGATCTGGTACTGGTCCGCCATGCCCCAGGAGGCGTTCCAGGAGGCCGCGGCGGCAGCCATTCTCGTGCTCCTGGTGGTGCTACTCTCGATCAATAGCGTGGCAATCTTGCTGCGCAACAGGTATCAGAAGAAAGCGGAGTGGTAAGGGAATGACCGAAGCGCAGCCACACACCTTTCAGATTCGGGCGGTCAACCTGTACTACGGGAGCCATCATGCCCTGCACGATATCAACATGGAGATCGATCGTTACGCCGTGACGGCGATCATTGGCCCATCCGGCTGTGGAAAGTCGACGCTCCTCCGGTGCCTGAACCGCATGAACGACCTGGTCCCGAACTGCCGTGTGGAGGGTGAGATCGCCTTCAACGGCCAGAATATCTACGGCGATGGGGTGGACCCCATGGAGGTCCGCTACCGGATCGGCATGGTCTTCCAGAAGCCGAACCCCTTCCCGAAGACGATCTTTGAGAACGTGGCCTTCGGGCCGAAGATCAACGGCTACACGGGCGACCTGAACGAGCTGGTGGAGCGGGCCCTGCGCCGGGCAGCGCTCTGGGACGAGGTGAAGGACCGGCTGGACCAGAGCGCCCTCTCCCTCTCCGGCGGTCAGCAGCAGCGGCTCTGCATTGCCCGGGCGCTGGCGGTGGAGCCGGAAGTGATCCTCATGGATGAGCCCTGCTCTGCCCTCGATCCGATCTCCACGGCCAAGGTAGAGGACCTCATGGTGGACCTGAAGCGGGACCACACGATCGTCCTGGTGACCCACTCCATGCAGCAGGCTGCCCGCGTGGCCGACGTGACCGCCTTCTTCCTCAACGGCGACCTGATCGAGATCGACCGGACCGACAGGCTCTTCTCCACCCCGAGCGATCGGCGGACCGAGGCGTATATCACTGGCCGGTTCGGCTAAAGGAGGCGGCTCTTGCCATGACGCGCGAATCCTTTGTGGCGCAGTTGGATGCACTAAACCGAGAGCTTGAGCAAATGGGGAGCCTCGTGCAGCAGGCGGTGGCCAAATCGGTAATCGCCCTGGTGACCCGGAACACCCAGGAGGCCCAGGCGGTGATCACAGGCGACGAGCAGGTAAACAGTGCTTACGGTCAGATTGAGTCGCTCTGCCTGGGGCTGCTGGCCCTGCAACAGCCCATGGCTGGGGATCTGCGGCGAATCGCCGCCACGCTGAAGGTGATCACCGACCTGGAGCGAATGGCCGACCACGCCGTGGATATCGCCAAGGTGGCGGTCCGGCTGAGCGGTCAGCCCCTCGCCAAGCCCCTGGTCGATATCCCTGCCATGGCGGTCCTCGTACAGTCGATGTTAAATGATGCGATCGGCTCATTTCTCCGTGGCAACCGGGAGCAGGCGCTGGCGATGATCGCGAAGGAGAACGAGGTCGACCAACTGCACCGTCAGGTGGTCGAAGAGCTCCAACGGCTCATGAAGCAACACCCGGAGACGGTCGATCAGGCTGTCCAGCTCCTGTTCGTGAGCAGCGCCCTGGAGCGGATTGGCGACCACGCCACCAACCTGGGCGAGTGGCTGATCTACCGTCAGACCGGGGAGCGGACGGATTTGAACCGATAGGTGCCAACCGGTACAGACTCAGCGCCGTAGCTCAGGCTCCGGCGCCTTCGCTTTGTTCAGGTTCTGCTAGACAATCAAACGTTCACACCACGTTAACGGGACCTGAAGCCCGGCAAGGTACCCTGAGATCAGAGGGCTTGTCGGAGGAGGTTCGCCGTGCTGAAACTCTTGCTCACCGCCGCCATTCCGTTTCAGAGCCTTGTTGATCGCCCCAGCCCGTCCCATGGCTTTATCAACTCGCAGGCTCTGGCGATCCTGACAGCGGACGGCAAGCAGAAGCACGCCGCCTGGTTGCAGCACTACCTGGAGCCGTTCAACGAGGGGTGTGACTGGGCCGATACCGGCTGGAAGAATGTTGGGCACATGTATGACCCGGAGACGGGCATGGGCTTCAGGGGGTGGCCTAGCGCCCCCCAGATGCTCTCGGAGTACTGGAACCTGGCGGTCCGGTACTTCGGCGAGCAGGCCCCACACCAGGCATTCTTCTACCTGGGCGCGGCTGCGCACCTCGTTCAGGACCTCTGTGTCCCGCACCATGCTGCGGCCCGTCTCTTCAGCGGTCACAAGGCCTTTGAGGAGTACGCCCGGCGCTATCGCCACCTCTTCGCTGTCCGTTACGGCGGGCTGTATGGACTGGCTCGCACCCCCGAGGGATGGGTAATCAACAACGCCAACTACACGCGGCGGCACTTCTCTCACTGCCTGACCGCCACGGTCGGGCGTGCGGAGCTACACGAGGCTGTTGCGGAGCTCCTGCCCCGTGCGCAGCGCTCGACCGCCGGCTTCGTTTCGTACTACTTACGCCACGTCGGGGTGCTCGAATGATCGGCCCCCCTCCCCTCCGGAGCGCCATAACGAAAGCTTCACCATTTCTTCTCAGAAAGATCACAGAGGCGCAACAGCCTGATAAGCCACTGCCACTACTCTGTAAAGAGAAGGTTAGCTCCGGAGGTGACCCCATGGACCCAGTCGTGCTGGTCGTGGACGATGACCCCGGTATCAGAGAGCTACTGCAGTACAACCTGAGCCGAGCCGGCTTGCGCGTCCTGTCAGCCTCAAGCGGGAGAGACGGTCTTACCAACATGGAGACGGGGAGCATCGACCTGGTCATACTGGACCTCATGCTGCCCGACCTGGATGGAATCGAGCTCTGCCGCCGCTTTCGCCGGCGCTCGCGCGCACCGGTAATGATGCTGACAGCCCGCTACAACGAGGCCGACCGGGTCCGAGCGCTGGAGGCCGGCGCCGATGACTACGTGACCAAGCCGTTCAGCCCGAAGGAGTTGCTTGCGCGGGCTCGCGCCCACCTGCGGCGGTGGTCCTGGCGAGGCCCCGAACAGGACGCCCAGGTGCAGGAGGTCTCAGTCGGACAGCTCACGCTGGACCTGGGGGCCCACAGGGTCTACTACCGTGGGCAGGAGTTGCACGTCACCCCCATGGAGTACCAGATCCTCAGCGTGCTCTGCAAGGCACCTGGGCGGGTCTTTCCCCGGGAACGGCTCCTGGCGCTGGCGACCGGGCAAGAGGTGATCGGCTCTGCCCGCACGGTGGATGTGCATATCCACTCCCTCCGCCTGAAGCTGGAGGAGGACCCCACCTGCCCCCGCTTCCTGGAGACGGTGCGGGGGGCTGGCTATTGTATTGGGCGAGGCCTATAGAGCTTCGCCGTACCCGATTGAGCCCGTAGGAGCACCCGCGAGCCAAGGCCCTCACCGGCATCCCCGGTGAGGGCCTTCGTTGTTACACCTCGATCTTCTGCACCCCATCCTCCTTGCAGGTCAGGATCATTCGCTTCTCCCCCTGCCGGCTCTCCAGGTGAACCGGCCGGCCCCAAATCTGGTGGACGTACTCCAGGGTCCGCTCGGCGTAGGTCAGGTCCAGGTCCCGGCCGTCGTGGTGGTGCTTCAGGTAGAGCTCACGGCGTCCGCCGTAGTCACCATCCTCCACCACGATATAGGGCTGGCCGAAGTTGGTCATGCAGACTTGGGCAGAACCGAGCTGCCCCTCCTCTCTGCAGGTTCAGTGAATGGCCGACGGTCCACGTCAGTTCGGTTTACAGATGACAAAATGTTCCCCAACATACCAGTGCTGTCAGAGCGTCTTATGACGGTCTCTCCAACATCCTCCGTAGTTGAGCCAGAGCGTGGGCAGCCCCCTACGCAGCTGCTGTCCGGATATGGAGAATTGGCTGGACGTGTCCGTGATCAACCAAAACCGGCTCTTCGCCAGGTTGCGTGCAGACAGTTTGAGCGCACGGCCGATCACCGTGCGCTCGTTTACCCGAAGAGTATTCCTGTGGGATCCGCGTTTACCTCGGCCAGAAGCATCGCAAGGTCGGGTGTGGGCATGGCGTCATCATATAGGTGCCACCGGCCGTTGCGGTCAGCCCAGTAGAGCGTCCAAGCCAACCGGACAGGGTCAAAGCGAAACTGAGCCGACGGCATGCGGCTCCACGGTTGCCCTGGTCGCCACGGGGCATGACATTCGTAGAGGGTTACCGCGTTGGCACGGACTCGGAACTCCAAGCGGTAATGGTCTCGTGCACCATCTGGAACTCGTAGCTGGCAGAGAGCGAAGAGCACCTGTTCCGCTCTTCGACGTATCGTCTCCGGTAATGGCATGCTCGCTCGGCCATAACCAAGTCGCTTTACGAGCTTTGGTCGAGTAATGATGCCTTCCACCCGCCCCGTGCTCCAAGGTAACTCAACCGCTGCTAGCACTGCCGCTCGATCGGCGGTCAACGTCTTGGCCAGCCTCTCGAAAGGTGCGAGCCCACAAGCCCCTGCTTCCTGAAGCCAGGGGTCGAGTTCAGCACCCAGGTGCTCACGAAGGGTCTGGCGAAACCGCTGCCGGAGTTCGTACACGCGTGCAAGACTTGGGTGCATGGCCAGAAACTCTTGTAGGCACCGTCGCTGATCCTGCCTCAGACGCTCAGGAGGGCAGAGATCTGCCCAGAGCACCTCTTTCCACTTGTAACGGTCGATCCGAGTCGCATGAAGCTCTACTGGGACCCTATCCCGCCAGGGACGTAGGGTGTGACGCACCATGGACTCTGACCCAGTATACCCGAGTTGGCGGATCTCTCCGAACGGCTTGCGGGCGCTGTGGCAACCGCTCTCCGTCGATCCCCAAGGTAGTCGATAAAGGGATCCAAGTTGCGTGCAACTGGACGCCTCTCAGCGCGCTTGGGGATATCAGCAGACTGGATGTACTTTCGGACGGTCTTGCGGTCAAGTCCCGTGGCGCGACCGATGGCCCGATGGGACTCCCCGTTCCGGTAGCGCCGAGATACCTCCTCATACCGGCTCTGCAGACGCCGAGCCGCCTCTGCTCGCATACGGGCGGCCCTAGACGATATCTCGGGTGTTGGGGTGATCTCTTCAACGACAGAAGCCGGCTAGGCCGAGGGCTCGGGAAGTGCCCATGTTTGCCGGTCAGCAACCTCTCTCAGGGCATCGCTGACGTTTCGTACCAGGTGAAACCGGTCGGCCACCTGGATCGCGCCTGGTGCTCCAGAACGTGCGGCGTCTGCGTAAGCCGATGCCCGATCACGGGCGATGATCTCGACACCCGGGTGTTGCTTCAGCCAACGGGTGAGGGGCTCGGCCGTTCGGCCGAGTACTATGTCAATGGGACGTCCCGATTCCAGGTCGCACAGGATCGTCCCGTATGTACGCCCACGGCGCAGAGCGAAGTCATCGATCCCCAGGACCCGTGGAGCGGCGACGGAGCGCTCACCGTGGTCGACTACCCTCAACAGGGTCCGAGGACTCGTCCGAATGCCCATCTGCGCCGCCAAACGGGCTCCAGTGATGCTGCTGGTACACAAGATCAGGGCTTGAAGAGCCGTGGTCATGCGCTGCGCCCGTTGGGCTTTTGCTACTGCAAGACCGGCAAGTGGCTCACCGAAGGTCTCTCTTGAGCACCTTCGATCCTTGCAGCGGAAGCGCCGAACTAGTGCTTGTATCACGATGGGCCGGCCGAAACTGGGCAGGTCCCGGACATGCCGGACATAGGTACTGTGCACGTTTCGGCTCTCGTAGCCACAGACCGGACATGTGCATGTGTCGGTCTGTGCCTCAATCGTCACGCAGGCGCTGTTGCCGAGTATTCCGGACCCAACCACCTTGAACCCTGGGAAGTCCATTGATAGCATTCCCAGGAATCCTCTTCCATTGCGGAGTTGACCTAAGCTATCAATGACTTCCATTGTCTTCAATGGGCAGTTTACACTTGCACACAACCTGGCGAAGAGCCGAAATTCGGTGACCACTCTGGTCTGGTTTTGGTTGATCACGGACAACTGTCCGTGCTAATCTAATTCCAGACCAACCTGGCCCCACGTGATCACCGGTTTACGGGAGGAACAGGATGATTACGATGGACCAGATTGAGCGTATCAGAAAACGCGTCATGGTGGAAGGGAAGAGTCATCGTGTCGCTGCTCGTGAAGTAGGAGTCTCCCGCCACGCCGTTCGGGTCGCACTACATAGCTCTGCACTCCCGAAGTACCAGCTCAAGAATACTCGGTCCAAGCCAGTCCTGGGCCCGGTCGAGCACCCCATTGCGGAGATTCTCGAGCGGGATGAAGGTCAGCCGCGCAAGCAGCGGCACACGGCCAGGCGGATCTACGAGCGGCTCCGAGAGGAGTACGGGTTTCAGGGCAGTGAGCCCTCAGTTCGGCGGTGTGTGGCGCAGCCTCGCAAGCGACGGCCGGAGGTCTTCATCCCGCTGGAGTACGCGCCGGGGGAAGAAGCGCAGGTCGATTTCGGCGAGGCCGAGGTGATCATCGCGGGCGAGCGGCGGGTCGTGCAGTTGTTCTGCATGAAGCTGACGTACAGCCGGCAGCCGTTTGTGAAGGCGTTTCCACATCAGCGACAGGAGGCGTTCTTCGAAGGCCACCATGAGGGGTTCGAGTTCTTGGGCGGGGTTCCGCGCCGACTGACCTACGACAACCCCAAGGTGGCTGTACGGCAGGTGCTGGAAGGGCATATGCGCGAAGAACAGGAAGCGTTCAAGAGCCTTCGGGCTCACTACCTGTTCGAGAGCCACTTCTGCACACCCGCTCGCGGGAACGAGAAAGGCCAGGTGGAGAGCCTGGTTGGGTATGTCCGACGCCACGCCTTGGTGCCAGTACCGGAGTTCGCATCCTTCGCGGAGCTCAACGCCCACTTGCGGCGGTGGGCGGAACGGCAGGCGGAGCGCACGGTAGCCGGTACGCAGGGGAGCATCGGTGAACGCCTTGTCGCAGACCGGAAGGCCCTGCTCCGCTGCCTGCACAGCCCTTTGACTGCGCCCGTGTCACCCTGGCCAAGGTGAATCGGTACGCCCGGGTGACGTTGGACACCTGCGTGTACTCGGTCCCGTGGCAGTACGCCTACAAGCAGGCGACCGTCAAGGCATATGTCAACCGTGTCGAGGCGTGGGTCGACCACCAGCGGGTTGCAGAGCACGTGCACTGCTATGAGCGGAACCAGTCGATCCTTGCCCTGGACCACTACCTGGAGGTCTTCCTGACCAAGCCGGGAGCACTGCAGTTCGCCATCCCGTTCAAGCGGGCCATCCTGCCAGAGGCTTACCACACGCTGCACCAGGCCCTACGCTGGGGCGATCCCCGGGGAGGGGACAAGGAGTTTATCCGTGTTCTGATGCTCCTCCGCAAATACTCACAAGCCGATGTGCTCTGGGCCGTAGAGGAGGCCCTACGGCGAGGCGTTCACTATGCGGATGCCGTTCGCAGCCTGCTCGTCATGCGTCACTCCACCCACGAGACGCCGCAGTCATTGAACCCAAAGAAGTTTGCGCATGTCCCTGCTGTTGTCGTTCCGCCGGCTCGCACCGACCACTTCAGCCGTCTGCTGCCGAAGGGGGGTGTGATCCATTGACGACAGCCTTGCTGATTGAGGCCCACCTCAAGCGCCTCAAACTCCCGACGATGCGCCGCCAGTACGCAACGCTGGCGCGAGATGCAACCGAGCACAACCGGACCTACGAAGAGTACTTGCAGGCCCTGCTGGAACACGAAATCCAGCAGCGGGACAGCAACATGGTGCGAGAGCGGATACGACGGGCTGGCTTTCCCGAAGTAAAGACCCTCGATGGGTTTGACTTTGCGGCGATCGCGTCGCTGAACAAGGCAAAGGTGCTGGCGCTGGGTCAAGGGGAGTTCATCCGCCGCAAAGGTAACGTCCTGCTGGTCGGGAACCCCGGAACTGGGAAGACCCACATTGCTTCGGCCCTTGGAGCCATGGCGTGTCGGGCTGGCCACCGGTTCCGGTTCTGGCGGACTCTGACCCTGGTGAATGAGCTGATTGCTGCCCAACAGGAGCACCGGCTCGGGAAGCTGGAGAAGGCATTCCAGCGCTTGGACCTCGTGATCCTGGATGAGCTCGGGTTTATCCCCCTACAGCGCCAGGCGGCTGAGCTCCTGTTCCAGTTCCTCTCCTCCCGCCACGAGGTCGGTAGCGTCGTGATTACGACAAACCTGGACTTCAAGGACTGGACCCGGGTCTTCGGCGACGAAACCCTCACAGCGGCCCTTCTAGACCGGCTCACGCACAACGCTGAGATCCTGGCCTTTGCTGGCGAAAGCTACAGGTTTCGACAGTCGCTTCGCCGCAAGGAGTCGGAGGGCTAACTGGAAACAAAAAAGACCCCCGTGAGAACACAGAGCAAAAGGAAGGCGTGCAGCCGGTCTGGCGCACGCCCATTTCGTTTAGATGTGACCGCTTCGGGAATCGTGGGGAAGAAGAAGACGAGAGAGATCGTGCTTGTGTCCTCCGATTCTAGAGACGTACACCGATCCGTTCCAGTTGGCTCTGCAGGTTCCAGTCCGACGGTCTCGCGGTCTCCTTGAACCACGTTGCCCCACCTGCAACCCATTTTGTCCGGTACTCAACGAAGCCTACTCTCTCGCTGCCATCATCGTACCCAAACTCATATCCACAGCAGCGGCAAATCTCATACGACGGATTGCCATCCCTATCGTACGGGGCTTCCTGTAGATCATCGTAACCGCACACGGGACATATGTGCCCATTTCCAGGTGTCATTGACAACCTCCTTGCGGTTGTTACTGCCTGTTGAAGTAATCGAGGCCGTCGGTCGGCTTGAAGTACGTTCTGATAACCCCCTGATTTGTAACAACCCCAAACTCGTTTGTGGTCTGGTTGTAGACGAGCACGTCGCCTTTTGAACGTGTTTTCACCAGCACATCTCCACCTTCAGGAGCAGTAACGTGCTTCTGGGCTGCAGTGAGGTACTCGTCCTTGGTCATACTCCCAAACTCACCCTGCTGAACGACGTGTTTCTGAAGAAGATCGTCGCTGGCGAAGTTCGCCACCTGCTGTCCGAAGCGTTGCCCCTTGCTTGAGCCGCTGGTGCTGACGGAGGCAATCCCCGCCTCAAGCCCGTTGCCCACACTGGAGAGTTCGTCGAGCGACGCCTCCATGGAAGATGCATACATGCGGTTCCAATCGCCCCCGCTGTAAAACCACGGGAGGATGGCAAGGCACTGCATTCTGGGGCTACCATCTGGGTTCGGACCTGCTTCGATGCAGGCCAGAAGAGTGTCCTTCTCATACTGCGTAAGGTTGCCGGTGATCTCTCCGCGTTCTGGGTCCGCTTTGGCATGTCCGGTGGGGTCAACAAAGTTGACCGGGTTGTTACTGACATAGACGTACAGGTTTTGCGAAGACGGCTCCCAGACTCTCCCCTTATGCGTATCCTGCCTGTCAAGAACCTTGCCCAGGTAGCTCGGCGGTGGCCTTCGTCAGAAGGTTCACCGCCTTCACCTTCTACGCTGGCTGTGCCGCTTCCTGCGCCCGACTCGCCTCCGCCGCCAGCTT
>Ga0196970_1001324_pt1 | contig 17533 bp, 18 predicted proteins | sample S1v_513CmetaG_FD_148672 | JGI IMG/M metagenome (GOLD analysis project Ga0196970, IMG submission 148672) | Soil microbial communities from Anza Borrego desert, Southern California, United States - S1+v_5-13C | ecosystem: Environmental > Terrestrial > Soil > Desert | place: USA: California...
AGCGCCATCAGCGCCGTCCACGCGCCCGGCGCCATGCCGCCGTAGCTCACGTCGAAGACCCGGCGCGGCACGCCCATGACGCCGGCGGCGATGCCCGCCGCGCCGAACACCAGCAGGCCGAGGGTGACGGCCGCCGGCACCCGGGCCAGCAGCGCCGGGCGCCACAGCGCGCCGCCGGTCAGCGGCGGCAGCATCACCATCAGCGCCGCCAGGAACGTCTGGGTCAGCACGCCGACGGCGAAGAAGTGGAAATAGCCGGGCACGAAGAAGGTGTCGGACAGCATCGGCGCCAGCTCGCCCTGGATGAGGACGAAGGCGAAGGTGATGCCGATCATCATGTTCACCACCGCCCAGCCCATGTTGGCCATGGCCGGGTTGCCCCAGGGCAGGCCGCGCATCCAGCCGAAGAAGCCGGCGGCGCCCCGCGCCCGCGCGCTGGCCTCCAGCGACGAGACGATGATGGCGAAGGCCGCCAGCGTCGGCACCGAGACGAACAGCGACAGCAGCGAGCCGACCACCCGCACGCCCTCGGACAGGTTGGGCTCCAGGAACATGTGGTAGAGGCTGGTCGGCGGCACGAACACCAGGTAGGCGGCGAAGACGATCTTCGACAGGCGCGCGCCGTGGATCGAGGTGACGCCGGTCAGGTGCTCGGTCAGCACGTACCACACCAGCACCGTCGCCATCAGCGGCAGGTAGTGCAGGTTGTGGAACAGGATGTGCCACTCGGTCCCATGGTCGGCGGGGAACGGCCCGGCGCCCAGCGACCACAGCACGCCCGGCAGGAAGGCGTTGGTGGCGGCGATGGCGCTGACCACCAGGAAGCCCGCCCAGGCGAACAGCGCGAAGCCGACGGAGGTGAACGCCTCCGCCTCGCCGCGCAGCCGCGGCTGCAGCACGGTGGCGATGCCGCTGACCGCGGCGGCGACGAGGCCGGCGGACAGCAGCAGGTACCCCAGCGCGAAGAACCCGACGGAGCGCGGGTCGTCGGTGGCGAGTTCCGGGCTGCCGTCGTACAGCAGCGGCGTGCCGGTCGCCGAGATCCACTCGCTGACGCCGAAGCCGGCGAGCATCAGCGCCGCGCCGGCCCAGGCGAACGGGCGCAGCGCCAGGCCGTGCCCGCCCTCGGCCGCCGCCAGGGCCAGCAGCAATCCCGCCTGGATCAGGTAGAGCCAGTAGAAGAACACTGATACGCCGTGCAGCGTCAGGAGCCGGTAGGCGTCGTCGGGGAACAGGCTGAGCGCCCCGGCGCGGGCCAGCGCCGTGACGGCTCCGCCGGCGAGGCCGAGGACCAGCGCCAGCAGCGCGGCGCCGAACAGCACAACCAGGAGGGTCCTGTCGGTCGCCGGCAGGGCGGCGATCCGGGCGGTCAGGCGCGAGGCCGCGGCCGGGGCGGAGGGCTTGGTCAGTACGGTCATGGCATCCTCCCCATCAGGCGGCGGCGACGATGCGGCCCTGCATGGCGTCGTGCGCCTGGCCGCAGTAGACGGTGCAGTACACGAGGTACTCGCCCGGCTTGGTGAAGGTTATGGTCTGCTCGGTGACGACGTTCGGGCGCAGCCGGATGATGCGGCTGGCGGCGCCCAGGTGGATGGAGGCGCCGTGCGTGATGTCCTCCGCCATCATGCGGAACCGGTAGGCCCGGCCGGCCTTCAGGCGCAGCACGTCGGGGGTGTAGGCGAACTTCTGCGCCATCAGGTAGACGTCCACCGGCTCGCCGCCGGCGTCGTGGCTGTGGTCGTGCCCGTCGGCCTGATGGCCGTGCGCGGCCTCGCCGCCGTGCGGGTCCACGCTGCCGTCGGGCTGCGTGTAGCGCCGGATGAAGTAGTCGTGCTCGAAGCGGAACTCCTCGGGCGCCATGCCGGCGGACGCGCCGTGGCCGCCGTGGCCCTCCGGCTCGGGGGCGGCGGCCCCGTGGCCGCCATGGGCGTCACCGGCGTGCGGCTCCGCGGCCGGCTTGCGGCCGCCGAAGGGGAGGGGAGCGGCGCCGTAGGCCGCCCAGGCGCCGTACAGGGAGACGGCGCCGAAGCCCAACGCGGCGATGAAGCCGCGACGGGTCGTGAAATGCCTCGGATCGGGCATGATGGGAATCCTCTGATCGCGTGACGGAGTCGTGCGCGAACGCCGCCGGTGGCGGCGCGAGGCCATGGCCCCGGCGCAGGCGTCGGGGCATCCGGCCGATCAGAGGCTGGGTTTCGGAGGCGGCGGCTCGGGCGCGAGGATGCGCGTGTCCGGCGTGGGCGCCGGGCGCGGAGCCCAGGAGACCAGGGCCGTCATCGTCGGCGCCGCGACGGCGTCCCGGCTCGGCGCCTCGGCCGCCGGGCAGCACGTTGCGGCGACGGCAAGGGCGGCCTTGTGGTGGTCCTGCTGAAGCGGCGCCGGCGGGTGATGGGAGCCGTGGTGGTCCACCGGCGTGCCCCGGGCCTCCCCATGCGCCATGGCTCCGCCCGCCGCGCCCGCCAGGAGCGCGAAGGCGAACGCCAGAACGGCGAAGATGTGGCCCAGCCGCTTCATGCCAGCCGTCGTGCTCCATCCGGGATCATGCACACCATAGCGCGCTCCCGGATCCGGACATTGATCCGTGTCAATCGCGCCGGCGCTCACGCCTTGAGAACGCCGGTGATGAGATCGAAGAAGGCCGGAATGGGAAACGGCTTGCGCAGGAAGGCCGTGTAGCCGTCGAACCGGTCGCGGACCGCGGCTTCCGGCACGGCGCTCATCATGACGATGGGGATGTCCTTCCAGGCCGGGTTGGCGCGCATCGCCTCGCCGAGCGCCGCGCCGTCCAGCAGCGGCATCATGAAGTCGGTGACCACGAGGTCCGGCCTGGCCTCGGCAAGCCGGTTCAGGGCCTGGCGGCCGTTGGCGGCCGACATCACGCGGTATCCCTCGTCCTCCAGCAGGAGCGTCAGGACGCCGGCGATGCCGAACTCGTCTTCAACCAGCAGGATGGTCTTCACGCATCACTCCTGGCGTGGGCGCCGTTTGGGGGGACCGGAGGATTCGGGCACCTCGGCATAGCCGCGCAGCATCCCTTGGTACCCGGCGAAGCGGCCGGCGATCCGCACGCCGCCGTCGGTGATCTCGAACTCGTGCAGCGCCGGGTCGAAGCCGCTGTCGCGGACCTTGACGATCGACAGCAGGCGCCGGGTGCGCGCCTCCACCTCGACATAGCGCAAGGCCAGCATGCCCTCGGCCAGCGAGGAGATTCCGTTGATCGGAACCTCCAGCTTCGGCCCGATGATGTCGCGCGTCTCCAGCGTGTAGAGCGCCGTGACGCCGAGCGCGCGCAGTTCGTTCGACAGCACCGAGAAGAAGCGGCTCATGCGCTCCGGATGGACGGCGGACTCCATGAAGCCGCCGAGGCCGTCCACGAACAGGCGCCGCACGCCGCGGCACCGCACCGCGTCGCGCAGCCGGTGCGCCAGTTCGTCCAGCACGGTCTCGCCCTGCGCCTGCCAGATGATTTCGAGCGCGCCGCGCGCCTCCAGTCCGTCGAGATTCATCCCCAGCGCCGCCGCCTTGAGCCTGATGCGCGCCGGCGTCTCGTAGAAGCCCAGCATCAGGCCCGGCTCCGCGGCGCTGCACCGCGCCAGGAAGTGCAGCCCGAAGGTGGTCTTGCCGACGCCGGTCGGCCCCATCAGGACGTTGGTCGTCGCCTCGATCAGCCCGCCCTCGATGAGCGCGTCGAGGCCGTCCACGCCGGTCGTCATCCGGTTCCGTGTCGCCCGGTCCGGTACGCTGGGCGTGGCGAACACCGCTTCGATGCGCGGGAAGACGACCAGCCCGTCGGAGGTGATGCGGAACGCATGGCGGCCGCGCAGAGCCCCGCTGCCCCGGAACTTGCGCACCTGGAGGCTGCGCTCATTGCGCACCTCGAAGAGGCGGTCGTCCAGCTCGACCAGCCCGTCCACCATGGTGTGCTCGGCCCGCACCGGCCCCGGCCCGCCGCTGGTGAGGAGGAGGATCGTGCACTCGTTCATCGCCGCGTGCAGCTGCACCTCGTGGACGAACTTCTTGAATTCGCGGTCCGACCCCGCGGACTCCTCGGCCGCCACGAGGCCGTCGAGCACCAGCAGGCTCGCCCGGTGCCCGCGGATCTCGCGCCGCAGCAGGTCGAGCAGCCCCTTCAGCCCCTCGTCCTCCAGGGTCTTGAAGGCGCTGACGTAGTACAGCCGCTCCGGGATGGCCGACTCGTCGAAGAACGCCAGCGGGCGCAGGTGCTGGAGCATGCGCGTGTGCGATTCGGCCAGCAGCGTGACGTACGCCGCCCGGCCGCCGCCGGCCACGTGGTTGAAGCACATCTGGTTGGCCAGAATGGTCTTCCCGGCGCCCGGAACGCCCTGGACGATGTACACCCCGCCCCTGAGGAAGCCGCCATGCAGCACGCTGTCCAGGCCGGCGATGCCGCTGGGGACGCGGTCGAGTTCCATTCTGTGCGGGTGTTCCGTCATGAGGATCGTGGTCCGGTTGGGGTGGCGTCCCGCGGCAGGCGCACCGTGAAGACGGCGCCGGCACCCGGTGGGCTATCGACCGCGATGCTGCCGCCGTGCGCGTCCACCAGCGAGCGCACGAGCCACAGCCCGACACCGAACCCGGCCCGCGCCGGGCCCGCGATCACCTGCTCGAACTGTCCGAAGATCCGCTCCATCTCGGCGGGCGGGATGCCCGGTCCCCGGTCCCGCACCGTCAGGCGGACCGCGTCGCCCTCCGCCCTCAGGACCACGTCGACCGGGCCGTCGGCGCCGAACTTGACGGCGTTGGACACCAGATTGCCGACGATCTGCTCGATCGCCAGGGCGTCCCAGCGGCCGGGCAGGCTGTCCGGCAGGTCGAGCCGGATGGTGGCGCCGGTGTAGGCCGCTTCCGCCGCGTGGCTGTCCGCCACCTGCCGGACCACCGCCGCGAAGTCCACGTCGTCGATGTGGAGGTCCTTGTGGCCGGAATTGATGCGCGACACGTCCAGCAGCGTCGTCGCCCGCTCCACATAGCGGCTGAGCGAGCGGGTGGCGCCCTGCAGCGCGTCGATCAGGTCCCCGTCGCCGCCCGCCTGCGCCATCTGGAGGGCGACGTTCAGGTGCAGGCTCAGCGCGTACATGGGGTTGCGCAGCTCGTGCGCCGCGACGGCGAGAAAGGCGTCGCGCGCCCGCACGGCCTCCTCCAGTTCCTCGACGCGGGCGGCAAGCTCGGCTTCCCGGGGGGCGCCGCGCGAGGCGCCGACGTGGGCGGTGCGCTGTTTCAACGATGTCCCCTGAACCGTTCGCATGGACACGAGCCGGCCTTATCGTAACGATCCAAGATCGTTTGTGTACATTTGGATCGGAATAGGCCGGAAGTGCGGCACGTGCGCCGGACCGGCCATCGGTACAACCCAACAGTCAGGGGCGGAGTGCGTTCCTCTGCTTTCCGGGCCGCGTCAGTACGACGCCACGCCGGGCACCCGGGCGCCGCCGCGGGTGTAGATCTGGTAGGGCCGGCAGCCGCCGTCGAGCAGCACCACGGCCTGTCCCGGCTGGTCCGCGAAGGACGCCCACGCCTGATAGCGGACGATGCGGTCGCTGAGCTCGACTTTGCCCATTTTGGGAGGCGCGCGTCAGGCGTGGATCCAGAAATTCGGCTCGTTGGCGACATAGTCGAGGGCCCGGTCGAGCGGCAGGGTCATGATGCCGAACGGACCTGAGGCTCTCCAGCGTTCGCCGTTCCACCAGAGCACTTGGACCTTGTCATTGTCGCCGGTGGGACGGAAGCGGGCGACGGGCGCACCGGTGCGCTCACTGACGAGCGTGTAGCCGCGCGCCACCTTGCGCACGCTCACCCCGCCCCCTCGGGCCCGGTCGAATGCCTCAATGCATTCCAGCATGGCGTCGCCACTCACCGCGATCCTCCCGCTCACACAGGGTTGGCCGATGATCCTAATCATCGCGAGCCGCCCCGATGTCCGCGCCTGTCCTGCCCAACAGTCTCACCCGCTGGATGGCCCCGTTTGCCGACTTGTTCACGCGGCCGACGTGGCACCATGCCCTGGTCTTGGTCGCCGGCACACTCCTCACGCCGGGGCGGCGCACCGTGACCGCGGCCTTGAGCATCATGGGGCGGCGCGACGCCAAGGACTTCAGCACCTTCCATCGCGTGCTCAATCGCAACCGTTGGTCCGGCCGGGCCGTCGCTCGCAGCCTCCTCACACTGCTGGTCGCCGCTTTTGTGCCAGATGGGCCGGTGGTGCTCGGCATCGATGAAACCATCGAGCGCCGCTGGGGGCCGAAGATCAAGGCGCGTGGTATCTACCGCGACCCGGTCCGCTCCAGCCATGGCCACTTCGTCAAGGCCAGCGGCCTGCGCTGGATCGTCGTCATGGTGCTCTCTCCCATTCCCTGGGTTGGGCGTGTCTGGGCGTTGCCATTCCTCACCGCGCTGGCGCCCTCGGAACGAACCGCTCAGATCACCGGCCGGCGTCATAAGACATTGACGGAGCGGGCGCGCCAGATCCTGCGTCTGGTGACCCGCTGGTTGCCGGGGCGCCACGTCATCGCAGTGGCGGACAGCAGTTACGCGGCCATCGAGTTGCTCGCCGCCGTGCGCCACCACCTCACCGTCGTCACCCGATTGCGTCTGGACGCACGCCTGTTCGCATTCGCCCCGCCCCGGCAGCCGGGAACGATGGGGCGGCCCCGCACCAAAGGAGACGCGCAGCCCACGCTGGAGCGGCGCCTGAGCGACCCCGCTACGGTTTGGCGACGGGTCCGGGTCGAGGGCTGGTACGGCGGGAGCGAGCGCGACCTCGACATCGCCTCTGGCCGAGCGGTGTGGCATCACCCCGGCAAGCAGGTTCCGGTGCTGTGGATCCTGGTCCGCGACGCACAGGGTGTATTTGAGCCGCAGGCTTTTCTGTGCACCGATTTGCAGGCCGATCCGCTCGATGCCCTGCGCTGGTTCGTGCGCCGCTGGGCGGTGGAGGTGACCTTTGCCGAGGTCCGCCGCCACCTCGGCGTAGAGACCCAGCGACAGTGGTCCGACCCGGCGATTGCACGGACCACGCCGGCGTTGCTCGGCCTGTTCTCGCTCGTGGCGCTGTGGGCTCACGAGACGGCGGCCAGCCACGCTCTCGTCCCCCGCGTTGCGGTCTGGTACCCCAAACACCAGCCAACCTTCAGCGATGCATTGGCGACCGTGCGCCGCCAGCTCTGGAGCGACCTGATTATCGAAACCTCACCGCCTCGCCCAGAGCGGGAGAAAATCCCTGACGCCGTCCTCTACTGCCTGATCGACGCCGCTTGCTTCCCAGCCTGAATGGCCAAAGTCGAGCTGAGTTCGTCGTAGTCGACTCCGTAGGCAAGCCCGCGGATCCGCTCGACGGCGATTCCCGATCCGGCGAGGACCGAGGCCACCGCCTCGTTGCAGGGGTTCATCGCCATCCGGTCGAGCGCGGCGACGCTGCCCGGCGGCGGGGCGCTGCGGGCCGGCGGCTGCAGCCCGGCGCAGGCGCCGACGGTCAGCGCGGCGGCGAGGATGGCAAGGCGGCTGGTCGGACGGTGTCCGGTCGTGGCTCCGTTCATGGTCTCACCTTCGGTGCGCGGCGAGGCGCTCATTCCTTCTCGGCCATGAACGCCGCGAAGGCCTCCTGGTGCTCGGGATGCCAGCGGGACAGCGGCGGACGGTTCCGGATGATGTCCTCGGCCGCCCAGCGGATGCGGCGCTCGTCCATGGCGCGGGTGACGTCATTGTCCGGGCAGAGGATGTAGAAGTCCCCGTTCGCCATCGCCGGCAGCAGGAAATCCACCACCTGCTCCGCCGTCCAGGCGCCGGCGGGCTTCTCGGTGACGCCGCGCGCCCGCGTGAAGCCGGTGAAGGTGAAGCCGGGGATCAGCAGGTGCGCGCTGACCGCGCAGCCGGGCGTGGTGCGCAGCTCGTGCGCCAGCGCTTCGGTCACCACCTTCACCCCGGCCTTGCTGGTGTTGTACGCGGTGTCGCCCGGCGGGCAGGTGATGCCCTGCTTCGACCCGGTGTTCACCACCGCGCACGGCGTGCCCTGGGCGATCATCGCCGGCACGAAGGCCTGGACGCCGTGGATGACGCCCCACAGGTTGGTGTCCAGGATCGTCCGCCAGCGGCCGGGATCGCCGAACAGCCCGCCGCCGCCCTCCGTGGCCGCGTTGTTCATCAGCACGCCGACCTCGCCGAACGCCGCATGGGCGCGCTCCTTCAGGCGTTCGACCGCGTCGGCGCGGGAGACGTCGGTGGGCACGGCGATCACGTCTTGCGGGCGTTGCGCGATCCGCGCCACGGACTCCGCCGCGGCGTCGAGCGCGGCGGCGTCGATGTCGGCGAGGCAGACCTTCATGCCGAGCGCGGCGAAGCGTTCGGCGGCGGCGAGCCCGATGCCGCTGGCCGCCCCCGTGACGACGGCGGCGCGGCCGGGTGCCAGAGCGGGGTGCTGGTGCATGCGTGCGTCCTTCCCTGCATGACGGTGTCGGTCCGGAGCGTACCATGTGGGCGCCCGGGCTTTGCGTGCAACCCGGTCGCGGGGACGAGAGCGGACGATGGCGATTGCCTTCGCGCCCGACTTTGGCTAGTGTATACACCAGACAAATGGGGCCGGCCGATCCGGCTTCCGCCTGACACCACGGCGACGGGGGAGGGGGGCGTGACGACGGGACGACTCGCGGGCAAGCGCGCCTTCGTGACCGGCGCCGGGCAGGGGATCGGACGCGCCGTGGCGCTGGCCTTCGCGCGGGAGGGCGCCAGCGTCGTCGCGGCCAGCCGCACGCTGTCGAAGATGCAGGACCTGCCGGGGCTGGCGCCGGGAATCGCGCCGCTCGGCCTCGACGTCACCGACGGTGCCGCGGTGGCGAAGGCGATCGCCGACGCCGGGCCGCTGGACATCCTCGTCAACGCGGCGGGGTGGGTGCACAACGGCACGCTGCTCGACTGCACGCCGGAGGACTGGGCGCGCAGCTTCGACCAGAACGTCACCTCCATGTTCCACACCATCCGCGCCGCCCTGCCGGCGATGCTGGAGCGCGGGCGCGGGTCGATCATCAACGTGGCGTCGGTGGCGTCGAGCATCGCCGGCGTCCCCAACCGCGCCGCCTACGGCGCCAGCAAGGCGGCGGTGATCGGCCTGACCAAGGCGGTGGCGCGCGACGCCGTCGCCGCGGGGGTGCGCTGCAACGCGCTGTGCCCCGGCACCACCGCCTCGCCCTCGCTGGAGGATCGGATCCGGGCCACCGGCGACCCGGAGGCGACGCGCCGGCAGTTCATCGCCCGCCAGCCCATGGGCCGGCTCGGCACCGTCGAGGAGATGGCCGCCGCCGCGGTCTATCTGGCGGGCGACGAGTCGGCCTTCACCACCGGCACCGTCCTGGTGGTGGACGGCGGGCAGACCATGTGACGCGCCGCGCGGCGGCGCGCCCATCGAAGACGGCGGACCAACGACCAAGGGAGGAGAGCATGGCGTACTTGAGCGGCAAGCGGATGACCGTTGGCGCGGCGCTGGGGCTGGCGTTGCTCGCCGCGGCGGGCGCGCAGGCGCAGGAGAAGTTCACGCTGCGCTTCAACCATGTGCTCGGCCCCAGCGAACCGTTCCACGAGGGGTTCCAGAACTGGGCCAAGCGGGTCGAGGCGCGCACCAACGGCGGTCTGAAGATCCAGGTCTTCCACAGCGCCCAGCTCGGCGTCGAGGAGGACATCATCGAGCAGATGCGCCAGGGCGCCAACATCGGCCAGAACACCGACGCGGCGCGCCTCGGCACCTACGTGCCGGGCCTCGCCGTGGTCAACGGCCCGTACTTCGTGGACACGCTGGAGGACGTCGCCAAGCTGCGCGCCGCGCCCAGCATGGTCAAGTGGATGGACGAGCTGGCGGCCAGCCGCGGCCTGCGGGTGGTCTGCTTCGACTGGGTGCAGGGCTTCCGGCACTTCTTCACCAACAAGCCGGTGCGCACCCCCGCCGACCTCGCCGGCCTGCGCATCCGCACGCCGCCGGCGCCGATCTGGCAGGAATCCATCCGTTCGCTGGGCGCGGCACCCGTGGCGATGCCGTTCAGCGACATGTACCCGGGCCTGCAGCAACAGGCCATCGACGGGGTCGAGCTGGTCTACGCCAACATCCCCGGCGGCCGCTTCTACGAGGTGCTGAAGTACGCCAACGAAACCCGGCACATCATGCTGGTCAACTTCGAGGTGGTCAGCGCCAAGTTCTTCGACCGCCTGCCCAAGGACTACCAGACCGCGCTGGTCGAGGAATGCCAGAAGGCCGGGCAGGAGACCTCGGTGAAGATCCGCGAGGCCGAGCAGAAGTTCAAGGAGCAGCTCAAGGGCCGCGGCATGACGGTGGTCGAGGACGTCGACCTCGCCGCGTTCCGCAAGGCCGGCGAGCAGGCCTACAAGACCCTCAACCTCCTGGAGGCGCGCAACGCCGTGCACAAGGAGATCGGCAAGTAGGGTGCAACGCCTTTAGCCCCTCCCCCTTGACGGGGGAGGGCTGTTCGCCGCAACCACCCACGGGACACGACGCATGCGAACACTGGACCGCATCGAGGCCGCCGTGGCCGGCACCTTCCTGGTGCTCATGGTGGTGCTGATCTTCGCGGGCGGCATCGCGCGCCTGCTGCACCATCCGCTCAACTGGACCACGGACGTCGCGACCTGCCTGTTCGCCTGGGCGTGCTTCCTGTGCGCCGACGTGGCGTGGCGGCGCGACACGCTGATGTCGGTGGACCTGCTCACCGTCCACCTGCCGCCCGGCGTGCGAAGGGCGGTCACCTACTGCAACCTGGCGATCATCGCGCTGTTCCTGGTCTTCCTGATCGGCTCCGGGCTGTGGCTGTCCTACGTCAGCAGCGCCCGGACCTTCCAGGGGATTCCCGGCGTCAGCTATTCCTGGGTGACCATGAGCCTGCCGGTGGGCGCCACGCTGCTGCTGCTCACCACCGTCCGGCGGGCGCGTCGGGAAATGCGCGGCGCCACCGCCCGCGCCGCGGCCCCGGCGGCGGGCGAGGAGACGTCGCCATGCTGATCGTCGCCATCGTCTTCGTGGTCCTGATCCTGATGGGCATGCCCGTGGCCTTCGCCATCGGCATCTCCGGCGCGCTGTTCTTCGTGCAGAACCCGGAGCTGCCCTTCACCATCCCGGTGCAGCTGACCGTGTCGCAGACGCAGAATTTCGCGCTGCTGGCCATCCCGCTGTTCATCCTGGCCGGCAACTTCATGAACAAGACCGGCATCACCGAGCAGCTGCTCAACCTCGCCTCGGTGATGACCGGGCGGTGGAAGGGCGGGCTGGCGCAGGTGTCGCTGGCGCTGTCGGCGCTGATGGGCGGCGTGTCCGGCTCGGCCATCGCCGACGCGGCGATGCAGACGCGCATGCTGGGCGACGGCATGCTGCGGCGCGGCATGTCCAAGGGCTTCGCCGCGGGCGTGCTGTCCTTCGGCTCGGTGCTCACCCCGATCATCCCGCCGGGCATCGGCATGATCCTCTACGGCACCATCGGGCAGGTCTCCATCGGCCGGCTGTTCGCCGCCGGCTTCGTGCCCGCGCTGGTGCTGTGGCTGCTGCTCGGCCTGACGGTGTGGGCGACCGCGAGCCGGCGCGGCTACGCGCCGGAGCGCACCCGGCGGCTGACCGCGGGGGAGGTCGGCGGGGCGCTGCGCGGCGGGATCTGGGCGCTGCTGTTCCCGGTGTTCCTGCTGTTCGGCCTGCGCATGGGCGTCTTCACGCCGTCGGAGATCGGCGCCTTCGCGGTGATCTACGCGATCCTGGTCGGCGTGCTGGCCTACCGCAAGCTGAACGGGCGGAGCTTCCTGGAGGCGCTGGAGGGCAGCCTGTCCGACGTCGGCGCGGTGATGTTCATCATCGTGCTGTCGTCGATCTTCAGCTACGGCATCGTGCTGGAGCAGGTGCCGGAGCTGGTCGCCGGCGCCATCCTCGGCGTCACGGAGAACCTGAACGGCGTCATGATCCTGATCGCGCTGTTCATCCTGGCGGCGGGCTTCGTCATCGACGCGACGGTGCTGATCATCATGCTGACGCCGATCTTCCTGCCGCTGGTGCGCGAGTTGGGCGGCGATCCGGTGCATTTCGGCCTGGTCTTCATCGTCGCCGCGACGATCGGCAACTTCACCCCGCCGGTGGGGGCGGCGATGTACGCGGTGTGCTCGATCCTCAAATGCCCGCTGGGCACCTACACGCGGGAATCGGTGCCTTTCTTCCTGGCCGTGACCGCGGCTACGCTTATCCTCATCTTCATTCCCGAGGCGGTCCTGGTCGTGCCGAACCTGATCTTCGGCGCGCCCTAGGGCCGGGGAACACCAGATGGGTCCGAGATGAGCACCGACGGCACCAGGACCGCGCCCGGCCGCGCCCCCCGGCTCAACGAGCAGGTGATGGCCGAACTGGAACGGCAGATCGCGGCGGGGACGCTGGCCCTGGGCGACCACCTGACCGAGCCGCGGCTGGCCGGGCAGTTCGGCGTCAGCCGCGCCCCCGTGCGCGACGCGCTGCGCCAGATGGAGGAGCGCGGGCTGGTGCGGCGGGCCGGGAACCGGCGCAGCTGGGTGGTCGCCGCCGTCCCCGCGGTGACGCCGCCGGTGCGCGCGGACGCCGGCCCGCGCAAGCTGACCGCCGCGGCGAGCTGGGAGGGGATCTACCGCGAGGTGTCGCGCCAGACCGTCGCCCGCGCCGCCTTCGGCGGCTGGCGCATCACCGAAACGGACCTGGCCGCCCACCACGGCGTCAGCCGCACCGTGGCGCGCGAGGTGCTGGGCCGGCTGGAGCAGGAGGGCATCATCCGCAAGGACAGCCGCTCGCGCTGGACGCTGCCGGCGCTGACCGCGGTGCGCATCGGCGAGCTGTACGAGATGCGCCGGGTGCTGGAGCCGATGGCGCTGCGCCGCGCGGCGGAGCGGGTCCCCGCCGCCCTGCTGCGCCGCATGCGCGGCGACCTGGAGGACGCCGTGCAGCGCGTGGAAGACCTGACGCCGCACGACCTCGACCGGCTGGAGCAGGACCTGCACGTCGAGCTGCTGTCCTACGCGGACCACACGATCCTGCTGGACACCTTGCAGCACTACCACGCCCTGCTGATCACCAACGCCGTCCTCTACGAGGCGACGAGCAGCGCCTTCGGCGCCGAGCCCTTCGTCGGCGAGCACCTGGACATCGTCCGCGCGCTCGAATCCCGGCGTCCCGACGCGGCGGCGGAGCATCTCGAACAGCACCTGCGCGTCGCCCAGGGGCGCGCGCTGGGCCGCCTCGACCAACTGGTGCGCAGCGGGGTGCTGGACCCGCTGCCCTATCTCACCCCATTGCCGGTGGACTGAACGACCATGGAAACATTCGACGACGTGCGGGTCGACCGCACCGCCCTGGAGGACTTCATTACGGCGCTGCTGACCAGGGGCGGCGCCGCGGAGGACGGGGCGCGGGCCACCGCCCGCGCGGTGGTCGACGCCTCGGCGCGCGGCTTCGACACGCACGGCGTGCGGCTGGCGACGCACTACGCCGCCACGCTGGCGGCCGGCCGCATCAACCCGAACCCGGTCCTGCGCTTCACCAGGCAGGCGGCGGCGGTGGGGCATCTGGACGCCGACAACGGCTTCGGCCACCTTCCCAGCTACCGCGCCATCGACGAGGCCATCGCCATGGCCGACGAGGCGGGAATCGCGGCGGTGGCGGTGGCGCGGTCGTCCCACCACGGGGCGACGGGCTGCTATACCATGGCTGCGGCGCAGAAGGGCTACGCCGCCATCGGCATGACCCACGCCGACGCCATCGTGGTGCTGCACGACGGCGTCAAGCCGTTCCACGGCACCAACCCGATCAGCTTCGCCATGCCGGTGGAGGGCGAGGAGCCGATGCTGCTGGACATGGCGACCAGCAGCATTCCGCTGAACCGCGTCTTCCTGCGCCGCGCCACCGGGCACCCGCTCCCGCCCGAGGTGGCGGTGGACGAGGCGGGCGCGGTCACCACCGACCCGCACAAGGCAACGGCGCTGCTGCCGCTGGGCGGCACCACCTACGGCTACAAGGGGGCCGGGCTGGCGGCGGTGGTGGACGTGCTGTGCTCCGCCTTCACCGGCATGCTGCACGGGGCGGCGCTGCCGCAGTTCGCCGGGCCCGACCTGTCGCAGCCGGCCGAACTCGGCCACTTCTTCATCGTGCTGCGGCCCGACGTCTTCCGGCCGCTGGCGGAGATCAACGGCCGCATGGCGGCGTTCCTCGCCGACCTGCGCGGCCAGCCGGCCAAGCCCGGCACCCGCGTCATGGCGCCCGGCGACCCCGAGCGTCCGTTGCAGGAGGACCGGCGGCGCCACGGCATCCCCGTCGATCTGGTGACGTGGGACGCGCTGCGCGACCTCGCGGCGCGCCACGGCTGCACCATCCCGGAGCCGATGGGGCGCTGAGCGGCGAAGGGAACGCCGGAGCGTCGGCAATGGTTGAGCGGCCATGTCGACCGCGGTTTCCCGACCCGACCCTCCGCCGCCCGTGCGCCTGACCTGGGCGGGCGTCCTGCTGGGCTTCGCGCTCGGCGGGTTCTTCGACAGCATCCTGCTGCATCAGGTGCTGCAATGGCACCACCTGCTCAGCGCCGTGCCCGGCGTGCAGGACATCCGCGTCCAGGTCCTCGCCGACGGGCTGTTCCACGCGCTCATGTACGTCGTCGCGCTGGGCGGGGTGGCGCTGCTGTGGACGGGCCGCCGCGCCCTCGCCGCGCGGGGCGTGGGCCACCGTCTGCCCGCCGACGCGCTGGTCGGCTTCGGGGTGTGGCACGTCCTCGACGGCGTGGTGTCGCACTGGGTGCTCGGCATCCACCGGATCCGCATGGACGTGGCCGACCCGCTGCTCTGGGACCTGGCATGGTTCGTCGTCTTCGGCGTCGTGCCCGCGGCGCTGGGCTGGTGGCTGCGGCGCCAAGGCGGCGGGAGCGGCGGTCTGCGGCCGGCGGTCGCCCTGACGCTCGCCGTCCTGGCCGCCGGCCCGGTCGCGGCGCTTCCCCCGGCCGGCGACGGCCCGGTCGTCGTGCTGTTCCGGTCCGGCGTCACGCCGGCGGACGTGTTCGGCGCGCTGGCGGCGGTGGACGGCCGGACGGTGTGGAGCGACGCCTCCGGCCAGCTCTGGGCCGTCGACCTGCCGGCGGGCGGAAACCCGATGCGGCTCTACCGCCACGGGGCGCTGCTGGTCAGCCGCTCGCTGCCGGTGCTCGGCTGCCTGAACTGGTTCCGGGGGTAGGTCCCCCATGCCGCAAGTGGGCGCCATCGCCGGACTGGGCCTGCTCGGCGCCTATCTGGCGGCGGCGATGCTGCGCCACGGGCCGCCGCGCCGCCGCACGCTGGAGGAGCGGCTGGCCGACCTGCCCACCTCCGGCCTGCCGCTGCGCGCCGCCGTCTCCATCCGCTGGAACGAGCACCAGATCCCCTTCATCGAAGCCGGGCACGACAGCGACCTCGCGGTGGCGCTGGGAGTGGTGCACGGCCACCTGCGCCTCGCCCAGATCGAGATGATGCGCCGCGCCGCCCACGGGCGCCTGTCGGAGCTGTTCGGGCCGGCGACGGCGGAGCTGGACGGGCTGCTGCGCACGCTCGACCTCACGCGGGCCGTGCCGGCCATCGCGGCGGCGCTGCCGGCGGAGACGCGGGCGTGGCTGGCCGGCTTCGCGCAGGGGATCAACGCGGTGATCGCGCACGGGCCGCGGCCGTGGGAGCTGCGGCTGCTCGGCCACCGGCCGGCGCCGTGGACGGTGGAGGATCTGCTGGCGCTCGGCCGCGTCGCCGCCACCGACTTCACCTGGAAGGTGTGGATCCCGCTGCTGCGGCTGCGCGCGCGGCCGGACTGGCCGGGCCTGTGGGAGCGGATGATGCGCGACAGCGCCGTGCCGGTGCCGGGCTTCGCCGGGGCGGACGTGCCCGGGGCGCCGCCGCTGGGCTGGCTGGCCGCGCTGCTGGGGCGGCACGGCAGCAACTCCTACGCCGTATCGGCGGCGCGCAGCGCGACCGGCTCGGCGCTGATCGCCAGCGACCCGCACCTGTCGCTGGTGCTGCCCAACCTGTGGCTGGTCGCCGGCATGCGGTCGCCGGGGATGCACGCGGTGGGGCTGATGATCCCCGGCGTGCCGGCGGTGGCGCTCGGCCGCAACCCGTGGATCGCCTGGGGCGGCACCAGCCTGCACGCGCAGTCGAGCGAGCTGTTCGACGTGGGCGACCTGCCGCCCTCCGGGATCCGCGAGCGCCGCGAGACCATCCGCGTGCGCTGGCGCGGCGCGCGCGCCGTGACCGTGCGCGACACCGCCTGGGGGCCGGTCGTCACCGACACGCCCATGCTGCGGAATGGCCGCGCGCTGGCGCTGCACTGGGTGGGGCACCGGCCGTCCGACGAGGTCACCGCCCTGCTGGCCGCCAACCGCGCCCGCACCTGGGAGGAGTTCCGCCAGGCCCTCGACGGCTTCGCCGCGCCCGCGCAGAACATGATCCTCGCCGACGCCGGGGGCCGCGTCGGCCAGTGCATGGCCGCGCACCTGCCCTGGCGCCCGCCGGACCCGCCGGCCGACCTCGTCGTCCCGCGCGAGCACCGCGCGCATTGGGAGCGCATGGCGGTGGGCAGCGACCTGCCGGCGCGCTGGAACCCGGAGCGCGGCTTCGTCGCCTCCGCCAACAACCGCCCGGAGATCGCCGGCGGCCCGCCGGTGGGCTTCTTCTTCTCGCCCGACGACCGGGTGCGGCGGCTGCGCGACCTGCTGTCGCGGCCGGAGCCGGTCTCCCTCGACGATCTGAAGGCGGCGCAGCGCGACGTCTTCGTCCCCTCTGCCGTCGAGCTGCGCGACCGCCTGCTGGCGCTGGCCGGGGACGCGCCGCAGCGCGGCCTGCTGGCGGTGCTGGCCGGCTGGGACGGGCGCTACGACGCGGATTCCGCCGGGGCCGCGGCGTTCGAGCTGCTGCTGGACGCCTTCGTGCGCCGGCTGCGCGGGCGCGGCGGGCAGGATGTCTACACCGCGGGGTGGGAACCGTGGGCGGCCCTCCGCGACGACCTGGAGGCGATGGACCCGGCGCGGATCCGGACGGCGCTGCGCGCGGCGCTGGCCGCCACGGCCAGACACGGGCATCCGCGCTGGGGCGCGCTGCACCGGCTGCGGCTCAGCCACCCGCTCGGCATGCTGCCGCTGCTCGGCCGGCGCTTCCGCGTCGTGGACGAGCCGGTGGGCGGCGGCAACGAGACGGTGATGAAGACCGCGCACGGCTTCGCCTCCGGCCGCCACGCCGCGAAGTTCGGCGCCAACGCCCGCCACATCTCCGATCTCGGCGACCTCGACGCCAACCATGTCGTGCTGCTGGGCGGGCAGGACGGCTGGCTGGGCAGCACCACCTTCGCCGACCAGGTCGACCTGTGGCGGCGCGGCGCGTACGTTCAGGTGCCGCTGCGGCCGGAGACCGCGCGCGCCACCTTCCGCTTCCACACGGAGCTGCGGCCGTGATCGACGCCACGCCCCTGCTGCGCCTCCACACCCGGCACCGCCTGCGCCGGCTGGCCCGGCAGCGCCCGGCG
>Ga0196970_1001325_pt1 | contig 17477 bp, 15 predicted proteins | sample S1v_513CmetaG_FD_148672 | JGI IMG/M metagenome (GOLD analysis project Ga0196970, IMG submission 148672) | Soil microbial communities from Anza Borrego desert, Southern California, United States - S1+v_5-13C | ecosystem: Environmental > Terrestrial > Soil > Desert | place: USA: California...
ACCGTCAGCATCCCTGTCCGCCACCCTGTCGTCCGAACCCAGGGTGGTAGCCTGCCAGATCAGGGGTGGCTGGTTATTGGACGCCGATCACCCCTGAAACTGGCCCAGTGTTGCAAGCCGATGCACACGCTCGAGGCTGCGGGCGAAGGCGGTCACCCAGCCGTCGGCGTCGAGCGGGCTGGCGGGGCGCAGGGTGTCGGCCCCGGCGAGGCCGGACAGCGGGGTGCGGGTCAGGCCGGCCGCCTGCAGGGCGGCCGGCACAGCGGCGCGCACGGCGCCGCGCGGGCGGTCGGCGAGGATCCAGGCGCGCATGGCCAGCGCGAGGGCGGGCAACCGGGCCCCCGCGGCGGGCTGGGTGAGCGCCCACAGGGCGTCGTCGACGAGGCGCCGGTGCTCCGGGGCGTCGGTGTCGGCGGCGAGGGCGCCGGCCGGCCGGGCATCGGCGCCGGCGAGCAGCAGGCCGTAGAGGGTGAGGGCGTGGTGCAGGGCGTCGAGGTCGGCGCCGCGCTCGGGGCGAAACGGGGTGCTGAGCGGGCGCAGGCGCAGGCCTTCGATCAGGGCGGCGAGGCGGTGCGGTGCGACGCGGTAGCCATCGGCGGCGGCGTGGGCGCAGGCCGCCTCCAGGCGCACCCAGTGCTGCCAGGCCGGGCGCAGCGGGTGGCCGTCGAGGGCGGCGTCGAGGCGGCCGATGGCCAGCGCGGCGCGTTCGAGGGTGGCGGCGCGCTCGGCGGTCGCGGGCGGTTCGGGGAGCGGGGCGGCGCGCATGGGCGATCGTCGGCGGGTGGGTGGGTGCAGTGTAGACGGAACCAAACCAGCGGAAAAGGTCAGAACGGTGAATTGTGGCGAACGGGCGCGGGCGGCCGGCGCCGCGGCGCCGGCGCCGGTCCGGTTGACCCCCGGGATAGGTCGGTATAAGCGGCCTTCTCACGAGCAATTAGGCCTGCTACAAAGGGGTGCCTCTTAGCCCTTCGCTCCGCCGGCACGACCGCCTTGCCGGGCGGCGCGGCGCGCACCAGAATGATTTCTTGGCCACTCAGCCGACGACAGGAGACACCGATGCCCATCCCGGCAAGCGCGGAAACGGAAGCGATGGCCCGCCAACTCGCCGCCGTGCGCGGGCTGAGCGTCGACGAGGCCGTCCGCGCCGCCGTGCGCGACGCCCTGGCCCGCGTCGAGCGGCCGGCAGCCGCCGGCCTCACTCCGGACCAGCAGGCCAAGGTCGATCGCATGCTGGCGCGGGTGCAGGCGCTGCCGCCGCTGGACGACGACGAAAACCCGGACGCCGCCTTGTACGACGAACACGGCCTGCCGCGCTGAGCCATGGTTATCGACACCTCGGCCCTTGTGGCCATCCTGAAGGCCGAGCCGGACGCGGCCGCCTTCCTCACCAAGCTCGCCGCGGCCACGGTGTGCCGCCTGTCGGCCGCGAACTTCGTCGAGGCCGGTCTGATCGCCAGCCGCGACCCCACCGGCGCTCACCGCGCGGCGCTGGAGGACTTGGTGCGGGAGTTCGGCATCCGCATTGAAGCGGTGAGCGAGCGGCAGGCCCGTCTTGCCGTGAACGCCTTCCGCCGGTTCGGCAAGGGAAACGGGCATCCGGCCGGCCTGAACTACGGCGACTGCTTCGCCTACGCGCTGGCCGCCGACACGGGTGAACCGCTGCTGTTCAAGGGCGATGACTTCCCCCGCACCGATCTGGTGCCGGCATGAGCGACGGCTCCCGTGCGGCGGCCGCCGGCGACAGCCTGGCGGCTCTCCCCGTTTCCGCCGCGGCGGACCCGTGGCTGCCCGGCCTGCCGATCGCCGACGACATCGCGGCCGCCCGCCGCTACGTCGAAGCGGCCATGGCGCCGGCCACGCTGCGCGCCTACGCCAACGATTGGGAGATCTACGCGCGCTGGTGCGCCGCGCGCGGCCTGGGGCCCCTGCCGTCGGCGCCGGCGCAAGTGGCCACCTTCCTGGCGGCGCAGGCCGACGCCGGGCTGGCGGTGGCCACCCTCGAGCGCCGCCTCGCCGCCATCGGGCATCACCACAAGCGCGCCCGCCACCCGGCGCCCACCGCCATGCCGGAGGCGCTGGTGATCGAGCAGACCTTGCGCGGCATCCGCCGCACGCACGGATCGGCGCCCAAGAAGAAGCGCGCCGCCACCCACGACCTCGTGCGCAGCATCCTCGACGCCATCCCGGAGGCCGGCACCCGCAACCTGCGCGACCGCGCCCTCATCGCCTTCGGGCTGGCGTCCGCCATGCGCCGCTCCGAGCTCGCCGCGCTGCGCCTGGAGCACCTGGCCCGCGTCGACGACGGCCTGCGCGTGCTGATCCCGCGCTCGAAGACCGACCAGGAGGGCGAGGGCCGCACCATCGCCGTGCCGCGCGGCCTGCGCATCCGCCCGCTGGCGCTGCTCGAGGCGTGGCTGGACGCGGGGGGGATCACCGAGGGGTTCGTGTTCCGCCGCATGCGCAAGGGCGACCGGGTGACCGCCGACGGCCTGAGCGGCGAGGCGGTGGCACTGGTGCTCAAGGAGCGCGCCGCCGCCGTCGGGCTCGCCGCCGCCGAGTTCGGCGCCCACAGCCTGCGCGCCGGCTTCCTCACCTCGGCCGCCGCCACCGGCGCCAGCCTGTTCAAGATGCGCGACCAGTCGCGCCACGAGAGCCTCGACGTGCTGGCCGGCTATGTGCGCGACGCCGACCTCTTCAAGGACCACGCCGGCGCCGGATTCCTGTGAGGCCACGGCCGCCGCGACGCGCGTGCCAGGGGCGGCCAGGGTCGCCGGTCGCCGACGCCGCAGGTTCAAATTGTGGATCGGCGCCGACAGAAGGCCACCTCCTGCCGCATTTGCTGGACCGCGGCCTGCTGTTGGGCGCCGACCCACAAACGAAATCATCCGATGGCGAGTCCCCCTTCAAGGATGCCGGATGTAGCGGAGGCCTCCTCGAGGTCCCGGCGGATCGCCTCCAACATCTGCCGCTTTGCCAGAAGGCCGGCAAGATCGGCTCGCTGCCGCTCCAGGATATCTTCAAAAATCTTAATCTGGGGGGCGAATGTCTCCAGTACCTTGCCGTCGTCGCGAAGTAGGTTGTAGACTATCTTGAAATGCTCCTTGACCATTTCGCTCAGGTCTTTCTTCAACTCCGCCAGCTCCTCCTGCGCCCGCTGCTGCCGGACCGCATCGACAACGTCGCCGAGGATCTGGATCCCGGCCCCGATGGTGCCGGCCCACTTGCCGATGCTGCCCGCCAGTTTGGTGGCTCCCCACGGCTTGAACTTGATCGTCATCCCGGTGACGCTGGCCAGCATGTCGCGGGCGGCAAAGACCCCGGCCCGGATGGTTTCCACCGGCAGCGTGGACACATGCTTCAGTGCCGTACTGGACATGGCCAAGGCGGACGAGGTAACCGTCTCGGCAAAGCGCGACGAGGTTTCCAACTGCCGTTCGATGCTGACGCTGATCTCACCGAGGATGGCCGTCGATTGCTCAAACGAGCGCTGACAGGCCATCTCAATCTTCAGCTGCAGCTTGTAACCGATCTCGCCTCCGCTGTACCCCACCTCGTCCTCGAGGAAGGGAACGATGTCCTCCCGGCCCAACCCGCGGATCTTCCCTAATAGTGCCTTCTCGACGCTGTCCAGCTCTTCCAGGAGCTCCCTCTTCGCCGCCAAGATCCTCCTCTTTCCCCGCTCGATGTCCTCAGTGATCCGGTGGGTATCCTCGGACAATGCGTCCGACATCAGTTGGAACCGGGTAAACTCCTCTGCCGCCATGGCAACCTTTCTGTGCAGGATGTCCTTCATGACATCCATTCCGGTCTTTCTTGACAGCGTTTCCCGCGTGGTCCGGTCGAGGATGCTGGCGGTCATGGCCTTCAGGGCATAGATCCGCGACCGCTCTTCGTAAGCCTCCATTTTACTGAACCAGTATTCCAGCCCCCGGTTGTTCGGATTGGAGGCGATGCAGACGATGTTCACCGCCTGCCGCTCGGCGTCCGTCAGTTCGAGAAAGCGATCCAGTTTGTCGAGGAGGTTCACCCTCTTGATGCTGGACTGGGTGGTGAAGTCGTCCTCATCCCGGAGGTCGGCCACCTCATCCATCTTGTTGATGACAAAGACGGTCGAGGACAATTTGCCGAGGTCCCGCAGGATCCACCGTACGGTATCTTTGTGGCTGTCCTTCAGAGGGTTTGTCGCGTCGACCACGTAGAAGATCAGATGCGCTGATGACAGGTATTCCCTGGTGATGTCGCCGTACTGCACGACGTTGCCAACGCTGTTGGTCTTCTCCTTGTCGCCGAAGAGGCCGGGCGTATCGATGATTTCGCAGCGATCGGGCAGGCTGTCGGGGCGATAGACGGCGAGACGGTCGGAAGACTCATCGGTGTCGATCTTCATGTTGTCCATGACGCGGCCGAGCCAGCCGGCGACCACGCTGGTCTTTCCATCCGAAAAAGCACCGATCAGCGCAATCCTGAGCACGTCATCTTCGATATCGCGAACTGCACTATCGATCTTGGCGATGTCCTCGAACGTGTCCATCCCCACCCCGCTCATCTTGGCAACCATTTGCTTTAAATGGGAAAGGTAGGCCAAGGTCGCGGATTTTCCCATTCTGAACCGATCAAAATTCTCCATAGGACTTGGCCTCCACCTGCGCCTTGTATGACTTTAGGGATTGGATCTGGTAATTCAGCACGATCTCGACGTCGTTCATCCTGGCCAGTTCGCCGTCCAAGGCGGAAAGAACGCCCTTGTCGAGGTTCGCTCGGACGCGTTGGACAAGGGACGCGATCTCGCCCTCCATGTACGTGCGGGCGGAGGCCCGCTCGGCTTGTATGGCCGAATTCACCCTGGACTGCGCGTCCCTGATCTTTCCTCTCCGTCCGCTGAAGAGATATTTGAGCACGCCGACCACAAGTCCGACCACGGCGCCAATGGCGGCTCCCGGTAGGTTGCCGAGGGAAAACCCCGTAAAAGCGTAGCCGCCGATGCCCGTGAAAAGACTGCGAAGATCCTTCGCATTGAACTTTATGCTTTCCAGCGCTTCGGTCAGAGACAGCGACGACTGCGAGGCCTTGATCAGCTCGGCCTGGAAGCGCGCCCGCGCGATGTCCATCTGCAAGCGCTGCAGCGCCTGCGCCACGCTGCCAGACAGGGCCTCCATGGATTGCGACTGGGCCTGCTGAAGACGCTCGGCGAGCGCTTTCTGCTGGGCGGCCTGATGCCTGTCGATCGCAGAATTCACCTTGACCACGTCGTCGAAGTGCTCCTCGACGGCGGTCAGCGCGGAGTCGTGGACAGCGTTGAAGAATGTCTCGACAGCGCTGGCGCACCGGCTGCTGATCGAGGTCCGGAAGTTGGCGAAGGCCCCCTCGATGGCGGCCTTGCACCGCCCGATCTCGCGACCGATCTCCGCGCTCAGCCGCTTGTGGTCGCCCAGGTGGGTTTCCAGCGCGGTCAGCGTCTCACCGATCAGACGGAGGACCTTGCGTTTGTTGCTTTCGACGATGTCGGACTCGAAGGTTGCGGCGCGCTCCCGGATGATCCGCTCGATGTCGCCAATCCGGCTGAACCGGCGCATCGCCTCAGGGGTTTGGAAATTCGCGGCATAGGCTTGTTGCGCCCTGGCGAGATCCGGCCGCTGCGGGCTGATGGTCGACAGGCCGTTCGCGCCGTAGGCAACCGAGCAGAATCCGAGGAGGCCTTGCACGCTCAGGCAATCCTTGACCAGTTCGTGGCCGAGGATGCTTTCCAGCACCGCTTGGGTCTGCGCGCGCGTGCCCGCAGAGTCCCTATACGTTTGGTCAAGATCGTTCCGGTCTTCCGGAAACTCGTAGGAATCTGCTTTCCCGCGGATATTGCAGAGGGCGTAGACGACGGCGTCACGGTTGAGATAACTCTTAATCTTCTGCGCCGTCTCCGCTTCGGGCTTCTTGTTTGTGCCGTTCACATAGAAGACGAGATGCGCCCGCGCGATGGCCGCGCGGACCATCGCCTCGTACTTGGACTCGTTGCCTTCGATCCCCGGGACGTCGATCAGTTGGAAGGGCTTGTCCCGATACTCCAGCTGGTAGGCGACGTTGCTTTCGGTGAAATCGGCCTTGCCGGTGCCCACGATGGCGCCGTCGACCTGCTCTATCGAACGTTGCGCATCTTCCAGCATACGCTGCGTGCACAGCAACGACGGAAGCGCCCTCCCAATCAGGTCCGCGAGGACGCTGTCCAGAGTTGGGGCAGGTCCAAAGGGCAACTGGTTCATCGTGCGTCTCGCGCGAGGAATGGCGCTTGCCGGTCAGGCCAGCAGGATATGCCCGACTGCGGCGCCGAGGGCGCCGGCAACGACTCCGGCACAGATCCCGATGACGAGCCGCACCCTAGCGCGGCATCGGTCGTCTTCACGGGCCGCCTCGGATTCCTCGCGGACAATGGCCGCCAGATCCGAAATCCTGGTGCCCAGGCCCGCAACTTCTCCTTCAAAGGCGCCACAGCGTGCGGTCAGCGCACCGGCCAGCCGCTCCGCGTGTAGCGCGAAGGCGCTGCGGGTGGCTTCGTTCTCTTGTTGGACAACCGCGGACAAGACGGTGAGTTCGGTTCCAAGGCCGTCGATGCGCTGTCGGAACTCCGCGTAGCGAGCGTTCAGGGCTTCGATCATCCGGTCCGCCTCTCGCGAGAACCCCTCGCGGGTTGCCTCGCCGTCCCGGCGAACGGCCGACACCAAGCCGGCGACCTCGCGCCCCAGGGATGCCACCTCGCCATCAAAGGCAACATACCGTCGGCTCAGCGCCTCGATCAGCTGGTCGGCGTCCCGAGAGAACACCGTTTGTAGATCCTCGGCCGTGGCGCGGTTGCTCCGAATCAGGGCTTGACGGTTCTGCTCACCGAAGATAATTCGCAGACTCTCAATAATCGTGCTCTTGCCTGCATTCGTTTCGCCAAAAAACGCAATCGTGAATTTTTCCCACTCCGAATGCCCATCAAGATACTCGATCTCTTCATTGAAGCGGCTTTTTAGGGCGCTGAGCTGTGATTTTATCGCATCGAGATGGGCGGTGCCCTTTTCGCTGGAGACTTTTACCGCGGAAATGTCCATGAGCGCTTGGGAGACGTGCGCCTGGACATCGCGGTAGAGACGCGAGAATTCCTGAGCCTTTGACATTGCGCGTCCCGCTCCGCCCATCCATGCCGGGCATATTCTGGTTGTTGGTTTGCTACGAACAAACTCCCCTTGTCGTTGTAGCGGCAATGAGGGCTCCTCGCAAGCGCGGGCGCTTCGGTTCAGCTATTCGCGTTCGTGTCCCTGAGCGTGGTGTCGGAGCTGGCACGCTCATTTGGTCTCCGGGACTTTGGCGCGCAAATCGGAGTGGAGACCGTCTCAAACCTGGGGGGAGGATGGTAAAGCGCACACTGGGAAAGCAGCGAACCGGGGGCGCAATGAAGTGGCGGGTGATGGGGTTCTGTTGCAACGTTTTCGATGGGCCAGAGATCGGGTAAAACGCGGCCCTTTTCGGCGGCTTGGGTGATACGGTGATGCGTAGCAGGAAGAGCCTGTTCAAGGGCCGGCAGTTCACGGCGGAGGTAATCCTATGGGCGGTGCGCTGGTACCTGCAGGAGGACATCGCGACATTTGTTCGGCAGACAACGCCGCCATTATGAACCAAAGACAGCTATTCCTTGTCCGTGAAGGGCTTTGATGCGATTCTTGGGAGCCGGGCAGGGAGGGAATGATGGGATCGGTGCTGGAGGACTTGGCCGCCATTCGGACCGTGGCTGAGATGGCCGAGGCGTTTCGGGACGCGGCTCGGTGCCGCCACATGGTGGAGGCCATGGTGTGGCCACGCGGGCGGCTCTGCCCGGTCTGCGGCTCACGCCGCTCGATTGCCCTGGCAAGCCGGGACATGGGACGGCGGTCCCGGCCGGGCCTGTACCAATGCTCGAACCAGGAGTGCCGCTTTCAGTTCACCGTGACGACGCGCACGCCCCTGCATGGGACGAAGCTCCCGCTGCGGACGTGGCTGACGGGGCTGTGGTTCATCCTGCAGTCGGACAAAGGTATCTCCTCCCTCCGTTTGGCCGAGGCGCTCGGCGTCAGCCAGCCGACGGCCTGGCGGATGGGCCATGTCCTGCGGCTGCTGGTGACGCGCGACCATCCCCTGGACGGCACGGTCGAGATCGACGAGTTCCATTTCGGCGGTAAGCCGCGCGGTGATCCCAACCCACCCAAGCTGGGCCGCGGGCGCAAGGGCCAGCCGCGCACGACGAAAACGCCCGCGCTTGCCATCGTGCAGCGCCCGGCCAGCCGAGAGCCCGGAACGCCAGCCGGCGAAGCCCGGGCCTCAGTGGTCGCCGACCTCTCGCACGACGAGGCCGAGCGGGTGCTGGAGACCGCCGTCGATCCCGGCGCACACCTGATGAGCGACGAATGGAAGGCATTCGTCGCGCTCGGCCACGCCTTCCACGCCCACGACACAGTCCGCCACTCCCAGCGTGAGTACGTTCGCGGCTCCGTTCATGCCAACTCGGCCGAGGGCTTCAACGACCGGGTTCGGCGCACCATCGCCGGCGTCTTCCATCACATCAGCCCCCGGCACGCCGACTTGTACTTCGGCGAGATCGGCTTCCGCTGGTCCCAGCGCACGGTGGCCGGGCAGGCTCCACGTCGAACCCGCAAAGGGCGCACGATCATCCAGACCCTGTGGTCCCGTATCCCGCCGGCACTCCAGCTTCCCGCCGTCTTTCGACACGCCGTCGGCCGTCAGCTCCGACGCAGCCGGAATGGCGGGATCGCTATCGTGTCCACCGTGGCTGTCTTTGGTTGATAATGGCGGCGTTGTTTACCGAACAAATGTCGCGATGTCCTCGTACTGGCCCGGTCGGAGAAAGTGGCCGGGCTGCACGAGACGCAGGTTGTGGGGCTCGCTCCGGCAGCGCTCCAGGAACTCGGTGTAGAGCTTTGCCGTGGTGGCGAAGAACTCCTCGTCGGCCTGCTCCTCCGGGTTCCGGGTGGCGACGTAGGTGATCCAGTCCTTGGCCAGGGTGGCGCGCGGCTCCTGACGGCACAGGGCCAAGACGTCCTCCGACCACTGCGCGTAGGTCTTCTTCTCCAGCGGGAGGTCCAGCAGCCACTCGCCGGGGTAGTCGACGATATCGAGGTTGAGGACGAGCGTCTGCGGGACGACCTTCCTCAAGCCCCAGGTATCACCGGCCCAGCCCGTCCACGTGCCCGGGTCCGGCCTGAAGGCGATCTTGACTCGGATCTGGCTAATGTCGGTCGTCGGCTCCGGCCACTGCGGCGTGGCGGCACAGATGGCCGCGGCGTTCTCCTCGAACGGGAACAGCGGCGCGTGGACGGCGGCGTTGTGGTCGAGCCGGGCCGTCGTGAACCGCTTGCTGTCGACCACCCCCAGCTTCGGCAAGGGGCTCGGCGTGTGGTCGGCGTGCAGCAGGTTGTGGATGAGGCTCGAGATGAAGACCGTCTTGCCGGAGCGCGTGAGGCCCGTGACGGCCAGCCGGATGGTGCGCTCCATGTCGGGCTTCGGAAGCGTCGGAACGACCCGGGCGATGTCATTCACGCTCGGGAACAGATCCTTTAGGCCCATCAGTGCTCTCCTACTCGACGGAGGGATTCACGGCGGGGGCTTCCCACCCTCGCATTCCGCGGAGAGCGGCTACTTCGGCTTCAAGGTCGGTATCTCGTCGTGGTGGAGCAGCTGTACCGAAGTCGCGGAGGCGAGCTCCTTGGCGGCGGGGGTGAAGGGTGCGTTGGACACTACCGCAGCGAGGTCGGCGTACTCGAACTCCCGGGCCGCGATGACCTCCTGGACGGCGCCGTTGCCGACCGACGACGAGTAGAGCTTGCACTGCACGACGAGGCGGCGGCCGTCCGCCTCGCAGACGATGTCGGCACCCTGATCCCCTGAAGCCTTCGTCAGGCGCGCGGTCCACCCGGCCTCGGCGAACCGGTCGGCGCAGAAGCGCTCGTAGTCCTGGGGCGACATGGAGGCGTCGAACGCGATGTCGGAACCGTCTTGCCCCGCTTCGTCAGCCCACTCGGACACGAGGCGCACGATGACCTCGGCGACGGCGGCAGCGGGCAGGTCCGGCAACCGCTTGCCCGCGAACCGCTTCGCCTCCTCCAAGAACTTCGCGGTCTCCCGGGTCTCGTACTCGTCCATGTACGTGAGTTGCCGGTACTTCCTCACCAGGACATCCCGGAAGCGTTCGGCCTCCTCAACGATACGCTGGAGGAGGCGCTCGCGCTGCTCATCCTGTTCCGAGCGGTGCGCCCTGAGTTCTTCGAGGAATCCGGTAAAGGAGCGGTCGCCGATTACCTTGAACAGCGCGTTGTAGGGATTCCTGCCCCACACGTACTTGTTGCTGAATTTGTAGAGCAGGGCCTCCGGGACCTTGAATGCGCAGCCGGTCTCCAAGTCCTTGAGGTCGCAGAGCAGGGGTTCGCCGAGCACTTCGCCGTCCACGCTGACCGAGCAGATGAGGCGATGCTTTCCGGGCGCGCGTTCCTCCTTGATGCGGACCACACGGACGGCCTTGTCGCGGATCGGAAACTCGATGATGCCGTTCTCCAGCAAGCCCACCAGCCCGCGATCAGCCTCCTCCTGGGTGAGCAGCCGGTTCTCCGGCCGGTCTACGTGCGGCGACACGTCTTGGCCGCGGACAAGCCGTTCCACTCGAGCCTTGGCAAGGGCCTTCAAGCGCTCGCGGCGCTGTTCCGATGATTCGGCGGTGTCCATGGACTGCCCCTTCCAGGACCGTTCACTCTGGGTTGTTTGCTACCATACATGCGCAACGTGGGTGCTGCCAACGTGAAGTTCCTGCATCTGACGGGACCAACGCAGATGCGAATCTCCGTCAGGTTCCGCCTGACTGTATTCCCACTTGCCTGAAGGCCCGACCAGAAGGCGAAGCGTTCCGGAGTCATTTGGTCACTTTGACCTCCTCAGGTGTTTTCGGTATGGTCGGAGACGATGTGGGAGGGGGCCGTGAAAACGGAACTGCGGTTCGTGATCGATGCGTTGAACCCGGAGACGCTGTCTCTCGGGCGCCTCGTCGCGTACCTGGGTGAGCTCAGCAAGCTGCTGGGCGACGACCCCGACCTCCATTTCGACCGCATCGACCGAGGCAGCGCTGTGCTGGTCGCGTGGGCGGACGAACCGGCGCGACCCAAGCTCGACGACCGGTTGGCCCGGGTCCGTGTCGGCGATGGGCCGATCGACGCCGCGAAGGCCCTGGGCAAGCTGAACGAGCTCCTGCGCGAGGACAACGCCGTCGGCGCCCTCCAGGTCGGCGGCGCGGAGATCATCCCATTCCCCGGGCGCAACCTGCCGCGCGTGGAAACGATCGGGCCGGTGCAGCAGCCGACGACCGTCGAAGGGCAACTGATCCGTATCGGCGGCAAGGACAGGACCGTGCACTTCTATCTGGCCGACCGCGACCGGCTGTGGAAGGGCGAGACCACGCGCCATCTGGCCAGGGGCATGGGGCAACACCTCTTCGGGCCGACGTTGCGCGTGACGGGTTCCGGGACGTGGCATCGCGACAGCGGTGGCACATGGACGCTGGGCCGGTTCCAGGCCAGCAACTTCGAGGTCCTGGACGACGCCCCGCTGGCGGAGGCGCTGGCGAGGCTGAGGGCCGCGGCGCCGGGGCGCGACGGCCTGATCGAGCAGTGGCGGGACTTACGGGGGGTTGACGACACCGAATGATCGCCGTCGATACCAGCGTCTTCCTGTACCTGCTCAAACCCGACACCAGCCCGCCCAAGGACGAAGCCACCGGCAAGCCGGTGGAACGCTGCCAGGACCGCGTGGAGCACCTGGTCGCCACCCTGTCGAAGGCCGGGACGAAGCTCATTCTGCCGACGCCCATGGTCGCCGAGACGCTGGTGGGCACGGGGGCATCCGCATCGGCGTACCTGGACCTCCTCCGGCGGCAGAGCGTCTTCCGGATCGCCGACTTCGACCAGCGTGCCGCGCTCGAATGCAGCGTCATGATGACCCAGCATTGGGCCGGGCGCCTGAAGCAGCTGAGGGCCGAGGTCGGCAGGCACCGGATCAAGTTCGACCTCCAGATCGTCGCCATCGCCCGGGTGGCGGGCGCACACGAGATCCTCTCGGACGACCCAAGCGTCAGGGAGGTCGCGGCGATCACCGGTATGCAGTGCCGGGGGATCGCCGACCTCCCGCTGCCTCCCGAACCCGACCAGCAGTCCTTCCAAGGGATCTGAGGCGCCGGGCGCACGACGCGACGGGCCGCCGCCGCCGTTACGATCCGTTACAATTTTCCCGCGAAGCCGCCTTCCGCCGCGGGGAATAGGGATGCGAGTAGTAGTGGAACAGAAAACCTAGGTAAGGCGCGCAGCGCCGGAACCACCCTTCAGGCATTCTCGTCGACAAGGATGGTCGAACTGCGCAACGGCCGCAGCTCGCCTCGGGCCACCAGTTCGGGCAGGGTGAAGGCGTAGCGGCCGAGCATGTTGATGTGCTCGTGGGCGAGCGGCGACAGACGCGCCACGTCCTCGTCACGCACGTCGAAGCCTTCCGCGCGCAGTTTATCGAGCGCGGCGTCCATGTAGATGGTGTTCCACAGGATGATGGCGTTGACGACCAGACCGAGGGCGCCGAGCTGGTCCTCCTGGCCTTCCCGGTAGCGCTGGCGCAGTTCGCCCCGCTTGCCGTGGAAGACAACGCGGGCGAGCTGGTGGCGGCCCTCACCGCGGTTGAGCTGGGTGAGGATGCGGCGGCGATAGGCTTCGTCGTCGATGTAGGCCAGCAGGTAGAGCGTCTTGATGATGCGGCCGAGTTCCTCCAGCGCCCGCGCCAGCCGGGTCGGCCGGTCGTTCGTCTGGAGGGTCCGCATCAGCCCACCGGCCTGCACGAGGCCCAGCTTGAGCGAGCCGGCCAGACGCAGCAGGTCGTCCCAATGTTCGGCGATGATGCCCGTCCTCACCCTGTGCGCGGCGAGCGTGTCGAGGGGGCCGCAGTCGGCCGCGGCATCGACCCGCCAGAACCGGGAGCCGCCGACATCGGCGATCCGTGGGCTGAACTGGTAGCCGAGCAACCAGAAGATGCCGAAGATCACGTCGGTGTAGGCGCCCGTGTCCGTCATGATCTCGGTCGGCTCCAGTTCGGTCTCCTGTTCCAGCACGACGCTCAGCAGCACCAGACTGTCCCGCAGGGTGCCGGGCACGGTGATGGCGTTCAGGCCGGTGAACTGGTCGGAGACCAGGTTGTAGTAGGTGACGCCGCGCTCCTTGCCGAAGTACTTCGGGTTGGGGCCGGCGTGGATGGTGCGCACCGGCACCACGAAGCGCAGCCCGTCGGCTGAGGCGACGTCGCCGCCACCCCACCGCCGCGCCAGATCGATGCCGTTCTGGGCGGCGACAAGCCGGGCATTCCCCTGCGTCAGGGTTTCGGCGCGCAGGTAGTTTTGCCGGACCCAACTCAGGCGCGACCGCCGGAGCGCCGGCAGGTCCGGGCGCACCAGCGGCTCCAGACCGGTGTTGCACGCCTCGGCCAGCAGCACGGCGCACAGCGTCGTCGCCAGGTCCCGCGCCCGCGCCTCGGATTCGCTGGCGTGGGTGAACGCGCCGGCGAACCCGGTCCGGGCGTCGATCTCCAGCAGCAGTTCCGGCAGATCGACGCGCGGCAGGCGCGCCGTCACGGCGGTTCGCAGGGCGACGAGGCTGGCCGGTTCGTCGAGGCGGTCGAGCCCGGTCAGCACCAGATCCTCGTCGTCGCCGTTCCGTTCCATGCGGACGCTGGCGTTCTCCGGGAGGTTGCCGGCGACCGTTCGGAACGCCTGGTCGAGCCGCCCGGTCAATCGGCCGATTTCCTCGGCCGCGCTCTGGGATTTCCCCAGGGTGCGGCAGACGGTCGGCCGCGCGGCCTCCCAGGCGGCGCCGTCGAGCAGGCCGATGCGGGGATCGGCGAAGCGCAGGCTCGGCGCTGCGAACACGTCGCGGCGCCGGAGCGCGCCGCGCAGCCGATCGACCAGGCACAGGGTCCAGGCCCGCCGATCGACGCTGCCGTTCTTGGTCACCCGGCGCTCCCAGGACTTCGGCACGAAGTCGGTGGGCCACGGCGTGCCGCGCGCGCCGCCGTCCTCGACCGTCCGGAGGTGGTGCAGGGCCTTCAGCACCGACCGCCCGGCCGGCATGGCGCCCAGGCCGACGACGCGCACGAAGTGCGGCAGGAAGCGCCGGATGCTGCGGTGCTGCGCCAGCAGTTCGTCGAAGTATGGATCGTCCGGCGGCCGGGTCAGGCTGTCCACCTGCGCCACGGCGGCCTCCAGGGCGGCCTGCGGCACGGCCGTGAAGACCGCGGCCCGAAGTTCGGCGTCGCCGACGGCGCCGTCGAGCACCAGGGCGCAGACCCTGCTCAGGGTGAGCGCGGCGGCATCAAGGTCGCCCAGGCCGCGCAACCGCGCCTCCCGGCCCTTGCGGACGGCATCGACGAACATCCGGGTGACAAGCAGGTCGAACAGGTCGAGCACGTCGTCCTGCGCGCTCGCCTCCAGCGCCCGGAGGAACGCCAGCAGGGTCGCGGCGCGCCGCTCGTCCGGCAGCCGGGCGACCGCCTGGGCCTTGGCGGCGCCAGCGAACCGCGCCAACGCCAGGACGCGGGTCTTCGGCAACCGATCGGTTTGCGGCAGGCCGGCCGCGAGGCGCCGCACCTCGTCGAGGCGCTCGGTCGCGCGCACCAGCTCGTTGATGCTTTGCAGGGTCGGCCCCGACCGGAGCCGGTCCAAGGGGCTCTGCCGGCCGCCCTCCGGCACCGTCAGCAAAGCGTCGAGCCGCGCCTTCTGCTCGGGCGTGATCCGGGCTGCCAGCAGGCGCCACAGGCGGCTGTTGGCGCGGAAGCGCACCCGCGCGACGGTTCGTTCGAGCACGCTCGCCCCCGGCAGCAGCACCTTGTGCGCCACCAGCCAGGCCGTCGCCCGGTCGAACAGGGCGGTCGGCCGATCGGTCCCCGTCCAGCACAGCGCGTAGAGCCAGCGCAGGAGCCGCCATTGCGCGGCGGAATCCGAAAAATCGCGGTAGCCGTAGCGGTCGCGGACCTCGACCGGGTGCCGCCAACGCCATTGGCTGGCCCGGTACGCATCGAGCGCTCCATTGATCGGCACGCCAAGTTGATCGCCGAGGAAACCCACCACGCACGGCGGCACCTTGCATGGGTCTTCGAGGAACGTTCCGAGAAACCGCACCGTGCCAAGTTGGATGGCGCAACCGAGCCGCATGTGGGCGCCGCGGTGTGCCAATATGAACGCGCGATCCGCGTCGTCGAGGTGGAAAAACCGGGCCAGTTGCTCGGCGGACACCTCGGCCGGAAACTGGCCGTACCGCCTTTCCTGTTCCGGGGTGAGAAAGCTGACCGGCATCAGGTTCGGTCGGTGCTGGCGAGCACCCGATAGACGGAAGCCCGCCCGATCCCGAGCCGCTGGGCGATGGCGGTCGGTCCCAGCTTCTCCTCGGTCCGCAATCGCTGGACCTCCGCCGGGTCGATCGACGGCTTGCGGCCCTTGTAGACCCCTTTGGCCTTGGCGCGCGCGATGCCTTCCATCTGCCGCTCCCGGCGTAGGTTGGTTTCGAACTCGGCGAACACGCCGAGCATGTCGAGGAACGCCTTGCCGGCCGAGGTCGCGGTGTTGATCGGCTGTTCGGTCGCCTTGAGCGCGACGCCCTTGGCGCGCAGCTCATGCACGATATCCTGGAGATCTCTGATCGACCGCGCCAGGCGGTCAACGCGGGTGACAACCAGCGTGTCGCCGGGGCGGAGGAACTGGAGGAGCAAGGCGAGTTCCGATCGGCCGGCGCGGGTCGTGCCGCTCGCCTTCTCCGAGCGTATGACCTCGCACCCGGCCTGGTGAAGCGTCTCCTCTTGGATCGCCACGTCCTGATCCATCGTGGAGGCGCGGGCGTAGCCGTAGACCGCCATGTATCGTCTCGTTTGCCTCTGGACCAGCAAACGGTACCGTCTCGTTCGCACAAAATCCATCCAAATGAGACGCTGAGGATCGTCTCACGTCACCGTATCGTATGAGTATGCCCTTCCGGACATGTTGCCCCGTCACGCTGCGATGAGCTGAGGCAGGCTCGTCCAGATTGGCAATCTGTTTGGTGAAACCGCCGTGAAGTTTGGCAATGCCACGACGGTAAGAAGCGTACGGTCGTTCATCAACGCTCAGCGATTGCTCCCTATCACTGTCCCGATCAACGCCCTGAAGAGGCGTGGGCCTGTGCGACGAGGTGCCAATACCGCGCTGTGTCGTCCATCGACAGGCCGAAGTTCTCGAAGATCCGCTTCGCATCGTCAAACGCGACGTCACTCTGTCCCGCGAAAAGCCGTTCTTCCGTTTCGATGGGCACGCCAAGGTAGCAAAGCTCATAAGTGCCGACCATTTTTGATTCCTTGTGCCAACGCTGTCTGAGCGCGTTCAAGGCCGCTAGAAACTCGGCCAGGGTCGTGGCCGTGTCAAGCCGCCGGCGTGCCTCGTATATGTCTCGGTTCTCTCCCTTTTTCGTCACGAAGCCGCGACGGCGGGAAAGCCAGTCCGCCGCATCGATCGGATGAATGGAAATTTGTCCCTGCTCGTTTCTGTGGTGGCGCAGGCGGTCCTTTGCGTTCTCACTCATCGCGTTGCGCACCGCGCCTTCCGTCATGTTGGCGAGCAATGCAATCTCTTCGACGGACAGATCTTCTTGCATCTCGGTCGGCTCATCGATCTTCATCCGAGCCTCCATGGTTCGGTAAGTGCGTATGCACAGCGACGTCTGGGCACTGAAACTGTGTCCGGTACTTTGTAGCGGAAAGTTGAACTGGTCCATGCGCTCCAAGGATGAGGCGAGCAGGCAGAAGGCTGCCAGCCAGCTTCTCATCGCGCCAATACTGAAGAGGGCGTCTGGGTCAAAGCAGTAGTCATAGGCAGCGATCAAATATTCAATTATTTGTGATTTATCCGCATCGTTGCGCTCATCATCGCTGAATATAGGCTGATATAGGCAGGAGAATCCGTCTTCGTGCTGGCCGTTGACCTGAAAGGCAAAGCTCGCCGCCGATTTCAGGGTGAGAAACACCTCGATGGCCTCGGCCCGAAGGTCGTCTTTGCTGAACGGTGGAGCGGTCATTGGATGTTCGTGGTCCCTGTTGCGCAGTGCCGGCTATTGGTTGAGACCGGTCTGCCACCATGTATGGATATATGCAACACATTTCAATAAATCGGCTTGACAGGCCGGCCCGATGGATTTATGGATGCATGTGCCATCTGATCATATAGAGGCGACCGTGAATTCAAAGCTTTTCACCTTCCACGCACACGCGCAGCGGCTGCTGGAACACGGCATTGTGTGCATCGGCTTGCAACACTGGGCCAGTTTCAGGGGTGATCGGCGTCCAATAACCAGCCACCCCTGATCTGGCAGGCTACCACCCTGGGTTCGGACGACAGGGTGGCGGACAGGGATGCTGACGGT
>Ga0196970_1001326_pt1 | contig 17474 bp, 15 predicted proteins | sample S1v_513CmetaG_FD_148672 | JGI IMG/M metagenome (GOLD analysis project Ga0196970, IMG submission 148672) | Soil microbial communities from Anza Borrego desert, Southern California, United States - S1+v_5-13C | ecosystem: Environmental > Terrestrial > Soil > Desert | place: USA: California...
GGAGGCCGGGCCTCCGACCGGAACGTTTCCTGCCACGTTCACAGGCGCCGGATGTGCACATACCCTAGCGCTTGCGCGGGAATGAAGGCCAATCTCCTGATCCGACAAAGTTTTGCGCACCGCAACATGTGTGCATACCGTAGCGCGAAGGCGGGGATCCAGACTTCGCGTTGCGTACAGCCGTTGGGAACATGGATTCCCGCCTTCGCGGCGATGACGAAGAAAATCAAGGCGCGAGCCGCTACGCCTCCTCCGCCTTCTCGAACAGGTAGTCGATCTCGCCGCCGTCCAACGCACCCACCAAGCCGCCGGTGCCCTCGATGGTCGCCGCGCTGAGGCTGCCCTTGCGGCGCTGGAGGTCGAGGATGCGCTCCTCCACCGTGTTGGCGGCGATCAGCTTGTAGACGAACACCGGCTTGTCCTGGCCGATGCGATAGGCGCGGTCGGTGGCCTGGTCCTCGGCCGCCGGGTTCCACCAGGGATCGTAGTGGATCACCGTGTCGGCCGCCGTCAGGTTGAGGCCGCGCCCGCCGGCCTTGAGGCTGATCAGGAACACCGGCACCTCGCCGCGCTGGAAGCGCGCCACCGGCTCCGCCCGGTCGAGGGTGCGGCCGGTCAGCTCCACGTACGGGATGCCGACGGTCTCCAGCTCGACCTTGATCAGGTCGAGCATCGAGGTGAACTGCGAGAACACCAGGATCCGCCGGCCTTCCGGCACCATCTCCCGCACCATCTCGACGAGACTGTCGAGCTTGGCGCTGCGCGCCTTGCCGCCGGACGCCACCTTCACCAGGCGCGGGTCGCAGCAGACCTGGCGCAGCTTCAAGAGCGCGTCGATCACGGTGATGGCGTTGCGCGACAGGCCGCTCGCCGCGATCGCGGCGCGCACCTTCTCGTGCACCGACAGGCGGATGGTCTCGTAGAGGTCGCGCTGACCGGGATCGAGGTCGATGCGGCGGACCACCTCGGTCTTCGGCGGCAGCTCCTTCGCCACGTCGGCCTTGGTCCGGCGCAGCAGGAATGGCTTGGTCCGGCGCAGCAGCAGGTTGGCGCGCGTGGTGTCGCCGCGCTTCTCGATGGGGGTGCGGAAGCGCTTCTGGAAGGTCTTGCGGTCGCCCAGAAGGCCGGGCATCAGGAAGGCGAACTGGCTCCACAGCTCGCCCAGATTGTTCTCGACCGGCGTGCCGGACAGACACAGGCGATGCCGGGCCTGGAGTTGGCAGACCGCGCGCGTTGCCTTGGAATCCGGGTTCTTGATGGCCTGCGCCTCGTCCAGCACCAGCAGGTGCCAAGTCAGCCCCTTCATCAGGTCGAGGTCGCGGGCAATGACTCCATAGGTGGTGACGACGATGTGCGCCGAATCCACCTCGCTGCGCCGCTCGTGCCGGTCCAGGCCGTGCAGGACCAGGGTGCGGAGGTGCGGGGTGAAGCGCCGCGCCTCGTCCACCCAGTTGGGCACCAGGCTGGTCGGCACGACGACCAGGCAGGGGGCGGTCAGGCGGCCGGCGGCATGCTCTACGGCGACGTGCGCCAGCGTCTGCGCGGTCTTGCCCAGGCCCATGTCGTCGGCGAGGATGCCCGCCACGCCGCCGGCGCGCAGGCTTTGCAGCCACGCCAAGCCTTCGCGCTGATAGTCGCGCAGTTCGGCCCGGAAGGTCGGCGGGATCTCCACCGCGGGCAGCGTGCCGGCCTCGCGGATGCGGTCCAGGAAGGCGTCGATCTGCGCCGTCTCGTCCGGGCGGCGGGCGATCAGGTCGTCGATGTCCAAGAGCGTGTCGGCCTCGCCGATCGGCACCTCGATCCGGTCGTCGACGCGGCGGGCGCCGTCCAGCATGGCCTCCAGCACGCTCAGCAGACGCTCCACCCGGTCGGCGGGCAGGACCAGCACGCTGCCGTCGTCGAGCACGATGTGGGCGCGGTCGTCGATGATGCGGGTCGCGGCCATGCCGCCGCGATCGATCAGCTTCGCCAAGATGGGCAGCAGCGGCCGGCGCTCGCCGTCGATCTCCACGCCCACGTCCAGGTCGAACCAGCCGTCGCCGGCGTCGCGCACGGCGACCGCAACCTCGCTGCCCGGCTCGATGATGCGGGTGCCGAAGTCGGACCCGACCTCCACGGTCCAGCCGGCATCCCGCAGCGCGGGAACGTGGGTGGCGACCACCTCCCGCCAGCGCTCCGCCGCATCGCGGCCGGTGAACCAGTGGACGCGGGCGCCTCGGGCGTTGAGCGCGCCCTTCGGCGGCTCGATGCGCGCCTGGGCGAAGCCGATCTGCGCCAGCCGCTCCAGCGCTGCCTGCTCGGCGGCCTTGTCGCGACGGACGAAGAGCACGGCGCCGCCGGGCTCCTCGGTGCGGGCGAACTGGCGCTGGTCGTCCGGCTCGATCTCGGCCGGCCGGTCCGGCTCGCCGTAGTCGAAGGACAGGCGCAGCACGTCGACGAGGCCGTCGCTGGGCGACACCACGCGGCCAAGGCGGGCGACGATCCTGGGCGTGCGCTCGACGATGGCCGCCGTCTCGGAGGCCCGGGGCTGCGGCGGCTCGGGACGGATGGGGGCCGGACGGGGGGGCGGCGCTGGGCGTGCAACAGCAGTGGGCTGGGCCTTCGGCGTTTCAACCACCTGCATCTCGACGGGACAGAGCTGGCCCGCCCCCGGATCGACGCACCACCAGCCGGCACCGCGGATCAGGGCGCCACCCTCCGGCATGCCGGAGGGTCGCAGCTTGCGGGTGTGCGGATCACGGAAGGCGCGCAGCGTGCGGCGCGGCCCCTCGGTAAGCTCCGCGCCGGTGTGCCAGCGCAACCGGCCGCTCGCCAGCAGTCGGCGGAGGATGCGGTCCAGCGCCTCGCCCCGGCCCTTCGCCACCGGCGTGCGGATGACGCCGCCGGCGCCCAACAGGCGGGCGATGGCCCGGTCCGCGTCGCCCTCGATGGTGCGGGCGGCCTTGGCGATGACGTCGCGCGGCGTGGCCGTCGTCCCCTCCCCGCCCCCGACCGGGATCAGGGCGGCGGAGACGAACAGGGCGATGTCGTCGCGCCCGGCCTCCAGCGTCCAGTGCGTCAGGAGGACCGGGTCCGGCGGCGGTACCGGCTTCACCAGGGTTGGCGCTGGGCGCGGGGGCGGCGGTGACTCTGGCTTCTTCTCGGCCGGCTCCGTGCCGATCAGGTCGAGGAGCGAGGTGCGGCGCCACTCCGGCCGGGCATCGAGGGCGAACATCGCCGCCGCCGCCATGTGGGCGCAGGCCGAACGGCCGCAGCCACAGCTCCGCTCGAAGGACACGCGCCGGCCGCGCTGCACCGGGGTGACGGTCACCGCCAGCTCGCGCCCCAGGTCGGACACCGTAGCCTCGACCCGAGTCGTCGCCTCGCCCAGGCGCACCGCACCGGCCAGCAGCAGCGTGCGGCCGCGCTGGATCGTCTTCATGTCGAAGACGCGCGCAAGGTCGTCCTGCGCGAACGGCACGCCGCACGCGGGCGCGGAGCGGAAGAGATCCTCCGAAGGCATGGACATCGGGCGGGAACGGACCTGACGATAAAGGGGGCGGGACCATAGCAGGGTTCGGCGGCGGCACCGGTGAAAAACGGTGGCCGCGTTCTGGACCTAGCGCAAGCGTGGCAGGGGCGTCAACGTTCTTGCTACGTTCGCGTTGTCGTCCTATCCTCGGGTCTCATGGCGACGCTGATCATCACCGAGAAATCCAGTCAGGCGAAGGACCTGCGCACCGCGATCGGCGAGCGGTTCGGCCGCATCCTGCCGGCCGAGGGGCACCTGCTGCGCCTCGCCGAGCCGGAGGAGGTCAATCCGGCCTGGAAGCGCTGGACGCCGACCCTGCTGAAGCCCGACGGGCTCTATCCCACCCGGCCGGACGGAAACGGCAACAAGCCCGCCAAGTTCAAGGCCATCGCCGCGGCACTGAAGGGCTGCGACGAGGTGATCCTCGCCACCGACTGCGATCGCGAGGGGCAGCTCATCGGCCAGGAGATCCTGGAGCACCTGCGGTTCCGCGGGCCGGTGAAGCGCGCACTGTTCACCGCGCAGGACCCGAAGACGATCCGGCAGGCCTTCGCCGCGCTGAAGCCGAACGCCGAGATGCGCCCGCTGTACGAGGCGGCGGTGGCGCGCCAGCAGGCCGACCAGATCTTCAACCTGTCGCTGACGCGCACCGCCACCACGGCGTTGCGCGCGCCGGGCGGGCGCGGGGTCATCGGCATCGGGCGGGTGAAGACGCCCACGCTCGCCATCGTCTGCATGCGCGAGATCGAGATCCGCGACTTCAAGCCGGAGGATTACTTCGAGGTCGTCGCCACGGCGACCGTGGCCGGCGGCAGCTTCCTGATGCGGCACGCCCCGCCGCCGAAGGCCCGCATCAAGGAGCGCGCGCGGGCCGAGGCCATCGCGAAGGCGGCCAGCGGCCACCAGGGACCGCTGGCGGTGACGGTGGAGGAGCGGCGTCAGGCGCCGCCCAAGCTCTTCGACCTGCCGGCCCTCCAGAAGACCTGCGGCCAACGCTGGGGCTGGACCGCCGACCGGACGCTATCGGTGGCGCAGGAGCTGTACGACGGCGAGGGCAAGAAGCTCATCACCTACCCCCGCGCCGAGGCGCGCTACCTGTCGGAGAACCAGATCGCCGACGTGCCGGCACTGGTCGGCGCGCTGACCCGGCTGCGCGGCTTCGCGCACCTGGAGATCAGGCAGCCGGTGATCCGCCGCGGCAAGTCCGGCCACTTCTGCGACCGCGCGCTGGAGGGGGTGTCGCACCACGCCGTCATCCCCAACGTCAACGTCATGGACGATCTGGAGGCGCGGCTGGCGCGCCTGAGCGAGGACGAGAAGCGGCTGTTCGCGCTGGTCTGCCGCTCATACCTCGCGGCGGTGATGCCCGATTACGAGTACCGGCAGACCACCGCTACCATGCCCGTGCCGGTGCCGGGCGGCCCCGAAGCCGAGTTCCGCGCCACCGGCCGGATCCCGCTGCGCCTCGGCTGGCGGGCGGTCTACACCGCCGCCGAACAGGTGGACTCCGGTCCCGACGAGGCCGAGCAGGACTTGCCGCCGCTGGTCGACGGCGAGACGGCGACGCTGTCCGACGCACGCGTGGAGGCCAAGCGGACCCAGGCGCCGCCGCGCTACAACGAGGGCACGCTGATCGACGCCATGCAGAACGCCTGGCGCTTCGTCGAGGATCCGGCGTTGCGCGACCGGTTGAAGGAAGCCAAGGGCATCGGCACCCCGGCCACCCGCGCCGAGATCATCAAGGGCCTGAAGAAGCAGAACTTGCTGGCCGCCGACGGCAAGTGGCTGGTGGCGACGCCCGCGGGCTTGGCGCTGTTCGAGCTGCTGCGCGCCGCGGCGCCGACGCTGGTCGATCCCGGCACCACCGCGGTATGGGAAATGCGCCTCGACGAGGTGGTGACCGGCCGGGCCGACTTCCGGACGGTCATCGACGGCATCGCGGAGGAGGCCGACCGTCTCATTGGTGCGCTCAAAGGGCGCTCCGGCCCGGTGATCGACCTCGGCGCGCCGGCCGCCAAGCTCGGCAAGGGCAGGCGTCGGCGGCGGACGGCGGAAGGTGCCGGCGCCAAGGCGTCCCGCCCTGCCCGTTCCCCGCGCGGCCGCCGGCGCGCCGAGGCGGAGCCGCCGGCCGCTACGATCGAGGACGCCGTTGCCCCGAAGGCGCCGCGCCGTGGTGCGCCGACCGAGCGCATGGTGGCGTTCGCCCGCGACTTGGCGAAGCAGAAGCGCGTGGCACTCCCCCCGGACCTGGAGCGCGACTTCGACGTCTGCCGGCGCTTCCTGGACGAGCATGGGGGCAGACGGGCGTCGTGACGTCCCGGCCACTTGCCCCCACCCTCCCCATGCTTCGCATGGGTCCCCTCCCTCCCCCGCTATCGCAGGGGAGGGCAAGGATAGGCACCCTCCCCTGCGAAGCGGGGGAGGGTTGGGGTGGGGGCAAGTGTCTGCGGTTTCTGCCCCCTCAAACCTGAAACGCACACCGCATCCGCGCGGTTGATGATGGAACGACGCGTCCTCACGCCACGGCTGCACCATGCGCATCATCGCCGACTGCCACGAGCCCGCCGAACTCATCCGCATTCTCCGCACCGCCGGCAGCGTGAACGGAAGCGCGGTGGAAATCGAGGCCGATTCGCTGGATGTCGGCGACTTCCTGATCGGACCGGGGATCGCGGTGGAGCGGAAGGCGGGCGGCGACTTCGTGGCCTCGCTGCTCGACGGGCGCTTCGCCGAGCAGACGGCCAAGCTGCGCGCAACCTACGAGAAGGTAATCTGGATCATCGAGGGCGACCCCTACGACGTCCACATGGCCCTGGAGCCCGCTGTGATCACCGGCGCCATCAGCCACCTGGCGGTGGTGGAGGGCGCCACCGTGTTGCGCACCCGGACGCTGCAGGAGACCGCGGCCCTGCTGCTGTCCATGGCCAAGAGGTTGCAGGACGGGCGCCGCGACCTGCCGCTGCGGCCCAGCAAACCCGCCGATCCGCGCGTGCTGGCCGAGTACATCGTCGCCGGACTGCCCGGTATCGGGCGGTCGAAGGCGCGGCTCCTGCTCGAACGGTTCGGCTCGGTGCGCGGCGTCCTCATGGCGGACGCGGGCGAGATCGCGGCGATCCGCGGCTTCGGTCGCAAGACGGCGCACACCATCCAAGCGGCGCTTGATGCCAAGTATTAGCTGGTGAGGGGCTTGCCGGCGCTGAAATGAATGAGGGGTTTGGCTGCCGGCTTGCTCGGCGCGTAAACGGCCGTGGGGTTGTCGAAGCCGCACAGGTGCATGAGGTCGACCCGCACCCCGGCCTCGATCAGCGCCGCCTGGGCGAACGACTCGTACAGCCGCCCCAGGATGTCGCAGGGGAGGCCTCCGTCTTCCAAAGCGCTTGCGGCCTGAAACAAACCCTCGGTGATCACGACAGCCATCTCCGTTGCGGCCACCACAGGCAACCGGTTTGTTCAGAGACTGATTATCCGTGAAAGTGGAGCAAATGCAAGATGGCGTATCGGCCGATCAGCGCGTGCAGACGGCAGGGTCATGCGGCAGCGGCGGCTGGAACGGTCCCTCGACGGCCTCGCCCGCGATGGCGCGGGCGAACTCCGCCATCAGGTCGGCGGGCTGCATGCCGTAGGCCTCCGCGGCCTCGGCCACCGTCATGAACGGCGCCATGGCGCAGCCCGGACAGGCCATGCGGCGCCGGAGGAACACAGTCATTGTCTGCGGCCACGCCTGCAGCACTTCGGCGATGGGCTGGTCGGCGGACGGTCCGGAGAAGTGAGATTCGGTCATGCGCGGACCTTACCGCCGCGGCCGCCGGCGAGTCTTTGCGCCCGCGCAAACTTCTGGTGTGCAGGAAGCAATAATCAAAAAATACGGAGGTCCGAAGGGGGCAATCCCGGAGCCTCCGCGCCTTCCATGGTTCAAATCCCTTCCCCGCGAGGAGGCAGGGTTTCCATCCCGTGGTTACTCGCCGGCGTCCGCGGTGGGTGCGGGCAGATCCTCGGCGATGGCGACCAGAACGTGGGGACGGCGGATCACGATCTGCTGGCGCGCGCTCTCGACGATGCCCTGCGTCTCCCAGGCGCTCAGGATACGGCTCACGGTGTGGAGCGTGGTGCCGGTCATCTCCGCTATGTCCTGGCGGGACAGCGGAAAGGCGATCTCCACCCCGTGCTCGACCCGGCGGCCGGCCTGCCGGACGAGGCGCAGCAGGGTGTGGGCGACGCGGCGCTCGACCTTCTCCGTCGACATCTCCCGCAGGCGGTTCTGCACCTCCTGCAAGCGGGTGCCAACGATATCCAGCGCGTTCAAGGCGATGCGGGGATGGCCCAGCAGCAATTCGGTCATGGAGGCGGCCGGCCAGGTGATCTCCACGCAGTCGGCCATGGCGATGGCGTCGCCCGGATAGCGGCCGCCGGAGAACACGGCGGCCGTGCCGAACATCTCGCCGGGGCCGATAAAGCGGACCACCACCTGCTGCCCGTCCGCCCCGGTCTGGACAATCTTGATCCGCCCATTAATCAGCGCGTGGCAGGTCTGGGCCAGGTCGCCCTGGGCGAAGATCGTTGTTCCCTTGGGCACGCGCCGGGTCTGCGCAGAGCGGATCACCTCGGCCAGTGCCGGCGCGTCCAGCCCAGCGAACAGCCGCATGCCGTGCAGCACGGCGGGATCGAGGGCGATGGGAGCGGCCATTCCAACTCCGACAGGGAAAGGGCAACGTACCTGACAAGATGTTGGCACCCGCGGGGATACGCAACCATCTTGTCCGGTACCCCCGGAGTTTGTGCTGAAACAATTGGTGTTGGAACAAAGTGCGTGGCACGGCGACGGGCTAATACTGTGATCGGCATCGTGTTGCAGATGGTCGCGGTGATCGGCGGCCGTGCCGGACGGCGCCTGGCTGCCGCTCGTGCACGCCGCCGGCGCGCTGATGTTTGCGCGCCAACAAAGAACAACTCGACCGTCCGCCCTAGGGTCGGGTCATACGATGCTCCCAAGGCTTTCCTCATGTACGTCCGCATCTGCAACGCTTTGACCGAACATCGTGTCCGGCAGGCAGTCCGCAACCATCAGCCAACCACAGTGGCCGAAACCTACACCGCCTGCGGCGTCACCTCCCCAATGCGGCAGATGCGCCGGCACCATCGCCGCCATCCTCGATGAGGAATTGTCCTCCCCTCTGCGGCGCCTTGCGGCTGAGGAGACGTCACCCCCACTGGAAACGGACATGACACCCGACACTTTCGCCCGCTATGCCGACCAGCGCATTCCGCGCTACACCAGCTATCCAACCGCTCCGCACTTCTCAGAAGCAATCGACGCGGACACCTACCAGCGCTGGCTGAGCGAGGTCCCCGAAGGGGCGTTGGCGTCGCTTTACCTGCACGTGCCCTTCTGCCGCTCGATGTGCTGGTACTGCGGCTGCCACACCACGATCACCAAGGTGGACGAGCCGATCGTCGATTATCTCGGAACCTTGCGTACGGAGATCGGCCTGGTCGGCGACGCCCTGCCGCGCCGCCTCGATGTCGGGCACATACACTTCGGCGGCGGCACGCCCACCATCCTGCAACCCGAGGAGTTCGAGGCGCTGCTGGCCTTGCTGCGCCAACGCTTCGCGTTGCGCCCCGAGGCCGAGGTGGCGGTCGAGATCGACCCGCGCACGCTGACGCGCGCCATGGCCGCCACCCTGGGCCGCATCGGTGTGACCCGCGCCAGTCTCGGCGTGCAGAGCTTCGACCCGGTGGTCCAGCGTGCCATCAACCGCATTCAGACGTTCGAGCAGACCGCCGCCGTGACCCGCGGTCTGCGTGCGGCCGGTGTGGGCGGGATCAACTTCGATCTGATCTACGGGTTGCCGCACCAGACGGAGACGTCGTGCCGCACCACGGTGGAGCGCTGCCTGGAACTGGCACCGGACCGCTTTGCCGTGTTCGGCTATGCCCATATCCCCTCCTTCAAGCCGCACCAAAAGAAGATCGATGAGGCTGCCCTTCCCGACGCCGCGGAGCGCGCTGCACAGGCGGAGGTGATTGCCGACGCGCTCATCGCGGCTGGGTACCGGCGCATCGGATTGGACCACTTCGCCCGGGGCGACGACCCGATGGCCAGGGCCGCGGAAGCTGGAACGCTGCGGCGGAACTTTCAGGGCTACACCACCGATCCCTGCGATCTGCTGCTGGGGTTTGGCGCCTCGGCCATCGGGCGCCTGCCGCAAGGCTACGTGCAGAACGCCGTGGTTCTCGGCGGCTACGCAAAGCGTATTGCGGCGGGCAGCCTGGCGACCCTTAAAGGCTATGCGTTGAGCCCGGATGACCGGCTGCGCGCGGACGTGATTGAACGGGTCATGTGTGACTTCCGTGTCGATCTTGCGGATGTCGCCGACCGGCACGGGGCCGACGTCTCCTCGCTGATGAGGGACGCCGACCTTGCCCCCCTCGAAGCCGATGGGCTGATCCGCCGCACCGGTGCGGTCATCGAAGTTCCCGAGACGGCATGGCCGCTGGTGCGCGCCGTCGCAGCGCGTTTCGACGCTCACCTGCCCGCGTCCGTCCGCACGCACGCTCCCGCCGTGTAACGGCGCACGTCGTCCGTCTGTGTCGAGGTGATGGAAGTCAGGCCTCGTAGGTCGAGCTTCGCCTGCGGCTCAACCCGACCTACGAAGGCTGCTCTGATACATCACGTTTCCCCCAGATTGGTGCTCACGCGGGTCGCTGAGATGCGTTCTGCGGGGCCCACAAGGCAGCGGAGAAAGAACAGGAGGCCGGCCGCAGCCGTGGCGGCCAGCAGCAGCTTGCCGGCCATGACCTGTTGCTCGGCCATATAGTACACGCAGACGCGCACCGGCGCGGCGACGTACAGCCAGCCGACAAAGGCGGTCATCGACAGCATGTTGGTGATGACGAAGCCGCGCCCCAGCGCCGACAGGCGCGGCCAGCTCCAGCGCAGCGGCGCTCCCACCAGGAGCGGCAGCCCGACGAACTTCAGGAACTCGAACCGCAGGTCGACGAGTGCGGCGTCGAGCACCCGGGGCACCATCCAGTAGCTGGCCGCCAGCACGGCGACGAGGGTTCCGGCCCAGCCGCCCTCGTCCGCCAGCCGGAACCAGGCGGGAGGGCGGAGCGCTCCCGCCAGCAGCCAACCGGCCACCATCAGGAGCGGTATCTGGACCAGCATGTGCAGCGACATGTCGGCTTCCGCCGCCGTCCGCACCGGCGGTGCCGCGAGCATAAGCCACAGGGCGATCCCGCCGGCCGGCTGCGGCCGCCGTACCGCCGCGATCAGTCGTTCAACCATGACCGAACCGTCCCGGCGGCGGCTTCGACGGGCGTGTAATCGATCACGCGGACCAGCCGGCCGTTGCCGTCGACGATCTGGACGGCGGCATTGTGCTCGAAGCCGCCGTAGCCGTCGGGGATCACCACCACCCCGAAGCGCGCGAGCAGCGCTTCGAGATCGTCGGTGCTGCGCGGGCGGACGATCCGCCACCTCGTGCCGTCGGCACCGTGGCGGCGGGCATAGTCGGCGAGTTCGGCCGGCGTGTCGTGGCGCGGGTCGAAACTGATGCTGAGCATCAGCAGTTCGTCGCCCGCCAGCGGCTGCTGCAGCATCTCGGCGGTGCGAGCGAAGGCTTGGCCGAGTTCACTGCAGATGGTGGGGCATCGCGTGTAGATGAACTCGGTGAGCACGACCCGCCCGCGCCAGTCGCTCAGGCGGAGGATGCGCCCGTCCTGATCCTCGAACTCGAGATCAGGGATCGGCCGCGGGTCGCGCTCGACCGAGGCGCGGCGGGCGCCTTCGGTCGTGAACACGGTGAAGCCCTCGGTGGTCGCGGCGAAGGCGCCCACGCCCGCGACCATGACGGCCGCGAGCGCGGATAGGGCCAACGGCCTCATGACGCCCTCATCACGCGAGGCAGCTTGAGAAGGTAGGCGGCAAACAGGACCCCGGTGCCGGTGACGACCATCAGCGCGGCGAGGGCGCCGACCTGTGCACCACCGACCCAGTCCGGCAGATACTCGGCGAAACGACGCGGCACCCCCTGCTTGCCCGAGTATAGGAAGCTCTGGGTCAGCGCCAGGCCGCCGATCAGGAACAGCCAGAAGCCCCAGGCGTTCAGGCGAACCTTCGACCAATCCGCGCCCTGGCTGAAATGCGCCATGAAGGCGAGGACCAAGGCGATCTGGCCGAGGAGCAGATAAGTATGGAAATGCCCGGGCACCCACAGCGTGTTGTGCATCACCGTGTTGACCATGATGGTGGCGTCGATGATGGCCGGGATGACGCCGCTCGACCATCCGAACACTCCGACCATGATCAGTGCCGTCGTGGTGGTCCAGCGCATGCCCGAGCGGAAAACGATCATCAAGGCGCCGTATCCGGTCACCACCAGGATGGGCAAGCCGCTGATGTAGGAGGAGATCTGCCCAACCAGCAACAGCCAGCGCGGCATGTTGAAGTCCATCAGCAGATGGTGCGGATAGGCCACGAGCACCAGCACCGTCGCGGCCGTCCAGGCCACCAGGAACGGCCGGTTCACCTTCCAGGGGCGGTTGGTGTAGAGGGGAAGCAGTTCGTAGGCAGCGATGATCGCCATGTAAATGGTGATGTTGATGAAGACGTGGCCGAAGAAGTAGATCAGGTTCTTGGCCAGCAGGGGGTCAATGGCGAATCCAGGCAGATACAGGTTGACCAGGCTGATGGCGAGTACCGTGGCTCCCGACACCAGCCCGAGCGTGTTGACGATCAGCACCATCGTGGAGGCGACGATCACGGCGGGGGGAGTCTCGTCCGAGCGCCCAAACAGGTACGGCCAGCCCAGCGCGCGGGCGAGGCTGCCGTATTTCGAGAGGATGGCGCGTCCGGTGTCGAGGTGGAACAGCAGGAAGCCGGTGCCGATCAGCAGCAGCCCGGACAAGTGCATGGCTGCGGCGTGTTCGCTCCACTGTCCCAGCGAGTTCGCCGGAAGCGGGAAGAGGAACGTCCACCCGGCGGCGAAGCCGCCGATGAAGGCGGCGCCTAGGATAAGCGCCGCTCCCACGATGAACGCGACGAGGTTGATGGCCAGCACCGGCACGTTCAGGCGCACATGGCGGCCAAGGAAATACCAGAGGATTGCCGCCCCGCCCATGCCGGCGACACCGACCATGCCGGTGCCGTGCACGGTCAGGCTTTCATAAAAGCGGTCGGCTGGAAGACTGACCAGGCTGCCCTGCGCCAGACGCATCAGCAGGCCAAGCGTCATCATCAGCAACAGCACGGTACCGGAAACAGCGAGATAGGCGGCAAGGACCTTGCGCGCCGCGGGCGTGTGCTCGAGGAGGATCTTTTCCTGTCCCATTGCGGTCTCCTCAACCCGAAACCGTCAGTTCAGCGGACATGCCGTGATGGGCAAGGCCGCAATATTCGAGGCACAGGATCTTGTAGATTCCAGGCCTGTCGAACGTGTGTTGCAGTATGTTCGTGTAGCCGGGCATCGCCTGGGTCTGCGTGACCAGCTTCAGGTCGGCGTCGTAGATGGCGAACCCATGGGTCACATCGGCCGCGGTGACGCGGAACTCGACCGGGCGCCCCGCCTTGACTTCGGTGGCTCCCAAGTCCCAGTGCCACTGGTATCCGATGGCGGTGACCACCTGCACGCCGGCATCGTTTGCTGCGTGGGCATAAGGCAGGCGCCCGATCGTGCCGGCCGTCGCGACAGCGCTCACCGTGAGCAGCGCGCCAAACAACACTCTTCGGAACGCATACGCTTTGTCGACGATCGGCCCGTAATCGGCGGTGAAGCGCGTGCTCCAGGCCACCCAAACGAATACGGCGGCTATGCTCGACATCAAGATCAGCGTGGTGACCCAGGCTATTTGTTGCATTGAAATCTCCTTTATTTGCGCTGTTTTATCTTGCCTGCGGGAGCACGAAGTGATTCGATTTATTTTGTGGCCCCGGCGACTTGATCGTGTCTGCGCCCCTAGCAATCACGGTCGGGCGGACCAGCTCTTGGAAGGGAAATCGGTCATCCCAGACGCCGGGGTGGAGGACCCTCATACCCCGGCGCGCTGGACGATCATGCCGAGAGGTCAGCGGACCGAAGTGCTGTGCTCGCTCACACGCTCGACCACGGTGACATCGGCCGGCAGAAGGCTCAGGCCGAGCTTGCCGCGAGCAAAATTCAGGTATTCTTGGGCCTTTCTCCGCGCATCCTTGGCCCAATACCATTCCGCAATCGCCAAGCTGGTATTGATGGTTGCACTGTCACCGAGAGCCGGGGTCTTGGTTTTTGCTTCAGCAAGAAGAGAAAGAAAGTTCTGATCAACCTTGCTGGCAGTGATTGTTTGGGCCGAAGCAGCTGAAGTCAAAGCAACACCGCCAACAACTGCAGCCGCAAAGAGCTTGCGCATGATATACTCCTGTTTTTGCGAAAGCCGATCCTCGCAAATCGCGAGGTGGCGCGTCATTATTCTCAAGGTTGAGGGGAAGCCGAAGGTTTAGCCTTGAGGCCTGCCGTTCTTTCCCAGCGTTCTGGATGCTTGGAAGGGCGCTTAGCGGATCGAGGTGAACCGCTCGTTCACATGCTCGGCCAGGGTGATATCAGCCGACTGCCCACTCAGGCCGAGCTTGCCGCGGGCGAAGTTGAGGAATTGCTGGGCCTTGGCAGTGGAGCCGTAGTCCCACAGCGATTCCGCCATGGAGAGATACTTGCCGGCTTCAATGCGTTCCTCGCGACCGACCGCGGCCGAGTTGTGGGTAGCCAGAGCGTCCTTGGCGTCGCTCAGTTGTGCAGAGAAGCCCTCTGATGTGGCCGTGCTGCCGTCGGCGGCGAAGGTGCCAGTGGGGCCGAGAAGAGCGACAGTGAAGGTGGCGACAGCGGCCAGATGACGGATCTGCATAAGTATTTTCCCTGTATTTTGGGTTGCCACCGGCTATCTCCCGAAAAGCTTTGGAAGTCGGTGGCTACGACGATGTGATCGCATTTTGCCCAGGGCGGCATCGAAAGCCGGGGCGCTCCGGTAAGCCGAGTTACTCGGCTTCGAAGTTGCGAGTATGTTGCTTGAAAAGGTCGATAAACACGCGGGACAGAGCCCGGAGTTGAATCAACCTTATCTAAAACTGGCGTCTGCTCGCATGCGTTTCACGACTTTCATCCTTTGCAATTAGTAAAGATGGGTTGCGATTACCTCGGGATCGGCTTGGCGCCTATCCGCAAACTACGCCGCCGCTTGTATGCTGCTCAGGCGACGCTTGCCCACAGGGTTGACCCGTTCCGCCACCACTCTCTTTGTTCCAGCGCAAACTTTGAAGGTGCGTCATAATGTAGCAGTTGCCGAAACACCGTTCTCTTTGTTCCAGAACAAACTCCGAAGGCGAGAGGCAAGGCGGCAGCTTCCGAGTTACGAGAACTTGCGCCAGCGCAAAGACGGCTTGGTGGTGCCGAATCAGCATTACGGTTCTAGCAGACGTTGTTGCAACGCGCCGCCGGTTGGCGACGGCGAGTACGATGCCGCCCTGCGCCAGCGTGGCAGCCTGTCCAGAAAGGAACACGACGATGAGCACTCCGCTCACCAAGCCGATGTGGCGTTGCCGCGTGATCGAGCTGCTCGACGATCCCGTGGGCTTGGCCATCCTGCGACGGGACGGCCTCACTCGCGACGACGTCCTCAACGTGATGGCGGCCGCCGCAACCCACGTCAACCGCCAGGCGGCGAAGCGCGCTGCCGTCTGATGATCCAATCGTTCGTTCCGTTGGGCGGCTCTGCGGACCGTAGCCTCTTCCTGTAATCCGCAAGCCGGCACTGATACCACCGAGCCGGGGCGCTGGCTCACCGACAAGGATTCCCAAAGCAGACGATCTGTAGTTCGATTCCCCTGTCAGCGACGGAGAGGAGCGAATGCCTGCGGCGTTGCCCAGGGCAATCGCTTGAACCGATCATGGCCCGCAGCCCCCAGGCGCCAAGATAAGCATTCGAGCCCGCACATAAGCATGGACTGGAAGCGTTTCCCTGCCGGGCGGAGGTCGCACCTCCGCCCGGACCGTTTCCATCCACGCCAAGCGAACAAACGTTCGGGGCGGAGGTGCGACCTCCGCCCCGCTCCCGGGAAAGGGGCTTTCAAGCGATGGCCCTGCGGCGTTGCCGATCAGGGAAGACTTGAGCACCAGAGAGTTGCGTGCCCTGGCGCGGCGGTGGAGCAAGGGGCTGGTCGGCTCCATCGGCGATCTGCTCGGTGTCGATCTCGCGGATCAGGACATTCCATAATCAGCCGGCGCGCCAAGAGCGTGCAAATTCCAGCAGTGCCGCCGGGTGTGGATCAAGTTGCATATGGGCCCGACGCCGGCACGGACCGAATCGCCGCGACCACCCTGACCGATCACGCTGTGGATGGCGGCTCGCAAGTCGGCCGCTTGCTGGAGCAATTGAACGGCCCGGCCACCGCTCTCATCGGTGACGATGCCTACGACCAAACTGGCGTGTATGAGGCCGCCGCCAAGACCATGCCAAGGCAGCGCGATCACCGTCGCCCAGGCCATTGCTGAGCACGGACGCATGGCTTGGCAGATGATCTCAAAGTACAATTCATGGGCGCTCGTGGAGACCTAGTTCAGCCCCTACAAGCGCGTGGTCGGGGACGGTTTGCGGCTCCAGACCGATGACCGGCAACAGACCGCGATTGCCATCGTCATCATGGCATTGAACTGCACGCTCGACCTCGGACGCTCGGGGCCCGTCCGACTCGCCTGATCGATGAAGGAGACGGGCGCCGCCTCTGGCTCCATTTCCTCCATGCAACACCTTCAACTCGTCGAAGCGCTTGGTACGCGATCCACCCGACCGATACCAACCCCGGCATCCCGGGGCCGGCATCGGCAGGCTTCGATCTATCCTGGATTTCGGCTGAACAGGTGGCGGGAAGCCGAAGCTTCCCGCGCCTGATCACTCCGCCGGTTGAAGCACGGCGGCGGAACGGCCACGCTCGGCGCGTGCCGGTCCGAGGACCGCGTACAGGTACAGCGCGACACCCAGGAAGACGCACACGCCCGACCCCAGGCGGAGCCAGTAGAACGGGGCGATCTGCTCCTGCACCTCCATGTAGCCCATGCCCAGCACGCGCTGGAGATGGGTCTGCACGACGCCGGCGAAGGTGAGCGCGAAGGTCATCACCGTCATGCCGGTGGTCATCAGCCAGAAGCTCGCCTTGTTGAGCGCCTGATTGTACGGCTGGGTACCGCGCAGATGCGGCATGGCGTAGGTGATGATGGCCAGGTTGATCATGGCGTAGGCGCCGAAGAAGGCGAGGTGGCCGTGCGCCGCCGTCACCTGGGTGCCGTGGGTGTAGTAGTTGACCGGGGCCAGCGTGTGCAGGAAGCCCCAGACGCCCGCGCCCAGGAAGGCGAAGATCGAGCAGCCGAGCGACCACAGCATGGCGGCCCCGTTCGGATGATTGCGGCCGCCCTTGTAGGCCGCCATGAAGGCGAAGACCACCATCGCGAAGAACGGCGCCACCTCGAAGGTCGAGAAGACCGAGCCGATCCACTGCCAGTAGCCCGGCGTGCCGATCCAGTAGTAGTGATGGCCGGTGCCCAGGATGCCCGAGAACAAGGCCATGCCGATGATGACATAGAGCCACTTCTCGACGACCTCGCGGTCGAGGCCGGTCATCTTGATCATGAGGAAGGCGAGGATCGAGGCCATCACCAGCTCCCACACGCCCTCGACCCACAGGTGGACGACGAACCACCAGTACATCTTGTCGAGCGCGAGGTTCGCCGGATTGTAGAAGGCGAACAGGAAGAACAGCGCGATGCCCCACAGGCCCATCAGCAGGATGTTGGTGATGACCGTCTTGCGGCCCTTCAACACCGTCATGGTGACGTTGTAGAGGAACATCAGCGCCACCACGACGATGGCGGCCTTGATCCACAGCGGCTGCTCGAGGAACTCGCGGCCCTCGTGGATGCGGAAGACGTAGCCGGCCACCGCC
>Ga0196970_1001327_pt1 | contig 17468 bp, 14 predicted proteins | sample S1v_513CmetaG_FD_148672 | JGI IMG/M metagenome (GOLD analysis project Ga0196970, IMG submission 148672) | Soil microbial communities from Anza Borrego desert, Southern California, United States - S1+v_5-13C | ecosystem: Environmental > Terrestrial > Soil > Desert | place: USA: California...
AAAAGAAAAATAAAAATTATCTAGAGCACGCTTTAGATAAGGTGTTTGTGAATTTTGGTTTAGAAATTCTCCGTATCATTCCAGGCAGGGTCTCTACAGAAGTAGACGCTCGCCTTTCTTTTGATATTGAAGGAAGCGTCCAAAAAGCGCGTCAAATCATTTCTCTTTACGAAGAGGCCGGAATTGATCGAAAAAGAATTTTAATTAAATTGGCCTCTACTTGGGAAGGAATGATCGCTGCCCGCGAATTAGAAAAAGAGGGGATCCACTGCAATATGACCCTTCTCTTCTCTCTACCTCAAGCTGTAGCTGCAGCTGATGCAAAAGTTACTCTCATCTCCCCTTTTGTAGGAAGAATCCTCGATTGGTATAAAAAAAATGAAAAGGTAGACTCTTATCCACCTCAAGAAGATCCCGGCGTAAAGTCAGTTACAACCATCTACAATTACTATAAAAAATTTGGATACAAGACCCAAATCATGGGAGCCTCCTTCAGAAACCGAGAGGAAATTTTAGAATTGGCGGGTTGTGATTTGCTAACAATTTCTCCGGCTCTTCTTGAAGAGCTCAATGCAAGCAGCGAAAAAGTAGAAAAAAAACTTGATCCTGAGAAAGCCAAAAAAAGCTCCTTAGAGAAAATCCATTTAGATGAAAAAACTTTTCGTTATCTATTGAATGAAGATGCCATGGCAACGGAGAAATTATCAGAAGGCATACGTAATTTCATAAAAGATATCGTCAAACTAGAAACCCTAATGGCCAAACTATAAATTTTTCTGTCTATACCGAAAATGATTCAAGAATCGGCTGATAGCCGGGATTGAAAACTATCGAAAATCGATCAAAATCAATGGGGGTTGTATTGAGGAAATACTACCCCCATTGATTTTGATCGATTTTCGGTGTTTTGAACCCGGCTATCAGCCGATTCTTGAATCATTTTCGGTATAATTCTTTTGACATATTTAATTTCTATTTCATACAATCTCCCCCTCCTATCGAGCAAAAAAAAAACGATTTAAAAAATTTGCTCGTATAGCGGAATTATTCGTCAGCAATTATAGTTAAAGGGCGCCATAAAGGCATGCATATGGAGGAGGAGTAAACATTATGACAATTTCTTTTGAAGATTACTTAGATGGTGATGGAATCAGCGCAGTAAAAGCTGCGTTGGTAAACAATGGCTCTCTTCGGCTAAAGGACCTAAATCCAAATGATTCCACTGTAAAAACTCATAGTATTGGCCCTCGCGCTATAGCAGACACAGATTTTGTCGAGGGTTCAGTATCTAATCTCCCTGAAATTACAGGAATACCGGCAGAGGCAAACCGAGTTTCTAATGCAGCTCTTGAAGCAGGAATCCTAGAAGAAGCCGCTCCCTCCAAAGGGTTTTCTTCCAACCTCGCTTGGGAAACTTTAAAAGCAGGTCTTGCGAGAGAAAAATTTGGTAATGCTAAACTCGAAAAACACTCTAAAGACATCAAAGTGCTTTTAAAAAATATTGACGATCTTCTCGATTTAAGCGCTGCCTTCACCGATCTTAAAGAAAAAGAGTCTCTCGAAATTTCTGATAAAATGCGCAAAATGATAACAGATCTTAAAGAAAATGGTATCGAAGTTTGTGCAGATCTTGAAAATAAAGTCAGCACAGCACAAATAGAAAAAATTAAATCCCAAATTTCTTCTAAAGTCGACAGCCTTCGCACCAAATTACAGACCATTATTACTACTGAAGTGCAGCCTGAGCTTAACAATCTCCGCTCTATTATGGATATTCTCAAAGACATGATTGAAACAGATAGACGTTTGAAGAAACATGCAAATGACAACAGCACAAAGTGAAGCTAAAGCCAAGAATTTGTCAGAAGAAGAAATTGAGACATTTTACGGCTACGGTTTTGCTCAATATAATAGTGGACATTGGAAAGAGGCTATGGAGACTTTTCAAGTTCTTTGCATCAAGCGTCCTATGGACCCAAGGTTTTGGTTCGGCCTAGGAGCGACTCTACAAGAGGCTAGCGATTATCTGCATGCCCTACATGCTTGGGCTATGGTTGCTTTATTAAAACCTTCGGATCCTTACCCTCATTTCCATGCCGCTGAATGTTATTTCTCTTTGCAAAATAAAGAAGAAGCAACAAAAGCCCTAAAAGAGGCTGCAATAAAAGTTACAAAAGATCATCATCTATTAGAAGAAAAAATCAATCTTCTAAAAGAACAGTGGGAGGTTTAAATGGCATCCATTTCTTTAGATCGTATTAGCCCTAAAAATATTAGCGCTATAGATAGCTCAACTTTTTTACCTCTCCAAACCACAACCACTCGCTTTAGCGACTCTACTCTAGCCAAAGTAGAAAGCTCCAAGGCAGTTATCCCATCATCTCGCCCTCAATTAGAGCCTCCCCAAAATTACCTATGGACTCTTACCTCCATTCAAAAAGGAGTGGAAGAGATGGCTGAGAAACAAATCAGACTTTTTGAAATAGATTTAAAACATGAAACCACAGCCATTGAAAACCTAGAGAAGCAGAAAGAAGAAGCGTTTCGCAAAAATGTAGAAGAAGCAGATAAACGTCAATCCTGGAATATTTTAGCTACCGTCTCCGAATACATCGCAGGGACTTCCGCCATTTTTGTAGGAGCTGCAACAGGAGGTTGGGCGGGAGCTGCTTTGATTGCCTCAGGAAGTCTTGGTCTAGGAAATAGAATTATACAAGACACAGTAGGCTGGGAGACCTTAGCGGCTCAAGTCGTAAAAAACAATGAGGAACTTCAAAAATCACTGGCACAAAAAATAGAGATAGGCGCTTTTCACTTGTCTTTAGGCTTAGGGCTAGCCGGCGGAATAGGAGCCCATCGTGCAGGAGCTTTTGCTCTATCCCAAGGAGCTGGATTTTATAGTATAGATACTTTAAAAAAGACGGGGGAAATCCTGACAGCTTCTAGTAAAATCGCAGGCTCTGTGGGGCAAGTAGGAGAAAGTTACGCAACAAATAAAATAGAACATTTGCGTGCTGATGTAAAACTCATCGACGCTGAAACCACGCTCAAGCGCCAAAATACTACAGAGCTGTGTAATGAAGCGGCCAATGTGCTCGATACTGTTCAGAGCATTACAGAAGCGAATAAAAAAATGATTAAAGAATCCGAATTACAATTATAGTTTTATAAAGAGGAAAAAATGTCTTCCATTCCATCCATTAACTCTTACTCAAAAAATCATGTAGTTACAGAATCAAATAATGAAATTTCTGTAAACATCATCACTAAATTACAAAAACTGATCTCTAAAATTTTTGCACAGCAACAGCGCATTTCTGCAGCTAAATCAGAGCAAACAGAGGGAGATCAAAAAGAATATCATTTACTAACGAAACAAAGCGCGAGCTTAATGAGAAAAACCGGAGCTGTAGGACTTATTGCTACTGTAGCAAGCGCTGGAGTTTCTCTAGGCTGTCGCTTGGGCTCTGAAAACACCCAAAAAGTAGGAGAAGTCATCGCAACTTTATTCCCTTCTTTAGGTTCAATGGGTTCTTCGCTATATCAAGCGCAGGCAAAAGAAATTGACAATAGCATATCGTTAAAACTTCAACTGATCACAGATAAATTAAATCAAAAACAATCTGATGGAACCTTGCGTCAAGACTTAGCCAGACTTTTAGAGTCTGCAGCAGAAAATCAAAAAGCAGCAAGTAGAGCTGGGTAACATCAAAAGACGAATAAGAACGGAAAAATCTTTCCTTCTTATACTAGACCTCTTGCATAACCTAGGGTTCGTCACTTTAAATCGAAAAACGGTTCCAAAGAACCTGAAAGTCGACTGAACCTAGGTTATGTAATATCGATCCCAGTTAAAATTTTTCTATTTTGTTTTTAAACACAAAATTTGACCCGAAATATTTCTTATCCTACAATCAGACAATGTGGGACTCATAAGGTATAGATGGTCGTTCTAGTTAAGAAACATTCGCTACGTATTTTAGAAATGATTGGCGAATATACCTCTCTTATTTTTGATGTATTTGCAGCAACGATGAAACGTCCTCCTTCTTGGGCTCTCGTCCGAGAACACCTCTTTCATATTGGTGTTATGTCTTTATCCGTGGTAGCCATCACAGGCTTTACAACTGGATTTGTTCTTGCAGCCCAGTCTTTTTATCAGCTAGGAGAAAAAGGCTTGAGTGGAGTGACTGGAGTGTTGGTAGCTAAATCCATGATTACTGAGCTTGGGCCCATTTTGACTGCTTTTATGGTGACCGGAAGAGTAGGCTCAGCTATGTGCGCAGAGCTGGGATCTATGAAAGTTACAGAGCAAATCGATGCCATGAAGTCCATGGCCGTCAATCCAAACGCCTATCTGGTTGCTCCCCGTTTCATTGCCGGAATCATCATGATCCCTCTTCTCACCCTATTTAGTACGGTAATGGGCATTTTAGGTGGCTATTTGATTGCTGTTTGTCTCTTTCATATGTCTCCGGCCAGTTATTTCGATCCCATGCAAATCCATATCAATCTCTTCGACTTAGCTACCGGATCTATTAAATCTTTTATTTTTGGAGTGCTTCTCATTACTGTCTGCTGCTACAAAGGAATGAAAACTTCAGGGGGAGCAGCAGGAGTAGGTAAGGCTACTACACAAAGCGTTGTCACTAGTTACATTTTGATTTTAGTCTCGGACTTTCTTCTGACTATGGCGCTCAATATGATTCATCAAGAACTCAAATATGATTGGATGAAATGATCCGAATTAAAAACTTATGGAAAAAATTCGGTTCTATTCCCGTTCTTCAAGGGTTGAACTTAGAGGTCAAAAAAGGAGAGATCCTTGTCATCTTAGGTAGATCGGGGGTTGGAAAAAGCGTCTTGCTCCGACATATCATCGGGATAGAAAAACCTGATGAAGGAAGCATTGAAATTGACGGGCTAGACATCACCCAATGTAAAAAAAATGAGATCTATCAAGTAGTAAAAAACATGGGGATGCTTTTTCAAGGCTCTGCCCTATTTGACTCAATGAACATTGAAGAAAACACCGCTTTCTATCTCAATCAACATGGAGATCCCGCAACAGGAAAACCCTTTAAAAAAGAGACGATCCGCCAAAAAGTGAAAGAAGCTCTCACTATGGTTGGTTTGGAAGGGGTCGAAAAGAAAATGCCTTCTGATCTCTCTGGCGGCATGCGTAAACGAGCAGGTCTTGCCCGCTTGATCGTCTATCGCCCTTCTACCTTACTTTATGATGAACCTACCACCGGGCTCGATCCCATCACAGCCCAACAGATCAATGAATTGATTGTGAAGACGCAAAATGAACTCAAAGGAACCAGCATTGTAGTCACTCATGATATCCATTCTGCTCTATTCATGGCCGATCGCTTAGCTCTCCACCAAGATGGACGTATTATTTATGTGGCAGATCCGGAAAGTTTCATGAGAATAGATGACCCTACGATTAATTTTTTAAGAGAAAATATGGCTTATCAAATAAAAGGAGCTCCCCTTGATCACGGAAAAAGTTAAAAATATTCTTATAGGCCTTTTTGTAGTGGCCTCTGTGACCATTGTCGTATCGATGATCCTTTTTTTAGAGCCTACCATTGGCGACGGTAAAAAAAATCTCCGCGTTCGATTCACCAACGTTTCAGGAATCAGCGTCGGAACAAGGGTTACCTTTGCAGGAAAACCTGTGGGAGAAGTACTTCACATCTATGAGATCAAAGACGCTCGAAATGCTACTCCTGATGAAACAGGAAGAATTTATTTTTATGAGCTTATCTTAAATACCGATTCCAGTGTTGAAGTATATAGTAGCGATGAAATCGCCGTAGCCTCTACAGGTCTTATGGGAGAAAAATCAGTCGCTATCCGTCCTAAACAAGGAAAAGGTGCTAGAATCATTACAGATGAAATCATCTACGCCAACTCGATTGATCCTTTAGAAAACACGCTCAACCAAATGACCAAGACCGCTCATCGCATAGAAGGAGCCGTCAATCGATTCGACGATTGGTTTGCTTCCAATGCTGCACCTATTGCCCATACAATACAAACCTTAGACTCCGCTTTAGAGCGCGTAGATGGAGTTTTAGCTACCATCGATCTAGAACAGATCATCCCCTCTGTGCGGGAGTCCATCGATCTTCTCAACGCAAACCTTACATCTATCCGTTCAAGCCTCCAAGATGATCAACTTCTCTATAAGATCAGTTCTCTCACAGAGAACTTAGATGCAGCAGCAAAAGCCTTCAACGAAGAGGGGGCTCCCGCTATACGTAATCTCAACCAAATTACACGAGATATCGTATCTGGCTCCGGAACTTTAGGAAGATTTATTTCTCGCGATGACTTTTATCTCCAAGTCAACTCTCTTTTAAGTAAGGCCGATACCCTCATGAACGACATCAATCACTACGGGATTTTGTTCCAATACGACAAACATTGGCAAAGGGGTAGGATGAAAAAAGCCAACTTCTTAAAAGCGCTCGATACGCCTAAAGAATTCCGCAACTATTTTGAGGGAGAAGTCGATGCAGTCACCACTTCTTTAGGACGCCTTTCAGAACTCTTAGAAAGAGCTGAAGAATTAGATGAAAAAAATAAAATTGCCGAAAACGATAATTTTAAAAAACAATTTGCGGCCCTCCTCAGAAGCGCACAAAGTTTAACGGATACAATTAAGCTCTATAATGAAGGGCTTATGGTGCAATCCACCATAAATGAATAATTTCTTGAATCAAAGCTTTCTAGCGCTCAAAAGAATTATTTAGCCCTCTGAATTATCATAAGTCTATTATTTTAAATCTATTACATCCAATTAACCTAATCAATTATAATTTTAATAAATAATTTAAAAATAAAAACAATAAAAATAAAAACAGAATGTAATTATAATAAAAATAAAAAAAAGAATAAAGCATGACAATAGAAACAAATAATTTAAACGATTTATCAGACCCTCTTTTAATATCGATTATTCAAAATATAACCGATCGGAAGTCACTTTTAGATTTAAGAAGTGTTTCTAAAAATTTCCATAGAATTATTTCTGATTGCTTCTTACACGAAATTTTACCTCTACAAAACACTTCCCCTGAAATTCAGAAACGAGTCGTCAATTGGGCCCTTCAAAATAGTCGCACACAATTCATTTGCTCTCTTAAAGAAAAAGGAATCATCGATCTAAACAAGCAAAATATTAGAGAGAATGAATACTTCTATACCTATTTAGAGGACAACATAATAAAAGGACACAGACAAGCAATCAAAACCCTTATTGAAGCTGGTGCTGATTTGAATAATCAAAATAACACCTGTCGCTCTACTCCTTTAATCTTAGCTTCCTCTTTTGAGAACAGAAAAGAAATAGCCTATGATTTAATCCAAAGTGGAGCGGATGTTAATCTTCAAGATGTGAATGGTTTTACAGCTCTCATGCATGCGGTATCTTTAGAGAATATACAAAGCGTGCGTCAATTACTCCAAGCAGGAGCCAATCCCAACATTCAAGACAACCAAGGTCATACTGTCTTAATGAAATCAGCTTTTCTAAGAAATAGACCAATCACGCTTCTTCTGATCGAAGCAAAAGCTCATCTTAATATTCAAGATGCTGAGGGTGACACTGCTCTAATGTGTGCAATTTTATCTAAAAACAAACAAATAGCTTCCGATCTCATCGATGCAGGGGCTGATGTTAACATTCAAGACATCAAAGGTAACACAGCTCTCATGAAATGCGCCGGAAAGAAACATCTAACTGAAATGATACAATTTCTTATCCCAAAAGGAGCAGACCTTAAAATCAAAAATCAAAGAGGTCAAACAGCTCTTGATATATTAAAAGATGGATTGCTAAAAATCGTTAGGTCGGCAACTTCTCTACGTGATTAAAAAAAATCTTCTCAAGACAAACAGAAAGTTTGATATTTCTTTGATAAGCTAGGCGCGACTCATCAATAACCTGTCCTATTTTTTCTAAACGAGGCAGAGAATAAGAGCCAATCGGTGCTGAAGGGAAAAACAGATCGCTTTTTCCCATCTTTCTTACATATTGATCTCGATACCACATGAAAATAGAAGCAAAAAGATGATCAACATTTCTATTTTGTTTCACAGGATCTTCGTCTTCAACAGCCTTTTCTATTTTTTCTAGAGCCTGAGCCAGATCAAAATAAGGACTCCTTTCTACAAGAAAAGGAAAAAGCAGCTCTTCTATAGGTTCTCTTTGAGCTAATTCAAAGGCTCTGCCAGCAGATCCTTGCGCCAACAAAGCAAACTGCTCAGACAATCCTTTTTGTTTTAAAAGAGATGCAATTTGCTCAATAGAAAGAGAATGAAAATGCAGTATACTGCAACGAGAGCGAATCGTGGGAAGGATCTCTTGTAAGGAATTAGAGATCAAAATGAAATAAGTAGCCTCTGTAGGCTCTTCCAAAGTTTTTAAAAGAGAATTTGCTGCAGCAGGCTGCATCCTTTCAGCATCATGTATTACAAAGAATTTAGCTGGCGCCTCAAAAGGAGCTGAATGGACTTGAGTGATGAGGGCACGAAAAGCATCTATAGAATGAAGTCCGACTTTTCCTTCTGGACGCACCACATGAAAATCAGGATGCGTCTCTTGTTCAATACGCGAAGCTGTTGTTTGGAGAAAATGGTGAGCTAGATCTTTAGCAAAAAGGCTTTTTCCTATCCCATCTATACCTGTAAATAAAAGAGCATGAGGGAACCTATCTTCTTCGATGGCTTTTCGTAGATAAGCTTTAATAGGCTCGTTACCCAAAATGGGATCAAACATAAACTTCTTTAGTCTCTTTCTAACAAAGAGTTGATCTTTTGAATTGTCTGCTCGTAGACATTTTCAGGACTATGCGTTGCATCAATCAAATAAAATCGATTTTTATGTTGGCGGCAAAGAGAGAGATAAGCCTCTCTAATTTTTCGATGAAAAATTACATCTTCCGCTTCAATTCGATCCTGAGCACGTGTTTTTTTCGCGCGAGACAAACCTACTTCCGGATCTATGTCTAGGTAAATAGTTAAGTGAGGCTCTAGTCCTACAGCTAATTTACAAAGCTCGGAAACTCTTTCCATTCCTAATCCTCTAGCAGCGCCTTGATAAGCCACAGAAGAATCATTGAATCGATCGCAAAGAACTACTTTATGAGCGTCTAAAGCAGGTTGGATGATCTCAAAAATGTGTTGAGCTCGAGAAGAAAGGAAAAGACAAAGCTCAGCGTAAGAAGAAATCGGCTCAGCGCGCAGCTTCAATAAAATCGAACGGATCTCCTCTCCCAGTTTTGTCCCTCCGGGCTCCCTTGTTTTTAAAAAAGGGAGGCCTTGCAAAGTGAAGTGATGGGCTACTTTTTCAATGAGAGTCGTTTTGCCTGCGCCTTCTCCCCCCTCAAAAGTAATGAATCTCCCCTGACTAAGGATTCTCTGCGACGGCTTCAATTTTTTGAGCTCCTACCACAATGTCATCTTCTTCTTTTACATTCACTAAACGAACTCCCTGAGTCGAGCGTCCCATCACTCGAACATCAGTCATAGGAATCCTAACAGCTTGTCCTCCCGATGACATCAGAAGAACGCTATCCGTATCGGAAACGCTCAAGGCTGCGACAACAGAACCATTTCTTTGTGAAGTGATGATGGAGCGAACTCCCACCCCGCCTCGATTAGTCTGACGGAAATCTTCCACTAGGGACCGTTTTCCGTATCCATTTTCGCAAACAACAAGAATTGATTGATCTGCAGTGACTACTTCACAGCCGACCACCTTATCGTCCTTGTCATCTTTCAACATAATCCCTCTCACTCCACGACCTACTCGGCCGATCGGGCGAACAAGAGACTCATCAAAACGGACAGCCATACCATTGCGTGTAAACAACATGATCTGCTCACCGGGCTTAGTGATTCTCGCTTCAATCAATTCATCACCTTCATCGATATTGAGCGCAAAAACACCTTTGCGACGAGGATTATCAAAAGCGGACAATTCTGTTTTTTTAACAACACCTTTTAAAGTCGCCAAAAGAATACAAGCATCGCCTTCAAAATTGCGTACCTTTAAAATCGCCGCTACTTTCTCATTTTCTCTTAGGTCTTCTAAAAGATTGATGATGGGACGTCCCTTAGCTTTTCGTCCAGCTTCAGGAATTTGCCAAACTTTCGTCCAGTAGCAACGGCCGTGGCTAGTAAAAATAAGAAGGTAATCATGTGTTGAGGCTACATAGATATTTTTCAAAATATCTGCCTCTTTTTTCATCTCAATGCCTACTACTCCAGCTCCGCCGCGTCTTTGTTCTCGGAAAGTATCAATCGGCATACGCTTAATGTAATCATCGCCAGAGATGGTGATCACAACCTGCTCATCAGCGATTAGATCTTCCATCTGAAATTCGCCTTCAGCAGCAACAATTTTTGTTTTTCTTTCTGATTTATGCCCTTTTTTCACCTCTTCAAGTTCTTCTCGGATGATATCGCGTACCATAGCCTCTGAAGCTAAAACAGCTTTGAAATGGGCAATTTTCATCAAAAGATCTTTATATTCAGCGTCAATCTTCTCGGCTTCTAACCCGGTCAATTGATAAAGCCGTAAATCAAGAACAGCATTAGCTTGCTTTTCGGAAAGACCAAAACGAGCAATCAATTCAGAACGAGCTCCGTCTCTATTGGAAGAGGCTCTAATGACTCTCACCACTTCATCTAAATGATCTAACGCTTTTAGATAACCTTCCAAAATATGAGCGCGGGCCTCTGCTTTAGCTAACTCAAAGCGAGTCCGTCTTCTAATAACATCAATTCTATGATCAATCCAAGCTGTGATGAAATGCTTGATGTTCATGGTGCGTGGAAGACCATGATCCAAAGCCAGCATATTGCAGCCGAAAGTGACTTGCAAATCGCTATTCTTATAAAGTTGATTGATAGCTACATCCGGAATCTCTCCTCGCTTGAGCTCAAGAACAATCCGTAGTCCATCTTTATCTGATTCATCTCGAATATCAGATAAACCAGTTACAACTTTTTCATTGATGAGCTCAGCAATTCTCTCAATCAAACGAGATTTATTGACGTTGTAAGGAATCTCATCTACAACAATTTGCTGTCTATCTGGTTTGTTGGGCAAATCTTCGACGCGCATCACAGCCCGAAGAGTGATTTTCCCCCTGCCTGTATGATACGCTTCCTTAATTCCTCTAAATCCGCAAATAATGCCTCCTGTAGGGAAATCAGGGCCCGGCATTACTTTCATGATCTCATCAATTGTTGTATTTCTATTTTCTAAAACAAGAAACGTAGCTTGGATCAATTCAAGGAGATTGTGAGGAGGGATATTCGTTGCCATACCAACGGCAATTCCAGACGATCCGTTGCAAAGAAGATTCGGAAATCTAGCAGGAAATACAGTAGGTTCATTCTTAGTCTCATCGTAGTTAGGGACCATATCGACAGTTTCTTTGTCGAGATCTTCCATCAAAGCCATAGCCGCAGAGGTAAGACGGGCCTCAGTATATCGCATAGCGGCAGGAGGATCGCCATCTAAAGATCCGAAGTTACCCTGTCCATTGATAAGAGTGTAGCGCATTGTCCAATCTTGAGCTAAACGCACAAGAGTCGGATAAATGACCGTTTCGCCATGAGGATGATAATCTCCGGATGTGTCTCCGGAAATTTTTGCGCATTTACGATGTTTAGCTCCCGGACTCAAATTCAGCTGGCGCATCGCATAAAGAATACGTCTTTGAGAGGGCTTCAGGCCATCGCGAACATCAGGAAGAGCTCGGGAAATAATGACCGACATGGAATAACGAAGGTAACTTTCCTTCATTTCCTCTTCTACATTACGAGGGAGGACGTTTTCATCTTTTGTATACGACATAGCTTACCTTAAATATCTAAGTTTTTAACTGAGAGGGCATGTTGTTCAATAAAAAGACGACGAGGCTCCACCTCTTCCCCCATCAACATCGAGAACATTCGATCTGCAGCGATCGCATCTGGCAAAGTGACTTTCATCAACGTTCTTACAGCCGGATCCATGGTTGTATCCCAAAGCTGATCGGCGTTCATCTCACCAAGACCTTTATATCTCTGTACTTCAATACCTTTACGTCCATTATTTCGTATAGCATCTATCACCTCTCGTAAAGTATATAAAGAAAGAATTTCTTTACCTTCCTCTAAAATCTCAAAAATAACTCCTTCTGCAATCAGATATTGATCGATTTTCAAGCTGAATTTGTGCAATTTTTCACAAAGAAAAGCAAAACGATTCAGCTCATAAAGCTCTACGAAATAGAGAGGCTTCAATGTAAATTCACGCATCTGATCTGTGATTTCTTCTTGAGGAATAGAAGCTAGGGTCTCTTCATGAATTTGCTTTTGAAGAAGTTCGTTTTCCTTTTTAAGCTCTAAAAGCTCTTCTTCGCTGTAAAGGAACTGATATTTGTCTCCAATCACAGCTTGATAACGAGGATAAATATCGCCTTGTTTATCGGCTGCAAAATCACGGAACGCCACCCCTTTTCGCTCCACACTCATAATGAAAGACTCTACCTCCATGATCAAATCGATCAATTCATTGGTCTTCTCTTTATCTAAAGAATTTTCAGTGTTGGGCAAGCGAATGAGAATATCTGTAATTCCTAAACGGAGCAAATACTCATCCATTTCTCTTTCAGAATGGATGTATTGACTCACCTTTTTACGGGTGACTTTAAAGAGAGGAGGCCGCGCAATATAAATAAAGTTATTTTCAATCAAAGCAGGCATATGGCGATAAAAGAAAGTCATCAAAAGAGTACGAATGTGCGATCCATCGACATCAGCATCCGTCATAATGATCACTTTATGATAACGAAGTTTCTCTAAATTGAAATTCCCCTGACCAATTCCACAACCAAGAGCTGCCACCATAGAGCCTACTTCTTGGTTTTGCAAAATTTTCTGCAGGCGGGCTTTTTCTACGTTCAAAATTTTACCGCGAATCGGCAAGATGGCCTGAAATCTTCGATCTCTTCCCATTTTCGCAGAACCACCCGCAGAATCTCCCTCAACAATGTAAATTTCACACAATGCCGGATCAGACTCTTGGCAATCGGCCAATTTCCCTGGCAGTCTTGCTGAATCTAAAGCTGTTTTTCGCAAAGTGAGCTCTCGAGCCTTCTTTGCAGCTTCCCTGGCTTCTGCAGCGATCATCGCTTTCTCAACAATATTTTTAGCCACCCCGGGATTTTCATCTAGATAAGTAGCAAGATGCTCTCCTACTACCTGCTGAACAATTCCTGCTACTTCATTATTGCCGAGTTTTTGCTTTGTTTGTCCTTCAAATTGAGGATTAGGTACTTTGCAAGAGATGACAGCCGTGAGGCCTTCTCTCATATCATCGCCCGTCACTGCTATCTTAGCATTTTTACTTTGAGGATGCGCCTTGATATAATTATTAAGAACACGAGTGAGCGCAGTGGAAAACCCGGTCAAATGCGTACCGCCTTGACGGGTTGCTATGTTATTGACATAGGTATAGATTGTTTCTGTATAAGTATCATTCCACTGCATAGCTACTTCTACTTCAATAGGTCCGTCGTGTCCCTCTTTAACTGCAAAAATAGCTATAGGATTCGGAAATAAAGGAATCTTACCTTCATTAAGATAAGAGACAAAAGAAGAAAGACCTCCACTATAATTGAAGCGTGCAGGTTCATGCGCATCACTTCTTTCATCTTGGAAAATAATAGTAATGCCTCGATTCAAAAAGGCTAGTTCTCGGAGTCGTTTGAGCAAGATATCATAATCATAGCTCGTAACAGAAAAAATCGATTCATCAGGCCAAAAAGAAACTTTGGTCCCTCTCTTTGTCGTAGTTCCTAATTTTTTAAGAGGTGTAACCGGTTTACCTCTCTCAAAAGTCATTTCATAAACATGTCCGTCCTTACAAACTGTTACGAGCAATTTTTTGGATAGCGCATTGACGCAAGAGACTCCGACACCATGAAGTCCTCCCGACACCTTATAAGTGTTCTTATCAAATTTACCCCCTGCATGTAGAATCGTCATCACCACTTCTAGAGCGGTGACCTCTCTTCCTTGCTTAGCGGATTCCTTGTCATGTATTTCTATCGGAATGCCGCGACCATCATCTTCGACACTTACGCTTCCATCCGTATGAAGGACAACGAGAATTTCCTTGCAAAAACCGGCCATGGCCTCATCGATACTATTATCGACTACTTCATAAACTAACTGATGCAATCCGTTCGTATGAGTGTCGCCAATATACATTCCCGGACGCTCACGTACTGCTTGGAGTCCTTCCAACACAGTAATCGAACTTGCATCGTAATTTTTCTCTTGTCCCATCGTTGCCATGCCTTCTCTCTTAATAAAATAATTCACTCAATCCTGAGTATAATCTCACGGATCGAAAACTTTTTTTGCAGCAATCGGAGTAAACGAGGTTTTTCATGCTGACACAATAAACTGTAGAGGGTAGAGCTTTTTACTTTGACAGTCAAGATGCCATCAAAAAAAGAAACAACCTCCGTCATAGGTCCCATTTTAGATCCTAAAATCTCAGACCATTCTAAGGAAATTTTCTCTAAAGAATCTCCTTTCTTCTGACTAAATTCAGCCATAAAACATGGCAATAAATCTTTAAGATTTTTAGCGGGAACAAAAGTTCCGTCATAATTTCTTGGAGTTCTTTTTGCCATGATACCATTTTTAATTATAACCTAGATGGACTAGAACTTCAAAGAAAAATAACTACTAGAAAAATAGATATAAGAACCCGTCTACGAGCTTTAATTGCTGTTTTTTTAAAAAAACAGATTGCTCACCGCCCAAGCGATCACAAAATAAATAGTCATTGAAAGAAAGTCATTAAAAGCGGTCACAATAGGCCCTGCAGAGATAGCAGGATCTACACCAATGCGAGAAAAGAAAAGAGGGGAAAAGACTCCCAATAAAGTTCCCGCAAAGCAAGCTCCAATCAAACCGAGCCCCACAATCATCGACAAAGCAAAAGGAGTCACAGAAGAAATCGCAGTTCCTCCCGTCATGCAATCAAGAAAATAAACAATCAAGCCGCAACTTAACCCAAAAACAGCACCTGTAGAAAAACCGCTTAGAAGTTCTTTTACAATTGTCTCCCTTCTTCCACTGATTGCAAGGCCGCCTACCGCCATAATACGGATCAAGATTGTGCTGCATTGCAAACCAATATTTCCCGACATACCGGTGATCAAAGGAACAAAAAAAAGAGCAAAAGTTAAACTCCCCTTATCATACTTTTGGAAAGAAGACATCACAGCCACATTGATTAGTCCTGCGAGAACAGTCACTACAAGCCAGGGAGCTCGAACTAAAAAACGACGGAAAACAGAATCATGAGAAGTGAACTTTCCATTGGTTCCTGTCATTCTAGCGATAGTTTCATCCGCTAGATCTTCCATAGCTTCCACAACATCTTCGTGATCGATAACTCCCACTAAATAATTGTCCATGTCCACAACAGGAAGAGAGGAAAGCTTGTATCTTTCTACAATATCGATCACTTCTTCCCGGGTAGAATCAACGGTCACTTTATAAAGGACCGGACGCATGACTTGTCTCAAAGGAGTTGCCAAGGGATTGATCATCATGTTACGAGCGGGAACATAACCTTGCAATTCTCCTGCATGATTCAAAATGAAAATACCTTTAGTGAAATCAATGCGAGGATTATCACGAACATAAGCGGCGGCATCACCAATTGTCATATCCATAGTAAATGCAAAAAATTCGGAGGTCATCAACCGTCCGGCACTTTTTCGGTCGTGTTTTTTTAACTCCCTAATCCGGCTCGCTTTTTTTGAATCTATCAATCCCATCAAACGACGGAAACGCCTCTCCGGCATGTCCTCTACAACCCAAACAGCTTCATCTGTAGGCATTCTTTCGAACAACACCTTCATTTCCGTGTCTTCAAGTTGCCTAAAAAGAGTCAACCTTGTATCGCTATCTGTATTCAAAATAAATTGGATCTTAGCGTCCTGACTAGGAAGGTTTTCATAAAGGACAGGACGAACATTAGGAGGAAGATGAAAAGCTGCATAGGCCAAATCAATAGGAGAATGCTCGCAAGCTATCTTGGCTATATCATGAAGTCTTACTTTAGATGTTTGTTTATGAAAGGCCCTGTCAATTTTTTCTTTGAGAAGATCGTCTATACGCTTTGTCTGGGACTCTACAGGAAGAGAAACCACATCTTCTTCTTTAGAACGTGTATTCATGGCTCCCCTTTATTATAAACAAAAAGTAAATTCTCCCGTAATGTTAGACCACTTTTTAGCTTTAAGGCAAGCGATTATTTAGAAGAGAAACTAATCAAAACAAAATCTATTTTTTATACTCGATTAAAACTTTAGCGCCCCAAAAACCCAAAAGAATCACGCTCGGAATAGAACTTGTTAAAAAAAAATTTAACCCACTTAAACACTATCCTATGTCAGCAACCAAGATGAAACAACCGATACATATTAAGAGATTAGTCTTTAGTTTCTTCTAGAAATTAATTAGTTACTCCCTTTAAACTTCTATGACATGCAAGATCCAGAAAAGATACGAAATATCGCCATCATCGCCCACATTGACCATGGGAAAACCACACTGTTGGACAACCTGCTTAAACAGGCTAACATCTTTCGCGACCACGAGAAGATCCCTGAAAGGGTCATGGATAGTTTTGACCAAGAAAAAGAGAGGGGAATCACTATCTATGCAAAACATACGTGCGTCCATTACAAAGATTTTAAGATCAATATCATCGACACTCCCGGCCACGCCGACTTTTCCGGAGAGGTAGAGAGAGTGTTGGGAATGGTCAATTCCGTTTTACTTCTTGTAGACGCCCAAGAAGGACCCATGCCCCAAACTCGATTCGTTCTTTCTAAAGCTTTAAAAATGGGCCTGCGTCCTATTGTAGTTTTGAATAAAATCGATCGACCTCATGCCAACCCTGACCGAACCCTTAATTTAACATTTGATCTTTTCTTGGAGCTGGGCGCTAATGATGAGCAATTAGATTTTAGCTACATTTATGCCTCCGGTTTTAATGGGTTTGCCATCAAAAATCTTTCTGATGAAAAAAAAGATTTAATGCCTCTATTCGATCTGATCCTTGAAGCCGCCCCTCCTCCTCCCGGTAATTTGGACCTACCCTTCCTAATGCAAGCAGCCACTCTCTCATATGATGAATATGTAGGACGCCAAGCTTGCGGCCGTATTTTAGAAGGAAAGATAGCCAAAGGACAAACGATCACCCGAGTAGATCGCCATGGCAATCATTCGCAACATAAGATCATAAAAATTGAAGGTCACCTAGGATTAAAAAAAGTAGAGCTCGATGACGCCGGAGCCGGCGATATTGTCTCTCTTTCCGGTATTCCCGAAATTGATATCGGAGATACTCTTTGTTCTTCTGA
>Ga0196970_1001328_pt1 | contig 17443 bp, 15 predicted proteins | sample S1v_513CmetaG_FD_148672 | JGI IMG/M metagenome (GOLD analysis project Ga0196970, IMG submission 148672) | Soil microbial communities from Anza Borrego desert, Southern California, United States - S1+v_5-13C | ecosystem: Environmental > Terrestrial > Soil > Desert | place: USA: California...
CGTGGCGGAAGGGAAAGATCCATCCGAGATCGCAGCGGACGAGATCATCAGTGGCGATTTGCACACCATCACGCCCGACGACGACATCGAAGAAGCACGACGCATCATGGCGGACATGCAGATCAGGCGTTTGCCGGTGGTGGATGACGGCAGACTTGTGGGCATGGTTTCGTTGGGCGATCTAGCAGTGAAGACCGACGAAGAAGAACTCGTTGCCGATACCTTGGAGGACATCTCCGAAGGAGTGAAGGCCACCGACCAGAGTGCCGCAAGACCTGATGTGGGCAAGTCATCCGCTGCCGGCAAAGGCGGCCGCTCACAAAAGCAGGCTCAGGGGCGGCAAGAAAGCATGGAGCAGACTGGACGGCAACAGCCGAGCATGCGCAGTCGTATCGAGGAAGACAGCGAAGGCACCGTGGACCGCAGTCAAGAAACTGAGGGACGCGTACAGGGCATCACCAGTCATGCCGCCGACGAGGAAGTCGAGCGCCAGAACCGGGTGGTTCCAATCCGATCACAGCGGAAGTCAAATGCCCGGGGCAAAAAGCCCTCGGGGCGAAAGACAGGATAATCAGGGCAGCCAGGAGGCCTGCATCTGCCTCGCTGAGACAGAGGGACGATTACGTAACCTGCGCCGGGGTCATGGTATGCCGGCGGCCCGCAGGTCACTGTGGCGAGCAGTTGAGCGCGTCTGGTAGCTTCAACCGAAGCAACTCGCGACCGATCGCTCGCCACTTACCACATGTAAGAGGTGAGAGAATGACCGAGTACGAACGTTTCGGCGACTACCAACCTTCAGACCGCAGCAATGTCGGTGTTGCCCTTACGTCTTTCCTCGTCGGCATCGGGGTGGGAACTGCGGTCGCATTGCTGTTCTCCCCGAAAAGCGGCAAACAGATGAGGCGCACGATCCGGCGCAGGTACGAGGATGCGCGGGACATGGTCGACGACTGGAGGGACCAGGCCGAGGACTACATCGGCAAGGGAACGGAATGGGCCAACATGGCCAGAGAGAAGGTCGCCCCCATCGCCAGCGCGGCAGCGCGAAGAGCGAGGAGCATGAGGGAGTAGGCGACAATTATCGACGAGTAACGAGTAATGAGTATCGGTGCTTCGGGTTCAGCACCTGATGCTCATTTCTCGTTCCTCGCTTATCTTCCGCCAGATGGGGATCCAGCTAAGCGAAGCTCGCCACGAACGTCATGTTCGTTTCCGTGCCAAAGCACTCATGCTCATCACTCATTACGAATTCTAGATTTACCGTCCACCTCCCCGGACTTGTCAGCTTACAATTACGGGCATGACCGCCAAGCTTCGCCGTGTAGCTATGCTGGGCGTGGTTCTTGCCGCCCTCTTCACAACCACATTCGCCGCCGAAGCGCCGGGCACGATGCGGCTTGATTACTTCCACACCGGCAATGATCGGACGGAGATGTTCAGCTTCGATCGAGTCGTGATCGAGCCGTTGCCGTGGCCGGGCAATCCCAACCGCAACGTCGATGACACGAACTTCGGGAAGTACTACTTCGAGGTGCGAGATAAGGGAAGCAACAAGTTGCTGTACTCGCGCGGCTTCGCCTCGATTTATGGGGAATGGGAAACGACCGACGAAGCCAAAGAAATCAATCGCACCTTCGCGGAGTCGTTGCGGTTCCCGGCTCCGAATGCCCCTGTGCAGATCATCCTGAAGAAGCGCGACGCGCAGAACGCTTTCCGCGAAATCTGGAAGACGGATGTCGATCCGAAAGACATGTTCGTTGACACGTCCAAGCCAGCGGTTGATGCCGGAGCGCTGATCGCGCTGGAGAAGAATGGCGACCCGGCCCAGAAAGTGGATTTCCTTATCCTTGCTGATGGCTACACAGCAGCCGACAAGCCGAAGTGCGAGAAGGATGGCCGGCGACTGATGGAAATCCTGTATGCGACCGAGCCCTTCAAGACTCGGCGCAAGGACTTCAATACCTGGCTGCTGTGCCCGCCCTCGCCGGAAAGCGGCATCTCGCGGCCATCTACAGGCGTTCACAGGCAGACGGCGATTGGCGCCACCTACGATGCATTTGGTTCCGAGCGTTATGTTCTAACGTTCGACAACAAGAAGTTCCGGGAAGTGGCATCGTTTGCGCCGTACGAATTCGTTGAGATCCTGGTGAATGGCAATACCTATGGCGGCGGCGGGATCTTCGGCCTGTACAGCACCGTTGCTGCCGACTCGCTTTGGGCACCCTACATCTTCGTGCACGAGTTCGGCCACCATTTCGCAGGTCTGGCCGACGAGTACTACACGTCAGAGGCGCCGGTGAACTTGCCTCATGTCGAGCCGTGGGAGGCGAATGTCACGGCTTTGCTCGATCCCCCAAATCTGAAGTGGAAAGACCTCGTTGCGCCCGGCACGCCGATCCCAACGCCGTGGCGAAAGGCCGAGTTCGAGGCGATGCAGAAAGACATTCAGGCGCGTCGTCGCGAGATCCGCAAGCAGAACCGTCCAGAGAGCGAGATGGACGCGCTTTTCAAGGAGGAGAAGGCCAACGAGGAAAGACTGCTCGGCTCCGACAAGTATGCAGGCAAAGTCGGCGCGTTCCAGGGCGCGAACTACGATCCGAAGCTGTACTACCGCCCGATGGAGAACTGCATCATGTTCACGCGCACAGATTACTTCTGCGACGTGTGCAAGCGGGCAATTGAAAAGGTAGTGGATCTCTACGTGAAGTAATTAGAAATCATTTCTTTCCAGCAGACATAAGGCCGCGTTCGACGGACGCGGCCTTATGTTTTAGCGATCGCCCTTACTTCACATAGAAAGGCACATTCGCCGTTGCGACTCCGCCCTTGCCATCGTGGATGGCGACATAAAGCCGATAAGCGCCGGGTTGTTGCGGAGCCCGGAACTTCGCGGTTTGCCCGTTCTGCTGCAGCATGGCCTCGGGGTGCCAGGGCGGAGCGGCTTCAGCGTCGCCACCTTCCTTCGCATCGTGCGTCTCTTCGCGAACTCCCCATTCGTACACTAGCGAGTCCCCGTCAGGATCGCTCGCGTCCACTGAGGCATTCCATTCAGAGCCGGGCGCGACTTCTATCTGGTCGGCATCGGTCTTGATCGGGGATGTTTGTGGCGCGTGTTCAGACGGCCACTTGCCGGTCCACTGGTAGCTAAGCACGTCCGACACGGCGGTGCGCTCGACTGCGCCATTTGCGCTGGGAACGAGCAGGCCGAACCAAGTGTGCGTGCGTTCCTGCTTGCTACCCCACACAAACGCGTAGCTGCCGAATGCGAGCTCGCCGGCCCCTTTTACCGAGTGTTCGTAGCTGGTGCGGTAGGTCTCAGCCTTCTCGGTGCTGGTCTGCTCGAGTGGTGCTCCCCAACTGGTCTTTGGACGCTCCCACCAGCCGATCGGGCCGAACTCGGTGGCAATGAACGGACGATCGAGCTTCTTCGCCCGCACTTCGTCGATCAGCGTCGCCATGCCGCCATAGGAGTTGATGCCGAGAATGTCCACCTCCGGACAATACTTCATGAAGTTCACCAACTTGATCGCGTCCTTGCCAGTTCCGGCGATCACCGTCATTGTGGGGTGGTTCGGATCGCGGCGGTGGATCTCGCGGGCGATATCGTTCACGGCCTTCCAGATTTCCGGGTTAGTGCCGTCACCTTCCATCTCGTTTCCGATACCCCAAACGAGGATGGAGGGCTCATTCTTAAACTTTTCGACCGCCGCAATCACCTTGTCGAACTGCTCCTTGACTTCTGCCGCATTGCTATAGCTGAAGCCATGGCGCTCGTGGCCAAGCCATAATCCTGCGGCAACGGTCAGCCCCAGTTTGTCGGCGTCTCGCAGAATAGGAGTGTCTGCAAGCGCGCCTGCATGCCACGTCCTGATTGAATTGCCACCAAGCTGCTTAAGCAACTCGAGGTTGCCCTGGCCGCCCGCACCGTAGATGTAGTACGGCTTGCCGCCGCGAAGGAGCGTCCATCCGCCGGATGTCTTTTTCACCTCGACTTCAACGGGGGCTGCAAACGAGCAGATTGCGTTCAACAGGAGAGCCAGGAGGATCAGACAGGGAAAGAAGCGTCGCATGTGCGTATGTTTAACAGCGGCGTTCAAGAAGCGCAATTTGAAAACGAGCGAGCGTCGCGATTCACCGGCTTGAGCTGACATTTGGCGATCTGCGCGGTTGTGACGTCGCGAGACAATGCCGCGTTGGAAGGCGGAGATCCCTTTGCCGATCGCTCAGCTTTGATCGCTCACTGCTGAGTGCTATTAGTAGAGGCGGAAATTCACTTCGATGTTGATCTGAACCGCAACGGCCTGACCGTCCTTGCGAGCGGGTTCGAATCGCCAACTCTTGACGGCATCGACAGCTTTTTCATCCAGACCCATGCCGAGCGTGCGCTGAACGCGAATGTCGTGCGGGCGGCCATCAGGACCGACTACTACCCACAGAACCACCGTTCCCTGGTACTTTGCCTTTCGTGCTTCTTCCGAGTATTCCGGATCAGGACTGGATAGAACGCGGGGTGCGCTGACGCCTCCACCCACGCGATAGACTCCACCGCCGATACCGCCGCCATAGCCCGGACCCACGCCGGGGCCACGCCCGGAACCAACGCCGCCGCCTGAACCGCTCCCGATACCGCCGCCGAACCCGGTGCCGTTGGAGGCGGGCCCGAGAATCTTCGACATCGGATCGCCCATCTGCGCGGAGTTCGGCAGGACGATGCTGGGTGGGACGACAACCGTCGGTTCAACCGGAAGCTTGGGGTCGTTGTTGCGGATTACAACAGCAGGAGGAGTGATTTGTTCGAAAGCCTGCTTTGGCAGCCCACCCTTGGGCGCCTGAAGTTTGTCGCGATCGCCGCCCCCACCGCCGCCACCTGCCTCGTCTGGGGCCGGTTTCAGCGTATAAGGCGAGATTTCGCTTGGCGTGAAGACTTCCGTAATCTGCTGCTTAATCTGCTGATGATGTTCTGCTACCCACATCCCTGACCAGATCACCAAGCCCAGCGCTATCGAGTGCAGGACGAATGACACGAGGAAATTCGTCTTCTGGATCTGGTAGTTTCCGTAACCTTCGCCGAACAGCGTTGGCAGGATGACCTCGGGTCGGGGCTGAGCGGATTTCTCCGGCGCAGCAGCCTGCGAATTTGTGGCAGGGGTAGTCATTGTCTCTGACTCAGTATACCTCTTGTAAACCCAATTTTGAGGTCGAAGTTGCCCTAGTAGTTGGGCGACCAGAGATCAGGGCTATCACTTAAAGATAGCGGCAAAGAAAGATCGTACGCGACCGAAGAACCCCTTGCGAGCGGGTTTGCTGGACGCCCCCCCACCCTTTTTCGCAGAACGACTACGGGTGTCGAGTTCGGGCTTCACAGGAGGGAGTGCCTCCAAGCTTGCCATAAGGGGTCCCGGCATCGGCTCAAGACGCATGCGAACGAACGTTGGCGGAGGTGGGACGTCGTCTTCGCCTCCACGAAAGACGAAAGGAGCGTCCACCAGCACGTGAATCTCATTGTCGGGCGACGTGGGTGGAAGAGGAGTCGACGTGGGTGTCCCGTATTTCGCGATCAGCGCCTCAGGCGAATTTGCAGGGACTTCGATTGACTTTGAGGCAGGCTGCGCGGCTTGCACCTGCGATGTCGCCTGAGATTCCGCCAAGGTTTCCGGTCTCGGGAATAGGACGGGTTCTGTCTGACTGGGGATGGGTAATGCGGCAGGTGCACGGTTCGCTACGGTGATTGGAACTGGCATTGGACAGCCACAGTCAGGCGGTACGTTTTGGCTTACGTTAGCAACGCTCCCGTTGCGGAAATACGCCTGCTCGCCCGGGCGCACCTGGTACACACCGTCGCCCATGATTTCGCTGATGATGATGGAGGCAGTGTTGCCCTGAAGCGACCGAACACAGGTGTTGCCGCGAGCGTCCGAACCAATCGCGAAGTGGAAGGCAGCCGGGCCCGCCAGCAGGATACGGAAATCAGGCGTAAGGATCGTGTCAGCCGCGGTTCCGAGCGCGAAGTGCGTCTCCATCGCTCCGGTATCCATGGCGAATACCAGGTCGCGTCCAGACTGCGAATTGGTGAGAGATAAGCGCGAGCGTGGACACACCAGAACTTCTCCGCCGCGTGTCAGCCTGAGACTGGCGGCATTGCTGCCTGCCGTGATCGACGAACCACTCAGGACTGTTGTGCTGCCTGAAACGACTACGACAGAGCCCTGCACCGATGCGTCTCCGGCGACAACATTGCCAATCGGAGCCTGAGCGGCGCACGGAACAACCAGTGCCAGCCCGAAACATGCGGAGGCGAGCAGGTGCTTGCGGCTATGAAAGGACTGCCACATCAGCGGGAAAGATAGCACAAACCAAGGGACGAACGTTTCGAAGTTTCGAGCTTACTCAAGCCGCCTAACTGTCGCCCAGGAACTCGTACCTATCGATGATGGCCGCTATGGAAACGCCCTTGCCTGTATCGGAATTGTCAACGCGGACAACCCGTCCGATGCAGCGCATCGAGATGCTTTCGGTGAGTGTGACTTCAGGGGGAAGCGTAAGCGTGAATTGAATCTCGGAGCCCTCGACCAGAGGTCGATCGGCATAGAAACTTATGCCGCGGGAGCTGACGTCGCGGGTGCGCGACTGCAGCAGACCGCTCTCGCCGGTGAGTCTTAGCGCGACGCGAAGATGAAAAGCAAAACGCCGAGTTGCTCTCTTCTCCACGGCGGGTTCGGCCATTCTGGCCTCCGTTGCCGCATAGGATGTAATCAGTCGCTTGTTCCTGTCAAGCACCGTGCGCTTGAGAAACTCAGAACGAGAGCCCAGCCGCGACCAGTATCGCTGTACGAGGAGGAGAGCCCTGCGTCGGTGGAATCGCCGCTTCTTGCGGGCTGGAGTCATATTGCAACCTCGTGACGCTGGCACGTTCAGCCCCTAAATAGATCGCTACACCCGCGAGTTACTGTTGCGCCGGTCACCGAGAAGGACTACACAGTCATGCGATCATTCGGTCTGTCTCGCTCCGCTGTGCAGGCGCCGGCATCACGGCCAAATTATCCGCGTGCTCCGGAAGGAAAATCGAGAACACGGTGCCGGTAGCGCCGGGCGTGGTGGAACTGCGAACACGAATGCTGCCCCCGTGTTTTTGCACGATTCCGGCGGTCACCCACAATCCAAGTCCGGTGCCTTTCTCGCCCTTGGTAGTGAAGAACGGTTCGAACACGTGCCGCCGGTTCTCAGGCCGGATGCCGTGACCGTTGTCGCCGATTGTGATGCGAATTCCGCTCCGATTACCAGCCCAGTCTCGACCATCCGTAACGCGAATGCTGATTCTGCCGCCAACGGGCGTAGCTTCAATGGCGTTCAGCAGCAAGTTAGAGCAGACTTGGCGAAGCTCCGACGGGTACAAAACAATCTCCCGGTGCAAGTCGTAGTGCTCCCGAACCAAGATCCGCTTCTGCTCGAGTTTGCGGGAGTAGAGGCGAATGATGTCGCGCATCAATTCGCACAAATCAACGCGTACGGGCATTGCGGATTCGCGGTAGAAGCCGAGTGTCTGCCGTGTTATGTGCGAAATGCGTGCGAGTTCCTCCTGGGCCATCCTCACGTAGTGTTGACCGCTGTGAGTCAGAGTCGGTTCATGCTGGATCAAGTAGAGAAGGTTCGTGATTGATTCGAGTGGGTTATTGATTTCGTGTGCGATGGTTGCGGCCAGGCGCCCCACCGTAGCCAGTTTCTCCGAACGTTGCATCAACTCTTCAGCCTGCTTGCGCTGCGTGATATCGAGCATGATGCCGAGAACGTGCCTGGCACCCGTTTCCGCCTTGAAGACCTGGCCTCGAGAGACAAACCAGATGATGCTGTGGTCCGACCGAACCAGTCGGCCGTGAACTTCGAATTCCCGCTCCTCTCGAGCGGCGCGCAGTAATTCGGTGCGAACTTGCCTCCGGTCATCCGGATGGATAAGGTTCATCCACGACTCGAATTTCCTGCCGGGCACCAGTCCCTTGATCGCGGGCAATTCTTCCGACCAGATAATCTCGCCAGTCTTAACATTCCAGTCATACGCGGCGATATTCGCGGAGCGCTGAGCGCGGCGGAACCGATCCTCGCTTGTCCGTAACGCCTGTTCGGTTTCTTTCCTCGCAGTCACGTCCATGCTGACGCCGATCATGCGTCCGGGGCGGCCCTTATGGTCGTAAAAAACCCGTCCTCGGCTAGCAATCCAATGGGTCGAATCATCGGGCCACACCGTGCGGAACTCTATTTCGAGTTCGGCTCCGTCAGCAGTGCAGCTCTCAAGTGCTTCGTTGATTGAGGGCAGATCATCGGGATGTATGGCCGCTAGACACTTCTCAATGCGATCCAACGCTTGAAGTGGCCGGCCATATATCGCCGCGCTGCTTTCCTCCCATGTAACCGCGCCACTCTGAATGTTCCACTCCCAGGTTGCCATGCACGCAACAGTGTGGGCTAACCGAAGCCTTTCCTCGCTGGAACGAGCGGCGTCCTGGTGGCGTGAGCGCTCGATTGCGATGGATGCGGTGCGGAGCATCATTTCAACGGCGCGGACTTCAGCTTCCGTTGGCTCGTTTCTTTCGCGATAGTAAAGCGCGAAAGTGCCAAGCACTTCATCGGTTGATGAGAGGATCGGGGTTGACCAGCAGGCCCGGAGGCCGTTTGCTATCGCGACAGAGCGGTATTCGGCCCAGCGGGGGTCAGTTTTCAGGTCAGACGCAATCACTGTTGAACGTGTGTAGGCCGACGTGCCGCACGAGCCAACGTTCGGTCCGATGGCAACGCCGTCAATGAACTCCGTATACCCGACGGGCAGATTGGGAGCCGCACCGTGCCTCAGGTGGACGCCGTCACCGTCGAGCAGCAAGATGGACGTCAGGCACCGAGGAGACGCTCGTTCGACAGTGGCCGCGAGCGATTCAAGCACGCGCGACAGCGGGGCGCCTTCTGCCATCATCTCAAGCGCTTTCTTCTGTCCGGTAAGGAGAATGTCGCTACGCTTGCGGTCAGTTATGTCACGAAAATAGAGCGTGAGCGAGTCTTCCGAGGGATATGCACGGACTTCAAGCCATTTGTCGAGAGGTGGATAGAACTCGTCAAACTCGACAGCAACCTGTTCAGAGAAGGCGCGCGCGTATTCCGTGTAAAACCGAGTGCTGAGGGCCTCCGGGAATTCGTCCCAGAGCTTCTTTCCAGACAAGGCATCACGTGAGCGACCGAGAATCTTCTCAGCCGCACTGTTCACGTAAGTGATATGCCAGTCGCGATCGACGCTGACGAACGCGTCCGTCATCGATTCCAGCAGGTTCGTCAGACGATGATGAGCGACCTCTGCATCCGTTCGGGCAGTTCGCTCGCGCGCGAGCAACTCTGCCCGCTCTTTGTCGATACGTTTGCGCTCCGTCACGTCGCGCTTTATACCGACATAACAAAGCACGACACCTTTCTCGTCCCGCATGGAAAAAGCGGAGAGCTCGATTTCAATCGGCTCACCATCTTTTCTACGGCTGGTGATTTCGCAACGACAACGACCGTTTTCGCTGAGTTCCTGGGCGATGCGGCCGAATGCTTCCTGCCCCATGTGAATAGCCGGGGTCTGTCCCGCTAGTTCACCGTCGGAGTAGCCGATCAGATTTCGATGGGCCGGGTTCTGTTCAATGTAACGTCCATCCGGACCTATGATGGCGATCGCATCGCTGGAACCCGCGAAGATTCTGCGGTATAGCTCGACCTCGCGCTCCGTATTGTGCGAAGAAGAGGCAATAGGGTTCGAAAATGCCGCGGGGCCGGTTATGGGAACGGTCATAGATACAACACGACGGTGCCGGCACGAGGCCCGCAGCCATGGGGTTTGATGCGTGAAGAATTCTCGGATATGCCCAGAAGTGCCGCTAACTAAAGCTCGAGAAAGTTGCGGATCAGTCTCTTGCCCTCAGATGTCAACACGCTTTCTGGGTGAAATTGAACGCCTTCGACCGCGTATTTTCTATGTCGCAGTCCCATGATGACGCTGGTTCCATCAGCATCCTTGGTTCGAGCAGAGACTTCGAGTTCAGAAGGGAGATCCTGCTCAGCTACAACAAGCGAGTGATAGCGAGTGGCCGTCATGGGCGAAGCTACTCCGCGAAAGATTGTTCGGCCGTCGTGCTCGACTTCGCTCGTCTTGCCGTGCATGAGGTTGGTGGCACGCACTACGTTGCCACCGAAAACGGCACCAATGGCCTGATGCCCCAGACACACGCCGAGCACAGGCACCTTGCCCGCGAAGTGCCGGATGACGTCCATGCTTATGCCGGCATCCTGTGGAGTGCAGGGGCCGGGAGAAATAAGGATGCGGTCGGGGCCAAGTTCCTCAATCTCCTCGATCGTGGTCTGGTCATTTCTTTTGACTCTCACTTCCACCCCGGATTCCCCGAAGTACTGGACCAGGTTGTAGGTGAAGGAATCGTAGTTATCAAGAACAAAGACTCTCACTGCTTGTCTCCCCGCGCTAACTCAACTGCCCTCACGACCGCTCGTGCCTTATTGACGCACTCCTGATACTCGCGCTCGGGGACGGAGTCTGCAACAAGGCCCGCGCCTGCTTGTACGTAGGCCTTCTTGCCCTTCATGAACATCGTCCGGATCGCGATGCAGGAATCGAGATTCCCGGCGAAATCCGCGTACATCACTGAGCCGCCGTAAACACCGCGGCGCACCGGTTCGAGTTCTTCGATGATCTCCATGGCCCGCACCTTAGGTGCACCGGTGAGCGTTCCGGCAGGGAAGCATGAAGCGAAAGCATCGATCGCATCAAGACCGTCGCGAAGCTTACCTTCGATTGCAGAAACGATATGCATCACGTGCGAGTAGCGCTCGATGTACATGAGCTCGCGGACGCGAACTGACCCGTATTCGCTGACACGTCCAAGATCGTTGCGGCCCAGATCGACGAGCATCACGTGCTCAGCGAGTTCTTTCTCGTCCTTCCGGAGTTCCTCTGAAAGCCGCACATCTTCAGCTTCGTTCGAGCCACGTGGACGAGTGCCTGCTATCGGACGGTACTCAAGTTTCCGGTCAGTGACGCGCACCAGCAGTTCGGGAGACGAACCGAGCACATGCATGTTGCCCATGCGCAGGAAATACATGTACGGGGAGGGGTTCACAGTGCGCAGTGCGCGATAGACGTCGAACGGTTTCGCGCCGGGCTCGAAATCCATGCGCTGCGACAGTACGACCTGAAAGATATCGCCGGCTGCGATGTACTCTTTCGCTCTGTTCACCGCGCTCTCGTACTGCCGTTGCGTTGTGCTCGCGTGTACTTTCAGTTTGCCCTTCGCAGGCCTGGCTTTGCGAGCGAACTCGGTTGACGCGATCCGCAGGCCCGAGGCCAGTTTCTTCTCCAGTGCGGCAATATCCTTTACCGCGCCGTCGTACGCCTTTTTGAGCTTGCCGCTGGTGACATCGGCGGCCGCAATGATGTGGATCTCGTGACGCAAGTGATCGAAGGCCAGCACGCGGTCGAAGAACATCAGGACGCATTCGGGCGTCTGAAGGTCGTCTTTAGCGAAGCTGGGCAGGCTTTCGAGATTGCGGACTACGTCGTAAGAAAAGAAGCCGACTGCGCCTGCCGTGAAAGGAGGCAGGCCGGGTATCTGGGCTGGTGAGTGCTCGCGAAGAAGTTTGCGGACCGTCTCGAACAAGTCGCCCTGTGCGCGCTCACGCTTTTTGCCGCGGTGAATGAAAATGTCTTTACCACGGCCAGTCACTGTCATATAGGGCCGCACACCCAGAAACGTATAGCGACCGATCTTTTCGCCACCTTCCACCGACTCGAGCAGGAAGGCATTTGGCTCGCCGGAAGCAACGGCCAGGAATGCGGAAACTGGCGTGAGCAGGTCCGCAGCAACCGATTTCACGACCGGTACGAGCGTATGCTGCCTTGCCAGGCGGCTGAAATCTTCAAAACTAGGCTGAATCATGGTGGCAGAATGCTTCCGCCACGGGCCGGTTCACAATCAGCTTGGGGCGGGAAAGCACATTATATAAGGTGAGTACGTCAGCCAGATAACGCAATACGGGCTGAGTACATCGCAGAGTCGAGAAAAGTCGAGCGTGCCCACGTGGTCGGCCATGCACCAGTGAATTAAGAATCAGGTCTCAAGCGTATTGCGCGACTGAGTACCCGTTACTATACTTCCAAGTTTGCCATAATAAAGCTCAGCTGCGGTCTGCTGACGGCTCCCACGCTGTTAGGCCAACCGAAGTGGTCCTGGGCAATCATACGGAGAGACTGATGAAAACCATATCGCTGGAACAGGAGATCAATCCCTGGGAAGCACAAGCTACCCGGTTTGATCTCGCAGCGCAGAAGTTGAACCTCGACGAAGGCCTTTGGAAGGTTCTTCGCTACCCCTCGCGGGAAATCACCGTACACATCCCGGTGCAGATGGATGATGGCCGGATCGAAGTGTTCACCGGCTATCGTGTCCAGCATTCGATTGCCCGTGGTCCGGCCAAAGGCGGCATCCGTTACGCCCCCGATGTCACGCTCGACGAAGTCCGCGCGCTGGCTAGCTGGATGTCGTGGAAGTGCGCGGTCGTAAACATCCCCTTCGGTGGCGCAAAAGGCGGCATCATTTGCGATCCGAAGAAGATGTCGCGCAGCGAACTGGAGCGCATGACCCGCCGCTACACCGCTGAGCTGATCGAGTTCATCGGCCCCGAGAAAGATGTTCCCGCGCCGGACATGAACACGAACGAACAGACCATGGCGTGGATCATGGATACGTACTCCATGCACATGCGCCAGACCGTCACGGCCGTAGTCACCGGCAAGCCGGTCGCGCTGGGCGGCTCCCGCGGACGCCGCGAAGCCACCGGTCGTGGTGTGATGGTCATCTGCGACGAAGCGATGAAGAAGTTGGGCATGAACCGCGAGGAGACCCGGGTAATCGTGCAGGGCTTTGGTAACGTCGGTTCCAACGCTGCCCGCCTGATGCACGAAGCTGGGTATCGCATTATCGGCATTGCTGAGTGGGATGGCGGTCTTTACAACTCGAACGGTATCGATATCGACGCTCTGGTCGAGTATAAGGAAAAGAACGGCACGATCCATGGCTTCAAGGGCGCGGAAAAAGCTGATTCTGCCGAACTGATGATCACCGAATGTGACGTGCTGGTGCCGGCCGCAACAGAAAACGTCATCACCAGCAAGAACGCTGCTGATGTCAAGGCAAAGGTTATCGTCGAAGGCGCGAACGGTCCGACCACAGCGACCGCCGACGAGATCCTGGCCGACAAGGGCGTGTTTGTTATGCCCGACATCCTGGCCAACGCGGGCGGTGTCACGACCAGCTACTTCGAGTGGGTGCAGGACCGCCAGGGCTATTTCTGGAAGGAATCGGTCGTCAACGAGCAGCTTGAGCACATCATGCGTTCTGCGTTCGAAGACGTGGTGCGCACCGCCGAAGTCCACAAGGTCAACAACCGCATCGCCGCTTACATGCTGGCGATCGACCGCGTGGCTTCCGCGATCAAACTGCGCGGTATCTACGCGTAATCAAGGATTTAGGTTAACCATGGGCTAGTGGCGTCAAGCCGCTAGCCCTCTTTGTTTGTGGTGAAGCCGGATCCCCAAAGACATTTTCCCACCACGAAGAAGCCGCTATACTGCGCGTCGAACGAAAGGGCGGTGGTCATGACTCGAACCGGACTGGTTGCATTACTGCTGAGTATTTTCTGCGCCTCTGCATGGGCAGAACCCGTGCGTGTCCCGTACGCAAAAGCACCCGTCATGGTGGACGGGCAACTTGGCAACCGCGAATGGTCCGACGCGGCGCAGTTTTCTTTGGGTGATCGCGCGCGCGTGTTCGTCAAGCAACGTGACGGATACGTGTATATCGCGATTGAATGGCTTACGGGCGACATGTTCACCGTCGACGCCTATCTCGCGCCTGCGGATGGCAAGCTTTACGACCTGCATTCGTCGGCAAAGATCGGCGAGCGCACCCTTCAGAATGGCGCCTGGCCAGAGGAGTGGACCTGGTGGAACAACTCCGGGTGGGTGGCGAACTGGTCGCGCGTCGATCAGTGGAAACCCGTGAAATTCATGCCAGAGAAGGTGCGCGAATTCCAGATTGCGCGCGAACGATTCGCTGGCGACAAGTGGAAGATCATGTTTGAGCTGATGGCGCCAGCCGATCCGAACTGGAAGACCTACACCTTCCCGCCGGAGGCGAAGAACAACTCGGCCGAAAACTGGATTACCCTGCTGCTGGATGACTCTACCGCGCAGCGTCGTCCAAAACCGGTGAAGTCCGTGCACTGAGCGTAGGTGCCGTTGAGTTTTGTCTATCGTTGATTTGCCAGTTCGGCTGCGTGATAATCGAATGTTCCCACGGAATCTGACGCGCGAACCACATTAGTGCTTCGATCTGCGTCAAATCTGTGCGTAGGGGAAACCCGAGAGCACCTGTGAACCTGCCGAATTACATCACGATGGCCCGGATATTCACTGTTCCGGTGTTTATCTGGATCCTGTCCAGCAGCTTGTTTCATGGCACCGATGGAAGGCGAGAAATCATAGCCTCAGCATTGTTCATCGCGGCCTCCATCAGTGACGGTATAGACGGATATCTGGCACGCAGACGCGGCCAGATCACCACCTTGGGCATGTTGCTCGATCCGCTGGCGGACAAGTTGCTGGTCACAGCCGCCTTCGTGGCCCTGGTGCAATTCAACCCGCAGGTTGTTCCGGCATGGATCGCAGTAATCGTGATCGGACGCGAGTTCCTGGTGAGCGGTCTGCGCGCGATCGCCGCCTCCGAGGGCTTCACCATCGAGGCCAGCGATCTCGGCAAACTCAAGATGGTGGTGCAGATCGTCACCGTCGTTGCCGCCATTCTGGATCACGGCTGGAAAGAGTGGGTCTTTTTCGGTGGCAGGTTTGTGCTGAGTGTGCACCTGGTTGCCGTGATGGCCGTCTGGTTCATGGTTGCTGTGTCGCTGATTTCGGCGGTCGACTACTTCGCGGCGTTCTGGTCGAAGATCGACAAGTCGAGTGCGCGCCGTCGCAAGCGTCGTCCGTTCGTCCTTAGCCGGCCGAAAAAGTTCGGGGTGGCACCGGCCGATGCGCTGCCGGGACAGCCGCAGCAGGACAAATAACATTCAGTACACCTCGCCATGAGTTCAGAGCCGCACAACTCGCCGTGCTTCACTCCGGCAGGCGCCGGGGAGTATTCCTTCCACGAACGCGGGCAGTTGATTCGGTTAGCGCACCAGGCAATCGAGGCTGCGCTCAGCGGAGTGGAACTTGATCTGACTCCCCCGACCGAGCACCTGGCGCAACGACGTGGAGCGTTTACGACACTTCACCTCGACCGTCAGTTGCGAGGATGTGTGGGGTACGTGATCGATTCGTATGCGCTGTGGCGCACAGTTGCTGAGACGGCAGTCGCGGCGGCTTTTTACGATACTCGTTTCTACCCGGTCACGGCCGAAGAGGCGCGTCGACTGGAGATTGAGATTAGCGTTCTGTCGCCAGCCCGACCTATCGAGCCAGAAGAAGTTGAGGTCGGCCGCCACGGTTTGATCGTCAGTCATTGTGGTCAGCGCGGCCTGTTGCTGCCGCAGGTGCCGATTGAACACGGATGGAACCGGGAACTCTTCCTTGCTCAGACCTGCCTGAAAGCGGGCCTTCCGATGGACGCATGGCTCAACGGCGCGTATCTCGAGGCTTTCACCGCCGAGGTGTTCAGCGAAGCGGAACCTGGGGCGGTAGCGCCGTAAAGCGTTTAGGTCTTTAGCTCTTACGTGCTTAGGTTATAGTCTTTACGAAATGGCAACTACGATTCTCACAGCACCGCAGTACGATCCGAAGCGCGATCGCAGGAAGAAGCAGATCATAGCCGGCGTTGTCGTTGCCGTGATTGCGATTGGCGTGCTGCTGTACGTCTTTCGCAATTGGCCGGAGGAGCGTGTCGTCAACAAGTTCTTCACCGCTCTGCAGGCGAAAGACTACGAAAAAGCATACGGTGTCTGGATGGCTGATCCGGAGTGGAAGCAGCACCCGCAGAAGTACTCCAATTACCCGTTCAACGAGTTCTACCAGGACTGGGGCCCCGGCGGCGAATGGGGAGTAATCCGCAGTTTCGAAATCGACGGCTCGGCGAGTCCTAAGGGCGGCAGCGGAGTCGTTGTGGTCGTCACCGTAAACGAACGCGTCGGCGACAAGGCACGCATGTGGGTGGAGAAGAAAGATAAGACGTTGACGTTCTCGCCGTACTAAACCAGACGAGTGATTGGTAACGAGTACGAAGCAGTGTGGCCGGTCAGCCGCACTCCACAACAAATTCAGCTTTGTGGCTCTACTTAGGTACTCGTTACTAATCCCCCTCACTTATCCGTCTGCGGCTTGGGCGCACTGCCTCCGAATTGAGCCATGATCTCCGGCGGTACTGGTGGCGGCCCCGGCGGAATATACGGCTTGTACGGCTGGCCCTTCACCTTGTTGTCGAACTCAGCGCGGATTGCCTGGCGCATGTTCGGGTCCTCGAACAAATCGACCATCGTAATGGCGAGAACCTTCGCGGCATAAAGCATGCCTTTGTGCCCGATAGACATGCCTCCCGTCGCGACCACAGGCCATGCGTGCCACGGCGCGTCTTTGGGTGCGGTGGTTATGGAGGTGTGCAGAGTCGGCACGACCCAGCTCACGTCACCCACGTCGGTTGAGCCTCCCCTGGGCTCGCCGGGCTTTTCGTCGAACGGCTTGATCGTAGTGATAAGCCCGACAGGTTCAACCCCCGTCGCCTGCTGAATGGTCTTGGCGAACTGTTGCTCTTCCGGCGTGAACTGAAGCGGGCCAAGCCACGTCATGTTCGCGTGGATCAGCCGCTCGCCCGTGAAGTTCACGTTCATCTCGTAGTCGCCGCCCTGTATGGTGAACGTTTCCTGGACTCCGGCCATCAGCGCCGCTCCCTTGGCGATATCGCGCACGCGGGCGAGCACGTTCTCTACGCCGGTCCGCTTCGAATCACGCACCCACATCCAGACCTTGGAATACTCGGGGATGACGTTCGGCACGTCGCCACCTTTGGCAATGACGTAGTGCATGCGAACGGTCGGACGCACATGCTCGCGCAGGCCGTTGACGCCGTTCACGAAGAACTCGGCGGCATGAAGTGCGCTGCGTGCGTTCCATGGATCGTAGGCGGCGTGCGCGGTTCGGCCCCTGAATTCGACGATGAAGTCCACCAGCGCCTGCGAGCTTTCCGTATCGGCGGTGTTTTCGTCCGCCGGATGCCACGCAAGCATCACGTCAACGTCTTTGAAGACGCCGTCGCGTGCCATGTAGATCTTCCCGCCCACGGACTCTTCCGCGGGCGTGCCGAAAAACTGGATCGTGCCTTTGAGCTTGCCGTCGGCAATGAGCTGCTTAATCGCCGTGGCCGCGCCAATG
>Ga0196970_1001329_pt1 | contig 17441 bp, 16 predicted proteins | sample S1v_513CmetaG_FD_148672 | JGI IMG/M metagenome (GOLD analysis project Ga0196970, IMG submission 148672) | Soil microbial communities from Anza Borrego desert, Southern California, United States - S1+v_5-13C | ecosystem: Environmental > Terrestrial > Soil > Desert | place: USA: California...
TGCGCGCTCCGCCACCGCGCGGGACAGGGCCATGCGGGTGTGCCGGTTCTCGACCATCCAGCCCATCGGCTCGCCGCCGGAGCGGTCGGCGATCTCGGCCGCGTCGAACTTGAGGAAGGCGGGCGATCCCCGTCCCGAGGCGGCGCCAGGCGACTTCCCGTCGGTGACCAGGATATGGTCGATGCGGCAGGCGTGCGGCTCCAGCGCCTCGGCGGCGCCCAGCACCCGCCACTGCCGGAACGAGGACCAGGCGATGGCCGAGGCCCGCCCGTCGAAGGTCGGCTCCAGCTGGGTCTCGAAGGGCAGGGGGTCGACCAGCACGCAGCCAAGGCCGGCGTGCGCGCAGGCCAGGCCGAAGGTCGCCCCGGCCATGCCGGCGCCGGCGACGATCACGTCCGTACGGATGGGCTCGCTCATGGCAGGCCTTGTCGCGCCGGGGAGGGCGGTTGTCGAGGGGGGCGGGGGGAGCGGCGGGCCAGCCCCGCGAGAGGCTCTAATCGGTTCCTCCCCTGAACCTCCTTGGTGGAACTCTCGCGCCTTCCGACCGGGCGCACCATTCCATCAAGAGGATCAGGGACGCTTGTGTTCAGGGGGACGCGCTATTCCCCCTCTCCTTCAGGAGAGGACGCGAGCCCTTGCGCAGCAAGGGGAGCGGGTGAGGCGTCGGCCGGCGCACAACCTCCCGCCGGCGGCAAGAGCGTCGCGCACCGGACATGCCTCCCCCGGGTCCGCTGCGCGGTCCCGGGCCCTCCGAGGGAGGGCGAAAGGGCGCCTGCGACACCCGGACTCACCGGCGAAAACCCTGCCGCGGCCCGCATCGTAAACAGCCCCTTAACCCTCCTCGCCCACAGCATGGGCGCTTGGTTTGAGTGGGGAGCGCAGGCCCATGACGAGTATGGCGGCCCTGGTCGGAGCCCGGATCTACGAGACGGCGCGCTGGACCTGGACGGCGCCGTGGTTCGCCCGGTTCCGCGGCGGCCTGTGCGCGGTCGGCGGCCTCGGCCTCGCCCTGGCCTTCTTCAGCTTCAACCCGGCCGATCCAAGCTGGAACGCCGTCTCCGACACGGCCCCGGCCAACTGGATGGGCAGCCTCGGCGCGGTCGCCGCCGACCTGCTGCTGCAGTCGCTGGGCCTGACCGCGTGGCTGGGCGCCCTCTTCATGGTGGTGTTCGGCGTCCAGCGCGCCGCCGCTCCCGACCCCGATGTCCTGCGCCGCCGCCAGCAGCTCCGGGCGCTCGCCGCCGTCGGCGGCATTCTCGCCCTGGCCGGCGCCCTGGCCGTGCTGCAGCCGCCCGCCGCCTGGCCGCTGGCCAAGGGGCTGGGCGGGTTCTGGGGCGCGGGGCTACACGACGCGCTCGGCGGCCTGATCGCCTTCCTGCATGCCCCCGCCGCCCCCTGGATCGCGTCCGGCCTGCTGCTGGTCCTGGCGCTGGGCGCGCTCGGCTGGGCCGCTAGCCTCAGCCTGTCCGAGTTCCAGAAGGCCGCCGGCTGGCTGGCGCCGGCGCGCCGCCCGGCCGTCGCGGCCGACGCCCCGGCCTCCGTCGTTCGCTGCGCCGCCAAGAAGGCCAAGGCCTCCGCTGCGCCGCGCCGGCTGGAAATCGAGCGCGAGTCGGACCCGGTGCTCGACGAGGAGGAGGAGGACCTGATCCCGGTCGGCCCCGAGCCCCGCGTGCTGGACGTGAAGATCCCCAAACCGTCGAAGCGGGCGGTGAACGAGGACCAGACCGCCTTCGACTTCGTCCAGCCCGGCGGCTTCCGCATGCCCGAGCTCGGCATGCTGTCCAAGCCCCAGCCCCGCGCCTCCAGCGTCGACGAGGCGGCGGTGCGCCAGAACGCCCGGCTGCTCGAGAGCGTGCTGGCCGAGTTCGGCGTCCGCGGCGTCATCGACCAGATCCGGCCCGGTCCCGTGGTCACCCTCTACGAACTGGCGCCCGCGCCGGGCGTGAAGCACGCGCGGGTCGTGGCGCTGAGCGACGACATCGCCCGCTCCATGAGCGTCTCGGCCTGCCGCGTCTCGGTGGTTCCCGGCCGCAACGCCATCGGCATCGAGCTGCCCAACGCCAAGCGCGAGATGGTGTCCCTGCGGACCCTCCTGTCCTCGGCCGAGTTCGAGAAGGCGTCCAACAACCTGCCGATTGCGCTGGGCGAGACCATCGGCGGCGAGCCCTACGTGGCCGACCTCGCCCGCATGCCCCACCTGCTGATCGCGGGCACCACCGGCTCGGGCAAGTCGGTGGGCGTGAACGCCATGATCCTGTCGATCCTGTACCGCCTGCCGCCCGAGCAGTGTCGCTTCATCATGATCGACCCGAAGATGCTGGAACTGTCGATCTACGACGGCATCCCGCACCTGCTGGCCCCCGTCGTGACCGACCCCAAGAAGGCCGTCGTGGCCCTGAAGTGGACCGTGCGCGAGATGGAGGACCGCTACCGCCGCATGTCCAAGATCGGCGTGCGCAACGTGGCCTCCTACAACGAGCGGGCCCGCGAGGCCCTGGCCAAGGGCGAGCACTTCGAGCGCACCGTCCAGACCGGCTTCGACGAGGCCGGCCGCCCGGTCTACGAGAGCGAGAAGATCCGTCCCGAACCCATGCCCTACCTGGTCGTGGTGGTGGACGAGGTGGCCGACCTGATGATGGTGGCCGGCAAGGATATCGAAGGCGCGGTCCAGCGCCTGGCCCAGATGGCGCGGGCCGCCGGCATCCACCTGATCATGGCCACCCAGCGCCCGTCGGTGGACGTGATCACCGGCACCATCAAGGCCAACTTCCCGACCCGGATCTCCTTCCAGGTCACCTCCAAGATCGACAGCCGCACCATCCTGGGCGAGCAGGGCGCCGAACAGCTGCTGGGCATGGGCGACATGCTCTACATGGCCGGCGGCGGCCGCATCACCCGCCTGCACGGCCCGTTCGTCTCCGACGCCGAGGTCGAGGCCGTGGCCACCTTCCTGCGCGACCAGGGCGAGCCGCAGTACCTGGAGGACGTCACTGCCGGCGGCGACGACGAGGACGGCGGCGGCGAGACCTGGGGCGAAGGCAACGGCGCGAGCGGCGACGACCTGTACGACCGCGCCGTGGCCGTCGTCATCCGCGACCGCAAGGCCTCCACCAGCTACGTCCAGCGCCGCCTGCAGATCGGCTACAACCGCGCCGCCTCGCTGATCGAGCGCATGGAGCAGGAGGGCGTCGTGGGCCCCGCCAACCACGCCGGCAAGCGCGACATCCTGGTGGGCGGGCAGCAGGTCGCCTAGGGGCGGCGCGAGGCTCGCCGATCCGCGGAACGGCTCTCCTCTGCAAAATGACCGCCACTCCCAGGACAAGCCCGGGAGTGACGCAGGGTGGGAGGCGCCCCGTTCCTGATCCTCTGATGGACTGGTGCGCCCGGTCAGGACCCTGTCGAGGACGCGAGAGGTCCACCAAGGAGGTTCAGGGAGAGAACCGATCATCGCTGCGAGCGGCGGGCGAACGCTCACCCCGCAACCTCCGGCCTTCATCCCGCGTTCAGCGGGTCGCCGGATTTCGGCCCCCTCGGGGCCCAACCCGCGCCGTTCGTGCGTGGGAGAGGTTCCGGCGCTATAGGAGGCTCCATGAGCAAGATGAAACTGATGCTGGCCGCCGCCGTGGCCGGCTCCGTCGCCCTGACGCCCCTGGCCGCGCCGCTCGCCCAGACCAAGGGCCGCGCCGCCGCGGCCCGCACCCAGCTGTCCGCCGAGGACAAGGCGCTGGTCGCCAAGGCCGCCGCCTACCTGCAGGGCCTGGGCTCGGCCAAGGGGAACTTCGTCCAGACCGACAGCCGTGGCCGAGAGACGCGCGGGACGTTCTACCTGCAGCGCCCGGGCAAGGCCCGCTTCGAGTACGCCGCGCCCTCGGGGCTGCTGATCGTCTCGGACGGCTCCAACGTCAACGTGCACGACCGCAGGCTGAAGACCTTCGACCGCTACCCCCTGGGCCAGACGCCGCTGGCGCTGTTCCTGGCCCGCCAGGTCCGCCTCGACCGGGGCGTGGTGGTGGACCGGGTGGTGAAGACCTCCGACGGCTTTCAGCTCTTCGCCCGCGACGGCCGCCGCCAGGCCGAGGGCTCGATCGCCCTCACCTTCGCCGGCTCGCCCCTGCGCCTGACCGAATGGACCATCACCGATCCGCAGGGCGGCCGCACGCGCGTGAAGCTGGCCTCGTTCCAGCCGACCAGCGGGCTCAGCCCCAACCTGTTCGTGCTGCGGGACCCGAATCGCCGGGGCGACCGCCGGTCGTGACCCGAAAACAACGGCCAAGGCTTAATGGAAGTTTCTTTTGACTTCTTTTGCAGGCCGTGTGATTTTGATCACAGGATTTCGACGGCGGTCGAATTCCTCCCGTGCCGGACCCTATCCCCTCCCGGCCGCGGCGTGAGAGACGATCTTGTCGGCCGGCTCGAACCTCCCGAGCCGGCCGCTTTTTTGCGCTAGAAGCACCCCATGCGCCTGCGAATCGCCACCTGGAACGTCAATTCCGTGCGCCTGCGCGCCGAGCAGGTCGCCCGTTTCGTCGCCGAACAGGCGCCGGATGTGCTGTGCCTGCAGGAGATCAAGTGCCGGGAGGGCGAGTTCCCGCTGCAGGCCTTCGTCGACATGGGCCTGCCGCACCTGAAGATCAGCGGTCAGAAGGGCTGGCACGGCGTCGCCATCGCCTCGCGCCTGCCGATCGAGGATGCGCCGGGCGTGGACGCGTGCCGCAACGGGCACGCCCGATGCGTTTCGGCCAAGGTCGCGGGGGTCGAGGTCCAGAACTTCTACATTCCCGCCGGCGGCGACACGCCCGACCGCGGCCTGAACGAGAAGTTCGACCACAAGCTCGACTTCTACGAGCGGCTCACCGCCGAGATGGCGCGCCGTGACCCGAAGGCGCCGCTCGTCGTCGCCGGCGACCTCAACGTCGCGCCGGGCGAGCACGACGTCTGGAACCACAAGTACATGTCCAGGGTGGTCTCCCACACTCCCGTCGAGGTCGAGGCGTTCGGGCGGCTGATGGCCTCGCTGGACCTCATCGACATCGTCCGCGAAGCCCATCCGGAGCCGCAGAAACTGGCCTCCTGGTGGAGCTACCGGGCCGCGGACTTCCGCCAGTCCAACCGCGGCCTCCGGCTCGATCATCTGCTGCTCTCGCCGGGTTTGCGCGAGGCGGCGCTGGGTCTGGGAGCGCCGGCGGCCCGGATCCATGACGACGTGCGCGAATGGGAGCGACCCAGCGACCACGCCCCGGTCAGCATCGACCTGATGCTCTGAGGCGGCGGGATGCGCCGAAGCGGCGCCCCCGGAGTCCTCCTGTTCCGCCAACCGGTTCACAGCGCTACGCCTTCCGTGGGCGGCCCCGGTCGGCGCAGCGCACTGCCCCGGGGCCGACCAGCACGACGCTCAGTGTCCGCCGCCGTAAGGACTGGCGATGGACGAGCGGATCACGCCGTAGGTGGTCTCCCCCAGGCCCGAGATGATGAACTGCACCGCCAGCGCGCACAGGATCAGGCCCAGCACGCGCACCACGATGGCCATGCCGATCTTGCCGAGAACGCGGGAGATCGGTCCCGTCAGCATGAAGGCGGCCATGATCGCGGCCGCCGTGGCGATGATGGAGACGATGCCGACGGCGGTGCCCTGGGGACCGAGCTTGGCCGCGTCGCCGGCCTGGATGATGACGGCCGAGATGGCGCCCGGGCCGATCAGCAGCGGCATGCCGAAGGGCACGATCAGGCGTTCGAAGCGCTTGCGGGCGTAGGCGCGGGTCTGGGCGCGGACGGCGGCGCGGGTGTCGCCCGGCAGCACGCCCTCGGGGGCCGGTGTCTCACCCGCGTCGGGGTCATTGAAATGGCTGATGAAGTCCGTGCGGGTCATGTCGAGGCCCAGCATGAAAAGCAGCACGCCGCCGGCGATGCGGAAGGCGGGCAGCGAGATGCCGAAGAACTCCAGCAGGGCTATGCCGCTGAGGTAGAACAGGGCCATGAACCCGGCCGCAAACAGGGCGATGTACAGCGCGATCGTACGCCGTTGCGCCGCCGTCGCCGTCACCGTGGCGGCGGCGAAGATCGGGATGTTGCCGATCGGGTCGGTCAGGGCGAACAGCGTCACGAAGAAGTTGACGCCCAGCTCCAGCAGGTCCATCCCAGCCCCTTAGCCCAAATCATCCAGTGTGCGAACGCGGCCAGCGTAACCGCGTCGCGCGCCCCTGCAACCGGAACCCTGCCATGATCGCCGACCCGCGCCTGATCGTCGCCCTGGACTACGACAGTTCCGACGCCGCGCGGCGGCTGGTCGAGCGGCTCGGCGGCAGTGTCTCCTTCTACAAGGTTGGCCTGACCCTGCTGGCCCGCGACGGCGGCGCCCTGGCCGCCGACCTGAAGGCGGCGGGCAAGGCGGTGTTCCAGGACTGGAAGCTGCACGACATCGGGGCCCAGGTCGAAGGCGCGGCCCGCTCGGTCGCGGCCGGGGCGGCGGACCTGCTCACGGTCCATGCCGAGCCGCAGGTCATGCGTGCGGCGGTGGCGGGACGGGGCGCCGCGGCGACGAAGCTGTTGGGCGTCACGGTGATGACGAGCCTGGCCGACGCCGACCTCGCCGAAATGGGCTACGGCTTCAAGGCCGCCGACCTGGTGGAGCGGCGGGTGCGCCAGGCGCTGGACTGCGGCGTCGACGGGGTGGTGTCGAGCCCGCTGGAGGCGGCGCGGGTGCGCGAGATCGCGGTCGAGGCGGGGCGCCCGGGCTTCCTGATCGTGACCCCGGGGGTGCGGCCCTCGGGCGCCTCGGCCGACGACCAGCAGCGCACAGCCACCCCTGCCGGCGCCCTGAAGGCCGGCGCCACCCACCTGGTCGTGGGCCGGCCGATCACCGCCGCATCCGATCCGGTCGCGGCGGTGCAGGCGATCGTCGGGGAAATGGCTTCGGCCTAGGAAGGCCTAGCGGCAGCCGCAGCCGCCGCCCTTGCCGCCGCGGCGTCCGCCGCCGCGGGCGAAGGCGCCCGCCCGGGCTCCCGCGTAGGCGGAAGCCGAGGCGGAGGAGGTGGCGTAACCGCCTCCCCCGCCTCCGACCCAGACCGGCGGTCCCCCCTCCACACCGCCGGTCAGTCCCCCCGTGAAGAAGCTCGAGTCCAGGTGCAGGTCGCCAAGGTCCTGCCGGTAGCGGCTGGCGTAGCCATAATAGCTGCTGCGATCCCAGGCCGCCGCTTCCATCGTCCCCGTCGCCTCGTAGTAGGCCTCGGCGCGGCGCTGGTAGGCGAAGGGCGCGACGTAGAGCTCGACCTCGCCGCCCGAGGCGTAGGCGCCCCCGCCGGAGGCCGAGGACGAGCTGGCGTATGACGAGCTCGAATAGGACGAACTGGAGTAGGACGAACTGCTGCGGCTTCCGTAGCTGGAGCCGCCGGTGGCGCAGCACCGGCGCGCGGCGCTCGAGCCGGAATTGTAGTGCCCGCCCTGGTAGCCGCCCTGGTCGGCATAGCCCTGCTGGCTCCCATGGTCGCGGGTGTCCGCGTAGCCTTCGGCCGCGTAGGGCTCGTCGTACCCGGCCCCGTAATCGGCATCGGTGTACTCCTTCGGCTGCGGGTAGCCGTCGTCCGCCGGCTCGTGGGACACCGGCGCGTAGCCCGGGGGCAGACCGTACGGGTCGGCCTGGGCGAAGGCGGCCCCGGCGAGGGCGGAAAGGGCGACGGCCACGGCGAACGTGCGGAGCATGGGCGGATCCTGGGTGCGGCCCATAGCCGGCCGCATCGTTCACCCTACCCGCGCCAAGCGGGCGGCCGGACTCCTTGCGCCCGTTAAGGGAATGTTAACCCTGAACTTCCCGCGTCTGCGGTAGAGCTTTCAGAAATCGACCGCCATGCCCTTGCGCTCCCAGTCGCCGTAGCGGGTCGGCTCCGGCCCGCTCGGACCGCCGTCCTCGGGCGGCAGGGCGGCCTTCTTCGCCGCGTCGGCGCGGCGGGCGGCCGCCTCCTCGAGGGCGCGGCGCGCGGCCGGGGTCAGCGCCTTGCCGGGGGCCGCGTTCTCCACCTCGGGCGCGGCCCGGGGCGCCTGCGGCGTCTGGTCAGTCATGGGAACCTCTTGAGCCTAGCGCGGGCGAGGGCCACATATCGGGACATCATGAACCACCTCAAGACCTTCATCCTGCTGGCCGGTCTGACGGCCCTGTTCGCCGGCGTCGGCTACCTGATCGGCGGCGCGCCGGGCATGCTGATCGCCATCGTGCTCGCGGGGGCCATGAACCTCGTCAGCTACTGGAACGCCGACAAGATCGTGCTGAAGATGTACCGGGCCCAGCCGGTGGACGAGAGCACCCCCGACCCGCGCCTGCGGGCCTACGTCACGGACGTATTCGCCCTGGCCGACCGGGCCGCCCTGCCGCGGCCGCGGGTCTACGTCATCGACAATGACCAGCCCAACGCCTTCGCCACCGGCCGCGACCCGCAGCATGCGGCGGTCGCCGCCACCACCGGCCTGCTGAGCCTGCTGGATCGCGAGGAGGTGCGCGGCGTCATGGCCCACGAGCTGGCGCACGTGAAGAACCGCGACACCCTGACCATGACCATCACGGCGACCATCGCCGGGGCCATCTCGGCGCTGGCCAATTTCGCACTGTTCTTCGGCGGCGGGAACCGCGACGACGAGGAGGGCGGCGGCGTCGGCATCGTCGGCGCCATCGCCATCTCGTTCCTGGCGCCCATGGCCGCCGCCCTGGTGCAGATGGCCATCAGCCGCTCCCGCGAATACGAGGCCGACCGCATCGGCGCGGAGATCGCCGGCGACCCGCACTCCCTGGCCCGCGCGCTGGAGAAGATCGAGCGCTACGCCCAGGGGCTGGTCAACGCCGACGCCCAGCGCAATCCGGCCACGGCGCACATGTTCATCATCAACCCGCTGGCCGGCCACGGCCGGGACAACCTGTTCTCGACTCACCCGGCCACCCACAACCGGGTGCGCCAGCTGATCGAGCTGGGGACGCGGATGGGCCTGCGGCCGCGGACCGGCAGCGCCGTGCCGCCGACCCTGGCCGCGGCCACGCCGTCGCCGGCCCCCGCGCCGCGACGGTCCGGCCCCTGGGGCTGAGGCTGCTGGGGCAGACCGCCCGCACAGGGCGACTATCCACAGCTTTGATGGACTGCGCTCGGGAAAGGCCAAGAGCTCCTAAGAGCGCCTGAGAGGCGGGTTCGCGCGCGGGCGTACAACACGAGTGCGTTGACAGCTGTCGAAAAGCCGGCCTCACTAATCTTCCCCTTCACACGGGCGCCTTTGTTTTCAATGGCGACCTGTGCTCATGGGAAATCCGCGCAAGAAGCAGTCGGCCTCGCAGACCCACCGGCTGCAAGTTCACTGTCATGGCAGGAAGCTGGGAGGGGATGCATCCGGCTGGGGCATTGTCGCCCTAGCGCTTCTGATTGCCTGGCACCGGCGGCCGCGCCTCATTCTCACGATCGTGCTGAGCGTCGCGGGCATGAATCTCTGGCAGCCGCTCCAGGTCCTTGTCGAACAGCTCGTCGCCGTCACAGCCGGCGTCAGCAAGGTCGAGTAGGTCCGATGGCGGCTGCAAGCACGGCAAAAAAAGACCGCCCTCCGGACCTCCGGGGGGCGGTTTTCGTAGGCGGAGCCGGAGTCCCGCCGCGGCGGGAGGCGGCGTCAGGGCCGGCGTTGCGATCTCGCGCGAACGCGGACGGGAGCGCGGACCGGGGTGAGCGCGGCCAGCAGCGCCGTGGCGGCGAGGCCTGCAAGGACGGTGGTCACGATGATCATCGGTCTGCTCCCTTCGGGACGCCGGCGGATTGTTGTCCGCCTGTCCCTCAACATGGCGCCCGAAGGAGACGGGATCAACCCGGGCGCGGTTCGGTGGTCGTTTCTGTCGCGGTCAGCTCAGCAACCGGCCCTCCCGCCGAAGGGCCACGGTCAGGCGGCTGTCCTCCTCCGGCGTGAGCCGCAGGCGCAGGGCCGGGAAGATGTCGGTCTCCTCCAGCTGCATGTGCGTTTCCAGTTCGCGGCGCAGGGTCTTCATACGCTCGATCCAGCGAGAGTCGTCGGGCGGAATCTGGTCCAGGTCGTACAGGATCGCCTTCACGTCGGCGTGGTCGTCGACCAGGCTGTGCGCCTGCTCGGCCAGCTCCTCCAGCCGCAGCAGCGGGTAGAGGACGTTCTCCTCCTCGATGGCGTGACGCGTGAGGGCGACCTTGATCTTGCCCAGCAGCGCCGTGCGCCGCGCCGTCGCGGTCGACTTCGTGCCCTCCGCCCGCTCCACCAGGTCCAAGATCTCGAGGTGCTGGCCCTTGACCGTGTCCAGCCAGTCGCCGGCGAGGGGCTCGGCCGCCACCCGCAACCCGCGCGCGCCCATGCGCGCCGCGATTCCTGCGGCCACCCCGACGGCGGCCGCCGCGCCGGCGACGGCGAGCCCCGTGCGGGCCATGGGTTTCATGTGCTTCATCGCCTGGCGTTCCATTCCGCCCATACAATTCCCGCCCACGGCCCCGGTTCCGGGCGGAGCCGACGGCCAGCCCGGCCTTGTTCCCGCCGCGGAAATCGACCACTAGCGCGCCATGACGTCCCCGACCCCCGAAATCGCCGGCCCCGATGGTGGCGAAGAGCGGTCCGATCCCGGCCTGCCCGCCCGCATCGCCGCCATCGACCTGATGCGCGCGGCCACGGCGCGGCGCGGGGGGCTGGACGAGGCCCTGAACCTGCCCGCTTTCCGCAAGCTGAAGCCGCAGGAGCGCGCCTTCGCCCGGGCGTTGGCCATGGCCGTGCTGCGCAACCACGGCCGCATCGAGCGCGCGCTGGGCGCCAGGCTGGAGAAGCGGCCCAACCCCGACGTGATGGACCTGCTGCGCATCGGCGCGGCCCAGCTGCTGGCCATGGACACGCCCGACTTCGCCGCGGTCGCCACGACGGTGAAGCTGGCCGAGCGCGACGGGGGCACTCGGCCCTTCAAGGGCCTGATCAACGCGGTCCTGCGCGGCATGATCCGCGACGGGCTGAAGCCCACGCCCGCCGCGGCCAACGCGCCGGACTGGTTGTTCCAGCGCTGGAAGGCGGCCTACGGCGAGGCCCGCGCCGTCGCCATCGCCGCCACCATTCCCGTCGAGCCGCCGACCGACCTGACGGCGAAGGACCCCGCGAGGGCCGAGGCGCTCGCCGCGGCCCTGGAGGCGGAGGCCCTGCCCGGCGGCAGCCTGCGCGTGCACCGCAAGGGCGACGTGGCCGGCTGGCCCGGCTTCGACGACGGCTCCTGGTGGATCCAGGACGCCGCCGCGGCAGTCCCTGCGCGGCTCCTGCACGCCAAGCCTGCTGAGGCGGCGCTGGACATGTGCGCCGCTCCCGGCGGCAAGACGCTGCAACTGGCGGCCGCGGGCGCGACGGTCGTCGCGGTCGACCGTTCCGCCAGCCGGCTGAAGCGCCTGCACGAGAACCTGGCGCGCACGGGGCTCTCCGCCGAGGTGGTCACGGCAGACGTCGAGACCTGGGCCGACCCTCGCCAGTTCGACGCTGTCCTGCTGGACGCGCCCTGCACCTCGACCGGCACCTTCCGGCGGAACCCGGACGTGCTGTGGGCCACCGGCCCCGGCGACATCGGCAAGCTGGCCGACGTGCAGCACCGCCTCCTGGACGCCGCCGCGGCCCGGGTGAAGCCGGGCGGCCGGCTGGTCTACTGCGTCTGCTCGCTGGAGCGGGAGGAGGGCGAGACCCAGGCCCTGGCCTTCCTCAAGCGCCACCCGGAGTTCCGCACCGTTCCGGCCGAGCCGGGCGAGGGCGGCGCGCCCGAGGACGCCGTCACGCCCGAGGGCTGGCTGCGCATCCTGCCGTCCCAGTGGCGCGAGCGCGGCGGCCTCGACGGCTTCTTCGCCGCCCGGTTTGCAAAAGCGTGACCGTGCGCCGCCTTGCCCCGGCCTTCGTCGCGCCGTAAGTCCGGAGCCATGCCGACCTCGCCGCTGATCTGCCCCTCCATCCTGGCCAGCGACTTCGCGCGCCTGGGCCAGGAAATCACCGCCATCGAGACCGCGGGCGCCGACTGGGTCCACGTCGACGTCATGGACGGCCACTTCGTGCCGAACATCACCATCGGCCCGGATGTGGTGAAGGCGCTGCGTCCGCACGCGAAAATTCCCTTCGACGTGCACCTGATGGTGGCGCCGGTGGACCCCTGGCTCGAGGCCTACCGCGACGCGGGGGCCGACTACCTGACCGTCCACCCCGAGAGCGGCCCGCACCTGCACCGGACGCTGAAGCGGATCCGCGAACTTGGCGCCAAGGCCGGCGTGGTGCTCAACCCCGCGACGCCGCTCAGCGTGCTGGACTGGGTGATCGAGGACGTCGACCTCGTGCTGATCATGTCGGTGAACCCCGGCTTCGGCGGCCAGGGCTTCATCCCCTCGTCGCTGCGCAAGATCGAGGCGGTGCGCGGCATGCTGGACCGCATCGGCTCGCCGGCGCACCTGCAGGTGGACGGCGGGGTCAACGCCGCCAACGCCCGGACGTGCGTGGACGCCGGCGCCACGGCGCTGGTCGCCGGCACCGCCGTGTTCAAGGGCGGGGCCGACGCCTACGCTGCCAACATCCGCGCCCTGAAGGGCGCCTGATCGGCGCCGCCGTGAGCGAAGACCTGCCCCTGCTGGGCCGACGCCCGCTGGTCCTGCCGCGCATGCTGTGGCTGCGCGCCATCGGCCGGCTGGCGGCGCGGCAGGCGGCGATCGAGAGCTTCGGCGCGCCCGGCTACGGTCTGACCCTGGCGTACCCAAGGACCGAAGGCTTCGCCGCCCAGCCGCGTGACTACCGCCCCATCGACGCCAACGCCGGGCGCGCCGCCCTGGGCGGCCGGTTCGTCTACGCCGGCAGCCTGCTGGACTGCCCGCCGCCGGCCGACCCGTTCAGCCGCGCCAGTCCGACCCGCAGCTTCGCCGTCGAACTGCACCGCTTCGCCTGGATGCCGCACCTTGTCGCCACCGGCGACCAGGGCGTGCACGAGGCGCTGCGCCTGACCCTGTCCTGGAAGGCCGTGTTCGGCCGGTGGAGCCCCTTCGCCTGGAGCCGCGAGACCCTGCCGCGACGGGTCTACAACCTGGCCTGCGCGGCGCGAAAGCTGTCCGCCGTCGCCGACGAGGCGCAGGGCCGGCTGCTGGCCGACCTGCTGGCCCGCCAGGCCCGCCACCTGCTGCGCCTGCCGGACTGCAAGGCCTGGGCGGCCGAGCACAACACCGCCGCCGCCATCGCCGGCGCCGCCTTGGGCGGCAAGGCCGGCGAGAAGCTGATGGCTCGCGCCATGCCGCGCCTGCGCCGCGCGCTGGAGAAGAGCGTCGCGCCCGACGGGTGCCACGCCTCCCGCAGCCCTGAGGCGGGCATGGAGCTGCTGTTCGACCTGCTGACGCTCGACGACGCCTTGCTGCAACGCGGCGAGGGGGCCCCGGTCGAGATCTCCCGCGCCATAGACCGCCTGACCCAGGCCACGCGCCTGTTCACCCTGGGGGACGGCCGGCTGGCCTGCTTCCAGGGCGGCGAGCCGTCGAACGCCGGGCGCGTCGCCGCCGCCCGCGCCCACGACGACGCCGACGGCGAGGTCCCGTCGGTGCTGCCCGACGGCCGCTACCAGCGGCTGCAGGGCCAGCTGCTGCAGGTGATCGCCGACGCGGGCCCTCCCGCGCGGGACGCCTACGCGGTTTCCGCCTGCGCCCAGCCCCTGGCCATCGAGGTGGTGTGCGGCAAGGACCGGCTGATCACCAACTCCGGCTGGACCGAGCGGGAACCCGACCGCCAGGCCTTCCGCCTGACCGCCGCCGGCTCGACCCTGACCCTGGCCGAGCATTCGGTGATGGAGCCGCTGCACGGGCCCCTGGCCAGGATTCTCGGCGCTCGCCTGGAGGGTCCGACCCTGAGGGTCGAGGCCCGGCGCCACGACACCGCCGACGCCCTGTGGGTCGAACTCGGCCATGACGGCTGGGTCCCGCGCTACGGCCTGATGCATGAGCGCCGCCTGTTCGTGGACGTACGCGCCGACGAGCTGCGGGCGGAGGACCAGCTGGTCCCGGCCCCGGGCGCACGCCCGCGCACCCTGGCCGCGCCCTTCGCCGTGCGCTTCCACCTGCATCCGGGCGTGCAGGTGTCCCAGGCCCGTGACCGGCACAACGTGCTGCTGCGCGGCCCTTCCGGACGCGGCTGGTGGTTCCGCAGCGACGCCGCCGAGGTGGCGGTGGAGCCCTCGATCGTGTTCGAGAACGGCGTGTCGCGGAAGACCGCCCAGGTCGTGCTGCGCGGCGTGGCGCGCACCGACTCCACCACCCGCGTGCGCTGGAAGATCGCCCCCGCCGGCGCCCCCGGTGAAGGCGGGACGCCGGGCTGATCGCCGTCGAGCTTCCCCGCCGCCGCCCCGGATGCTAACCGGCGCGCGCCTCCTCCCATGCACGCCACGGACACTCCCCATGCCCGCCGCCCCGGACTTCCCGCCCCCGCCGAACCGCATCAAGCCGCGCCGCGCCCTGATTTCGGTCTCCAACAAGGCCGGGCTTGAGGACGCGGCCCGCACCCTGCACCGGCTGGACGTGGAGCTGATCTCTACCGGCGGCACCCGCGCCGCCATCGCCGCCGCCGGCCTGCCGGTGAAGGACATCAGCGAGGTCACGGGCTTCCCGGAGATGATGGACGGTCGGGTGAAGACCCTGCACCCCAAGGTGCACGGCGCTCTGCTGGGCGTGCGCGACGCCCGCGACCACGCCCGCGCCATGAGCGAGCACGGCATCGACGGCATCGACCTGGTGTGGATCGACCTCTACCCGTTCGAGCAGACGGTGGCGTCCGGCGGTTCCTACGACGCCTGCGTCGAGAATATCGACATCGGCGGCCCGGCCATGATCCGCTCGGCGGCCAAGAACCACGGCTACGTCGCGGTCTGCGTCGACTCCGACGGCCTGGCGGAGGCCATCACCGAGTTGCAGCTGGAGGGCTCCACTTCGCTTGAGCTGCGGCGCCGCCTGGCCTCGCGCGCTTTCGCCCGCACCGCCGCCTACGACGCGGCGGTCTCGACCTGGTTCGCGGGCCAGGTGGGCGACACCGCCCCGGCGCGGCGTTCCATCTCCGGCCAATTGGTCCAGACCATGCGGTACGGCGAGAACCCGCACCAGCAGGCGGCCTTCTACCGCACCGGGGAGCGGCGCCCGGGGGTCACCACGGTGCGCCAGCTGCAGGGCAAGGAGCTCAGCTACAACAACGTCGCCGACACAGATGCGGCCTTCGAACTGGTCGCCGAGTTCGACCCGAAGGCCGCCGCCGCCTGCGTCATCGTCAAGCACGCCAATCCCTGCGGCGTGGCGCTGGGCGGCGACCTGGAGGAAGCCTACCGAAAGGCGCTCGAGTGCGACCCTGTCTCGGCCTTCGGCGGCATCGTGGCGGTGAACCGCCGCCTGGACCGCGCCGCCGCGCTCAAGATGGTCGAGATCTTCACCGAGGTGGTGATCGCGCCCGAGGCGGACGAGGACGCCGTCGAGGTGTTCGCCGCCAAGAAGAACCTTCGCCTGCTGGTCACCGGCGGCCTGCCCGATCCCCTGTCCGGCGGCGAGGTGTTCCGCTCGGTCGCCGGCGGCTTCCTGGTCCAGACCCGCGACGCCAGCCGCATCAGGGCGTCGGACCTGAAGATCGTGACGAAGCGGCAACCGACGGCCGAGGAGGTGCGCGACATGCTGTTCGCCTTCACCGTGGCCAAGCACGTCAAGTCCAACGCCATCGTCTACGCCAAGGACGGGCGGACGGCCGGCATCGGCGCCGGGCAGATGAACCGCCGGGACAGCGCCCGCATCGCCGCCCTCCGTGCGAAGGAAGCCGCCGACGCGCTGGGCCTGCCGGAGTCGCTCGCCAAGGGCTCTGCCTGCGCCTCGGAAGCCTTCTTCCCGTTCGCCGACGGCCTGCTGGAAGCGGCGGCGGCCGGGGCGACCGCGGTGATCCAGCCCGGCGGCTCCATGCGCGACGCCGAGGTCATCGCCGCCGCCGACGAGGCCGGCCTGGCCATGGCCTTCACCGGCGTGCGGGTGTTCCGCCACTGAGGTGACGGACGCCTCCGGCTGCGCTACGCAAGGGACGAACGGCGGGGCGGAGGCTTGATGGACACGGTGGCGCAGCGATGGGCGCGGCTCGAGCCGCATACCCACGTGTTCGGCCCTGAGGACGACAGGCCCCGGCCGGCGGTGATCCTGTTCCACGGCTGCGGCGGCCTGCGCCCGCACCTGCCGCTCTACGCCGACGCGGCGGTGAAGGCTGGCTGGCGCGCCTTCGTGGTCGACAGCTACGCCGCCCGCGGCTGGGACCGGTCCTTCGGCATCGCCTTCGTCTGCACGGGCATGCGCTTCCAGGGCTACAAGCGCGCCGGCGACGTGCTGGGCGCGACCTGGGGCGTGTCGCAGCGTCCCGACGTCGACGCCGACAGCGTGGTGCTCGCGGGCTGGAGCCACGGCTCCTGGTCGATCATGGACCTGATGACCATGGGCCTGCTGGAGCCCGGGGAGGCGGGGCTGGCGGACCCGTCGCCGACCGTCCTCGACGGCGTCAAGGGCCTGTTCCTGGCCTATCCCTACGGTGGGCCGCCGGCGCTGAGCCGCACCCGGCCGTGGGTGCGCGCGCCGCGGACGCTGGGGGTGATCTCCCGGCACGATCACATCACCCCGGCCGGCACCGCCGCACGTCTCTACGAGAAATGCCGCGCCGTGGGCGCCGACGTCGAGGTCTGGACCGTCGACGGGACCCACGCCTTCGACGAGCCCACCGGGGTCCCGCCCATGCGACACGACCCACTCCTGGCCGCCGAGAGCGTGCGCCGCTTCAGGGCCTTCCTGGAGGCGACGCCGGGCGCAGCCCGGGAAGCGGCGGCTTAGCGGCCGCCCAGGACGCCCGAGGTCGGCGGCCCTGAGGCCGTTCGGCCCCTGCGCGGGTCCGAGCCCCGACCTGGCGGCTGACGGAATTGCCCCCGGACGGCTCATTTCCCGCGTTCACGTCACGGACCGCATCCGGATTGGATGGACCTTGCCTTCGTCCGCGGGGCCCGTTGATCAAGATCGTGGATCAAGATCAGTACGCCCCCGCGCGCACCCGTTGGGCCGGGCTGGGCGAGGGTTCCAGCGCGCCGCGGCGGTAGACGAGAGCCTCGGCGATGTGGCGGCGCAGGACGCCGGTCGAGCCTTCCAGATCGGCGATGGTGCGGGCCAGCCGCAAGGTGCGGGTCCAGCCTCGCGCGGTGAGGCCGCCCAGTTCGCCTGCCCGGGTCAACAGCGCCCGGCCGGCCTCGTCCGGCGCGGCCACCACGTCCAGGGCCGCGCCCGAGGCGGTGGCGTTCAGCCCCGCCTCCTCCGGCAGGCTGGCCTCGGCGGCGCGCTCCCGCTGCAGTTCGCGCGCCGTCGCGACACGGGCGGCCGCCTCGGCGGTGCCTTCGCTGGGCGGGGGCAGGGCCATGTCGGCCGCGGTGACCGGCGGGA
>Ga0196970_1001330_pt1 | contig 17431 bp, 17 predicted proteins | sample S1v_513CmetaG_FD_148672 | JGI IMG/M metagenome (GOLD analysis project Ga0196970, IMG submission 148672) | Soil microbial communities from Anza Borrego desert, Southern California, United States - S1+v_5-13C | ecosystem: Environmental > Terrestrial > Soil > Desert | place: USA: California...
GCGCGGCCCGTACCTGTCGGTGGGCAACCCGATCAAGCTGTCGGACAGCCCGACGGAGGTGACGCGCTCGCCGCTCTTGGGCGAGCACACCGACGAGATCCTGCGCGAGGTGCTGGGCTTCGACGAGCGGCGCATCGCCGCCGTCCGCGACGGCGGGGCGCTCGGCCCCAGGGCGCGCGCGACGGCCGCCGAATAGACAACGCACCGGAAAATCCAAGGAGGAACGCCATGTCCGCACTCATCAAGCCGCTGCGCGCCGGCCAGCCGGGCGACGTCGTCCGCCGCCTGCTGGACACCGCCAGGGCCGAGGGCCGCACCGCGCTGACGGCGCCGGAGGCCCGGGAACTCTGCGACCTCTACGACATCCCCGTGCCGCAGGAAGGCCTCGCCCACAGCGCCGCGGAGGCGGTCGCCTTCGCCGAGGCGATGGGCTTCCCGGTCGTGCTGAAGATCGTCTCCCCGCAGATCCTGCACAAGACGGAGGCCGGCGGCGTGCTGGTCGGCCTGCAGACGGCCGAGGAGGTGCACGACGGCTTCCAGACCATCATGGACCGCGCCCGCGCCTACGACCCCCAGGCCGAGCTGCTGGGCGTGCAGGTGCAGCAGATGGTGAAGGGCGGCACCGAGGTCATCATCGGCTCGATCACCGACCAGAGCTTCGGCAAGCTGGTGGCCTTCGGCCTGGGCGGCGTGCTGGTCGAGGTGCTGAAGGACATCACCTTCCGCCTGGCGCCGGTCAGCCGCGAGGAGGCGCTGTCGATGCTCGACGGCATCCAGGCGGCGGAGCTGCTGCGCGGCGTGCGCGGCGCCAAGCCGGCGGACCGCGAGGCGCTGGCGGCGATGATCGTCAACGTCTCCCGCCTCGTCGCCGATGTGCCGGAGATCGCCGAGCTGGACCTCAACCCGGTCTTCGCCCGCGAGGACGGCGCCATCGCCGCCGACGTGCGCGTCGTGCTCGACTTCGCGCCGGGGCAGGCGCGCCACCGCCCGACGCAGGAGCAGATCGTCGAGAAGATGAACCGCATCATGAAGCCGGACGCGGTGGCGGTGATCGGCGCCTCGGCCGAGGACGGCAAGATCGGCAATTCGGTGATGAAGAACCTCATCAACGGCGGCTACCAGGGGCAGATCTACCCGATCCACCCCAAGGCCGAGAGCATCCTGGGTTACAAGGCCTACCGAAGCGTCAAGGACGTGCCGGGATCCATCGACGTGGCCGTCTTCGCGGTGCCCGCCAAGCTGGTCCCGCAGGCGCTGACCGAGGTCGGCGAGAAGAGGATCGCCGGCGCGGTGATGATCCCCTCGGGCTTCGCCGAAACCGGCAACGTCGCGGGCCAGCAGGAGATCGTGGAGATCGCCCGCAGGCACGACGTGCGCCTGATGGGGCCGAACATCTACGGCTTCTACTACACGCCGAAGAACCTCTGCGCGACGTTCTGCACGCCGTACGACGTCAAGGGCAAGGCGGCGCTGTCGTCGCAGTCCGGCGGCATCGGCATGGCGATCATCGGCTTCAGCCGCTCCGCCCGGATGGGCGTGTCGGCCATCGTCGGGCTGGGCAACAAGTCGGACATCGACGAGGACGACCTGCTCTACTTCTTCGAGCAGGACGACAACACCCAGGTCGTCGCCATGCACTGCGAGGACCTGAAGGACGGCCGCGCCTTCGCGGAAGCCGCCAGCCGCGTCTCCAAGAAGAAGCCGGTGATCGTGCTCAAGGCCGGGCGCACCGCGCTCGGCGCCCGCGCCGCCAGCTCGCACACCGGTGCCTTGGCCGGCAACGACCGGATCTACGAGGACGTGCTGCGGCAGAGCGGCGTGGTGCGCGCCCGCAGCCTGCAGGACCTGCTGCAGTTCGCCCGCGGTATCCCGGTGCTGCCGACGCCGAAGGGTGAGAACGTGGTGATCATCACCGGGGCCGGCGGGTCGGGCGTGCTGCTGTCGGACGCCTGCGTGGACAACGGGCTGTCGCTGATGGCGATGCCACCGGACCTCGACGCGGCGTTCCGGAAGTTCATCCCGCCCTTCGGCGCCGCCGGCAACCCGGTCGACATCACCGGCGGCGAGCCGCCGACGACCTACCAGAACACCATCCGCCTGGGCCTGGAGGACGACCGCATCCACGCCCTGATCCTGGGCTATTGGCACACCATCATCACGCCGCCGATGGTCTTCGCGAAACTGGTGGTCGAGGTGAAGGAGGAAATGAAGGCCAAGGGCATCGAGAAGCCGATCGTGGCGTCTCTTGCCGGCGACGTCCAGGTCGAGGAGGCGGCCGATTACCTCTACGACCACGGCGTCGTCGCCTATCCGTACTCCACCGAGACCCCGGTGGCGGTGCTGGGCGCCAAGTACAAATGGGCCCGCGCCGCCGGGCTGCTCTGAGCCTGTACTCCCGGGCCAGGAGCGCCTGATCGAGCCACGCCGCCGCACGGTTCCCGCGGCGGCGTGGCCGTGTTTGGCGTGGGCGCGTTGTCATGTGACTATGAAGCCCCTCTCCCTCGACGGGAGAGGGGCTTTCCGCCGCCTGGGAAGCGTTCTGGATTGGGCAAAAGGAGACGACGCATGCCCATGCTCGACCCGAGCAACTACGACCGCGACCTGACCGTCGGCGAGGTCGCGAAACGGTCCGGCGTCGCCGTGTCGGCCATCCACTTCTACGAATCCAAGGGACTGATCCAGGGCTGGCGCAGCGACGGCAACCAGCGCCGCTTCTCCCGCGACGTCCTGCGCCGCGTCGCCGTCATCAAGGTGGCGCAGCGGCTCGGCATCTCGCTGGCGTCGATCGCCGCGGCCTTCGAGGCATTGCCCAAGGACCGCTCCCCCACCGCCGAGGACTGGAAGCGCATGTCGGAGGTCTGGCGCGCCGAGCTGGACGACCGGATCACCAAGCTGACGCGGCTGCGCGACGAGCTGGACCGCTGCATCGGCTGCGGCTGCCTGTCGATCCGCGAGTGCCCGCTGCGCAACCCCTGGGACGAACTCTCCGAGACCGGCCCGGGGCCGCGCCTGCTCGACCCGCTGTAAATCCGCCGCCGATCCCGGAACACCGCTGCAACGGCCCTGTTCAAGCAGTGCGACGCGCCGGACCGCCGGCGGCGCCGCGCCGGCCGGAACAGTGAACCGGGATCGCCATGCGCCTCTGGCTGACCACGGCCCTGCTGGGCCTGTCGCTCGCCGTTCCGCCCGGCGCGCTGTCCCCTGCCCTGCTCGGCGCCGGCGTCGCGCTGCTGGCCGATCCCGCGCCGGCCGAGGCGCGGGCGTCGTCGAGCCGGTCGAGCGGCGGCTACAGCCGCCCCGGCGGGTCCTCGCGCACCCCGTCCTTCAGCGCGCCGCGGGCGCCGGCGGCCGGCAGCGGCGGCTACCGCCGGCCGTCGCTGTCGCCCTCCTCGCCGAGCCTGCGCCCGCCGCCGAGCCCGTCCAGCCCCGCCGACCGCGCCCTGTCGCGCCGGCAGAGCGGCGAGGCGCTGGAGCGCTACCGGCTCGACCGCCAGCCCCCCGCCGCGGCCACGCGCCCCCCTGCCCCGTCCGGCGTCCCCCCGTCCGGGGCACGGCGGCACGGCCAGTCCGACCAGTGGGCGGGCTATCGGAACGGCGGCGGCTGGGGCAGCGGCGGCGGCTGGGGTGGCGGCTGGGCGCCGGGACGCGGCTGGCGGCCGCCGGGCTACGCCTACAACACGCCGCCGCGCTTCGGCATCTGGGACGGGTTGTTCCTGTGGTTCCTGCTCGACAACCTGACGCGCGCCGGCTCGGCCGACTTCTTCCACAACCACCGCGACGACCCCGGGTACGCGCAATGGCGGGCCGAGGCGGAGCGCCGGGCCAAGGACGACGCCGAGCTGCGCGGCAAGCTGGACGCGCTCGACGCCAGGCTGGCCGAGACGCGGGACCAGCCGCGCGACCCGTCCTACCTGCCCCCCGACACCCCGCGCGAGGTGGCCACCGGCGAGGCCGCGGCCGGCGGAGAACGGGATTCCGCGGGCGGCATCGGCACCGGCCTCGTCCTCGTCGTGCTGCTGGTCGGCGGCGGCGGCGCCGTGCTGCTCTGGCTGGCGCGGCGCCGGCGCGCGCCGCTGCCGGCGGGCGCCGCGCCGACGCCGGGGGCGGTCGGGATGGCCGGGCGGATCCTGCGCAACAGCGTCGCCGGCGAGCGCTACACGCCGTCGCTGTTCCGCGTCGGGATGACGCTGGCCATCGACCCCACCCCCTTCATCCTGGCGGGCGGCGCCATCAAGGCGACGCCGCCGGGCGACGGCTCCGGCGGGACCACCAGCGTGGAGGCGGTCGGGCGGCTCCAGGCCGGGGGCACCACGCTGCACCGGCTGTACCTGCCCGGCGGCGCCGGCTTCTTCCAGCTGCACCTGGGCGCCGACGGCCGCCCGGACGAATGCCGCTGGTTCAGCAAGGCCGACGAGGTGACGCCGGCCGGCAGCGGGGAGTGGGCGTTCTGGCTCGACGCGGGCGAAGGCATGATCGGCTGGCCCGAGTTCCAGACCAAGGACGGCAAGCTCTACGCCCGGCAGTGGTCGCCCGGCCCGGCGCGGATCGCCCCGCGCGACCTGGAGGAGACCGTCACGGACACCGCCGGCACCCGGTCGCGCCGCCTGCACGCCATGCTCTACGCCGCCCCGACGGGTGCTGCGGCGCCCGCGCCGGAGACCGAATACATCCTGGTGTCCGCCGTCGAGGACGCCGGTCAGGCCTGGGTCGAGGTCTTCGCCGGCATCGACGTCAACCCCGCCACGCTGTCGCTGGCGTGAACCGCCGCAGAGGAGGCCCTCGCCTTGGAAAGCAACACCTCGCTGATCCTCGCCGGACTGGGCAGCGGCCTGCCGGTGCTCCTGCTGCATTTCACCGCCACGGTCCTGCTGTTCCTCGGCGGCGTCGCCGCCTATGTGGCGGTCACGCCGCTGCGCGAACGCGAGCTGCTGGCGAGCGGCAACCGGGCCGCCGGCATCGTGCTGGGCGGCACCGTGGTGGCGCTGGCGATCCCGCTGGCGGCGACGCTGGTCACCAGCCTGTCACTGATCGACATCCTGATCTGGGGGGTGGTCGCGCTGGTCCTGCAGATCGTGACGTTCGGCATCGCCGTGCTGCTGGTCCGCGACCTGCGGACGATGATCGAGAACGGCAACGTCGCCGCGGCCACCACCCTGGCCGCCCTGCAGCTCGCCATCGCGCTGCTCAACGCCGGCGCCATGGCCGGCTGACACGGAACATCGGAGGGAGGAAGCGATGATCGGATTCATACGCAATCTCGTCGGCGTGAAGGCCGACCAGGCGGTCCGCGGCGCCGTGGAGGCGCTGGTCGCCTGGGACCCGAAATCGGCCACCGAGGCCGAGCTGCGGACCATGGAGGAGCACCTGGACCGGCTCGGCCATCAGGTCGCCCAGGCGCGCGTGGCCTACGACCGCGAGAAGAAGGAGGCGGACGTGGTGGCGCAGCTCTCGCGCCAGCGCCTCACCGCGGCCGAGCACCTCCAGCGCCAGATCGACGGGGAGCCCGATCCGGCGCGCAAGGCCGGGCTGGAGAAGAGCCTGGAGACGCTGGTGGGCCTGCTGGAGCAGATGGCGCCCGAAGTCGACCGCGAGGCGCAGGACGCCGCCGACGCCGAGGAGTTCCTGCGGATGCTGGAGCAGACCTATCAGGCGGCCGGCGAGAAGCTGAAGACGGCGCGCAGCGAACTGACGCGCGCCGAGCGCGACATGGCGCGCGCCGCCCAGCAGCGCAGCGTCGCCGACCAGCGCGCCGAGGCGGCGCGCCAGGCGGCGGGGCTGAGCAGCGCGACGAGCGGCCTGGGCATGGCGCTGAAGGCCATGCGGGACAACGCCGAGCGCGAGCTTGCGACCGCCGAGGTGGCCAACGCCAAGGCCCGCCTGCTGAAGCCGACGCGGCCGGAGGAGGACGACCAGAACATCAAGGCGGCGTTGCAGGCGGCGACCGGGGCGCTGCCGGCGCCGACCAACCTGACCAGCCGCCTGGAGGCGATCCGGGCCCGGCAGCGCTGACGGCGGCCCGGCATCCCGGGGAGCCGGTTCGGGCGCTCAGAACCGGCTCTCCGCGACCTTGCGCAGCAGGAATTCCCGGAACACCGCGATGCGCTTGGAATGACGCAGTTCCTCGGCATAGACGAAGTACGCCTCGACCTTCGGCCCGCCGACCTCCGGCAGGACCCGAACGAAGTCGCGGGCGTCCTGCATCAGGAAGTCGGGCAGCGCGGCGATCCCCATGCCGCATTCGACGGCGCGGTAGATGGCGTAGACGCTGTTGACCTGAAGCGCCGGCTGTCCGGGGCGGGGCGGCCCCTCGACGGCATCGAGGATCCATTGGACGTTGGCGAAGGGCGGCCGCATGCCGAGCGGGTACGAGATGAGGTCGTGCCCGGCCAGCTCGGCGCGCGTGCGCGGGACGCCGCGCCGGTTCACGTAGCTCTGGTGCGCGTACAGGTGCGAGTGGATGGTCATCAGGTGGCGCTGGATCAGGTCCGGCTGGCGCGGCGTGTTCACCCGGATGGCCACGTCGGCCTCGCGCATGCTGAGATCCAGCTCGCTGTCGTCGAGCAGCAGGGTGAGCTCCACGTCCGGGTAGAGCTCCAGGAACTCCGGGATGCGGGGCGTCAGCCACGTCGAGCCGAACGCCATCGTCGCCGTCACCTTCAAGGGGCCCTTCGGCACGTCCTTGCTTTCGGCCAGCAGGGCCTCCGTGGCCGCCAGCCGGGTGACGACGTGGCGGACGGCCTGGTGCAGGTGCTCGCCCGGTTCGGTCAGAACCAGGCCGCGGGCATGGCGGTGGAACAACGACACGCCCAGGCTGTCCTCAAGGGCGCTGATCTGCCGGCTGACCGCCGACTGGCTCAGGTTCAGCGCGTCGCCGGCATGGGTGAAACTGCCCGCATCGGCAACCGCGTGGAACACCCGCAGCTTGTCCCAGTCCATCATTCCGTCCGGTCCTCCCCTGAGAATCCTACCGCAGTCCGCGCCCTCCTTCCTCCACCGTCTCCCCGGGCGGGGGAAGACCGGAGCATCTGTTGCGCCGGGGCCACAGAATGCAAAAGCCAACCCGCCGGGGGTTGGCTTTTTGCGGCGCAGCATTACTATCATCGCTGTCGCTTCGGCGACTTCGCCCTTCTTGGGCGTTTCCTCCCTAGACTCAAGGCCGCGGGCGAAAGCCTAGCGGCCTTTTTCTTGGGCAACAAGCGCGATTCCGGAGCAGATCGCCGGCGTGCGAAACGGCTGCGTCCGCCACCAATGTGTGCGAGAAGACGGTCCGGCGCCCGGGCCAGGATCGGGACCGCCCCCACGCGGAACCACGACACAACGGATGGAGACAGCGATGCCGATCATCAACGTGCAGCTTTTCGAAGGACGCACCGTCGAGCAGAAGCGCGCCTACGCGAAGGCGCTGACGGAGGCGTCCGTGGCGATCCTCGGCTGCAGCGCGTCCGCCGTCGACGTGATCTTCACCGACGTGAAGAAGAGCGACTGGGCGAGCGGCGGCACGCTGTGCTCGGACAACGAACAGGCCGCTCCGGGCGCTTCCGCGCCTTGACAATATTCCTATAATCGCGCAGGATCGGCGGCGGCAGCGGGCGGAGTGCGCCCGCGCCCTCCCCTCCCCTTCCCTTACCGCCGCCAACGCCGCGGGTCCGTCCGGGCCCGCGTCCAGGAGTCCTGCGCCATGACCACCGCCGCCGCGGGCGACGTCGCGTTGATCGCCGTCGCCGCCATCACCGTGCCGCCACCCACGCCCGCCGCCGCATGGATCGCGAGGGCCTGGACGCCTTAGCCCGCACCATCGCCGAACACGGCCTGCTGTAGCCCGTCGTCGTCCGCCCGCTGGGCGGCGGGCACTATGAACTGCTGGCCGGGGCGCGCCGGCTCCAGGCGATGCGGGACCTGGGCGAGCCGGCGATCCCGGCGCGGGTGATGCAGCGGGAGCCGGCGGAGGTCCTCTCCCTGGTCGAGAACACGCAGCGCGAGGACCTGGACGCCTTGGAACTGGCGGAGGCGCTGCACCGGCTGGCGGCGAAGGGTTGGGACCGGCTGGCGCTGGCGCGGCTGGTGAACCGCAGCGTCACCTGGGTTGGCGACGTGCTGAGCCTCAACGGCCTGCCGGAGAGCATCAAGGCGGAGTACCCGGAGGTCCGGCGGATCGTCGCGCGGTCGCTGCTGGTGGAGATCGCGCGGGCGAAGGAGCCGGAGGCGCAGGCGGCGCTGTGGGCCGAGGCGAAGGGCGGGGCGCTGACCCGTGCGCGCGGCGCGGCGAAAGCGTTTGGCGGCGCGGCCCGCCCTGCCCCGCGCGCTGTCGGCGGTGCGGCGCTGCGTGAGGCAGTTCGACCGGCTGGAGGACGGGCCGGTGCTGACGCCGAAGGACCGCGGCGCGCTGCTGGCCCTGCGCGAGCGCATCGACGCGCTGCTGGCGGGCGGCGATTAGACGTCTAATACCGCATCGACGGCTGCGAGCCGGGGGGCTGGTGAGGCAGCGTGGGCGCTCCCTCCCGACGTTCGTTCAAGCGCTCAGAATGACCTTTTCCCCGTGAAGGGGTTCCAGCCCACCGCGGCCAGGGCGGCCCACGCCGTCGCTCCCAGATGGGGCCGACGGTAGTAGCGGAAGTCATCCGTCGTGCTCTCCGGGCCAATGGCGAGCCCGGTGGTGATGCTGTCCCGGCGTGTCGCCCAGACGTAGCCGCCAGGACTGATCTCCTTGCCAACCTCTGCCAGCAACCGATCGGCCTCCTTGGCCCGCCCGAGGACGCGGTAGGTCAGGGCGGCCTGGGCCGTGCCTTCCACCCACATCCCGTCGCGGTCGTCGTTGAAGTCGAATCCGCCATCCACACCGTGGGCGCGTTCGGCGTAGTCCAACGCCGCGCGCCAGTCGTGCGGTGCGTCCGGCAGCAGCAGTGGCCAGAGCTGCGCATCCAAGCCCGAGGTCGCCCGGTTCACGGTCACGCCGTCCGGCGTGGTGCCGGTCGGGAAATGCCCGTCGCCGGCCGCCCACATGGCGTTCAGGAAGCCGCGCGCGGCCCTGGCCGGGGCGTCCCAGCCGCCGGCGGTCTTCGTCCGCTCCAGCCAGCCGAACAGCGCGACCAGGTCGGTGTTGTGCTCCGTCGCCTTCCAGCCCAGCGGCTGCGGCCGGTCGTCGTAGCCCTGGACGCCACCATTGAAGCCGCCGGGGCCAGGCGGGTCTTCCGTGTGTTCCACGATCCAGCGGGCGAGTTCCGCAGCCCCGTCATGGAAGCGCTTCTCCCCCGTGGCGTCACCCAGCGTCATGAGGGCGAGGCCTGCCCAGGCGACGTTCCCGGTCGCCGTGCCAACCTGATAGGGATCCTCGAACCAGCGGTTCGCGGTCACGTCCCACCATCCCATGGGTGGGATCGGCTTTTGAGTCTGCGCACCGGCACGGTAGGTGTTGCGCAACCGGCCCTCCCGCCGTGCGCGGTCGAGCGTTGCGGCGGACAACAGCGCTTCGCCAATGCGCAGAGCCTGCCCGGGCTTGCCGCAGGCGACCAGCGCGATGACGGCCAGGGCGTTGTCGTAGGTGAAGGCGGCGTTGGCCAGCGCCGGCTCGCTGGCCATTCCGACGCCGAACGCGCTGTCGTAGCTGCGCAGGAGAGCCGGGCCGGAGCCGGGGATCTCCTCCACGCGGGAGGCCAGCGTGTTGCAGGTCTTGCCGGCCAGCGCGGATGGCGCGTCCGCCGCCGCCGTGACCGCCGCGCCCATCCCGGCGGCCAGGATGCAGACGGCAAGACAGCGCTTCCGCACCATTGAATGGCCTCCGCCAAGTCGTTTCGAAACCGCTCCCCAGGCGAAAAGGCGCCGGTGCAGCACCGCAATCTACTCCATCCCCCTTCCCATATAAGACATCGAACTTCCGGCTGATCGCCAACGCTGCCCAGGGGCGCGGCATATGCAAAACGCGCCTCGCGACCTTGTTCAGATCGCCTGTAAGGGCAATCTCTCCTTGAGGAACCCGAGCACGCGGTCGCGGGCCCGACGCGTCGGGTGCTCTTCCTCGTCCACGAACTCCAGCGTAAGAACAGCGTGCGCGCGGGAGCCGACGCCAAAGCGGTTGCCGGGGGAGGAATCGATCTCGACCGCCTCGAAGGCTGCTCCGAAGGCCCGCCGAAGCGTGTCGAAGCGTTCCGGCGGGCAGATTCGGTCACCGCCGAAGCGCCGCCCAAGGAGCGGTGTGCCGGCGGCGGCCCGCGCGGCGGCCGCCCGCAGGTCGTCCCCGGCTACGGCGAGTGCGGCCTTGCTGCCGCGGCCCAGCCCGAAGGGAAGCGCCGGCTGCGCCGTCACCGGCGCCATCACACTTTCGTCGGCCATCAGCGAGATGGCGAAGTTCCCGGTCAAACACATGTCGACGACACCGACGCCCGGGCCGCCGCACTCGGCGTGCACCGCCCTGCACAGACCCCGCAGCCAGGTCGTGACGGGACTGCCGCCGCCGTGCGCGAAAAGATGGAACTCCCGACCAATTCCCCTCCCACCAATGACATCGCTGCGCTCGTCATTGGAAGGAGCCCCCTTGGGCGATAAGGTGGCCGACCACCACCTCGAGCGCGAAGACGACCACGGCGTTGGGGCACGTCAGCCGCAGGCCGGCACCTGGAGGGCCGGCAGGCCGTTCCACAGGATGGCGACCAGCGCCGCCCCGGCGGCGGCGGCCGTGAACCAGCGGACGAAGCGGCGCGGGTCCTCGCGGACCTGTGCCGCCGGGCCGCGGCCGAGCAGCGCCCGCATCAGGACCCCCAGCGTCAGCAGCAAGGCCACCGCCGTCGCCCCCACCACCATCGCCGGCACGAAGGGAAAGCCCAGCACCCGCAGCGCGTCGAGCCCGCGCGCGCAGGCGAGGCCGTTCAGGCCGTACACCGCCGTGAAGTGCAGCGCCCAGATCAGGAAGGGGGCCAGCATGCCGGCAAACGTGACGGGAAAGCGGTGCTCCGTCATGCCAGCACCCTCGGGAACAGGTGCACCAGCAGCAACGCCACCACGCCTTGCGCGCAGGTGTAGTGCCAGAACAGCATGGTGTTGTCGAAGGTCACCCGCCGCTCCGCCACGATCATCCCGAGAAGCGAGCGCGCCAGCGTGTAGCCCGTCATGATCAGCAGCACCGCCACATGGAAGCCCTGATAGGCCACCAGCATGTAGACCACCGCGCCGTAGGCGCTCTCCGCCCCCTTCAGCCCGGTCTGGATCTGCGCATCGGCATCGGTGACGATGCCGGCCAGCAGAAGCGCGGAGCCGGTCAGGAGACACAGCTGCACCGTCCGCTGCCGGTTCTCCCGCAGTGCCCGGCTCGCCCACGCCATCGTTCCGGCGGCCAGGCCCCACAGCGCCAGCCCCGCCGCCAGCCACCACAGCGACGGCAGCGCCGCGGTGTCCGACGGCCACACCTCCGGGCTGACCGTCCACAGGAACAGATAGCTGAACACGATGCACGCGAAGGCCGTGCCGTCCACCAGCAGCAGGACCACCGTCGCCCACCAGGCGTGGTTCCGCGGCCCCTGGACGTAGACCGGCACCCGGACGCCGGCGCCGATGTCCTGCGGCGGGTGGTCCTCGCCCTTGTCCAGGCCCCACACCCACCAGATCACGCTGGCGACCGCCAGCACGCCCGGCACGATGCTCAGCCAGTACAGCTGCACCGTCAGCAGCAGGAAGTGCACAGCCGTGAACAGGCCGGCCAGCACGTGCCCCCAGTGCGGCCCCGGCATGGGCATGAGGTACTGCGGCTCGGCGTTGATGGGGCTGGTCACGATGGTCTCGCGGCGGTTGGTCGGCGCGCCGGGCAGGAAGTGGCCGCCCTCCTCGATCTGCCGTGACAGGTCCGGATTGTCCCACAGCGGGTAGAGGCTGGTGATCTGCGGAATGCTGCGCGTGGCGTAGGTGCCGTTGGGCACCCACTCCAGCGTGCCGGCCCGCCAGGGGTTCCGGGGCGCCGGCGCGCCCCAGCCCAGCGCGTTGCGCAGCATGTCCGCCAGCACCACCAGAACACCGGCCGCCAGCGTGAAGGCGCCGACGGTGGACACCAGATTCAGCCCGTCCCAGCCCAGCCCCGCCGGGTAGGTGTAGACGCGCCGCGGCATGCCGAGCAGGCCGGTGACGTGCATGGGAAAGAAGGCGACGTTGAAGCCGACGAACATCAGCCAGAACGCCCAGCGCCCCAGCCGCTCCGACAGCATGCGGCCGTTCAGCGTCGGCCACCAGTAGTACAGCGCCGCGAACAGCGGGAAGACCATGCCGCCGATCAGCACGTAGTGCAGGTGCGCCACCACGAAGTAGCTGTCGTGCGCCTGCCAGTCGAAGGGGACGACCGCCACCATCACCCCGGTCAGCCCGCCCAGCACGAAGATGAACAGGAAGCCCAGGATGAAGAAGGTGACCGTGCTCCACTGCACCCGGCCCTTGCCCAGCGTGGCGATCCACGCGAAGACCTGGATGCCGGCCGGCACCGACACCGCCATGCTCGCCGCCGAGAAGAAGCTCAGGGACAGTTGCGGGATGCCGGTGGCGAACATGTGGTGCACCCACAGCCCGAAGCTGAAGAACCCCGTTCCCACCAGCGCCAGCACCACCCAGTCGTGCCCGACCAGCCGGTGCTGCGCGATGGTCGGCACCATCATCGACACCATGCCGGCCGCCGGCAGGAAGATGATGTAGACCTCCGGGTGCCCGAAGAACCAGAACAGGTGCTGCCACAACAGCGGGTCGCCGCCCAGGTCGGCGATGAAGAAGGGCCAGTGGAAGGCGCGCTCCAGCTCCAGCAGCGCCGTGGCGACGATCACCGCCGGGAAGGCGAAGATGATCATGCCGGCCATCACCAGCATCGACCAGCAATAGACCGGCAGCTTGTCCAGCGACATGCCCGGCGGGCGGGTGCGCAGGATGCCCACCACGATCTCGATGGCGCCGGCGATGGCGGAGATTTCGATGAAGCCGATGCCGAGCAGCCAGAAATCCGCGTTGATGCCCGGCGAGAAGGTGAAGCTGGTCAGCGGCGGGTACATGAACCAGCCGCCGTCGGGTGCGGCGTCGAAGATCAGCGAGGCGAAGAAGGCGCAGCCGCCGAAGAAGTAGGCCCAGAAGGCGAAGGCCGACAGCCGCGGGAACGGCAGGTCGCGCGCCGCCAGCATGGCGGGCAGCAGGTAGACGCCGATGGCCTCCACCACCGGCACGGCGAACAGGAACATCATCCCCGTCCCGTGCACGGTGAAGAACTGGTTGTAGGTGCGGTGGTCGAGCAGGTCGTTCTCCGGCACCGCGAGCTGGGCGCGCATCGCCAGCGCCAACAGGCCGGCGATGACGAAGAACAGCAGCGCCGTGCCGATGTACATCACGCCGACGATGTTGTTGTTCACCGCGGTGAGGATGCGCAGGCCTTTGGGGGCCTGCCAGACGCGCTCCAGCGTCTTCAGTTCCTCCGGCGGGCGCGGCAGCGGGCTGGGCAGGTAGCGGTCGGCGTCGAGGGTCATTTCAGGCTCTCCAGCCACGCCGCCAGGGCGTGCAGGGTGTCGCGGTCCATCACGTCGAAGGACGGCATCCGGTTCTCCGGCTTCACGTGCTGGGCGTTCGCGATCCACGTCGTGAATGCCTCCACCGTGTTGGGAAGCGTTCCCGCGGCCAGCGACAGCCGCCCGCCGACGTGCGTCAGGTCGGGGCCGAGGACGCCGAGGGCGGGCGTGCCGGCCACCCGATGGCAGGCGCCGCACCCGAACCCGAGGAACGCGTCGCGCCCCGACGCCAGCACGGCGTTCGCGGGCTCCGGCGCCGGTCGCGCCTGCTCGGCCAGCCAGGCGTCGAAGCGCTCGGGCGGCTCCGCCACGACGTGGAACGCCATGCGCGCGTGCTGGGCGCCGCAGTACTCGGCGCATTGGCCGCGGTGGACTCCGGGCTCGGTCGCCGTCAGGGTCAGGCGGTTCACGTGGCCGGGGATCATGTCGATCTTGCCGGCGAGGCTGGGCACCCAGAAGCTGTGGATGACGTCGGCGGCCTTCACGACGAACTCCACCGGCCGCCCCACCGGGATGTGGATCTGGTTGGCGGTGACGATGCCCGCGCCGGGGTAGCGGACGTCCCACCACCACATGTAGCCGGTCACCTCGATGCGCAGCGTCTCGGGCGCCGGGGCGGCCGACAAGCGGCGGGCCATGGCGAACTCGTAGACCTGCAGCGCGGTCAGCGTCACCAGCGGGAACAGGATGCCGCCGCCGATCACCCATCCGCGTGTGCCGGGGAAGCGTTCCGGCCCCACCGCGACGGCGTACAGCGCCAGCGCCATGACGCCCACGAAGATGGCCGCGGCGCCGACGGTCAGCACGACGGTCAGGTCGAAGACGACGGCCGCGTGGTCCGCTCCGGGGCTGAGCGCCGACTGATCGTCCGCGCAGGCGGACAGGGCCGTCAGGACGGCGACGGCCATCGTCTTGGAAAGACGCCGCCAAAGGCGTCGGCCTGGACCGAGGGCCATACCTTCACCCCGCCTTTCCTGCTGGATGCGCGGTCGCGGGATGGCCGCGTTGCGCGCGTGTCGCCACCGCGTTCAACTTTCCGTGCCGACGTGTGTTCCATCACCGGGCATCCGGGAAGCACGGCGCGATCGACGCCGCGGAATGCCGTTGCTCCGGCGGAGTTGAGGATGAAGAGCAGCCACGAGAGGGCGCAATGCGCAGAACCCTGAGGATCCTTGCACTGCTGCTGGCCGCGCAGGGCGTGGGCGCTTTCCTGTTCGCGTGGTCCGGCCTCTACCACGTGGGTGCCTCCAAGGACCATTGGCCGGTCACCACCGCGTTCATCGAGTTCGGTCTGAGCAACGCCATCGAGACGCACGCCCTGTTCGTCGGCGCCCCGCCGGACCTGAACGATCCGGCGCTGATCCAGCGCGGGGCCGGACACTACGAGAACGGCTGCGCCCCGTGCCACGGCGCGCCCGCCGCGCCGCGCAACCCGATCTCGCGGCACATGCTCCCGCCCCCTCCCGATCTGGCCGAAAACGTCAGGGACTGGACGCCGGAGGAGCTGTACTGGATCACGCTGAACGGCATCAAGATGGCGGGAATGCCCGCCTGGCCGGCGCAACGGCGCACCGACGAGCCGTGGGCGCTCACCGCCTTCCTGCTCCGTCTGCCCACCATGGATGGCGAGGACTACCGGCGCCTGGCCTTCGGGGAGGTGCCGGCCGACGGCCGATCGACCATGGGCGAGCTGGAGGGCCTGGACCGGAGCGTCCTGGAGACCTGCGCCCGCTGCCACGGCTGGGACGGCGCGGGCCGGGGCAGCGGGGCCTTCCCGCGCCTGTCCGGACAGAGCGCCGCCTACCTCTATGAATCGCTGAGGGCCTATGCCGGCGGCGAACGCCCCAGCGGCATCATGCAGCCGCCGGCCGCCGCGCTGAGCGAGCCCGAGATGCGGGCGCTTGCGGCGTATTACGCGGCCCAGGACGCCGCGCCGCCTCCACCCCGTCCCGAAAACCCCGACCCGCGCCTGCGCCAGCTGGGCGATGCCATCGCCGCGGTCGGCGACCCGAAGCGGGGAGTCGCGCCGTGTTCCAGCTGTCATGCTCCGGGCGCGCCGCGGGACCCCCGCTATCCTTTGCTCGCCGGCCAGCACGCGGGCTATCTGGCCGACCAGTTGCGGCTGTGGCAGCGGGGCGTGCGCGGCGACACGCCGCTGTCCAGGATCATGGCCGCCGCGGCCCACACCCTCACCGAAGAGCAGATCCGGGCGGTGTCGCTCCACTACGCGCTGATGCCACCCTTCGACGGCGGCCGCGAAGCGGCGGCCCGCTAGGCACGCACGGGTCAACGCAATGACCGACGGAAGGACGCCAGGCGGGGGCTTGGAGTTCGGAACACGCCTGACCGGAGGCAGACACGCTGCCGAATCGCGTGATCGCGCTGCCGGTGCCGGTCGCTACCCGCAGGGGACCTCCCCGACCGGCGGAAAGACTATGGAGTGGCGTCATCCGCCAGATCCTTGAAGTCGTTCACCAGTATCTCCGCCGCAAGGGCCTTCTCGTACTCGTCCAGGTGTTTGGCGATCGCGGTCTTGAGGGAATCGAAGTCCGTGGGGCCGTCATCGACCAGCGCCGCCAAGCCAGGATCGGTGCGGGGCAGACGTGCCGGCAGCAGGTGGGTTCGAAGTTTCTCGTAGGAGAGGTAGGCGTTCTCCTGCTTCGCGGCGGCGAGGATCTCGCCAACGGTCTTTCCGCGTTCGAGGAACGACCATAGGTCAAACAGGTCGCGCGACGTCGTCCGCCGCAGGATGAGCTGGGACTTGAGGGCGAAGATCCCCTCCGGCGGCATCACCTTGACATGGCCCTGGCGCGCCGGCTCCAGTGTGTACGGCTCGTGCCGCTTCGGCGAATATTCGGCAAAGAAGGTCAGCTTGACGCCAGCCGCCGCCCCGCTACGCCGGCAGAGCCAGTCCTGCTGGGTGTCGGCAAGGTCGTCGCCGTCGTTCTCGGCATACATGCGCGCCATCTCGTTGGAGATGTCGGAGATCTGCCAGTCCTGGGCATCAAGGCGATCGAGAATGGTTCGGCAGGTGTCGCGCGGCAGATTGCCTCTCGGGATGGCGAAATCGAGATCCTCGCTGCGGCGGTGCCCCCACGACAGCGCCAGGGCCGTGCCCCCGATCAGCATGAACCCACTGATTTCTGGAAAGGATGAGATCGCATCAAGCAGCCGCTTGGTTTCGCTTGGCAGGCAGTCGACGCGCAGCATCTCGGAACCCCTGCTCGATGTTGTCCAGCCGATGCCGCCACTCCGACGCCAGCACGGAAGGGACATCCTTGTCCGCTTCGAGGTCATTCAAGACCCGGCGCACCCGACGGACGCCGTAGGACTTGCAAAGCCGGGCAACGTCCCTGAACGTTGGCCGGGAAAGCGTCATGGCGATCAGGTGGTCGGCGTCGAACGTACCGCCAGGATTGCTCCAGGCCCGGTTGAAGGCAAGGCGTGGCTCCTGTTCCGGCAACACCCGGTAGAGACCACGCTCGACGGGTTCAAGTTTCTCCGCGATGACGAGTTTCCTGAGCGCACGGCTCACCGTCGATGCGGAGCCGTACCGCCCGAACAGCGCACCCGACGCGACCATCGTTACGCCGCTGCGGCGCAGATCGTGTAGAATTCGCATCGGCAAGGTTCCGTTCATTGGCGGTGCCATGATTTGACATCCAGAGCAGATCACCCGCGAACATCAATATGATAGGCCGCATGCAGCGAGTCAAGAAGGCGGCCCGTCGCCGACCCGTCGGCGCCCGCCACCCCTTCCAGCGCGCGGCTTGAGGCACCCTGGGCTTGCGACGGTCTCATACGGCCGGCGCCTGGATGCTTCCAGGATCGGCCGGCCGTATGCCCCTCTTGTGTATTGGCGATGAGGCAACATCAGACCCGGGTGGTCCGTTGGCCGCGAACCACCCGGGTTGGCC
>Ga0196970_1001331_pt1 | contig 17431 bp, 13 predicted proteins | sample S1v_513CmetaG_FD_148672 | JGI IMG/M metagenome (GOLD analysis project Ga0196970, IMG submission 148672) | Soil microbial communities from Anza Borrego desert, Southern California, United States - S1+v_5-13C | ecosystem: Environmental > Terrestrial > Soil > Desert | place: USA: California...
CGGGATTGAAGACTTCGGTCATAGATATGGCTGGTTGTCGTGTAAAAAAGTCAATGCCGGGTCATTCCAGATTCTGGACCTGTTCCCGCATCTGCTCAATCAGCAGTTTCATCGCCATCGATGCGTCCGACAATTCCTTCAGCGCGGCCTTGGAGCCGACCGTATTCGCTTCGCGGTTCAGTTCCTGCATCATGAAATCGAGGCGCTTGCCCACTTGTCCGCCTTTTTTCAGGATGTGGCGCGTTTCCGACAGGTGCGCCGACAGGCGCGACAGCTCTTCGGCCACATCGATGCGGATGCCGTACAGCGTCACTTCCTGGCGGATGCGCTCCAGCGCTTCCTCGCGCGAGACGGTGGCCGGCCCGCCGTTCGACGCGGCCACGCCGAGCGCTTCCTTCATGCGTTCAGTCGCCTTTTGCTGGAACTGGGCAATCGCCTGCGGGATGAGCGGGGTGATGCGATGGACGATGGCTTCCATCTCGTCGATGCGTGATATCAGCATTGCCTGCAGGGCCGCGCCTTCGCGCGCGCGGCTGTCGATGAAGGCGCCGAGCGCATCGTTGATGAGTGCCTGCACTTCGGCTTGCAGTGCTTCCTGGCTGGCCTCGGCGTCGGCAATGACGCCCGGCCAGCGCAATAGTTCGTTGATGGTCAGGGCAGCCGCATCGGGGAAATGCTGCTTCACCTGCGCTTGCATTTTTGATAATGCGTCGAGCAGTTCCGCGCTCAGGTTCTGCACGCCCCCGGTGGCGGCCTTGCGGCCGAAACTGAGGCGGCACTCCACTTTGCCGCGGTTCACGCGCCCCATGATGGCTTCGCGCAACACAGGTTCGAAAGCGCGGAATTCGTCGTTGATGCGGAACTGCAGGTCGAGGAAGCGCGAATTCACGCTTTTCAGTTCAACGGTCAGTGTGCCCGCATCAGTTTCGCGCGTCGTGACCGCGTAACCGGTCATGCTGGAGATCGTCAAAATGTTTCCTTGCTTTACAAATCAGTGATTTATCCCACACAATCCGGAGGAACTGTCAGGGAAACCGCCCAGGGAAATATGGCATCGCAAAACAACGCCCCATTGCCGGATGGACTCGAAATTGCCGGATACCGCATTGTAAAGAAGATTGCGTCCGGCGGGTTCAGTATCGTCTACCTCGCTTACGATGAAGACGGTAACGCGGTCGCCATCAAGGAGTACCTGCCCAGCTCGCTCGCGCTGCGGCGCCCCGGCGAACTGGTGCCGGCAATCTCCGCGGAAAACCTGCCCGTCTTCCGTATCGGCCTCAAGTGCTTCTTTGAAGAGGGGCGCGCACTGGCGCGAATTTCGCACCCCAACGTCGTCAGCGTGGTCAATTTTTTCCGCGCCAACGATACCGTCTACATGGTGATGGCCTACGAATCCGGGCGCTCGTTGCAGGATCACATCATTCGCCGCCGGGACAAGGGCGAGCGCCCTCTGGTGTCGGAGCGTTTCATCCGGAAAATGTTCAACCAGGTGATGAACGGCCTGCGCGAAGTGCATGCGAACAAGCTGCTCCACCTCGACCTGAAGCCCGCCAACATTTATCTGCGCATGGACGGCACGCCGATCCTGCTCGACTTCGGCGCGGCGCGCCAGACACTGCGCGCCGACCAGCCCAAGCTCTACCCGATGTACACCCCCGGCTTCGCGCCACCCGAGCTGTACGTCAAGAACGGCAACCTCGGTCCCTGGACCGACATCTACAGCATCGGCGCCTCGATGTTCGCCAGCATGGTCGGCGCGCCGCCGCAGCCCGCGGACCAGCGCAAGACCAATGACCGCATGGAAGACCACTTCCGCAAGCTGGAAGGCATGTACTCGCGCGAACTGATCCAGGTGATCCGCTGGTCGCTGCGCCTGGAACCGCTGGAGCGGCCGCAGAGCGTCTTCGCGCTGCAGAAGGCACTGCGTGAGCCGGCGGTGGAACAGAAGGAACCCGACCTGATCGAAAAGGTCGCGACCCGGCTGCGTACCATGCTCGGCAGCATCGGCAAGGGCGCGCAGGTCGGCAACACCACTATCGAGAACAACACGCGCTAGGCGACAGGCACATGCGATTTTCCGTCTACCAGGAAAGCCATATCGGGGGCCGCAAGACCAACCAGGACCGCATGGGGTACAGCTTTACCCGCGATGCGCTGCTCCTGCTGCTGGCCGACGGCATGGGCGGGCACATCCAGGGCGAGATGGCCGCGACCATCGCCCTGCAGACCATCGGCGCGCTGTTCCAGCAGAACGCCAGTCCCTACATCAAGAAGCCCGAGAAATTCCTCGAAGACAGTTTCTTCGCGGCGCATCGCGAGATCCATCGCTACCGCGCCATCAACAACCTGCCGGAGACACCGCGAACCACGATCGTCGCCTGCATCGTGCAGCACAACAGCGCCTACTGGGCGCACTGCGGCGACTCGCGCCTGTACTGGATGCGGCAGGGGCAGATCCTCGCGCGCACCCGCGACCACTCGCGCATCGAGACGCTGATCGCGCAAGGCAAGGTCGCGCCCTCGGAGCGCGACACGCACCCCGACCGCAACAAGCTGTTCAACTGCCTCGGCGCGCCCAACCTGCCCATCGTCGAACTCTCCCGCCGGGCCAGCCTGCAGTCCGGCGACGTGCTGTTGCTGTGCTCGGACGGCCTGTGGTCCGTGCTGCCCGACCACGTGCTCGCGCAAAGCCTGCACACGAACACCGTCGTGCGCGCCGTGCCCGAACTGCTGACCACCGCCACCGGCATCGCCGGCAAGACCAGCGATAATGTCACTGCGCTGGCGATGATGTGGGAAGGCACCAGCGTGCTGCAGGATTCGAGCTCCACCATCGTCACGCACACCCTGCCGGTCGGCAGCGTCACCACGACCATCCAGGCGCCGCGCCATGCCGACCTGGAGCAAAATGACGCCTTCGACGACGGCGAAATCGAGAAAGCAATCGACGAAATCCGCGCGGCGATCGAAAAGACTTCCCGCATCACTACCAAGTAAGTTCCCATCCTCAGAGCCCATCCCATGCCGTTCCAACAACGCCCCAGCGGACGTGCCGCCGATGCATTGCGCACCGTGCGACTGACCCGCCATTACACCAAGCACGCAGAAGGTTCCGTCCTCGTCGAGTTCGGCGATACGAAAGTCATCTGCACCGCCAGCATCGAAGAGAAAGTCCCCGGCTTCCTGAAAGGCAAGGGGCAGGGTTGGATGACCGCCGAATACGGCATGCTTCCCCGCTCCACGCACAGCCGCATGGACCGCGAGGCCGCGAAGGGAAAGCAGTCCGGCAGGACCCAGGAAATCCAGCGCCTCATCGGCCGCTCGCTGCGCGCCGCGTTCGACCTGAACGCCTTCGGCGAGCGTACCCTGCACCTCGACTGCGACGTCATCCAGGCCGACGGCGGCACCCGCACCGCCTCGATCACCGGCGCAATGGTCGCCGCCTACGACGCCTTCTCGAAGCTCGTCTCGGCCGGCGTCGTGCCGGCCGTGCCGGTCAAGCATTTCGTCGCCGCGGTCTCGGTCGGCGTGTTCCAGGGCATGCCCGTGCTCGACCTCGACTACGTCGAGGACTCCGACTGCGACACCGACATGAACGTCGTCATGACCGATGCCGGCCACTTCGTCGAGGTACAGGGCACAGCCGAAGGGGAAGCCTTCGACCGGCCCACGATGGATCGCCTGCTCGACCTGGCCGAGCAGGGCATCGCCGAGCTCATCCGGCTGCAGAAAGACACGCTCGGCCTCGCATAAAATCCACATCCCTGACACCCGCGGCGCAAGCAGCATTGCTGGCGCCGCTTGTTTTTTTGAATGCCATGGCAAACAGCAAACTCGTACTCGCCTCCAACAACGCCGGCAAGCTGAAGGAATTCGGCGAGCTCCTGGCCACCGTCGGTTTCGAGGTCCACGCCCAGCGCGAATTCAATGTCCCCGAGGCGGAAGAGCCGCACATCACCTTCGTCGAAAACGCGCTCGCCAAGGCGCGGCACGCCGCGCGCCTCACCGGCCTGCCGGCACTCGCCGACGACTCCGGCATCTGTGCCCGCGCGCTGGGCGGCTCGCCCGGTGTCTACTCCGCCCGCTATGCCGGCGAACCGAAATCCGACGCGCGCAACAATGAAAAACTGATCGCTGACCTGGAACCTCACGCCGACAAGTCTGCCTACTATTACTGCGTCCTCGTCTTCGTGCGCCATGCCGACGATCCGCAGCCGGTGATCGCCGACGGACGCTGGGAAGGCGAAGTCATTGCCGAGGCGCGCGGGCAGGGCGGCTTCGGCTACGACCCGTATTTCCTGCTCCCAACGCTGGGCAAGACAGTCGCCGAACTTTCGGCCGAGGAAAAAAATTGCCTCTCGCACCGTGGCCAGGCATTGCGTGCTCTTGTTGAAAAACTGCGATGATCCCGATCAAGCCGATCCAGCCGGGCAATACAGGCAACAGCGCCGCCACACCGGTCGACGTTGCGAACGCCTTCCTCAAGCCCGGCGCGCTGCACCTGACCGCACTGCCGCCTCTTTCCCTGTACATTCATTTCCCGTGGTGCGTCAGGAAATGCCCCTACTGCGACTTCAACTCGCATGAGGTGAAGAACGGCTTCCCCGAAGAGGAATATCTTGCCGCGCTGCGTGCCGACCTGGAAAGCGCGCTGCCCTCGATCTGGGGCCGCAAGGTCTACACCGTATTCATCGGCGGCGGCACGCCCAGCCTCATGTCCGCCGCGGGCCTCGACCGGCTCATGTCGGACGTGCGCACGCTGCTGCCGCTCGACGGTGCTGCGGAGATCACGATGGAAGCCAACCCCGGCACCTTCGAAGCCGAGAAGTTCAAGTCATACCGGGCAAGCGGCATCAACCGCCTGTCGATCGGTATCCAGAGCTTCAACGCGCGTCACCTCGAAGCGCTCGGCCGCATCCACGACGAGAACGAGGCAAGGCGCTCGGTCGAGATCGCGCAGGCCAATTTCGAGAATTTCAACCTCGACCTCATGTATGCGCTGCCGCAGCAGACCCTGGCAGAAGCGCGCACGGACGTCGCCACCGCCATCGGCTTCGCTCCGCCGCATCTTTCCCTCTACCACCTGACGCTGGAGCCCAACACCTACTTCGCCAAATACCCGCCCGCCGTTCCCGACGACGACACCAGCGCGGAAATGCAGGACATGATCCAGCAACTCACCACCGATGCCGGCTACCGGCACTATGAAGTCTCCGCCTTCGCCCAGCCGCACCGGCAGGCGCGGCATAACCTCAACTACTGGGAATTCGGCGACTACCTCGGCATCGGCGCGGGCGCGCACTCGAAGATTTCCTTCCCGCACCGCATCGTGCGACAGATGCGCTACAAGCAGCCCAAGGCGTACATGGAGCAGATGAAACTCGGCCGTCAGATCCAGGAAGAATTCGAGATCGAACGCGGCGAGCTTGGTTTCGAGTTCATGCTCAACGCATTGCGCCTCACCGGCGGATTCGAGCCCAACCTGTTTGCCGAACGCACGGGCCTTACGCTCAACGCCATCGAAAAGCAGCTCAACGCGGCAGAGGAGAAGGGACTGCTGTACCGCGACCACAAGCTGATCCGCCCGACCGAACTCGGCCGACGCTTCCTGAACGACTTGCAGCAGATGTTCCTCAACTAAAATTTCCGGGAAGACGCAGCGGGCGAGGGAGAGCTCGCCATATCCGGTATAATGCGCTCTGCATTGGATCCGCCATCAATGCAGTCCCAGACCGGAGGTGTGGCCGAGTGGTTTAAGGCACTGGTCTTGAAAACCAGCGAGGGTTTACGCCCTCCGTGAGTTCGAATCTCACCGCCTCCGCCAACCCTTCCTTCCCCCGACTCAGATCCCCTGCAATTCATAAGGGTGTTGTTGCAAGAAATTCGTTTTTCCTTAAAGATATATCCTGTATGCATCTTTTGAACAGGAGAGGATTGACGATGAACATTGAGAAATTCAAGCACCAGCACGTAAAGATTTTCGAGTGCATCGAGACGCTGCGTCTGCATTCGCTGGCAGGGGTTGCCGCCAACGCGCGGGAGATCGCGCTGACCGTGGTGCGCATGAGCTCGGTGATCAAGCTGCATCTGAGCGTGGAGGATACGGTGCTGTACCCGGCGCTGCGCTCGAGCAGCAGCCGCGCGATCGCGAAGATGGGGGATGCGTACCAGGATGAGATGAAGGTCATCGCCCGCAGCTACGAGGAATTCGCGCGCAAATGGAACACGGCATCCAACGTGGCGCGCGATCCGGACGGCTTCAGGGCCGATGCCAATGTCGTTCTCAAAAAGCTGTATGCACGCATCCGCCAGGAGGACGCTGACTTCTATCCCGCCATCGAGGCGATCTAGTGCCGGTCGGGAATCGGGTGGATCGCGCATCCATCCTTGTCAATTCCCTTGACATGGTGTTGATGTTTTCGCGGGCCATGGATCTCGTGCATCCCGCGGTATCCGAGCATCACCTTCGGGTCGCATACGCGGCGGCGTGCATTGCCGGAGAAATGGGACTGTCGGATGCCGACGTCCAGTCCGTCCTGGTTGCCGGGGCCCTGCATGACGTCGCTGCGGCGTGCGCACCGCAGACGAAGCGCTTGCTTGACCGCGCGCTGCAAGGTGAATTCGACAGCGTCGGCAACGAAATCCATGAGCACGGATTCGCATGCCATAGCATGCTGTCCGGCTTTGCACCGTTTGCGAAGGCGGCGCAGGTCATTCGATACCACCACGTCAACTGGAACGATGGGGAAGGAGCCTATTTCGCGGGTTCCCGGGTGCCGCTGGAGAGCCATATCCTTCATCTTGCGGACAGGTTGTCCGTGCTGCCGCCCGACGGCCGCCCTCCGCAAGTGCATGCCGAAGAGATGGCGTCCGATTTGCGTGGCCGCGGCGGACGCGAATTCCATCCGGCAGCCATCGCGGCATTCGAGCAGGCCGCGTGCAGGGAGGCGTTCTGGCTCGATCTCACCAGCAGGCACAAGGAGGCGCTTCTGAAGGAGCGCTTCGGCGGCAAGGCTTTGCATCTGGATGGCGACAGCCTGTATGACCTCGCCCGCGTCCTGGCAAGGATTGTCGATTACCGGAGTTCCTACACGGCGCTGCACTCGGCGGGCGTGGCGCGGACGAGCGGAATCCTGGCGCGCAAGGCCGGGCTGCCGGACAGTACAGTGCGGCTCGTCGGCGTCGCGGGCTATCTCCATGATGTGGGCAAGCTGTCGATCAATCCTTCATTGCTGGAGAAGCCCGGCAAGCTGACCCGTGAAGAAATGCTGTTGATACGGCAGCATCCGTACCATACACGGGAGATCCTGTCCGCGGTGCCCGGGCTCGAAGCTGTGTCACTGTGGGCCGCCTTGCATCATGAACGGCTCGACGGCAAGGGATATCCGTTTCGGGAAACGCGCATCCCGCTCGAGGCGCGGATTGTCGCGGTGGCGGATATCTTCACGGCCATCACCGAAGACCGTCCCTATCGCCGCGGCATGGAAAAAGCGGAATGCCTGCGTGTGCTGCATGGGCAGGTGAAGGAGGGCGCCATCGACGGCGAGCTCGTGTCCTTGCTTGAGGAAGCCTATGACGAAGCGAGTCAATGAAGCGCTTGCTGCGAGTTCAGCATCCTTTCGAAGGACATGGCCGGAATGGGGCCGCTGAAGTAGTAGCCCTGGATCTCGTCGCAATCGTTGTTCTTCAGGAACGCATACTGTTCCGCGGTTTCGACGCCCTCGGCGATGACGGCCAGTTTCAGGCTGTGGGCCATGCTGATGATAGCCCTGACGATGGCCGCATCGCTCTCGTTTTTCACGACGTCGCGGACGAAGGCCTGGTCGATCTTGAGCCTGTCGACCGGGAAGCGCTTCAGGTAACTCAAGCTTGAATATCCGGTGCCGAAGTCGTCGATGGAAAGGCTCAAGCCGAGGTCTTTCAACTTGTGCAGCATGCCGATGACCGCTTCTGTGCCGTGCATGATCAGGCTTTCCGTCAGTTCCAGTTCCAGCAATTCGGGAGGCAGACCGGTTTCTTCCAGGACGGCGCGCAAGGTGTCGACCAATGCCTTGTGGCGAAGCTGGATGGCCGACAGGTTGACCGAGATCGGCACGCAGGCAAGGCCGCGCTGCAGCCATTGCTGGTTTTGCCGGCACACCGCTTCGTAGATCCATTGGCCGATGGGCACGATCAATCCGCTGTCTTCCGCGACGTCGATGAAGTGCCCGGGGCCGAGCATGCCGGCCTGCGGATGGTTCCAGCGGATGAGCGCTTCCGCACCCACGATCCTTCCGTCAGCGGCGCCGACTTTCGGCTGGTAGTACACCTCGAACTCCTGGTTGGTGATCGCATGCCGGAGCTGCACTTCCAATGACAGGCGTTCGGAAGCCTTGTTGATCATTTCCGGCGAATAGAAGCGCAGGTTGTTCCGGCCTTCGCTCTTGGCATGCCGCATGGCCGCTCCGGCGTTCCTGAACAGCGTCTCGCTGTCGCTGCCGTCGTGGGGGTAGAGGCTGAGGCCGATGCTGAAGGTGAGGCGGACTTCCCGCTCGCCGACGAAGAACGGTGCTGACACCGTTTCCATGACCTTTTGCGCAATCGTGTCGAAGTAGGTCTTGCGCTTGGTGCCGGGCATGATCACCATGAAGTCATCGCCGCCATGGCGGCAATTCGTGTCCATCGCACGCGTGACGGATTTCAGCCTCCCCGCGACTTCTTTCAGGATCTCGTCGCCGGCCGCGTGGCCAAGGGAGTCGTTGACGTACTTGAAGCGATCGAGATTCAAGTGGAGCACACCCACACGGCCGGCATCGCGCTGCGCAATGCTGATGGCGTGGTCGAGGCGGTCCCATGCCAGTATGCGGTTGGGTAGCCCGGTGAGCAGGTCGTGCGTGGCCTGGTAGGCGACCTGCGCGGTGATCTCCCGCGATGCGGTGACGTCGCGAAATACCAGCACGGCGCCAATGATGCTTCCATCGCGGCCGCGGATCGGGGCTGCGGAATCCTCGATGGCCAGGATGGTCCCGCCTCGGCGGAGGAGCATGCAGTCCAGCGGCAGGTGCGTCGCCTTTCCTTCGGAGAGCACCGGAACGACGGGGTTCGGAAGGGGCAGCTGTTTGCTTTCGTCGACGATATTCAGTACGTCCATCAGCGTCTTGCCGACGGCCTCCTCCTCCGGCCATCCGGTGAGCGCCTCGGCGATCGGATTCAGGTAATCGATATTGCCGGCCTCGTCGGTGGTAATCACTGCATCGCCGATCGAATGGAGCGTGACCTCCGCGCGCTCCTTCTGTTCGAACAAGGCGATCTCATCCCGTTTGCGATCGGTAATGTCTTGCAAGGCGCCGCGCAGTTTTGTCACCGCGTGTTCTTCGGTGACCGGGTCGCCGACCATGCGGATCCACTTGTGATTCCCTTTTTCCGTCAACAGCTCGAGCTCCTGGTCGAATCGCGTCATGCTTCTCACCGCATCGTCGAGCACCAGTTCCAGCCGGCGCCGCGAGTCGGGCGACAGGAAGCCGAGAACCATGCCGAGGCTGACTTTTTCCGAGGGAGGCAAATCGCATATCCGGGCGACTTCGGCGGTGCAGGAGAATTCTCCCGTCGGCGGATAAAATTCCCACCCTCCGACGTGGGCGAGGGCGCTCATTTCCTGCAACAGCTTGTCCCGCTCGCGCAGTGCGAGCTCGGCGGCGCGCTTGGCGCGCAGCTCGTCGACATCGCGCAAAGCACGCGTGATGGAGGGCACGAGGCGGGCGAGGTTGTCCTTCAGGACGAAGTCGGTCACGCCGAGTTTCAGCAGCTCTATCGCCTTTTCTTCTCCCAGGGTGCCGGAGACGAGAATGACCGGCGTGTCAGGCAGTGCAGCACGGATCTCGTGGAGGTTGTCTTCGAAGTCCATTCCGGGCAGTCGGAAATCGGACAAGATGGCGTTCCAGGAGCTGTCGCACAGATATCTCCGCAACAGGTCGAGCGTGTCGACCTGCTGGCAGAGGGTCTTGATTCCGCTGTCCTCGAGGTGCATTTTCGTGAGCAGGAAGTCCGGCGTCGAATCCTCGATGACGAGAAGCTTCAATGGTTCATGCATGATGTAATCCTCTTGTGCAATCGGGAATACGGCTCTGCCTGGAAACACATCCTGCGCTTTCTTTTGGGTTGCTCGCGATTTGCGGCCGAAGTGCTGCCATTGCTCAAGACTCGCTTCGGTCCGCGTCATACATCCAATGTAGGTCACGGCGGGTAACTGTAGGTAGTAAACGCGGGACTTGTCGGTCCGCCTGCTTTTTCCTAGATGCATTGATTTTTATCAATGTCCCATTTTTCTTGCGAATCAAGGGCTTGCGCAGTGTTATCCCGGCTTGTCCACAAGATTGCTAACAGGATCTGTGGGCAAGTGGGGCATGCTTGATTGCAAGTCGATACAACTCAGTGACAATTTCAAGACATTTCCATCCATCAAGAAGGTTCGATCGCCGCCGAAATCAGGGGTGAGCCGTGCGGCCAAGGCCGTGCACAATCATGAACGAGCGAGAGGAGATGAAGTGAACCTGAAGGTTGTAGACGAAGCGACAAATTGGGCGCGTACGGTTGTTGCCAGGAACGGCGGCGAGATTCCGGACTGGACGGCGTACCGGAACTTCCTAAAGGAGAGAACCGGCGTGACCTACGGCGCCTCGGTTCCGGTGCCGATGGAGTATCACTACGTTTACCTGCGCCTCAAGGGCAACTCGCACCAGGATGCCCTGGAGCGGCTGGGCTTTCAGGCAGCAGTGGACAGCCCCGCCGCCGAGTCAAAGCCCTGGTGGCGCTTCTGGTAACAGGGCGCGGAAGACGTCGGGATTGCCGCCGAACTGGCGCGTCAATTCCTGCGCGTGCCGGTACAGCACGGGCAGGATCTTCCCGACCGACATTTCCTCGATCCGGTAGCGCGGACCGGAGACGGTAAGCGCGCCGGCAAATTCCTGGTGGATGCGGAATACGGGGCAGGACACCGCTGCCGTTTCCGGGTCGCGTTCGCCGAAGGAGGCCGCATGCAGGCTGCGGCGGATGTCGTCGTAACGTGGCCCCGCTTGCCCGTCGAACGCCAGGATCACATGGCCCGATGCCCCGGTCCCTAGCGGTAGGCGGTCGCCTTCATTGATGGCGTCGCGCACGGCGCGCGGTGCATCCACCCGGTGCAGGCAGAGACGCCTGTCCTCATCCCGCACGAAGAACGAGGCGCTTTCGCGCAGTTCCTCCGCAATCTCCCGCAAGGCTCGCGGCACCACGTCGGCCGTCCTGAACTGGCGCTGGAACAGCGTGCCCAGATACAGCGGCTTCGCCCCCACCTTGAAGTAGCCTTCCTCATCGCGGCGCAGGTAGCCGAACTTTTCCAGCGACTCGGCCAGGCGCAGGGCCGTGCTCTTGTACAGGCCGGTGCGGCGCGCAATCTCGCTGAGCGTCAGCCCCGCGTCCTGTGCGGTAAATACGTCGAGGATCGAGAGCGCCCTGTCGACGGCGGCAACGCCTTCGGTGTTCGCGGTTTCTCCCATAATGCAGCGCCTTTCCTGTCTGTGCGGTAACGGTTGATGTACTCGTCTGTATGATGAATAATAGAACACTGTTCTGCCTAACGATACACTTTCCTGATTGGAGCCGCAATGACGCAAGCACTGCACGGCATCCGGGTGCTGGACCTGACCAATGTCCTGGCCGGCCCGTTTTGCGCCTATCAACTGGCATTGCTGGGGGCGGATGTCATCAAGGTTGAGATGCCGGAATCGGGCGACCTCGCGCGCCAGCTCGGGGCGGACCCATCCTTGAATGCGAAGCGCATGGGTGCCTCCTTCCTTGCTCAGAATGCCGGCAAGCGCTCGATCACCGTCGACCTGAAATCCGAAGCGGGCAAGGAGATCCTGCGCCGGCTGGTGGCGACGGCGGACGTGCTGGTCGAGAATTTCCGGCCGGGCGTGATGGCACGCCTCGGGCTCGGCTACGAGGACCTGAAGCAGGTCAACCCGCGCCTCGTGTATTGCGCGATTTCCGGCTTCGGGCAGGACGGCCCGCTGAAGGATGCGCCGGCCTACGACCAGATCGTGCAGGGGTTGTCGGGCGCGATGAGCATCACTGGCAGCGAGGAAAGCGCGCCCTTGCGCGTGGGGTATCCGGTGGCCGATTCCATCGGCGGCCTGACCGGTGCGTTCGCGATTGCGGCTGCCCTGCTGCGCCGGGCGGGCACGGGCGAGGGTGCATTCATCGATGTCGCCATGCTGGACGCCACCATCGTCACGATGGGCTGGGTGGTGTCGAACTATCTCGTGGCCGGCCAGGTGCCGCGGCCCTACGGGAACGACAATTTCACGGCGTCGCCGTCGGGCGCGTTCAGGACGAAGGATGGCTTGCTCAACATCGCCGCCAACAAGCAGGAACAATTCGCCGCCCTGGCACGGCTGATCGGGCGCGATGAGCTGGTGGCCGATCCGCGCTTTTCCGGGCGCGAGAGCCGCAAGCAGCATCGCGCGGCGCTCACCGTGGAGATCGAGAAAGGCCTGGCGGAAAAGCCGGCGGAGGAGTGGGAAACCCTGCTCAACCGTGCAGGCGTGCCGGCCGGCCGGGTGTTGAGCGTACCCGAGGCGTTGTCGCATCCGCAGGTACGGCACCGCGGGCTGCTGCACCGGTACGACGAGGTGCCCGGTGTCGACCGTCCCGTTACGCTGGCACGCGCGGGGTTCAAGATTGCGGGAGCGGAGCCCGATGCGGGCTCGCCGCCCCCGCAGCTCGGAGAACACACCGATGCCCTGCTGCAGGAGATCGGTTATTCCGGCGACGAGATCGAAGCACTGAAAAAGGCAGGTGCGGTATGAGTGCGCAGAAAAGCGGGAAGACAGCGGAGCAATTGCTGCAGGAGACATCGGCTTGGTGGTCGACGGACATCATCGATATCCATCCGGGCAAGATCGGCATCCGCGGCTATCCGGTCCAGGACCTGATCGGAGCGGTCCGGTTCCCGGACATGATCTGGCTGATGCTGCGGGGCGAGCTTCCCGGTCGCGCGCAATCGGCATTGCTGGAGGCGGCGCTGGTGGCCAGCGTCGATCACGGACCGCAGGCGCCGTCGATCGCCATTTCGCGCATGGCCGTGACCTGCGGCCTGCCGCTCAACGGCGCGATGGCATCCGCGATCAATGCGCTCGACGATGTGCACGGCGGCGCAGGGCAGCAGTGCATGGAAATCTACCATCAGGTCGCCGGCCTGACGGGGGCGGGGACGGCGCTCGACGATGCCGTCGAAACCGTGCTCGACGCGTACGTTGCGGAACACGGGAAGATCATCCCCGGCTTCGGGCATCGCTTCCACCCGACGGATCCGCGCACGCCGAAGCTGCTGCAGCTGGTGGAAGACGCGCGCAGCGCAGGCACGATCGCCGGCGACTATGCGCGCATCGGCATGGCGGTGGAGGAAGCCCTCGCGCGCCGCACGGGAAAGCGCATTCCGATGAATATCGATGGCGTGACGGCGGTGATCTTTTCCGAGCTCGGCTTTGCCGCCGAACTCGGCCGCGGCCTGTTCATCCTGTCGCGCGCGGTCGGCATCCTCGCCCATGCATGGGAGCAGAGGACGCAGGGCGGGCGCATCAAGGGGCCGATGCCGCCTTCCGTTCCTTACACGTACACCGGCTCGCCCGAGCGCCGCTTGCCGCCGGAAGAAGCTTAGACCCCGGCCTATTGCCTATTGCCTATTTCGGTTTTCCGTGCGCCCGGCACAGGCGGATGTCGGTGTTCGCTCGGAGAACAGTTGCTGGCCGTTCAGTCGATCGCGCCGGTCGCCGATTGACGAAACAATTCCTTGATCTCCGACGGGAAACCGATGGGAAATCGACTAAACTTCATGCAGTTTCTGCCATGATCGTTAATGAATAAGACGTTCCAGTCGCCTGAAGGCAACGATGGCCAGCCTGTCACGCGCAGCTCCCTGAAATTTCCCGTTGTCGGGATAGGCGCCTCCGCTGGCGGGATGGAAGCCTTGCTCGACTTGCTCAGGGCAATGAAGAATCCGACGGGCATGGCTTTCGTTGTGGTGCTGCACCTGTCAGCCGACCAAGAGAGTCGCCTGGCCGAGCTGCTCGGCCGCGCCACTCCCATGCCGGTGGCGGCGGTGTCGGGTCCGACGCCGATCGAACCCGACCACGTCTACGTCATTCCGCCGAACAAGCACCTGTCCATGAACGACGGCTACCTCCGGCTGGAAGAGTTCGACCGGCCGTTCGGGCCACGCACGGCGATCGATATCTTCTTCCGTGCGCTGGCTGCCGCGCACGGCGAAAAGGCGATCGCCATCGTGCTCTCGGGCGGCGGGTCCGACGGCGCGGTGGGGATCGCGAGCATCAAGGAACAGGGCGGCATAACGCTCGTGCAGTACCCGGGAGAAGCGCGCCACGACAGCATGCCGCTAGGCGCGATTGCTACTGGGACGGTGGATTTCATCCTTCCGGTCGCCGAAATGCCGCAGAAACTCGCGGACCTGTGGGCAAATGCGCAGGCGATCGCGCTGCCGCCGCTGGACGACAAGGACGAGGGCCTGGCGCAGGACGAGACGGAGGCCGGCCAGGACGCCGAAGAAGCGCTGCAGCAGATCATCACATTGCTGCGCCTGCGTACCAACCATGACTTCCGCCACTACAAGCGGCCGACGATGCTGCGCCGGATCGAACGCCGCCTGCAGGTGCGGGGCGCGCCGACGCTGCCGGCCTACCTGGCCGTACTGGAGTCCGATGCCAGCGAACATGGCGCGCTGCTGCGCGACATGCTGATCGGCGTGACCAATTTCTTCCGCGACCGCAACGCCTTCGAAGCGCTGGAGGACAAGGTGCTGTCGGAACTGGTCCGTGCCAAGCATCCCGAGGAGCAGATTCGCGTCTGGGTGCCGGCCTGCTCCACGGGCGAGGAGGCCTACTCCATCGCCATCGCGCTTGCCGACCGCGCGGCCCTGGTCGGCAAGCCGTCGAAGATCCAGGTGTTTGCCTCGGATATCGACGACCGCGCCATCGGTACGGCGCGCGGCGGGCTCTACCCGGGCTCGATCATTGCCGACGTGTCGCCGGAACGGCTGCAGCAGTATTTCACCAAGGAAGAAGACCGCTACCGCATCCGCAAGTCGATCCGCGACCAGGTGCTGTTCGCCCCGCACAATGTGCTGCGCGATCCGCCGTTTTCCAAGCTCGACCTCATTTCCTGCCGCAACCTGCTGATCTACCTGAACCGCGAGATGCAGACACACATCCTCGAGATGTTCCATTTCTCGCTCAATCCCGGCGGCTATCTCTTTCTCGGCAGTTCGGAATCGGCCGACATGACGTCCAACCTCTTCACCCCGGTCGACAAGAAGAACCGCATCTACCAGGCGAAATCCCTGTCGCGCGGACGCTTCGCGCCTTCGCTGCCCGGCTATCCGCTGGCGCGCCACCAGCATCTGAACGAGGCGCCGGTGCCGAACAAGCGCCAGTTCTCGTACGCCGAAGTGCACCAGCGCGTGCTTGCCCAGTACGCGCCGCCGAGCGTCATCGTCAATCACGACGCGGACATCGTGTACATGTCGGACCGCGCGGGGCGCTTCCTGCGCCACGTTGGCGGCGAGCCTTCGCGCAACCTCGTCTCGCTGGTGCATCCCGAGCTTCGTGTCGAACTGCGCACCGCGCTGTTCCAGGCGATCCGCAGCGGCAAGAGCGTCGAGGCGCGCCGTGTGCGCCTCAACCGGGAAGGGCGGCTGTACTTCGTGAACATGACAGTGCGCCCGTTCCGCGACGACAATGCGGGCGCCGACCTGATCCTCGTGCTGTTTGACGAGGTCGAGCAGACCATGGGGAATGAATCGCCTGCGGAAGGCGAAAAGAAAGATGCGGTGCTCACCCAGCTCGAAGAGGAATTGCAGCGCACCAAGGAACAACTTCAGGAGACCATCGAGCAGTCGGAAGTGTCCAACGAGGAGCTGCGCGCGTCGAACGAAGAGCTGCAGGCCATCAACGAGGAATTGCGTTCCGCGACCGAGGAGCTGGAGACGAGCAAGGAAGAACTGCAGTCGGTCAACGAGGAGCTGAGCACCGTCAATTACGAACTGAAGTCCAAGGTCGAGGAAACCAGCAAGGTCAACGACGACCTCAACAACCTCATCGCATCGGCCGACATCGCAACCATCTTCGTCGACCGCGGCATGCGCATCAAGCGCTACACGCCGCGCGCTTCGGACATCTTCAACATCATCCCGTCCGACATCGGCCGCTCGCTGCTCGACATCACGCACCGCCTGCACTACGCGGAACTGGCGCTGGATGCCTCGACCACCTTCGATACCCTGCGCCCGGTGGAGCGCGAAGTGCGCAGCCTCGACGGCCGCTATTACATCGTGCGCCTGCTGCCCTACCGCACGACGGAGGACCACATCGAAGGCGCCGTGATGACCTTCTTCGACATCACGAGCCGGCGCGAAGCGGAAGCGCGGTTGCGGGCGGGCGAGGAACGGATGCGCCTGGTGGCGGAAAGCATGAAGGACTACGCCATCATCACGCTCGATGCCGAAGGCAGGATCACGAGCTGGAGCAAGGGCGCGGAACTGATGTTCGGCTACACCGAAAGCGAAGTGATGGGCCAGAGCGGCGACATCATCCTGCTGCCGGAAGAGCGTGCGAACGGCGTCTTCGAGAGCGAAACACAGCGTGCGCGGGAAGAGGGGCGTGTCGAGAACGAGACCTGGGCGGCCCGCAAGGACGGCAGCCGGCTTTTCGCCAGCGGCGTGACGGTGCCGCTGAAGGAGGGGAACAGCGAAGGCTATGCCAAGATCGTGCGCGACGAAACCGCGCGCGTCGAAATGGAAAACCTGCGCGAGGCGGCCCTGTCCAGCGAGCACTCGGGGCGCACGAGTGCGGAAATGGCAAGCGCGATGAAGGACGAGTTCCTTGCCATCATGTCGCACGAACTGCGCAACCCGCTCAACCTGATCCACATGAACGTGGAACTCCTGTCGCGCCTGGGCGAGGTGAAGCAGTCCACGCTCGGCGCCAGGGCGCTCAACAGTATCCGGGCAGCGGTGACGAGCCAGTCCAAGGTCATCGAAGACGTGCTCGACCTGTCCCGCATCCAGACCGGCAAGCTGGCGCTGTCGCAGGCGAACATCGATTTCGCTGCGCTGGTGGAGGAGCTGGTGGCGGCATGCAAGCAAGATCCCGGCGCGCAGGACCGCCACATCGAGCTCACCATCGAGGGCGCACCGCTGCAAGTTCATGCGGACCGCGTGCGGCTGGAGCAGGTGGTGCTCAATTTGCTCAACAATGCGGTCAAGTTCACCCATCCCGGCGGGTGCATCAGTGTGCACCTGCGTGAGGCGCGGAGCAAGGCGGTGCTTGAAGTGATTGACGACGGCAAGGGCATCGCTCCCGAATTCCTGCCGCATGTGTTCGACATGTTCCGCCAGGGGGAC
>Ga0196970_1001332_pt1 | contig 17414 bp, 11 predicted proteins | sample S1v_513CmetaG_FD_148672 | JGI IMG/M metagenome (GOLD analysis project Ga0196970, IMG submission 148672) | Soil microbial communities from Anza Borrego desert, Southern California, United States - S1+v_5-13C | ecosystem: Environmental > Terrestrial > Soil > Desert | place: USA: California...
ATGTGATCATGGCGCATGTCAGCGGGCCGGGACACCGCGGTTCGCGAGCTCGTCCGCCCGCTCGTTCCCGGGGTCGCCGGCGTGGCCCTTCACCCAGCGCCACGTCACCGTGTGGCGACCCAGCTCGGCCTCGAGGGCGCGCCACAGGTCCGCGTTCTTCACCGGCTGCTTCGTGGACGTGACCCAGCCGTTCCGCTTCCAGCCTGCGAGCCAGGAGTTGATGCCCTGCATCACGTATGTCGAGTCCACGTGCAGGACGACGTCGCAGGGCCGGTTGAGCGTCCGGAGCGCCTCGATCACGGCCGTGAGCTCCATGCGGTTGTTCGTGGTGAGCGCCTCTCCCCCGAAGAGCTCACGCTCGTGCGCGCCGAAGCGGAGCAGTGCACCCCAGCCGCCCGGCCCGGGGTTGCCCTTGCACGCACCGTCTGTCCACATCTGGACCGCTGTCACGGCCACGGCTCCAGCTCCGGCAGCGCCACGCCTCGACCTGCCCGGTCCGCACGCACACCCACGGCCGAGCGCCCGGCGAGCCAGACGATGAGGTCGGTCGCCGAACCCCGGAGGACCACGACGTCCGGGCCGTCGCCGAGCACCCGGCGCTCCGGGACGTCGTCGGCGACGAGCTCGAGCGTCATGCCCCGCGGGACGCGCGCGGCCAGGTACCCCGCGAGATGCTCGCGGAAGGCCGGGTCCCACGAGCTCGCCTCGAGGCCGAGGTCCAGGTCCACCAGGTGCACGGAGACCTCGCGCCACCAGAGCTCGAGCACGCCCTGGACCGACCGCCCCCGGGCGCCCGTCACCCGTTCGAGGATCCCCGGCGTCACGTCGGCGGCCACCGCCGCCATCCGGTCGGCCGCGGCGGTCACCCGCGCGACGTGCTCCTGCGCGGATGCCGGTGCCCCGGCTTCGATGGCGGCATTGCGGCCGGCCATGCCCCCGTCGTAGTACGGCACGGGCTGCCCGTCGGCGACGGCGACCTCCAGCTGCCGGGCGGCCGCGTTCCCCACCCCGGCGATGTGCGCGAGCACGTGCCCGCGCGTCCACCCGGGCAGACGCGACGGCTGCGCCACCTGCTCGTCGGTGAGGCCGGCAAGGGTGGCGACGAGCAACGCATGAACCTCTCCCACGCGTCGCCGCAGCACCTCGAGCCCCATGCGGCGACCCTAACCTCCGCACGCCGCAGCGCCGCACGACCGCGCCGCACACCCCGTGACGCGCGGCGCGGTCGTGCTCAGCGAGCTGTGGTCGTCAGGCCCACAGCCACTGGTCGAAGCGCATGAGGAAGGCGGCCATGGCCTGCCGCTCCACCTGGTTCCCCGGCCGGAAGGTGTGGTCGGCCCAGCCCGTGGAGATCCCCGTGTCCGCCAGCCACTCGACCTCGGTGAAGAACTGCGAGGACCTCGGGACGTCCGTGAACGACGCCGTGGCCGGGTCGGCGAAGGCGGGTTCCTCGGCGTAGCGGTACAGGAACGCTGCCATGGCCTGCCGCTCGACGCTCGCCATGGGCCGGAACGTGCGGTCCGGCCACCCTGTGGTGATACCGGTGTCAGCCAGCCACTCGATCTCCTTGAAGAACGGGTGGGACCTCGGCACGTCCGTGAAGCTCGGGGTGGCCGGCGGGGTGAAGGCGGGCTCCCCGGCGAACCGGTAGAGGAACGCCGCCATCGCCTGCCGCTCGACGGAGGCCGACGGGTGGAACGTCCCGTCCGGGTAGCCGTTCGTCACGCCCGACTGGGCGAGCCACTCGATCTCGTCGTCGAAGGGGTGGCCGACGGGGACGTCGGTGAAGAGCGGCATGCTGCTCGACGTGAGCACGGCGTCGATCCCGGTGACGGCCTGGTCCTCGGCGACGGGTACCAGGTCCGCGTTCCGCCAGCTCACCTGGTCGTCGTAGCACTCCTGACGGAGGGACTCGTCCGGCGGGGTGAAGCACACCTCGTACTGGTCAGGCGCCAGTCCCGTGATCACATAGGTCCCGTCGGTGTCGGTGTAGCCTGAGCCGTGTCCGATCCCGGCGGTACCCCAGGCCGACACGTACACGCCGTCCACCGGTCCGGCCGGACCGGTCACCGTGCCGGAGATCGATCCGCCCACCTCGAGGACGGCGTCGATGTCCCAGACGTCCTGCCCGGTCGTCACCGTCACCGTCTCGGCGGCGGCGAGCGTCAGCGAGTCGTCGTAGTACTCGGAGACGAGTCCGATGGAGGCGGCCTGGAACGCCACCGCGTAGGTGCCTGCGGGCAGCGCCTCGATCGTGTAGTCACCGTTGACGTCCGTGACCGAGTACCCCGCCTGCACGCCGTCGACCGGGTCCACGGCGGCCACCCAGACGCCCTGTACCGGACCCTCAGGCCCGGTGACCGTGCCACTGATCGTGGCACCCTGCACGAGGACGGCGTCGATGCCCGTGACGGACTCGGGTGCCGTGACCACGACGTCGGTCGCGGCGTCCACGGTGAGGGAGTCGTCGTAGTACTCCGAGACGAGGCCGAGCTCGTCGGCGTCGAAGCGGACCTGGTACGCGCCCGTCGCCAGTCCGGACACGGTGTAGGAGCCGGCAGCGTCCGTCATCGCGGTCCACCAGCCCGTGGGTCCGCTGATGTTCACCCACACGCCCACGACGGGGCCACCGGGCCCCGTGACGGTGCCCGAGATCGACCCGCCCGCCGCCAGCGCGGCGTCGATGTGGGACGTGGTCTGGCCGGCCACCACCGTGACCAGGTCGGCGTCGGGCCGCAGGAGCGCGTCGTCGTAGTACTCGTCGACGAGCTCCACCTCGGACCCCTCGAAGCGCACCGTGTAGCTGCCCGCGCGGAGGCCCTCGACGAGGTACGTGCCGTCCTCGCCGGTATATGCCCCGACGCCGATGCCCATCGCATCGGTGACGCTGACGTAGACCCCGGCGACGGGCAGCCCACCCGGGCCGGTCACCGTACCGGAGATGCTGCCGGCGGCGTCGAGTGCAGCGTTGATGTTGGGCGTCACCACGCCCGCCGTTACCAGCACGGCGTCGGCGTCGAGGTACGTCGCTGCGTCGTTGTAGTACTCCGTCGCGAGCCCGACCTCCGTGCCGCTGAACTGGACGAGGTACTCGCCGGGCTTGACGCCGTCCATCCGGTAGCGGCCGGCCGCGTCGGTGTAGGCGACCTCGCCACCCTCCTGGTCACTCGGATACGCCCACACCGTGACGTTCTCCGCCGGCAGGCCGCCGGGGCGGGTGACCGTACCGGTGATCGAGCCCCCCGCGACGAGCGCCGCGTCGATCCCGACCGTCTCCGTGTCCTCGAAGACGCCGACGGGTGTCGCGGCACTCCAGTCGCGGACGTCGTTGAAGTACTCGGAGACGAGGCCGAGGGTCCGGCCGTCGAACGCCACCGTGTAGTCACCGGGCATGAGACCCTCGATGGTGTAGGTGCCGTCGGCCGCCGTCGAGACCTCGGTTCCGGACTGGCCGTCGAAACCGATCGCCGAGACCGTGACGCCGGCGACCCCGACCCCGCTCGGGCCGGTCACCCGCCCGCTGATGGAACCGGGACCGCCCAGCGTGGCGTCGATGGACGGCGTCGTGCCACCCGCCGGGACGGCCACCGGCACGGCGGACGCCTCGTCGTAGGTGTTGTCGTAGTACTCGGAGGCGAGCCCGACGGCAGAGCCGTCGAACCACACGGTGTAGTCGCGCGGGAGGATGCGCGGGAACTCGTAGTAGCCGAACTCGTCGGTGTCGACGGTCCGGACGGTGTCGGCCCCGTACAGCCAGACCGACGCTCCGGCGACCGGCTCAGCGTTGCCGTCGGTCACCACGCCCGAGAGCGTCCCACCGAGCTCGAGGACCGCGTGCACCCCCTGTGTCGTCTGGCCGGCGGTCACGGGCACACCCATGGCGTCTTCCCAGGCGTACACCTGGGGGTAGTACTGGTCGACGTAACCGCCGTCCCAGCCCCAGAACTGGACGATGAAGTCGCCCTCCGGGAGGCCGTCGACCTGGTAGTCGCCCTCTGCGTCGGTGTAGGCACCCAGGCCGACGGGTGACCCGTCCTGGGCGTACACGGTCACCAGCACCCCCGCGACGCCTGCGCCTTCGACGTCGGTCACGCGCCCTGCGAACGAGCCCGTGGTCGCGGCGGCAGTGGCCGGGGCGGTGATGCCCAGCAGGGCCACGACCACAGCCGAGAGCATCAACACCCACCGGTGCAACGCCCTGCGGGCCGACCGGACGGGTGACGGTGTCATGGCAGCTCCTGTCGCCTCGACGCCGGCACGGCTGGGTGGTCCCCGGGCGGTGCAGGCGTCTGGATGTGGGTGGCTGGAGTCTCCCACCAGCGCCTTCACCACGGAGCGGGTCTGATGTGATGTCCGACACACCGGGCCGCCGGTGCTCTCACGACCCGTACACAGCCTCCTCGAACCTCATCAGGAACGCGGCCATCGCCTGCCGCTCGACCCGTGCCGTCGGCCGGAACGTGTGGTCCGGCCACCCCGTCGTGATGCCGGTGGAGGCGGGCGGTGTGAAGGCGGGCTCGCCCGCCCTCGAAACTCCGGACACCACGTGCCTGGCACCGCACGGGACCGCGCGGGGCCGTTTGATCAACGGGTCGGGCCGCCCTCCGCTAGCTCCACAGCCACGTGTCGAAGCGCATCAGGAACGCCGCCATCGCCTGCCGCTCCACCGTGTTCGCCGGCCGGAACGTGTGGTCCGGCCACCCCGTGGTGATGCCCGTGTCCGCGAGCCACTCGATCTCCGTGAAGAACTGCGCGCTCGTCGGGACGTCCGGGAACGACGCCGTCGCGGGGTCCGTGAACGCCGGCTCCCCCGCGTACCGGTAGAGGAACGCGGCCATCGCCTGCCGCTCGACGGTCGCCGTCGGGCGGAAGGTGCCGTCCGGCCAGCCCGTGGTGATCCCGGAGTCCACGAGCCACTCGATCTCCGTGAAGAAGGGTGAGCCGACCGGTACGTCGCTGAACGTCGCCGTGGCGGGCGGCGTGAAGGACGGCTCGCCCGCGAACCGGTACAGGAAGGCCGCCATCGCCTGGCGCTCGACCGGCGCCGAGGGGTGGAAGGTCCCATCGGGGTAGCCGCTGGTGATGCCCTCCAGGGCGAGCCACTCGATCTCCGCGGAGAACGGCGCCCCGGCGGGGACGTCGGAGAACAACGGGGAGGACTCGAGCGCCAGGGTCGCGTCGATGCCGGTGCGGTCCTGCCCGATCGAGAACGGCAGGGGTGTGGCCAACGACTCCGCCACCTGGTTGTCGTAGTACTCCGCCCGCAGACCTGCTCCAGATGGGCCGTGGAAGGCGACCACGTAGGTGCCCGGTGCCAGACCGACGACGGTGTACGAGCCGTCGGCGGCGGTCAGCGTGTTCCCGTAGCCACCACCGACCAGGTCGTAGACCGAGACGTGCACGCCCTCGACCGGCCCGGCCGGGCCGCGGACGACACCGGCGACGGATCCGCCCTGCAGCAGCGACGCGTTGATCCCGACGGTGGTCAGCCCGACGGTCACGCTCACGAGGTCCGCCCCGTCCCAGCGGAACGAGTCGTCGTAGTACTCGGAGGCGAGATCGGCGAAGACGCCGTTGAACTGGACCCGGTAGGTGTCCGCCGGCAGCCCGATGAGGTGGTAGGTGCCGTCGGCGGCCGTGTACACGCCGTCGTAGTAGCCGCTCGTGGTGCCCGTGACACCGACCCACACGAACTGCGCCGGGCCGCCGGGGCCGGTGACCGTACCCGCGATGCCACCGCCGCCCGCGAGGACCGCATTGATCCCGGAGGTCGTGGCCCCGGCCGTCACCGTGACCCGGTCGGCGTCCTGAGGCTGCAGGCGGTTGTTGTAGTACTCGCTGACGAAGCCCGTGGTCGCACCGTCGAAGGACACGACGTACTGCCCGGCAGGCAGGCCACTGATGACGTACGACCCCGCCGCGTCAGCGGTGACCGGCCCGCCGCTCGCCCCCGTCGCGCTGTCGTAGGCGCTCACCCTCGCCCCCACCGCCGGACCGCCGGGACCGGTGACCGTGCCGGAGATCGCGCCGGTCGCGACGGCCACCGGCGCCGCGCCCGACGCCGGTCCGGTCCAGACCAGCCCGAGGGCCATCACCGTCAGCACTGCGACCCAGGTGCGCATCACCAGCCCGCCGCGCCGGGGTGAGGTGGACGACTGCATCGCGCGGGTCATCATCGCTCCTGGTGGGAACCATCGTCACGCCGCCGTCGGCGGTCCGTCGGGCAGCGCGGCTCTCGAGAGTCCGGACACTCCGGAGTGTGGCAGCGCCCCGCAGGCGAGGTGGTGGGTTTGGCGGGTGACCTGTGCGGCGCCGTCCGCGGTTCGGCCGCCGCACCGGCGGACCTGCGAGGATCGGGCCGATGACCACCGACGCCGCCCGCACCCTCGCCGACCGCCTGCCGGCCGGCGACGACCCCGACGCGCTCTACGAGGCGTTCGTCGCCTGGGCCTCGGAGCAGGGCTTCGACCTGTACCCGGCGCAGCAGGAGGCGGTCCTCGAGCTCGTCACGGGCTCGCACGTGATCCTGTCCACGCCGACGGGGTCCGGGAAGTCGCTCGTCGCCGTGGCCGCCCACATGCTGGCGATGGCCCAAGGACGCCGCAGCTTCTACACCGCACCCATCAAGGCGCTGGTCAACGAGAAGTTCTTCGACCTCGTGCGCGTCTTCGGCGCGGAGAACGTCGGGATGATGACCGGGGACAGCGCGGTCAACGCGACGGCGCCGATCATCTGCTGCACCGCCGAGATCCTCGCGAACATCGCCCTGCGCACCGGCGCCGGCGTCGTCGCGGCCGGCGAGGGCGACGACCCTGCGGTGCCGGGGGACGACCACGTCGGCCTGGTCGTCATGGACGAGTTCCACTACTACGCGGACCCGCAGCGCGGCTGGGCGTGGCAGGTGCCCCTCCTGGAGCTGACCGGCACCCAGTTCCTCCTCATGTCCGCGACGCTCGGGGACGTCTCGTTCTTCGTCGAGGACCTGCGGCGCCGCACCGGGCGGGACGTGGCGGCGGTCACCAACACCGACCGCCCCGTGCCGCTCACCTTCGCCTACGCCGTCGACCCGCTGCACGAGGTGATCGAACGGCTGGTCGAGACGGGGCACGCCCCTGTGTACCTCGTGCACTTCACGCAGCGCGACGCCGTCGAGCAGGCCCAGGCGCTGACGTCGGCGCACGTCGCGTCCCGCGAGAAGCGCGACGCGATCGCGGCGGAGCTCGCCGACTTCCGGTTCGGCACGGGCTTCGGCAAGACACTCGGACGGCTGCTGCGCCACGGCGTCGGTGTGCACCACGCCGGGATGCTGCCCCGTTACCGCCGCCTCGTGGAGCGTCTCACGCAGCGCGGCCTGCTCACGGTCGTGTGCGGCACGGACACCCTGGGCGTGGGCATCAACGTACCCATCCGCACGGTCGTCCTCACGTCCCTGGTGAAGTACGACGGGACGCGCAGCAGGCACCTGTCCGCCCGCGAGTTCCACCAGATCGCCGGTCGGGCCGGCCGTGCCGGGTACGACACCGTCGGCGACGTCGTCGTCATGGCGCCCGAGCACGTCATCGAGAACCGGCGGGCGCTCGCCCGGGCCGGGGACGACCCGAAGAAGGTCCGCAAGATCGTCCGCAAGGCCGCCCCGGCGGGGCAGGTGAACTGGACGGAGAGCACGTTCGAGCGCCTCCGGGAGGCACCGCCCGAGCCGTTGACGTCGCAGTTCCTCGTGACGCACGCGATGGTCCTCAACGTGCTCGCCCGGGCCGGCGACCCCGTGCAGGCGATGACGGCCCTGCTCACGGACAACCATGAACCCCCGGCAGCGCGCGGCCGGCACGTGCGCCAGGCCGTCCGCATCTACCGCTCGCTGCGGGAGAGCGGCGTCGTCGAGCGGGTCCGCCGCGCGGACGGCCGCTGGACCGTCCGGCTGGCCATGGAGCTCCCCGAGGACTTCGCGCTCAACCAGCCGCTCTCCCCCTTCGCGTACGCGGCGCTGGACATGCTGGAGCCCGGGCCGGAGTACGCGCTCGACGTCGTCTCGGTGATCGAGGCCACCCTGGACGACCCGCGCCAGGTGCTCGTCGCGCAGGAGAAGCGGGCGCGGGGCGAGGCGGTCGCGGCGATGAAGGCCGAGGGCTACGAGTACGACGAGCGCATGGCGTTGCTCGAGGACGTCACCTACCCCAAGCCGCTCGCGGACGTGCTGGAGGGCGCCTTCGGCATCTACCGGCGGACGAACCCGTGGGTCGCCGACCACGTGCTGTCCCCGAAGTCCGTGGTGCGCGACATGGTGGAGCGCGCCGCGACGTTCACCGAGTACGTCTCCCAGTACGGGCTCGAGCGCACGGAGGGCGTGCTCCTGCGCTACCTCGCGGACGCCTACCGAGCCCTGCGGCAGACCGTCCCTCCCGAGCGGCGGGACGAGGCCGTGGAGGACCTGGTCGAGTGGCTGGGCGAGGTGGTGCGCGGTGTCGACTCGAGCCTCCTCGATGAGTGGGAACGGCTCGCCGACCCGTCCGGCGCCGGCTCTCATGCGCCCGATGACGGTGCGCGCCCCCCGGGTGCGGACCGGCTGACGGGCAACGTGCGGGCGTTCCGGGTGCTCGTGCGGAACGCCCTCTTCCGGCGGGTGCTGCTGGCCGCCCGCGAGGACTGGTCGGCCCTGGGCGCCCTGGGCGACACGGACGCCGACGGCGTCGGGTGGGACTCCGACCGGTGGCACGCCGCACTCGACCCGTTCTTCGACGACCACGACGACATGGGCACCGGTGCGGACGCCCGGGGACCGGCGCTGCTGATCCTGCGCGAGGGGGTGCCGACCCCGCGGGCGTGGACCGTCCGGCAGCTGCTGGACGACCCGGCGGGCGACCACGACTGGCACATCGACGCCGAGGTCGACCTCGACGCGTCCGATGCCGCCGGCGAGGTCGTGCTGCGGATCACCGACGCGGGCCGCCTGTAGCGCTCGGCAGTGGCCGTACCCTGGGCCGGTGGCCAGGAAGAACGCTCCGTCGGGCACCCCTGCGCTCGTCGCGCTGGCCGCTGCGGGAGTGCCGCACACGGTGCACACGTACACGCACGACGCCGGCGGCGACGTCGGCTACGGCATGGAGGCCGCGCAGGTGCTCGGCCTACCCGCGGAGCAGGTCTTCAAGACTCTGCTGGCGGACGTCGACGGCACGCTGACGGTCGCCGTCGTCCCGGTGACGACGATGCTGGACCTGAAGGCCCTCGCGGCCGCTGTCGGGGGCAAGCGCGCGACCATGGCCCGGCCCGCCGACGCCGAGCGGGCCACCGGCTACGTCGTCGGCGGCATCTCCCCGCTCGGTCAGAAGACGGCCCACCCCACGGTGATCGACGAGACCGCGGAGCTCTTCGACACCGTGTACGTGTCCGGTGGGCGCCGGGGCATGGACATCGGCCTGGCGCCGGCGGACCTCATCGCGCTCACCGCGGCGACGGTCGCCGACATCGCCCGCGCCTGACCCGGGGTGGTGCGCTCGGTCAGACGACGAGACCGTCGATCGTGCTCTCCCCCACGATCCACGGGGCCTGGACGTCGGTGTGGTCCACGACGAGCGTGGCCCGCTGCTCCGGCGCGCACTCCATGAGGTAGAGCCGCTGACCGTCGCGGTACCGGCTGAGCAGCCGGTCGTCCAGCGGCACGCCGTCGCGCGTGGCCATACGCGTGAAGGCGACGGCCATGGGGGCGCGGAGGAAGACGGACAGGTCCCAGACGTGGGCGAGCTCGTCGCGGTGCAGGAAGACGCCGTCGACGACGACCACGCCGCCCGGACGGACGCGCACCATCTCCCCCGCCACCGGAGCATCGGTCCGGTAGTCGAACGTGGCCGTGGTGACGACGCCGGTCCCGCCCGGCCGGAGCGGCTCCGCGACGGAGCGGAGGAACGCAGGCAGGTCGAACGAGTCCCGGAAGTAGCCCTCCGCCGACATGCGGCCCCGGCGGTACCGCTCGGCGCGCGGCCGGTGGAAGCTGTCCAGGCCGATCCGCAGGACGTCGACCCCCTCACGCCTGAGCACCTGGGCGAGCTCGTCGGCGAAGACCGTCTTGCCGACGCCGTCGACGCCGTCGATCCCGACGAGGCGGGGTGCGTCGTGGGGCAGCGCACCGATCCGCGCCGCCAGCTCCGTGAGCACCGCCGCCCTGGGCCGCATCCGGCGATCATGGCACACCACGGTGCGCCCGGGTCCAGCAGTGACCAGAATTCGATACCGGTCAAGACGCCGGGCCGACGGACGGGCGAGGGAGCCCCTCCGCCGGCCTGGGTAAGGTCCCGTCATGACCACCCCGACGGCCGACGACGCGCGCATCGCCGCCGTGCCGGCGCGCCTCGCGGCGGTGCGCGCGCGGATCGCCGACGCCGCGCGGGACGCGGGTCGGGACCCTGCCGACGTGGCCCTGCTGCTGGCGGCGAAGACCCTGCCCGACGCCGTGGTCCGGGCCGCCGTCGAGGCCGGCGCGACGCTGCTCGGCGAGAACCGTGTCCAGGAGCTCGTGAGCCATGCCCCGGCCCTGGCCGACCTCTCACCGACCGTGCACCTGATCGGCCACCTGCAGTCGAACAAGGTCGCCGCCGCGCTCCCGTGGGTCGCCTGCGTGCAGAGCGTCGACTCCCTGGACGTCGCGGAGCGGCTGTCCCGGCGGTGCGCGGACGCCGGGCGCGAGCTCGACGTCATGGTCCAGGTCAACGTGTCCGGGGAGCCGACGAAGTGGGGCATGGCACCGGACGAGGCCCCCGGGCTCGCCGCCGGTGTGGCGGCCCTCGCCCATCTCCACGTCGTCGGGTTCATGACGGTCGGGGCCAACTCCCCCGACGCCGCCGAGGTCCGCGCCGGGTACGCGCGGCTGCGCGCCGTCCGCGACGACGCCGTCGGCTCGGCCGGGCTGCAGGGCGCCACAGGGCTGTCCATGGGCATGAGCCGCGACCTGGAGCTGGCGATCAGCGAGGGCGCGACCATCGTGCGTGTCGGGACCGCCGTGTTCGGCCCCCGCTGATCAGCCGCACTGCACCTCGTCCGGGTCGTCGGCCGTCCGGATCGGGAGGTCGGGCTCGGCGGGCGGCGCGGGCGGCGCAGCGGGTGGCCCCGCCGGAGCAGCCGGGCCGGTCGGTGGCTCGGCCGGGGCCTCCTCGCCCGGCGCACCGGGCGGAGCGGGCGGCACCGAGCTGAGGGGCTGGTCCGCGAGCAGCCGGCTCCACACGAGGTCGGCGTCGTCGGTCCAGTCGACGTAGCCGCCACTGCCGAACTCCCACGGCACGGTCAGGAACGTGATGTCGGCGGAGCGGAGGTCACGCAGCCCCCACACCAGGCCCAGCTGCGTCGTCGGCGCCGCGAGCTCGGCGGAGACGGTGAGGGACGACGTCGCGGCGTCGAGGAAGCGCGTCAGGTCCAGAGGGCTCGTGAGGACGTCGGACGAGAGGACGCGCCGGAGGAGCGCGCCGATGAACTGCTGCTGGCGGGCGATGCGCGTCGGGTCCAGCCCGTCCCCGCCGTCGATGTGCCGGGCGCGGACGTACTGCAGCGCCTGGACGCCGCGAAGGTCGTGCCAGCCGGCCGCCAGGTCGAGTCCGGTGTAGCGGGAGTCGCGGAGCGGCTCGGGAACGCACACCCGCACCCCGCCGACCGCGTCCACCATGTCGACGAAGCCCACCATGTCGACGATGACGAAGCCGTGGATGGTCAGACCCGTCATCGTCTGGACGGTCGAGATGGTGCACGCCGCTGCGAGCGCCGGGTCTCCGGTCGCCCAGCCGATCGCGAACGCCCTGTTGAACTTCCCCTCCTGCGGCTCGGACACCGGACCTGCCGGGTCGCGGTCGAGGTGGCAGGCGGGGATCTGCGCCCGGGAGTCGCGCGGGATGGAGACCACCTCTGCCCGGGAGCGGTCCGCCGGGAGGTGCAGGATCAGCGTGGTGTCGGAGCCGCCACCGGGGTCCTCCCCGGCGAGCGCCGCGTTCTCGCCGGAACGGTCGTCCGTGGCGAGGACCAGGATGTTCACCGCCTGGCCCGCGAGCGCGTCGTCGGTGGAGGGCTGGGCGGGCGTCTCCGGGGCGGCGTCGGGAGATGGCGGCGGCGCGACGAGGTGCGCCACCGACGGCAGGGTCGTGACGTTCGTGCGCCAGCGCAGCACGGTGAATCCGACGAGCGCGCCGCCGAGCACGAGGGTGGAGGTGAGCACGAGGGAGACGGCCCGCGCGACCCGGTAGGACCGCAAGGCCCGGACGTGGCGTGGCGGGCTGCTGCGGTGGGCCATGCTCGGACCCTAGGGACGTCGGCGGCCCGGCTGCGGCCGGCGATGTGCGTGGCTCGTGTGGGTGATGCGCAGGTCCCGCCACACGGCGGTGCAGCGCACGCTCATGGCACGCGGGCGGTCCACTCCGGGGTGCCGAACTTCGTCGCCGCGAGCTCGGTGGCGCGCGCCCGCTCTGCAGGGGTGACGCCACCGTCGACGGTGTCGTACCGGCCGCGGAAGTGGTTCTTGAACGCCTCGATGACGTCGGCGCGGGCCATGCCGGTCTGCGACCGCAGGGGGTCCACCCGCTTGTTGGCGCTCTTCGTGCCCTTGTCGGAGAGCTTCTCGCGGCCGATGCGGAGCACCTCGAGCATCTTCGTGGCGTCGATGTCGTACGCCATAGTCACGTGGTGCAGGACGGCGCCGTTCGCGAGCCGCTTCTGCGCGGCCCCGGCGATCTTGCCCGCGGGCGAGGCGATGTCGTTCAGCGGCACGTACGTGGCCTCGATGCCCAGCTCACGGAGCGCACCCAGCACCCAGTCGTCGAGGAACGCGTACGACCGCTCGAAGCTCAACCCCTCGACGAGGGAGGCCGGCACGGTCAGCGAGTAGGTGATCGTGTTGCCCGGCTCGATGAACATGGCGCCGCCACCGGAGATCCGGCGCACCACGGTGATCCCGTGCCGTGCGGCGCCGTCGGGGTCCACCTCGTTGCGCAGCGACTGGAACGAGCCGATCACGACGGCGGGCGCACCCCACTCCCAGATGCGCAGCGTGGGCCGCCGGGTGCCCTCCCCGACCGCCTCGGCGAGTACCTGGTCGAGAGCCATGTGCATCGCCGGGCTCTCGGCACCCTCGTGGACGACCTCGAAGGTGTGGTCCTCCCAGCGCGTCGCGTGCCCCAGCGCCCTCCGGACGGCGATCGCGACGGCCTCCGGGGAGAAACCCACCATCGTCACGTCGGGACTCAGCGCGCCCTGCACGACGCCGGTCAGCTGGCTGACGGTCGCACCTGCCGGCATCCCGGTGATGGCGGCGTCGATCGCCTCCAGCGCGTCATCGGGCTCCAGGAAGAAGTCGCCGCTGACGGCGGCCCGCGCGATGCGGCCGTCCGTCACCTCGACATCCACCGCGACCAGCTTCCCGCCGGGCACCTTGTACTCACCGCGCATGTGATTCATCCTACGACCGGCGCGTCATACGGGCGGGCCGGTTGCCCGGGCCGCGTCCTCGTGCGTGGATGCAGGTATGACCACCTCGACGAGCAACGAGCGTCCCGAGCACTCCCGCGGCGGCGTGTACTCCGTGCCCGGGCAGGAGTACTCGCGCGACGACCGCTACCTGTCGACCCGCATCACCGCGGACGGGCGCGACGGCATGCCCGTCGAGCGTGGCCGGTACCGCCTCATCGCCGCCCGCGCCTGCCCGTGGGCGAGCCGCGCCATCGTGGTCCGGCGGCTGCTCGGCCTGGAGGACGCCCTGTCGATGGGGCTCGCCGGGCCGACCCACGACGAGCGGTCGTGGACGTTCGACCTCGACCCGGGCGGGCGCGACCCGGTGCTCGGCATCGAACGGCTCCAGGAAGCCTTCCTCCGACGCGACCCCGAGTACTCGCGCGGGATCACCGTGCCGGCGATCGTCGACATCCCCTCGGGCGCCGTGGTGACGAACGACTTCGCGCAGATCACCCTCGACCTCGAGCTCGAGTGGCGCGCCTTCCACCGCCCGGGGGCGCCGGACCTGTACCCGGAGCCGTTGCGCGAGGAGATCGACGAGGTCAACCGGCGCGTGTACGCCAAGGTCAACAACGGCGTCTACCGGTGCGGGTTCGCCGGCTCGCAGTCGGCCTACGACGCCGCCTACCGGAGCCTGTGGGACGGCCTCGACTGGCTCGAGGAACGGCTCGCGGACCGTCGCTACCTGGTGGGCGACACGATCACCGAGGCGGACGTCCGCCTGTTCACCACCCTCGTCCGGTTCGACGCCGTCTACCACGGGCACTTCAAGTGCAACCGGCAGAAGCTCACGGAGCTGCCGGTCCTCTGGGCCTACGCGCGCGACCTCTTCCAGACCCCGGGCTTCGGGGACACGGTGGACTTCGCGCAGATCAAGGAGCACTACTACGTGGTGCAGCGGGACATCAACCCGAACGGCGTCGTCCCCGCCGGTCCCGACCTCTCGGGCTGGCTGACGCCGCACGACCGGGAGCGCCTGGGCGGCCGCCCGTTCGGGGACGGCACGCCCCCAGGTCCCGTCCCCGAAGGGGAACGGGTCCCACCGCTGAGCGTCTGACTCCTCTCAGGGGCTGCCGACGAAGAAGCCCGTGTCGAACGTCTCCGTGGTGCCGTCGGTCTTCGTCACCCGGGTCGTGATCGTGTGTGCGCCCGGTGTCAGCGTCCCGGGGTTGAACGGGTTGGCCGCCGACGTCGTGCCGCCGGCGAAGTCGTACGGCGCACCCGACTCCACGTGCCGCGGGGGTGACGTGGTGGGCTGGTCGAGCCAGAACTCGACCTTCGCGGGCCGGACGACGAACTCGAAGAAGATGTAGACCGGCGTCGCCGGGGCGAGCGTCGCACCCTCGAGCGCGACGGCACCGGACCGCGAGCTGGAGGTGCTCACCTTCAGTGTCCCCACGGTCGTGCACGAGCCCGTGTCCGCGTACGTGGCGACCAGCGCCAGCCCGGGCGCCGCGACGACCGTGTGGGTGCGGGCGCCGCCGTCGCTCCACGACTGGAACGTCCACGTGCGTCCGCTCACGCATCGGGACGCAGGCGCCGAGACGGCGTACTGGAACCCGACGAGTGCGTCGATGGTGTGCGGCAGCGTCTGCGTGATGCCGTTCACCGTGATGGTGGTTGCCTGGTTGCTCGAGATCGGCACGCTCGTCTTGGTCGGGCGCAGGATGATCGACGCCGACGCCGTGACGCCGTCCGGGTCCGTGCCCGTCAGGGTCACGAGGTACCGGGTGTCACCCGTGAAGTCGTGCCCCGACTCCGGCACGGTGAGCGTGATGTCCGACCCCGTACCGCTCGTCACGGGGTGCGCGTGCTCGTTGTGCAGGAACTGGACGTCCCAGGAGAGCGCACCCGGGGCGAGCGCGCCGGTGTCGGGGTCGTTCCCCGTCCCGGTGACCACGATCGTGTCTCCCGCGACGAAGGTCGTCCCATCGGCGGGCGACGTGATCTGCACGGTGGGCGGCGTGCCGACGACGATGGTGATGAGGTCGCTGGAGACTGTCGTGCCCCCCGACGTGACCTGCAGGCGGGCCTGGTACGTGCCGTTGGACGTGTAGGTGTGCGTCGGGTTCTGGGCCGTGCTCGTCGCCCCGTCGCCGAAGGCCCACGAGTAGCTCACCGGGGTCCCGTCGGGGTCGGTGGCCGCGCCCGTGAACGCGACGGCGAGCGGTGCCGCCCCCGTCGTCGGCGTCGCCGACGCCGCGGTGATCGCCGGCGGGCTGTTCACCGAGCCGGTGTAGGTCAACCGCCTCAGCTGCCCCCCGCCGCCGAAGCCGAGGCTCAACCAGTAGATGTTCCCGTCCGGGCCGACACCCAGCCACACCGGCACCGAGGAGGCTACCTGGTTGAGGATGCCGCTGGCGGCCTCGGTGCGGCCGTCCGGGCCGAGCTCGACCCAGAAGAACGTGTCGATGGCGTAGTCGGTGTAGATGTACCGGCCTCCGAGGGGGAACGCCGAGCCCCGGTAGATCTCGCCACCGACGATCGCCCGGTTCTGGCAGCATCCCGCCCCCACCGCGTGGCTGTAGTAGTGCACCGGCCCGGTGACGCCCGCGGGGCAGAGGGGGCCGTTCTTCGGAGCGCCGACAGGTCCCTCGCAGGCGGGCCAGCCGTAGTTGGCCCCGCGCTGGACGATGTTGACCTCCTCGTACGCCTGGGTATCGACGTTGCCGCCGACGTCGCCGACCCAGAGCAGGCCGGTGGCCTCGTCGAAGTGCGCCCGGTAGGGGTTGCGGAAGCCGTAGGCCCAGATCTCGTCGACGTTCGGCCCGGCGCCGTCGTAGAAGGGGTTGTCCGTGGGAACGGTGCCGTCCGTGTTGATCCGCAGCACCTTGCCGAACACGTTGGTGAGGTCCTGCGACCGGCCTTCGTAGCGGTCGCCGATGCTCAGGTAGAGCTTCCCGTCCGGTCCGAGGTTCAGGGATCCACCGAGGTGCACCGCACGGTCGGCGTTGTAGCCGAGGCCCGGGTTGTCCCAGATGACCTGCTCCACGCTCGAGCCCACCGTGAAGTGCGAGATCCGCAGCCGATCGCTCCCGGCCACCGAGTAGTACAGGTAGAACCCCGTCCCGGCGGCGTCGGTCAGGATGTCCAGCACGCCGGCCTCCGCCTGGCTGAACACCTTCGCGGTGATGTCGAGCACGAGGGTCTGCGCCCCCGTCGTCGTGTTGACCTGGAACACGAGGCCGGCCTCGGTGAGGACGAGCATCGTCCCGTCGGGCAGCCAGTCCGCGGCGAGCGACCGGGTCCAGTTGCCGCCGGCGACGAAGCTGTCCGTCACCTTTGTCGGGTCGAAGCCACCGCCACCCGTGCCCGGCGGTGCCACGGTCCACGTGAACGTCGTCGAGCCGGAGAGCGGTGGTGTCCCGTTGTCGGTCGCCGTGACGGTCACCGAGGACGTCCCGGCGGTCGTCGGCGTGCCGCTGACGACGCCGGTCGCGGCGTCGATCGAGAGCCCGGCGGGCAGTCCCGTGGCCGCGAACGTGACGACCTGACCGGCGTCGGGGTCGGCCGCGGTGATGGTCAACGGCGCGATCGCGGTACCCACGGTGGCGCCCTGGCTCCCCGGCGAGGTCACGACGGGCGCGCGGTTGGACGGGGGCGGCGTGCCGGACCCCGTGTGGACCACCAGCCCGGAGAAGTTCGCGGAGCCGCCCGTGGAGAAGACGGTCAGCGTGCCGTCGGTCACCGGCACCGTGAACGGGCCGAGGAGCTTCCACGTCCCGGCCGGGCCGCTCACCACGGAGGTCGCCACGCTCGCACCGTTCATGACGACGTTGAAGGTGGTCGACGTGTTGTCCTCCCACACGTACAGGCCCACCTGGTACGTCCCGTTCGGGACGCCGGTCAGGGAGACACGGGCGCCGGGGTTCCCGCTGCCCCAGACCGAGCAGCGCAACATCGTGGCGGTCGCCGCGTCCGTGGCGGGGATCAGC
>Ga0196970_1001333_pt1 | contig 17414 bp, 14 predicted proteins | sample S1v_513CmetaG_FD_148672 | JGI IMG/M metagenome (GOLD analysis project Ga0196970, IMG submission 148672) | Soil microbial communities from Anza Borrego desert, Southern California, United States - S1+v_5-13C | ecosystem: Environmental > Terrestrial > Soil > Desert | place: USA: California...
GCGCCCGCGCGGGCGCCGCTGCGTACGGCTCCGTTGCCGGTGAGGGACTCGGATCGCGGCCGGTAGTCCGCGAAGAAGTCCCACCACGCCGGGTCGACTGACTCCTTGTCGGCGAGGTACTGCTCGTAGAGCTCGTCGACCAGCCACTGGTTCGCGCCGAACGACGAGCGCAGCGCGTCGCGGTCTGCCTTGGGGGACAAGAGGCGCCTCTGCCTTTCCACGGACTTTCGGCCGTTGTCACGGCCGAACTGGTGTGTATCCACACTAGGCCACGGAGAGGCGGGAGACCCACGCGCCGCCGCCCGTGAGGGCAGCCCGAGTCGATCTTCATCCGCTCGGCGCAGCCCTCGGTCGGGGTGCGGCAATGCGCACGTCAAGACCCGGCGCGCGTCGGGTCAAAAGGACGTCAGGCGACTACGTGATGTCCCTGCGGAAGGTCGTGAGCCGGCCGATCGCGGCGAGGACGAGGCCGTAGGCGATCAGCACCACGACACCCTGGCCCCTGCTCAACAGGTCGCCGAGACCGGACACGTTGTAGAAGCTCGACCCCGCGATCGCCTCGCCAGCGGCGCCCGGGAGCCACCTGGCGATTCCCTCCGCGCCGTCGATCATGCCCAGCGCCACGCGCAGGACGGGCTCCACGAGCTGGGTGAACGCCAGGATCACGACGATCGAGACGACCTGGTTCTTCAGGGCGGCTCCGAACCCGACGCCGACGACGGTCCAGATGGCCAGGGCCACGGCCGACCAGAGCGCGGTGCGCAGCACCTCGGGCTCGCCGAGCATCGGGTCCTCGCCCATGGCCGCGAGGACCCCGGCGCCGACGCCGATGGTGCAGGCGACGGTGGTCACGCCGTAGAGCACGCCCATGGGGATGCTCGCCAGGAGCTTGGCCCCGAGCACCAGGGTGCGTCGGGGCTCCGCGAGGAACGTCGGGGTGATGGTCTGGTGGCGGAACTCCCCGGTCACCGACATGGCCCCGACGATCACGGGGAAGACGTAGCCCAGGGTCGGAGCGAGCGTGTAGACCGCCAGTGCGAGGTCGAGCGGCGGGATCACGAGGGGGACGTCGGAACCACCCATGTTCATGCTGGAGGGGTCCGACGTGAGCGAGAACGCCATGATGCCCGCGATGAACGCCATGTAGCCGGCCATCGTGACGAGCAGCACCCACCACATGCGGGTCGTGAAGAACTTCCGGTACTCGGCGAGGAGCGCGGCCCTCATGCCACACCGCCTTCCTGGTCGGTGCCGGTACTGCCGGTGAGGCGCAGGAAGATGTCCTCGAGCCCGACGTCCAGCGTCGCGAGCTGGTGCAGCTCGAGGCCACCGGCGAACGCGGCGGCGCCGACCTCGGCAGCGCTCACGTCCTTGACGATGAGGGTGCCCGGAGCGCCGTCGACGACGCGGCCCGGCCACCGCTCCGCCAGGGCGGCGAGCCCGGCGTGGTCGGGCGAGGCGACGCGGACCTCGCGCGTGGCGAGGCTCGCGAGCTCGGCGAGCGGCGAGGCGTGCACGAGCCGGCCCTTGGCGATGATCACGACGTCGTCGACCGTCTGCTCGACCTCGGAGAGCACGTGGCTCGACACCAGCACGGTGCGACCCTCAGCCGCCAGGTAGCGCAGCAGCTGCCGCAGCCAGGCGATGCCCTCGGGGTCGAGCCCGTTCGCCGGTTCGTCCAGGAGGAGCACCTTCGGGTCGCCGAGCAGCGTGCTCGCCAGGCCGAGTCGCTGCCGCATGCCCAGCGAGAACCCTCCCGCCCGGCGCTTGGCGGCGTCTGCGAGCCCCACCAGCTCGAGCACCTCGTCGCACCGCTTCTCCGGGACTCCGACCTGCGGGGCCAGCACGCGCAGGTGGTCCCGCGCGGTGCGGCCGGGGTGGAAGCTCGAGGCCTCGAGCGCGGCTCCGACGACGCGGCCCGGCCGATGCAGGTCCTGGTACCGCTTGCCGTCGATCGTGGCCGTGCCGGAGGTGGGCGTGACGAGGCCGAGCAGCGACCGCAGCGTCGTCGTCTTGCCGGCGCCGTTGGGGCCGAGGAAGCCGGTCACGCGGCCGGGGCCGACGTCGAACGTCAGGTCGTCGACGGCGCGGACGGGGCCGAAGTGCTTGGAGAGGTGGGCAACGCTCACGTGCCCGTCAGTGCTGGCGACCGAGGTCATGCGGACCACCCTACTTGTTACACTATCGATAGAACAAGTATTAGTTCAGGCGCGCCATGATCGGCGGCCGGGCACCACCGTAGCGGTGCTAGCCCGCCGTCGGGCGGGACGCGGGCAGGCGGACGCGCATCGTGCACCCCGTCGGCGTGTCGGCCACCTCGACGGTCCCGCCGTGCAGCTCCGCCGCCCACCGGACGATGGAGAGGCCGAGGCCCGTCCCGCCGGTGCTCTGCAACCCCGTCTGGGCCGGTGCGTTGCCCCGGGTGAACCGCTGGAACACCCGCTGGCGGTCGGCGGGTGCGATGCCGGGACCCTCGTCCACGACGTCCAGCACGACGGAGGGGCCGACCCGCCGGCCGATCAGCCGCACGCGTCCGCCGACGGGGGAGTGCCGCACGGCGTTCTGGAGGAGGTTCGCCACGACCTGGTGCAGCCGCTCGGCATCCGCCGGCACCGTCAGGGGCTCCTCGGCGCTCACCTCGAAGGTGAGGTCCTTCTCCGCGGCCAGCGGCCGGGCGGCGGCCGCGGCCTCCGCGAGGAAGTCCGCCACGGGCACGTCCGCGATGTCCAGGCCGATCGCGCCCGCCTCGATGCGGGACAGGTCCAGCAGGTAGGTGACCAGCCGCCCGAGCCGCTCCGTCTGGTCGAGGGCCGCCTGCAGCGTCTCGGGGTCCGGCTCCACCACGCCGTCCACCATGTTCTCCAGCTGGGCCTGCAGCGCCGCGACCGGGGTGCGGAGCTCGTGGGACACGTTCGCGACCATCTCCCGCCGCAGCGTCTCCACCTGCTCGAGGTCCTCCGCCATCGTGTTGAACGCGGCGGCGAGCTGGCCGACCTCGTCCCGGCTGGTCGCGCGAACGCGCTGCGAGTAGTCGCCGGACGCCATCGCACGTGCCGCCGTCCGCATCTCGCGCAGGGGCGCCGTCATGCCGTGGGCGATGACCTGCACGGCGAGGACCGAGACGACCATCGCCAGCGGGAAGGTGCGGGAGGGGCCCAGGTGGTTGCGCAGGCCGAGCCAGGTGATCCCGGCGGCCAGGGCGACGGTGGCGATGACGAGGACGCCGAGCTTGATCTTGATCGACGAGAAGCGGTCGAGCGGTCGCACGTCGGGAAGGCGGCCGCGCCCGTGCCGCGGGGGACCCATCAGTCGTCGGCCGGCTCGAACGCGTAGCCGACGCCGTGCACGGTCCGGATCAGGTCGGGGCCGAGCTTGCGGCGCAGCGCCTTGACGTGGGAGTCGACCGTCCGGGTTCCGCTGGCGTCGATCCAGTCCCAGACCTCCGCCAGCAGGCGTTCGCGCGTCAGGACGGTCCGCGGGGTCGAGGCCAGGGTCACCAGGAGGTCGAACTCGGTCGGCGTGAGGTGCACGGGCACGCCGTCCCGGGACACCCGGCGCTGCGCACGGTCGATCACGACGCCGCCCGAGCTGATCGCGGTCGACTGCTCGGTCAGCTGCGCCGCGCGCTCGACGCGGCGCAGCAGCGCCTTCGTGCGGGCCATCAGCTCGCGCATGGAGAACGGCTTGGTCATGTAGTCGTCGGCGCCGACGCCGAGGCCCACCAGCATGTCCGTCTCGTCGTCCCGCGCCGTGAGCATCAGGACCGGCACCGGACGCTCGGCCTGGATCCGCCGGCACACCTCCAGCCCGTCCATGCCGGGCAGCATCACGTCGAGCACGACGAGGTCGGGGTCGTTCTCCGCCGCCGCACGGACGCCGGTCGGCCCGTCGTGCGCGACCTCCACCTTCCAGCCCTCGGCCGCCATCCGGTGGGCGATGGCCGTCGCGATCGCCGGCTCGTCCTCCACGACGAGCACCCGCACCGCGTGCTCCGCGCCGTTCCCGTACGTCGAGCTCTTGGTCACCATGACCCCAAGCGTGGCACAGCGCTGGGTTATGCTCGCCGGATCATGGCCAGCTCCCATCCGAGCCGGCGCCGACCAGTCGGTGCCGGGCCGCTCCGCGGCTCCCGACGGAGGGTTGCCCGAAGGCCTGGGACGAGGGGGTGCTCGGCGTCGTGCTGAGCGACTGGCTCCTCGTCGGCGTGGGCGTGCTGCTGACCGCCGGCACGGCCGTGTTCGTCGCGGCGGAGTTCGCGCTGGTCACCCTGGACCCGGGGATCGTGGACCGGGAGACCGACGCCGCGGACCGACGCGGGATGTCGGTGCGCAAGGCCCTGCACCAGCTGTCCACCCAGCTCTCGGGCGCCCAGGTGGGCATCACGCTCACGACCATCCTCCTCGGGTACACGGCCCAGCCCGCGCTCACCCGCCTGCTCGCCGACCCGCTCGGGTCGACATCGCTCGCCAGGGGCGCGGCGACGGGCATCGCGGCGACGCTCGCGATGCTCGCGGTCAACGCGTTCTCCATGGTGTTCGGCGAGCTCGTCCCGAAGAACGCCGCGCTCGCGAGCCCGATGGCCACGGCGCGGGCGGTCGCGCCGCTCCAGCGGGGGTTCACCGGCGCGCTCCGGCCGCTGATCGCCGTCCTGAACAACAGTGCCAACGCCCTGCTGCGGCGCCTGGGGGTGGAGCCCCGGGAGGAGCTGTCGGGCGGCCGGTCGCCCCAGGAGCTCGTCGCGCTCGTCCGGCGCTCCGCCGCGGTCGGGACGCTGGACGAGGGCACCGCGACCCTGCTGGCCAACTCCATCGAGCTGGACACCTTGACCGCCGTCGACGTCATGACGGACCGCACCCGGATGGCGGTCGTGCACCGGGACGACACGGCGGCCGACGTCGTCGCCCGGGCACGCGCGACCGGCCACTCGCGGTTCCCGGTGCTCGGGGACAGCCACGACGACGTGCTGGGCCTCGTGCACCTGCGGAGGGCCATCGCCGTGCCGTACGAGCGGCGCGCGGAGGTGCCGGCACCCGCGCTGATGGACCCGGCGCCACGCGTCCCCGAGACCGTGACGCTCGGTCCGCTGCTGGTGGAGCTCCGGGAGCACGGCCTGCAGATGGCGGTGGTGGTCGACGAGTACGGCGGGACGTCGGGCGTGGTGACGCTGGAGGACGTCGTCGAGGAGCTCGTGGGTGACGTCGCGGACGAGCACGACCCGCGCCGCGCCGGCGTGCGCCGCGTGGGCGCCGGCGTCTGGAGCGTGCCGGGGCTGCTGCGGCCGGACGAGCTCGCGGAGCAGACCGGGCTCGTCGTGCCCGAGGAGGGCGCGTACGAGACGCTCGGAGGCCTCGTGATGGCGCACCTCGGTCGCGTGCCCGCCGCCGGGGACTCCGTCGAGGTCGCCGACGTCGTCCTGCGCGTCGAGGTCATGGACGGCCGCCGGGTGAGCCGGCTGCGGGTCGGTGCCCGATGAGCACGGGACCCGCCGTCGTCATCGCGGTCGTGCTGCTGGCCCTCAACGCGTTCTTCGTCGGAGCGGAGTTCGCCGTCGTGTCCGCGCGGCGCAGCGCCATCGAGCCGCGGGCCGCGGCGGGGTCGGCGCGCGCCCGCACCGCCCTGTGGGCGATGGAGCACGTCTCGCTCATGCTGGCGTGCGCGCAGCTGGGCATCACCGTGGCCTCCGTGTCCCTGGGCGTGGTCGCCGAGCCCGCGATCGCGCACGTCCTGGAGGGGCCGCTGGAGGCGGCGCGGGTGCCCGAGTCGGCGGTGCACCCGATCGCCGTCGTGATCGCCCTCGTGATCGTGGTCTACCTGCACGTGGTGCTGGGCGAGATGGTGCCGAAGAACCTCGCGGTGTCGGGACCGGACCGTGCCGTGCTGTGGTTCGCCCCGCCGTTGGTGTGGGTGGCGCGCGCGGTGAGCCCGGTCATCACGGGGCTGAACTGGGTTGCGAACCACGTGGTGCGCCTCGCCGGGCTCGAGCCGCGGGACGAGGTCGCGTCCGCCTTCACGGTCGAGGAGGTGCAGTCGATCGTGGAGCGGTCGCAGGCGGAGGGGCTGCTGCACGACGCACAGGGCCTCCTGGCGGGCGCGATCGAGTTCTCCGACCGGACGGCGGCGGACGTCATGGTGCCCGTGGACAGGTTGGTCCCCGTGCCGCAGGGCTGCACGGTCGCCGACGTGGAGCGCAGCGTCGCGAGGACCGGCTTCTCCCGCTTCCCGGTGACGGACGGCGAGGGCGTCCCCGTGGGGTACCTGCACCTCAAGGACGTCCTGTACGCGGGCCCGGAGGAGCGGGACCAGCCCGTGCCCGGCTGGCGGGTCCGGGCGCTCGCGGAGGTCGCGCCGGACGCGGAGGTCGAGGAGGCGCTGGCGGCGATGCAGCGGACGGGGGCGCACCTGGCGCGCGTGGTCGCCCCGGAGGGTCCCGCCGGTGCGGTGCTCGGCGTCGTGTTCCTCGAGGACATCCTGGAGGAGCTCGTCGGGGAGGTCCGGGACGCGATGCAGAAACGCCCCGAGTCCGCCTGACGAGCCGGACCCGCGAACCGCGACGAAACCCGGACGAACCGGGACGAGTGAGCGATCCCATGGCTGTCGGTGTCCCGTTCCCGCGGTCGGACCCCCGTGAACAACCGGTGGCCCACGTCTGAACAACGATGGTGTGAGGCGGCTCTCGTCATCGGGTTCGGGAGCTACTTGGTTCCACCGTCCGAACCCGTTACTGTTCCGTTACCACCTGTGATCACGGCCCTGCGGACGCGCGCGTCCGGGCAGATCGGGACGGGTGGTCCCCCACAAGGGGTTGGCATGTCGGCACCAGCACGGAGGTCTTGTGGAGTCTGGCCGCACGCGGACCGGAGCGTCCTCGGCGACCTCTCGTCGCGAGGTGCACGGAGCGGCCAAGGGTCGCGGCCGGCGGTCGCCCCTCACCACGTGGACCCCTCGCATCGCCGTCCTCTCCGCGCTCGGCGTGGCCACCATCGTGGTCCCGGTTCTCGAGTCCGACTCGCCCGAGGTGGCCGCCGCGCAGTCGGCCGAGGCGCTGACCCTCACCGACTACCCGACGACCTTCGAGGTGCTCTCCGGCTCTCTCGACTCGGTGACGCCGACCTCGTTGCTCGCGGCCGTCCCCGGGGCGCAGCGCACCGGCGACACGAGCCGCTCGGACGTGCGCAGCCCGCTGCCCTCCTGCGACGGCCAGCCCCGCTACGGGTCGAGCAACGGCGCAGTGCCGGAGAGCGACCTGTGCACGCTCTGGGACGGGACCAACATGCTGCGCGGCGACGCCGCAGTGACGCTCGCCGAGCTCAACGCGAACTTCAAGGCGGCGATCGGCTCCGACCTCTGCATCACCGACTCGTACCGGACGCTCGCGGAGCAGCGGCGGCTCGCCTACACGAAGGGCGGCCTCGCGGCGACGCCCGGCACGTCCAACCACGGCTGGGGCCTCGCGGTCGACCTGTGCACCTCGGTGACCAACAGCTCGACGGCCATGGAGTGGCTGCGGGCCAACGGTGCGACCTTCGGCTGGACCAACCCCGACTGGGCGCTGCGCGGCGGCTCCGGTCCGTACGAGCCCTGGCACTGGGAGTACCTGCCGGGGACGACCGAGCTGGGCACGGACTACTCCGACTGAGGTCCGCCCACAGGCGCTCGACCCGCTGACCTGCGCCCGGACGGCTCCTCGCCGCCCGGGCGACGTCGTCACAGGAGCGTGGCGCCCCAGGTCACCTCGTGGCTCGCGCCGGGCTCCAGCACGACGAGGCGGTCACCCGTGCGGAACGCATCAGCGATGCAGCTCATCGGCTCGGCCGCCAGGCCGGTCCGACGCCAGGCGGGCGTGATGTGGTCGCCGGTGCAGACCTGCCAGCAGTCCATCGACTCGTCCATCCAGACCGCGGCCGTCCGGCCGTCCGCACCGGTCAGCATGGCCCAGGACAGCCCGGCGTCGTCGCGGACGATGTCGAGGTACGCGTCGTCGAGATCGAGGCCCCGGACGGAGCGGGGGCTGCGCAGGTCGTAGTCGCCGGCGGCAGGCTCCGTGCCGGTCGGCAGCAGACGGTCGTCCACCAGCACCCGGGTGGCGGCGTCGAGGCGGAAGGTGCAGTCGTCCAGCGACCCTGCCCCGGGCGAGAGCCACGGGTGGAACCCGACACCGTAGGGCGCCGGGGTGCTCCCGCGGTTGAGGGCGGTCGTCGTGACGTGGAGGCCCTGGGTGCTCAGGCGGTACGTGACCGTCAGGTGCAGGTCGAACGGGTAGCCGCCCGACGCGGGGAGCCGCAGCTCCAGGGTGACGGCGGCACCCGCGGCGTGGTCGGCGTCGTCGACCTGCGCGACGCCCCAGCGCTGCCACATCACGAGGCCGTGCAGCGCCGTCGCGGTCGGCGGCTCGCTGATCTCGACCTGGTACTGGGTGCCGGCGAACGTGTACTGCCCGTCGCGGAGCCGGTTCGGCCACGGGGCGAGCACGGCGCCGTGGCCGGCCGGCGCGACCTCGTCCGCGTCGAACGGCGTGAAGACGTCGCGCCCTCCGACGGCGTACCGACGCACCTTGGCGCCGACGTCCGTGATGGTGGCCTCGTGGTCACCGGACCGGATGGTGAGCTGGTGTCCGGACAGGGGTGCGGGGGCGTCGGCCGACGGCTGGGAGATCACGCTGCGCAGGCTAGTGCCCCGAGCGGGCATCACGCGTCCTGCAACCGCCGGGTGAGCTCCTGGATCTGGTCGCCGAGCGTCTCGATCGCGGTGCGGACGGCCCCGTCGGTGCGCTCGGCCGCATCCGCGAGCTTGCTCTGCGCCTCCTCGAGCTTCTGCTGCGCGGCCGCGGCGGCCTCCTCGGCCTCGGCGCCCGTCGAGTCGAGAGCCGTCCGGGCCTCGTCGATGGCCTCCGACGCAGTGCCGACGGCGTCGTCGACGGCGGCCCTGGTCTGCTCGTCCAGCCCGGCGTCCTCGATGTCCTGGCGCACGTCGTCGACGGCGCCACGGGCGTTCTCGGCGGCCTCGCCGATCTCCTGGCCGACCTCGGACAGGTCCGGCGCCTCGACGTCGGGCACCTCGTCGGCCGAGCACGCGGACAGGCCGATCGTCATGGCGACGATGGCGACGGCTCGGGTCCGGCGGCGATCGCGACGACGGTCGCGGAGGGCGAGACGTGCGGCGCGACGACTGGGGTACGGCATCGGTGCGGGCGTCATGGTGGTCCTCCTCGGGGGATCTGCTCTTTCCAGTCTCGCCCGGGGGTTTCGATCATGCACGTCCGCCCGGTGGTCGCAGGACCACCGGGCGGACGGGTGAAGCGGGGGTGGGTGGGTCCGTCCGCGCGACCGGGCGGACCCACCCCGTCAGGCGGCGGAGCCGTCCTCCTGGGCGGGCTGCTCCGGCTCGCCCGACGCGGCGCGACGAGCGCGCACGTCCTCCAGCGACGTCCCGTAGAACGCCGCGGTCATGATGTCCTTCATGTCGTCGAGCATCGGCATGCGCGGGTTCGCGGGCGCGCACTGGTCCTCGTACGACCGCATCGCGAGGTCGTCGAGCTTGCCGATGAAGGCCTCCTCCGACACCCCCTGCGCGGCGAACGACTGCGGGATGCCGACGGCGTCGCGCAGCTTCTCCACGGCCCGGGCGTAGGACTCGACGCCCTCCGCCGGGGTCGCGGCAGGCAGCCCGAGCATCGCGGCGATCTGCTGGAACCGCTCGGGGGCCACGTAGTGCTCGTACTTGGGCCAGCTCGTCAGCTTGGTCGGGACCGTGCCGTTGTAGCGGACCACGTGCGGCAGCAGCGTGGCGTTCGTGCGGCCGTGCACCAGCCCGAAGGTCGAGCCGATGGTGTGGGCCATCGCGTGCACGATGCCGAGGAACGCGTTGCCGAACGCCATGCCCGCGATCGTGCCGGCGTTGTGCATCTTCTCCCGGGCGTCCGCCGCGGCCTTGCCGCCCCGGACCGAGGCCTCGAGGTTCTCGAAGATCAGCCGGATCGCGTGCAGCGCCATGCCGTCGGTGAAGTCGTTGGCGTAGACGGAGACGTAGGCCTCGGTGGCGTGCGTCAGGGCGTCGAAGCCGGAGTCCGCCGCGAGGGAGGCGGGCATCTCACCGGTCAGCGCCGGGTCGACGATCGCGACCGTCGGCGTCAGCGCGTAGTCCGCGAGCGGGTACTTCAGGCCCGTCTTCGGGTCGGTGATGACCGCGAACGGCGTCACCTCGGCGCCGGTCCCCGACGTCGTGGGGATGCAGACGAGCTTGGCCACGTTCCCGAGGGTCGGGAACTTGAAGGCACGCTTGCGGACGTCGAAGAACTTCTCGCGCATGTCCGCGAAGACGATCTCCGGGTGCTCGTACCGCAGCCACATGACCTTGGCGGCGTCCATGGGGGAGCCGCCACCGAGCGCGATGATCGTGTCGGGCCGGAACTCCCGCATGAGCTCGGCACCGCGGTCGACCGTGGTGATGGTGGGCTCGGGCTCGACGCTGTCGATGATCTGCAGCGCGACCTTGTTGGGCCGGCGGCCGAGCACGTCGATGACCTTGTCGACGAAGCCGAGGCGCGTCATCGTCGCGTCCGTGACGATCGTCACGCGCGTGATGTCGGCCATGTCCTCCAGGTAGCGGATGGCGTTCGGCTCGAAGTACGTCTTCGCGGGCACCTTGAACCACTGGAGGTTGTTGTTGCGCCGACCGATCCGCTTGATGTTCAACAGGTTCACCGCCGAGACGTTGTTGGACACCGAGTTGGCGCCGTAGCTGCCGCACCCGAGGGTGAGCGACGGGATGAAGGCGTTGTAGATGTCGCCGATGCCGCCGTGCGAGGACGGCGAGTTCCAGATGACGCGGATCGCCTTGACCCGGCTGCCGAACTCCTCCACCAGGTCCTCGTCCTGGGAGTGGATCGCGGCGCTGTGCCCCAGGCCGTCGAACTCGACCATGGCCTCGGCGAGCTGCATGCCGTGCTCGCGGCTGTCCGCGCGCAGGACGGCGAGGACGGGGCAGAGCTTCTCGCGCGTCAGCGGCTCGTGCGGGCCGACCCCGGAGACCTCGGCGATGATGATCGAGGTCTCCTCGGGGACCGTGAAGCCGGCCATCTCGGCGATGCGCTGCGGGCTCTGGCCGACGACGGCCGCGTTGAGCTTGGCCTGGGCGCAGTTGGTGCCCTGGGCGTCGACGCCGAAGATCAGCTGCTCGAGCAGCGCCTTCTCCTCCGCGGTGGCGCGGTGCGCGTGCAGGTGCGCGAACTCGGCCAGCGCGTCGTCGTAGATCTCGGTGTCGATGATGGCGGCCTGCTCCGAGGCGCAGATCATGCCGTTGTCGAACGCCTTGGACATCACGACGTCATTGACGGCGCGCTTCAGCTTGGCGGTCTTCTCGATGTACGCGGGCACGTTGCCGGCGCCGACGCCGAGGGCGGGCTTGCCGCAGGAGTACGCGGCCTTCACCATCGCGTTGCCGCCGGTGGCGAGGATCATCGCGACACCCGGGTGGTTCATGAGCTCGGCCGTCGCCTCGAGCGAGGGCTGGGTGACCCACTGGATGCAGTGCTCGGGAGCGCCGGCCGCCACGGCGGCGTCGCGGACCACCTGTGCCGCCGCGACCGAGCTGGCCTGCGCCGACGGGTGGAAGGCGAAGATGATCGGGTTGCGGGTCTTCAGGGCGATGAGGGCCTTGAAGATGGCGGTGGAGGTCGGGTTGGTGACGGGCGTGACGCCACAGATGACGCCGACGGGCTCCGCGATCTCGACCACGCCGTGCAGGTCGTCACGGTTGACGATGCCGACGGTCTTGAGCTCGGCCATGGAGTGCGTGACGTGCTCGCAGGCGAAGATGTTCTTGACGGCCTTGTCCTCGAAGACGCCGCGCCCGGTCTCCTCGACCGCGAGGCGGGCCAGCTCGCCGTGCTTGTTCAGCGCGGCGACGGAGGCCTTCTTCACGATGTGGTCGACGTCGGCCTGCGTGAAGGTGGCGTAGGCGGCGAGCGCCTTGGTCGCGCCGGCGACGAGGGCGTCGATCGTCGACGGGGGAGTGCTGGGGGTGGTGACGAGGGCTTCTGTCGCCCTGCTGCGTCCTGCTCGAGTGCTCACGGGGGTCCTCCCGGGCGCTAGGTCTGAGTGGTGGTGGATCGCCCTTGACCCACGTACGACGGTAGGCGGTCGAGTCCGGCCTTTTGTGCGCCGAAGGTCCCGACAGGTGCCGTGAATAACCGGTCCGGGACGTGAGTCCTAGGACGAATTTCTCCCTCCGCGAACCGGCCCGGACCACTTGGCACTCTCGGGGCGAGAGTGCTAGAAATGAGTCGTAGCCACCTGGCCCTGAGGGGTCGGCGACGACCCCGGGAGCCAGGAACGCTGGAGCCCCGGACGGTCCGGGGGCCCTGTGCCAAGGGAGGTGGTGAGCGTGGCTACTCGTTTCGACCCGTTCGTCGACACCGCTCGGTGGATGGACCAGGTCTTCGGCGCCATGCGTGACGCGTCCACGGTGAACGTCCCCGGGATGCCGATCGACCTCTACCGCGCCGGCGACCACTACGTGATGCACGTGGACCTGCCCGGCGCAGACCCCGGCAGCGTCGACGTCAACGTCGAGGACCGCACCCTGACCATCCGGGCCGAGCGGACCGCGCGCACGGACGCGGACGCCCAGTGGCTCGCCCGGGAGCGGCCGACGGGGACGTACGTCCGTCAGCTCAACCTCGGTCGCGGCCTGGCGCTCGACCGCATCTCGGCCAGCTACGCCGACGGCGTGCTGACCCTCACCATCCCGGTGGCCGAGGAGGCGAAGCCTCGCCGGATCGAGATCCAGCACGCGGGCGGGCAGACCGCCATCGGCTCGGGCCAGACCACGCAGCAGCAGACGACGGCGTGACGTCCGGCCGCTGACGGCGGCGACGACTCAGGCGAGGCGGTCCGCGATCCGGCGGGCCGCCTCGACCGCCATCGGGCGCGGCATCGCGAGGTTGAGCCGGACGAAGCCGCGCCCCGCCTCGCCGCAGAGCGCGCCGTCCGTGCCGAAGACGCCGGTCCGCCTGGCGAGCCAGCCCCCGAGCGCCCCCGGGGCGGCCGTGCGCCACGGGGGAGGGGCGTCGGCGTCGTCGGCGTGGGCGTCGAGCGCTGCGCGCAGGTCGAGCCACGCCAGGTAGGTGCCTTCGGGGGGACGGTGCCCCACCGCGGAGCCGGCCAGCGCCGCCGCCACGGCGTCCCGGGTGCCGCTGAGGTAGGCGAGCAGGTCCGTCAGCCACTCGCGCCCCGCGGTGTACGCGGCGGCGTTGGCCAGCGCGCCGAGCGTGGAGGCGCCCTCCGTGAGCAGGACGTCGTCGGGCGCCCAGGCGTCGGCGTCGGCGTCGTTGGACAGGATCACCTGCGCGCACTTGAGGCCGGGGATGTTCCAGGCCTTGGACGCGGAGACCGCCGTGACGGTGTGCGCCGCTGCCGCGGCCGAGACGGAGGCGTACGGCACGTGCCGGCCGGTGAGGACGAGCGGCGCGTGGATCTCGTCGGCGAACACCCGGGCGCCGTGCCGCTCGACGACGTCGGCGACCGCGAGCAGCTCGTCGCGGCCGAGGACGCGCCCCGTCGGGTTGTGCGGGTTGACCAGCGCCAGCAGCCCCGCCCCCGCCCGGAAGGCCGCATCGAGGGCGTCGAGGTCGAGCACCTGGCGACCCGCGTCGGCGACCATCGGCACCTGGACGACGTCGCGCCCCCAGACGCGGGGCGCCGTCACGAACGGCATGTACGCGGGCGTGGGGAGCACGACCGGTGAACCGGGCCGGGAGTACCGGTCCACGGTGATCTGCAGCGCCTCCGTGACGTGCCCGACCGGCATGATGCGCTCAGCCGGCACACGCCACCCGCACGTGTCGGCGAGCCATCCGGCGCAGGCGCCCGCCATCTCCGCGCGGACGCGCGGGGGCAGGTACCCGAGGAGGCCGCCCGTGACGGCGTCGTGGAGCGCGGCGGTCACGGCCGGCGCCGTGCCGAGGTCGGACTCGGCGACCCACGCCGCGAGCTCGGTCGGTGCTGCGGTCCACTTCAGGCTGCCGCGGGCGCGCAGGGTCTCGGCGTCCAGCAGGTCGCGCGGATCGGTCACCGGGCCACCGTAGCGGCGGCGGGACGCCCGGAGCGCAGCAGGGCGGGCGTCCGTCGAGGGACGCCCGCCCGGGTGGTGCTCAGGGGGTCACTGCACGTCGCCGCGCCAGCCGCCCTCTTCGACCCCGCGCGACTCGATGAACTCCTTGAACTTCGACAGGTCCTTCTTGACCTGCATGTCGTCCGCGCCGACGAGCGCGCCGGCCTTCTCGGTGAGCGTCTCCGTCTCCCAGTCGATCTGCACCATCACCCGCGTCGTGCTCGGGCTGAGGCGGTGGAAGGTCACGACACCGGCGTGCGTCTTGCCGTCGATGCTGCGCCATGCCACGCGCTCGTCCGGGTGCTGCTCGGTGATCTCGGCGTCGAACTCGCGGTCGACCCCGCCGACGTGCGTCTTCCAGTGCGTGAGGGTGTCCGTGAGCTGCGTGACCTGCTCGACGCCGCCCATGAACTTCGGGAACGACTCGAACTGGGTCCACTGGTTGTACGCGGTGCTCAGGGGGACCTCGACGTCGATGGACTGCTCGATGGTGGGCATCCGAAACCTCCCTCGTGGGGTCTGGCGTGTCCCTGTCCACGCTAGGTCGGCATCGGGGAGATCGCGCGGCGAGCGTCACGGGGCCGACCGGACCCGGTCCAGGTATGGGCCGTTTCACCCACGGACGCACCCGTTCGGGGGTATCCGCTCTGCCGAACGGGTGATTCTTGCCCCCTTCGGACATGCGTCTTTGCCAGATGTCCGGTTTTGTGTCACCCTGTCCGTGTCAGCGAGAAGGGCAAACCTACCGCGAGGTGGGGACGCAAAGCCGACGGGACCCTCGAGGTCGGCCGGGCAGACCGAACGACAAGGAGCGCACATGTCGCCTCAGACGCCAGCAAGGGCGAACCGCACCGAAACCCCTGGAGCACTGCTCACCCCGTCAGAGGTGGCCAGCATGTTCCGGGTGGACCCGAAGACCGTGACCCGGTGGGCGAAGGCGGGGAAGCTCTCGGCCATCCGCACCCTCGGTGGGCACCGGCGCTACAGCGAGGCCGAGGTCCGCAGCCTGCTCACGGGCATCCCGCAGCCCCGCGACAACGAGATCTGAGTCGCCGAGCTGCTTCACCGGCCGCTGCGCGGCCGACCGGTACTGACGCGACGGCCCCGGACCACGTCCGGGGCCGTCGCGCGTCCGGGGGCACACTGTCCCGATGACCGGCGTGCCCGACCCGAGCGACGACCGCCTCCGCGGCGAGGCGGAGCGGATCCTTCGCGACCTCGTCGGCTCGCCCGGGGCGGCGCTGCGCCCCGACCAGTGGGCTGCGGTGCGTGCCCTCGTCGTCGACCGGTCACGTGCGCTCGTCGTCGAGCGCACGGGATGGGGCAAGTCCGCCGTCTACTTCGTCGCCACGGCCCTGCTGCGCCGGACGGGCGCCGGGCCGACGGTCATCGTGTCGCCGCTGCTGTCGCTCATGCGCAACCAGGTCGATGCCGCCCGTCGTGCCGGCATCAACGCCGAGACGATCAACTCCGCGAACACGACGGAGTGGGACGGGATCCGCGCACGCGTCCACGACGGGGCCGTGGACGTGCTGCTCGTCTCGCCCGAGCGCCTGAACAACCCCGACTTCCGTGACGAGGTGCTGCCCGCGCTCGCGGCCGAGGCCGGGCTGGTGGTGATCGACGAGGCGCACTGCATCTCGGACTGGGGGCACGACTTCCGGCCGGACTACCGCCGCGTCGCGAGCGTGCTCGCCGGGCTGCCGGCTCGCACACCGGTCCTGGCCACCACGGCGACGGCCAACGCCCGGGTGACCGCCGACGTCGCCGAGCAGCTCGAGCACGGCCCGCACACGGGCCGCGTCGTCGTGCTCCGAGGGCCGCTGGACCGGGAGTCGCTGCACCTGGCCGTCCGCCCGGTGACCGACCACGCCGGCCAGGTCGCGTGGCTGAGCGAGAACCTGCCGCGGCTCACCGGCTCAGGCATCGTGTACTGCCTCACGGTGGCGGCGGCCGAGCAGGTCGCGGAGCGGCTCAGGGCGGCGGGCGTCGACGTGCGCCCCTACACCGGCCAGACGGACCCGGCCGAGCGGCTCGAGTGCGAGGCGGACCTCCTCGCGAACCGGGTGAAGGCGCTGGTCGCGACGTCGGCGCTGGGCATGGGCTTCGACAAGCCCGACCTGGGCTTCGTCGTGCACGTCGGCGCGCCGGCGTCGCCGATCGCCTACTACCAGCAGGTCGGCCGGGCGGGTCGCGCGACGCAGCGCGCCGACGTCTTCCTCCTGCCCGGCACGGACGACGCGGCCATCTGGGACTGGTTCGCCGCCCAGGCCTTTCCCGACGAGCGCGCGGTCCGGGCGACCCTGGAGGCGCTCGAGGACGCCGGCGGGCCGCTCTCCACGCAGGCGCTCGAGTCGCGCGTCGACCTGCGCAGGTCGCGCCTGGAGATGATGCTCAAGGTGCTCGACGTGGATGGGGCCGTGCGCCGCGTGCGGGGCGGCTGGACCCACACGGGCCTCCCGTGGGCCTACGACGCCGAGAGGTACGCGCGCGTGGCCGCGACCCGGGCGGCGGAGCAGGCGGCGATGCTCGACTACCAGTCGACCGCCGGGTGCCGGATGGCGTTCCTGCGCGCGGCGTTGGACGACCCGGAGCTCGCCGCCGACCCGGGCTGGGAGTGCGGCCGGTGCGACCGGTGCGGCGGCGTCTTCCCGGACGTGGCGCCGGAACCGGGAGCGGTGACCGCGGCCCGGGCCGCGAGCCGGGTCGCCGGCGTCGAGATCGCCGTCCGCCGCGCCTGGCCCACCGGGATGTCCACGCTCGGGGTGCCGGTGTCCGGGAAGGTCGCGGAGGGGGAACGCGCGGAGACGGGCCGTGCGGTGGCCCGCCTGGACGGCATCGGCTGGGGCCAGGCACTGCGCGGTCTGTTCGCCCCCGGGCCGGACGGGGCGCCGGTCGACGGTGACCTCCCCGAGCAGCTCCGGGCGCCCGTCCTCGCGACGCTCCACGCCTGGTCTCCGCAGGTGGACGGCGTCGTCGTCGTGCGGTCCGCGTCGCGACCGCAGCTCGTGACGCACCTCGCGGCGGGGGTCTCCCGTCACCTCGGCGTCCCGGTGGTCGGTGCCGTCGCGCCCCGGCCCGGCGTGGGTCCCGGGCGCCACGACGTGAACTCGGCGACCCGGCTCGCCGGCGTCTGGCGACGCCTGGAGCTGGATCTCGCGCCGGAGGTGCTCGCCGGGCTCCGTGGGCGATCGGTGCTCCTGGTCGACGACCGCGTGGACTCGGGCTGGACGGTCGCGGTGGCGGCCCGCCTGCTGCGCTCCGCAGGCGCAGACGCCGTCCACCCGTTCGCACTGGGGCTCGGG
>Ga0196970_1001334_pt1 | contig 17410 bp, 17 predicted proteins | sample S1v_513CmetaG_FD_148672 | JGI IMG/M metagenome (GOLD analysis project Ga0196970, IMG submission 148672) | Soil microbial communities from Anza Borrego desert, Southern California, United States - S1+v_5-13C | ecosystem: Environmental > Terrestrial > Soil > Desert | place: USA: California...
CCCGACGAACCTCCTGCGGAATCCGCCTGCCCCGAACCCCCACCACGACCTCCCTGAGTCACCGACCCGACGACTCAACCAGGCCCGTTGCAACGACCCCCTGAGACCGCCGCCTCGAACTCGAGCAGGACCCTCGAACTCGGCCGGTGCACACCTTCGAACTCGCCCGGCGAGCGCCCGCCTACCGGCGCAGCGCCTTGCGGGCCAGCACGTTGCCGAGCAGCTGCACCACCTGGACCAGCACCACGATGAGGCCGACCGTCACCCAGGCGACCTCCCAGTTGAAGCGCTGGTAGCCGTGCCTGATCGCGAAGTCACCCAGGCCGCCCGCCCCGACGATCCCGACCACTGCCGACATGTCGATCACGGCGACCACGAGGAACGTGAACGCGAGGATCAGCGGCCCGAGCGCCTCGGGGACCAGCACCGACCACACGATCCGCCACCGGGACGCACCCATGGCCCGCGCCGCCTCGACCACACCCGGGTCGAGCGCGACGAGGGTCTGCTCGACGAGTCGGGCGAACGCGACGGACGCCATGACCGCCATCGGGAGGATCGCCGCCTCGCGGCCGATGCGGGACCCGCCGAGCGCGATCGTCACGGGCGCGATCGCCGTCACGAAGATGACGAAGGGGATGGGCCTGACCAGGTTGATGAGCGCGTTCTCGGTGGTGAAGACCACCCTGTTGCCGCGCAGCCCGCCACGCCGGGTGACGAACAGCCCGATGCCGAGCGCAAGGCCGACGACGGCCGCGACCGCCAGCGCGATGCCCACCATGTAGGCCGTGTCACCCAGGGCCTCCCCGAGCAACGGGAGCAGGTAGTCCCAGTCGGTCCCCTCGTTCACCTCGCACCTCCCGCCGCTGCCGCAGGTCCCGACGCCGACCCCGACGCCGACGCCGACGTCGCCAGTCCGGTCGCACGCGGCCCGACGGCGTCGGGGTCCGCCAGCGGCGCGTCCGCCGTGCCGAGGTCGAGCACCGTGGTGGTCCGGGCGAGGTCGGCGAGGAACGCCTCGATCGCGTCGTCCGTGCCCGAGAGCTCCAGCGTGAGCGACCCGTACGGCCGCTCCGCGATCTCGGTGATGCCGCCGTACACGACGGTGCCGTCCACCGGGTGCTCCCGCAGGGCGCGTGTGAGGTCGTTCGCGGAGGCGCCGTCCTCCCGGACCGCGACCGTGACGATCCGACCCGGGTGCCGATGTCGCAGCCGCTCCAGGGCGGCCGGGCTGGGCCGGTCGCGCATCGCGGTGCTCACGAAGCGACGGGTCGCAGGGTGCTGCGGACGGGCAAAGACCGAGTACACGTCGCCGTGCTCGACGACCTTGCCGCCCTCCATCACCGCGACCCGGTCGCACAGGTACTTCACGACCTCCATCTCGTGCGTGATCACCACCACGGTCACGCCGAGCTCGCGGTTCACGCGGCGCAGGAGGTCGAGCACGTCCTGGGTGGTCTCCGGGTCGAGGGCCGACGTCGCCTCGTCGGCGAGCAGGATGCGCGGCCGGGCGGCGAGCGCGCGGGCGATGCCGACCCGCTGCTTCTGCCCCCCGGACAGCTGCGCCGGGTGGGCGCGTGCCTTGTCGGCGAGCCCCACGAAGTCCAGCAGCTCCGCGACGCGCGCGCGGCGGTCCTCGCGCTTCCAGCTGGCGACGGCGAGGGGGTAGGCGACGTTCCCGGCGACGGTGCGGGACGACAGGAGGTTGAACTGCTGGAAGATCATCCCGATGCCGAGGCGGACCTCCCGGAGCCGCGGCTCGGGAAGGCCGGCGATCTCCCGGCCGTGCACGCGCACGCTGCCGCTGGTCACGGGTTCCAGCGCGTTGACCAGCCGCACGAGCGTCGACTTGCCCGCTCCGGAGTACCCGATGACGCCGAACACCTCGCCTGCGGCGACGTCGAGCGTCACCGAGTCGACGGCGCGGAGCTCGCCCGCCGGCGTCTGGAAGACCTTGGTGGCGTCGCGGAAGCTGATCGCCGGTGCGTCGGACGCCGCGTCGGCGGCGGCGTCCGCCCCGAGGTCCGTCGGGCTGCTGGCGCTCACGGCGCCTCCTTCGTGATCCACCGAGATGACGACCCCGACATCGTCCCAGGCGGGACCGTCGAGGTCGTCATCTCGGCGTCGTGGGTGGTGAGGTGCGCGGTCAGCCCTGGGCGGCGTCGGCCTGGACGTCGGCGAGGATCTCCTGGAGCTCCTCGGGCGTCTGGTTCGCGAAGACCGCCGTGCCGCCGGACGCCTCCTGCAGCGCAGCCTGGACCTCCTCGTCCTCGTAGATCTCCACGAGGGCGAGCAGGCGCTCGTCGTCGGCGTCCTCGGCGCGCGCGGCCCAGATGTTGATGTAGGGCTTGGCGGCCTCGGAGTCGGCGTCGTCGGAGTACAGGGCGGACTCGGGGTCGATGCCGGCGTCGGCGAGGAAGTCGTTGTTGATGATCGACGCGGCCACGGAGTCCAGGGCAAGAGCGGTCTGCTGGGCGTCAACCGGGGTGACGGTCACGCGGGACTCGTCGGCGAGGACGTCCGCCTCGGTCGAGAAGGCGGAGCCGCCGTCCCGCAGGCTGACGAGCCCGGCGTCCTGCAGGACGAGGAGGGCGCGCGCCAGGTTGGTCGGGTCGTTGGGGACGGCGATCTCGGCGCCGTCGGGGATGTCCTCGACCGACTCGTACTGCTGGGAGTACAGGCCCAGCGGGTAGATGGCGGTGGCCCCAACGGGCACCAGGTCCTCGCCGGCCTCCACGTTGTACTGGGCCAGGTAGAGGATGTGCTGGAACTGGTTGAGGTCGAGCTCGCCCTCGGTGAGCGCCGGGTTCGGGAGGGTGTACTCGGTGAAGTCGATGATCTCGACGTCGTAGCCGGCCTCCTCGGCCTTCTCCTCGAAGATGCGCCAGTGGTCCTCGGAGGCGCCGACGACGCCCACGGTGATCGTGTCGCCCCCGGCGGTGTCCTCGCCGGTCGTCGCAGCGTCGTCGGTGGGCTCCCCGGCGTCGTCACCGCCGGACGAGCACGCGGTGAGGGTGAGGGCGAGCGCGACGCCTGCGACGGCGGCGGTGCGGGCACGGCGGGACGTGCGAGTGGCGATACGGGTTCGGATGCTCATGGCTGGTGTCCTTGTCTGTCCTTGTGGGGGCGGTGCAAGGCGCGCTCAGCGACGCGCGGCACGCGGGGCGACGTCGGCGTCAGGGATCGCAACGCCCACGGCGCGGGTGGTTGTTCCACCGGCGTGCGGCAGGGGCAGGCGGGAAGCCCGGCAGCTGAGGTGCCGGGGGCCGGCGTCGCGCGTCGTCGCTCAGGACGTCACGGCGGCCCGCCCGAGCATTCGACAGCACATCATCGCGCGGGCGTCGGCCGCGTCGATGTGCTGAACGAGGGCTGCGGAGCGGGTCATGCCGCACATGGTGGCCCCTGGGGAGCCCGCGGCCACAATCGGCCGCGCTGTTTGTCTCACATCGTGGATGCCGCCGAGCCCGTGCAGGACTACGGTCGAGGGGTCGAGAGGAACCGCCATGGGGCACCTCACGGGTCGCTACGTGGCCGTCGTCGGACCAGGGTCCGGCGCCACGCAGGCCGAGCTGGACGAGGCCGAGCGCCTCGGGGAGGTGCTCGCGCGGGACGGGGCGGTGGTCGTGACGGGCGGCATGGCCGGCGTCATGCGGGCCGCCGCCCGAGGCGCTCACCGCGCGGGCGGCGTCAGCGTCGGCATCCTGCCCGGCACGGACCGGGCGGGCGGGAGCGCCGCCCACACCGTCCTGCTGCCCACCGGGCTCGGTGAGCTCCGGAACGGGCTGGTGGTGCGGGCCGGGGACGTCGTCGTCGCCGTCGGCGGGAGCTGGGGCACGCTCAGCGAGATCGCTCTCGCAGTGCGGACCGGCGTCCCCGTGGTGACGCTGGCCGGGTGGACGCTGCCGGCGCCGGGTGCGCTGGTGGCGAGGGACGCCGACGACGCCGCCCGTCTGGTCCGCACGATCCTCACGGCGGATGGCGCCTGAGGCGGCCCCCGCCCGCAGACGTGGGACCCGGACTCCCTAGGCTGGCCGCATGCTCATCGCCGAGGACCTGCTGCTGCTCCTCACCGACGAACGGACGGGCAAGCCGACCGTCGACGCACAGCGCCTCGCCTTCGCGGCGGCCGGGGCAGTCCTGGTCGAGCTCGTCATCGCCGGTCGCGTGCGCTTCGTCGACGCGGGTGGGTGGGGCGCCGGCGCGTCGGTCGCCGTCGTGAACGCTCAGAGCACGGGCGACCGGCTGCTCGACGACGGCATCGCCCGCATCCTCGCGCGCGGTGGCCAGATGCGGGCGCAGGCCTTCGTCACTCAGCACGCGCGCGGCCTGCCCCAGGCGCTGCGGGACCGCCTGGCATGGCGCGGCATCCTGCGTGCGGAGCGCCGCCGGGCGCTCGGCATCTTCCCGACGACGACGTGGCCCGCCGCCGACGTCACGCACGGCCGACGCGTCCGGGCGGCGCTGTGGGACGTCGTCGTCGTCGGCCGGGCGCCGACCGACTGGGAGGCCTGCCTGGTCGCGCTGCTGAACTCCGTCGGCCAGGTGCACAGGCAGCTCACCGGACCGGGGGTGAGCGCCCGTCAGGTGCGGGAGCGCGCGGCGGCCCTGTCGGCGGGCAACGCCGCGGCCGACGCCGTCCGGCGTGCCGTCGCGGCGACGGAGGCAGCCATCGCCGCGTCCATCGCAGCGACGACGGCTGCGACGACGGCGGCCACCATCACCTGACCGAGGTCGGGTTCGGCGGGGGCGCGGCCCTCAGCCCGTTCGGGCCGCCGATCGGGGACAGCGCTCAGGCCGTGCTCTGGGCGTAGACCTTGGCCCGGGTGACGTAGCGGGCGGAGTTGCCGTGCAGTGCGGCGACCTCGTCGTCCGTGAGCTCCCTGCGGACCTTGCCGGGCACGCCCGCGACGAGCGAGCGCGGCGGGATCACCGCTCCTTCAAGGACGACGGTGCCGGCGGCGACCAGCGAGTCCCGCCCGACGACGGCGTCGGTGAGCACCGTCGCGTTCATGCCGATGAGGCAGCCGTCCTCGATGGTGCAGCCGTGCACGACGGCGCCGTGGCCGACGCTCACGTTCGCGCCGACGATCGCCGGCGAGCCGAGCTCGGTGTGCACGACGACGTTGTCCTGGAGGTTCGAGCCGGGGCCGAGCACGATCTCGTCGATGTCGCCGCGCAGGACGGCGCCGAACCAGACGCTGGCCTCCGCGTCGACGCGGACCTTGCCGATGAGCGCGGCGGACTCGGCGAGCCAGGCGGTCTCGTGGACCTCGGGCATGCGGCCCTCGAAGGGCTGGATGATCGTCACGCCCGCCAGGCTACGTGGGGGCGCGCGGGCGGGCCGCGGTGAAGGTCCCACGGCGGCCCGGCCAGGTCGGGTGCCCCAGATCGCCGGGACGGCGGTTCGGCGGGGCGCGGCCGGTCCGGTATCCTCGTGCGGCCGGGAGGATTCGCCTAGTGGCCTATGGCGCACGCTTGGAAAGCGTGTTGGGGTAACACCCTCGGGGGTTCGAATCCCCCATCCTCCGCTGGATGAAGGGCCCGTCACCTGCAGAGATGTGGGTGACGGGCCCTTCGTCGTCGGCGGGCGCGGGCTGGCGGAGGGGTGGCGGTAGCAGCTCTGGTAGCAGTTCTTCCCGACGTCAGGAGTCGTCGATCGGGGGCACCCTGTCAGTGCGTCACCCGAGCTGCCACTCCTGGCCGTCCACGACGATGCGGAGCACCGGGCGCGAACGGAAGATCCCGCGCTTCTGGATGAGGTCGCCGGCCCCATCGAGGTAGGCGCGGGCGACGAGCGCGAGGGCGCGGAGCGCGGCTTCCTTCTCGGACTCATCGTCGTCCTCGTCGAACACGACCGCCGAGACGCCCAGGTCCAGCATCGTGACGTCGAACCACCAGTACGAGGCTCTCAGCCCGACGCGTCGACCCGAGCCGCGGGCGGCCAACTCGGCGCGGTGGACGTGAGGAGACTTGGCCTCCGCGGAGTAGGTGACGTCCGCGTCCGGACCGAACACCTCAACGATGACCCGCTGCAGCATCCTGTCCAGCTCGATCATCACGTCCGCAGCCTGCCAGAAGGCACGGCACACCTCGATCGCCTTCAGGGATCTCCGCGTCTTGTTGCCGCACCGCCAGCACGCACTTTCGGGGCACGGGCGCTTCCGACCTGAGCGCCGCGGTTCACAGGTGCCGCCTGACCTCATCAGCGAATCGAGGGACACCGGAGCGGGACACCTGTGCGAGGACCGCCTCCACGGTCATGGGCGGTTGGGCGTACGCCGCTGCCTGATCGCCCAGCGCACGTACGGTCGCCCCTGGGTAGAGGTCCAGTTGATCGAGCAGGAAGTCGTCGGGGTGGCTAACGGTGAGGTCGTACGGCGCGACCGATTCGGCTGGGAAGTCCACGAGGTTGAACGTGACGAGCAGTTCGGCGTTCGCTCGAACGGCGGCTGCCAGGACATGCCGGTCCTTCGGGTGGCAAGCCATCGAACCGACGAGGGGCTGGTGACCCTCGACGAGCGCGTCCGGGAAGGCAGCGGACATGAAGGCCACACGACGCGCCGCGCGGTCGGGATCAACCCCACGAGTAACGAGGTTCCGCTCCAGCTCCGCGAGGATGTCCGCGGACCACAAGGGTCGGAAGGTACCCGCCTCTGCGAGCCGAAGGACGGTGTCGCACAGGTAGGCGCCGAACAGGACGTTCGTGTCGAGCAGTACCGGGAACGCCATGCGTCAGGCCGTACGCGTCGGCGGCGTCGGATCCAGATCGTAGAGGCCCGCGCCTTCGCCCTCTCGGACCATCTCCTCCAGGGACTGGCGCCGGGACACCTTCGACCGTTCGAGGTAGTCGAGCAGGTGGGCCAGCATCACTCGTCGATGGCGACCGCGCATCTCGTGAGGGATCACGCCGTCCTCGAGCAGCCTCACGAGCGTGGGCCGTGAGACGCCGAGGAAGTCGGCCGCTTCCTGCGTGGTGAGCATCGCGTTGTGCGGAGCGACCGTGACGCCTTGGCCGTTCGCCAAGGCGGTGACGACCTGGCGCAAAGCCTCGAACACAGACCGCGGGAGTTCCACGCGGCGTCCGTCCGGATCAACGAGCGCAGGCACGGCCTCAGGCACCGCGATGCCGCGAGCGCTCAGAGCGGCCACGAGATCGACGATCTCCGCGCGCTCGCCTGACTTGGCGAGGTACGTGCTAGCGCCTGCTCCAGCCGACCGCGTGACCAAGTTGCCACCTCCTATTCGAAAAAAGTGTAACCGCCGTTGCTGACACGGGGAAGGGTTCTGGCCGCGTCAATCAGGCGTCGCCGGGCTCTCGCCTCCCCCATAGCAGTTCGCCCATCCGTCGGTTCGCCTCCTCGACGAGCTCCGGCAGGACGTGCTGGTAGCGCGTCGTCATCGCCGGCGACGTCCAGCCGAACATGCTCATCACCACGCACTGGTCGACGCCCTGGACCAGCAGGAGCGTCGCTGCGGTGTGCCGCGCGTCGTGCAGCCGGGCCGGGCGGATGGCGAGGCCTTCGAGGAACGCCGTCCAGTGCAGCGAGTGGTCGCGCGGCGCGACCGGGCGGCCGGTCACAGTCGTGAACACCAGCCCGCAGTCGCGCCACAGAGTCCCGGCGTGGATACGCGTCTCCCGTTGCCGACGCCGGTGCTGCCGCAGCGCCACGAGCAGTGGCTCCGGCAGGGGCAGCGTCCGGCGTGACTGCTTGGTCTTGAGCTCGGCCAGCACCAGCCCGCCGTCGCGACGCTGCGGGCACTGGGACGGCTTCTCGACGCAGCGGTCCGGGTCGGCGCAGCCCGAGCGAGATCGCGAGCATGAACGCCACGCCGTTCGGCTCGTTCTCCGCGGCGGCGAGGATGCGCCGCGCCTCGTCGACCGTCAGCGGCTCGATGTCGGGCGGGTCGTAGCGCGGCGTGTGGGCGAGGGTCACGGGGTTGCGCGGGAGGCGCCGACGTCGGACCGCGTCGTTGAGTGCCTTGTTGAGCGTCCGGCGGACCTGGTGGACCGTCCCAACGTTGAGCCCGCTCGCCAGCAGCACGGCGTACAGGTGCTCGATGTGCTCGGGCTGGAGAGCGTCGAGGCGGTGCTTCCCGATGGTCGGGTTGATGTGGCGATAGACGTCGACCGTGTAGCCGGACAGGGTGCTCGGTCGCACGCGGAGCGACGTCGCGCTCAGCCACTCGGTGAGCCAGGTCTCCAGCCGCGGCGAACGCCCGGCCGGCAGCGCCGACTGATCGGTTCGCTGCCGCTCCAGCTCGCGGACCTTGCGGACCACCTCCGCCCGGGTCGCGCCCGTGCGCTTGCGCCGGTCGGGCGAGCCGTCGGGCCGGATGCCCATCGTCACGAAGCCGTACCAGCGCCCGTCGTTGCCCTGGAAGATCGCCGAGCGCTGGTTCCCCGCCCGGGTGCCCATCGGGTCACGGCTCCTGCGCCCGCTGCTCGCGACGGCACCTCTCGACGAAGTCGCTCAGGCAGTCGGCGGGCACGCGCCGCAGCCGCCCGATGTGGACGGTCTCGATCGCGCCACTGTTGATGAGCTCGTACACCGTGCTGCGGCCCACGGACAGGCAGCGCGCGGCGTCGGTGATGCTGAGCATGACGCGCGGGGTCGGGATGATCTGGATGTCAGTCATGGCTGTTCTCCTTCTCGGTCGGGTTGGGTTGCGTTCGTCAGAGCCCGGCCACCGGTCCATCGGCGGACGACGGCGGCGCGAGGGTCAAGCGGCGCAGCACGATCGGGCGGCCGGCGTAGGCGCATCCTCCGCCCTTGGATTCCGCGCTCATGGGCGCGGCCTTGGGCATCTTCACCCGGTCAGGGTCGAGGACGTCCTCAAGCGGCTGTGCCACGCTGCACGCGACATCTGGCTGCAATGATTGGACGGTCGACATGGCTGAGACCAAGCCTGGTTGGTACGACGACGGGTCCGGCACCGTGCGGTGGTTCGACGGTCAGACCTGGACCGACGCCGTGCAACCGCCGACCGCGCGTCCTGGGGGGCTGAGCGGCGTGATCGCCAGAATCGAGGCAGACGCCGTGTCCGGCGCTCAGCCGCGGCCCGCTTCCGGGGGCGCCAACTACGTAGTCCTCCAGGTGATCCTCAAGGAGAAGCTCTGGGGAACGGGTTCGGGCAACCTCACGGAGCTCGAGAAGGCGCTCAACGCACAAGCGGCGCTGGGGTACCGGCTCCACACGATCACGACGGCGGCGTCGGGGAGCAAGGGCCTCGCGGGCGGTGACCGGATCCAGGCGACGATGGTCTTCGAAAGGATCTCGTAGACCGCGGGTGGCGTGCCCGCACCGGTCCGCCGGCAACCCCGGCACGCCAAACGCACTCGCCGCGGGACCTTGCACTGATAGGACGGGCTCAGCTTCCAGCGTCGGACAGACTGAGGACTTCGATGAGCGCAGCCCTGGCGAGGATGGCGGCAGTGTGGGCCCTTGTGGTCGTCGTCTCGGCGGTCACCGGATGCACGACGGCGGATGACACCCCCAGTCCGGACAGCACCTCGGCCTCGTCGTCGCCATCGACCGGGCCGGACCCGCCCTCCCCGCCAGTGCAGCCTCCACCCGGCCCGCTAGAGACGTACCTCGGCTTCTCCGACGAGCTGGACTCGCCGGAGACGATCGCCGCCAGAGTCACGTGGCGCGAGAACCTCACCGCCACCTGCATGGCCGCCGAGGGCTTCGAGTACATCCCCGTGGTCCCGACACCCGAGGACATCGAGTTCGAGGAGGGGCCACTGCCCGGCACCCCTGAGTACGTCGAGCAGTACGGGTACGGCATCTGGAAGCCGCCGAGCACGAGCGGCGGCTACCACTGGGAGAAAGGTGTTGACCCGAACGAGGCGCTGGTGGCGGCCATGAGTGATGCCGGGCGCGCCGCCTACGAGACCGCACTCCTGGGCCCGGTCGTCAGCGAGAACCCCGACGACGGTTCGGTGATGCGCGAGGGCGGCTGCTCCAGCGCCGCCGACACGCCCATGGGCGACGACGTGGCTTACCTCGTCACCGTGCGGCGCGAGGCCATGGCGTTCCTCTCGACCATCGACCAGGACACCCGGTTCGCCGACGTCGATGCCTCCTGGGCCTCGTGCATGGCTGACGCCGGCTTCGGGGACCGGTCACCGCGCGCAGCTCAGGAACGCATCCAGCAGGAGCACCTCGCGGCGTCCGTCGACGGCGTCGCGCCGGGCGGCTCAGTCGTCACCGACGGCGCCACCGAGGAGCGCCGCGTCGCCGTCGCAGACCTCCAGTGCCGAGACGCGACAGACTGGACAGCCCGCCACCGAGCCGTCGAGCTCGAGCTCCAGCAGGAGTACGTCGACGCCCACCTGGCGGAGCTCGAGGCCCTCGTCGATGCGATGGCGCCGCGCACCGACTGACGGCATGCGCAGCAGACCGGGCACGACTCCTCCATGGCCAGCGAGGACTGCGGTCTCATTCGGCGAAAGACACCCCGTCGTCGCAGTGGCGGGACATGACGACGTCGCGACAGCCGATCTGGGCACACCCGTCGCGATGTCGACGACGTACGTCCGGTCCTTGCCGTACCCGACGCCAGTCTCGTGTCTCGAGCTCGCCGATGGCCGATGGATCGGCTGCAACCGGCGCTGGCTGGAGTCGCACCGCGGGCAACGCCAACAGGACGCGGGGTCGAGCGGGACGCGCCGAACCAGCTGGCCCTCGGCTCCCGGTTGCGACGCGCGGCATGCGACACGAGGGTTGCAGGAACCCGACGGCCGGGCCCGGACGTCGCAGGACGCCCTCTGGAGGTCGCGGTGGCCAGGTCGCCGAACACGCCTCCCGTCCCCCGCCGGCGCCGGGCTTCGATGCTGGCCGCCGCCATCATCGGGTTCGGCGCGATGGCCGCTGTCGACGAGATCGTCTTCCACCAGCTGCTGGCGTGGCACCACCTGTACGACCGTTCCTCCAGCCGTATCGCCCTGATGTCGGACGGGCTCCTGCATGCCGCCGACCTGCTCCTCGTCGTCGGTGGCTTCTACTGGTTCGCGGAGCTGCGACGTCGTCGCTGTCTGGCGCCCCGCTCGGCGTGGGCCGGGGCCTTCCTGGGCCTCGGCGGCTTCCAGCTGTTCGACGGGGTCGTCAACCACAAGGTGCTGCGCGTGCACCAGATCCGCTACGACGTCGATCTCGTGCCCTACGACCTTGCGTGGAACGGTGCTGCGGTCGTGCTTCTGCTGATCGGGCTGGTCCTCGCCGCGCGCAGCCGCGACGAGGGCGAGGTCCCGTCCATAGACAGGCGCCCGTGACCCGTTGCCTCGCTCGTCGTCAGGAGAACGACTCCACCCACGCATCGAGCTCAGCCCGGTGCCCGTCGACGTACTCCTGCTGGAGCCGGTCGCGCGCCTCGCGCCAGACGGCGTCGTAGCCGGCGGCCGCCCGGCAGTCCCAGTCGGCCGTTGCCAGGGCAGCCTCCTTCGCCGCGAGGTCCGCCTGCCCGGCAACTCCGCCGTCCGCGTCCTCGGCTCCGAGCATGGGCTCAGCGGCGATGGCGTCGTTGAAGGCCATCCAGCTGTCCCACGCCGCCTGCTCGGCGTCGGCGGGAGTGGCGAACCCGGGGTGCCCGGCGTCCGACATGCAGTCCGACCACTGGTTCGCCGCGCGCGCGACGGCGGGGTCCATCGGCGCCGCCTCGGCGTCGATCCGCGCGATCTCGTCCTCGAGGGCGGCACGGACCGGGTCCTCGTCGGGGTCACCCCAGACCTCGTTCCTGGCCGCGCCGAAGCAGCCACCCAGACCACCGCCACCCTCGGACGACTCCTCCTCTATCCCCTCGCCCCACATCGCGACCTGGTAGGCGGCGAGCTCCTCGGGGCTCATCGCCGCCATGAGCTCGTCGTTGGGGTTCGGGCCGGGCGCGCCCTCGGAGCTCATGCCCTCGGGCAGGGCCGCGAACCCGTACCCGAACTGCTCGGCGAACTCGTGTGACCCCGGGGGCGGGTCGATCTCCGACGTCTCGACGTGCTGGTAGCCCGAGGTGTCCGGCACGTACTCGAACCCTTGCTCGGCCATGCACCCGGCGATGCTCTCCTCCATGCGGAGGGCAGCCTGCGCCGCATCGTCCGCTGTGAAGCCGAGAGCAGACTCGAGGTACACCTTTGCCGGCCCCGGAGTCGAGGTGGGGCTGGGCTCCTCCGTCGCCTCGGGGCTGCAGCCGGCCGCCGCCGCGAGAAGGACGACCCCGACCGTCGCGATCGCACCACGCACCAGCTCAGCCTCCTCGACGGCTCGGCGGGGGACCACGGCGCCGGCGGCCGTGGCTGAGCGAGCCCAGCTCCGTCATCCTGCACGACGAGCGCGCGTCGCCCCCGCCATTCGGCGTTCCGGGCCGCGCAGACCGCGCGTCGTCTCAGCGGGTGCGCCCCTCCCGGAGCATCTCGACGGTCTTGGCGACCCTGTCCGCGCGAGTCGTCTCACGCTTCGCCTCGGCGATCCAGCGCACGAACTCCTTGCGGTGCGAAGGAGCCAGGCCGGCGAACCGGTCCTGGGCGACCTGGTCGGCCGCGAGCGCCGCGGCGAGGTCGTCCGGCACCTCGACGGTCCGCTCGCCCTCGTCGATCGAGATCTCCACCTCGTACGTCCCGCCGATCTCCACGCCCGCCTCGGCCCGGGCCGCCTTGGCGAGCCCGATCATGTTCTCGCCGCCCATCCGCGCGAGCCGCAGGGAGAGCTTCACGCCGTTGACGGCGACCGTCACGGGGAAGGCCTTCCTCCCGCCGCCGATGCCGGCCGCCTGCTCGTCGGTGAGGATGAACGCGCCGGCGGGCCCGCGCGCCTCGAGCGGCAGCGTCGTGTGCAGAGGTTCCGTCATGGGGCGACGGTAGCCAGCGACGACGACGGCGCCTAGCCTCCGACCGCGAGCCACCGCTCACGGAAGCACGACGAAGGGCCCGGACACACGGCCCGAGCCTTCGTCGTCTCCTCAGCGTCTCGCCGCGGGCCGTGGGACCCGGCGCAGCGGCCGGGTCCCACACCCCGCGATGGACTACAGCTGCGCGAACCGGAACAGGAACGCCGCCATGGCCTGACGCTCGATCGCCGCCCGCGAACGGAACGTGCCGTCCGGGAACCCGGTCGTCACACCCTCCGCCGCGAGCCAGGTGATCTCCTTGTAGAAGGGGTCACTCGGCCGCACGTCGTCGAACGGGCTCACCGCGGGCGGGGTGAACTCCGGCTCCGCGGCGAACCGGTAGAGGAAGGCAGCCATCGCCTGACGCTCGATCGGCGCCGCGGGACGGAAGGTGCCGTCCGCGAACCCGGTCGTCACACCCTCCGCCGCGAGCCAGGTGATCTCCTTGTAGAAGGGGTCACTCGGCCGCACGTCGTCGAACGGGCTCACCGCGGGCGGGGTGAAGGCCGGCTCCCCGGCGTACCGGTAGAGGAACGCGGCCATCGCCTGACGCTCGATCGGTGCGAGCCCACGGAACGTCCCGTCGGGGAAGCCCGTGGTCACGCCCTGCTCGGCGAGCCACGTGATCTCCTCGTAGAACGGGTGCCCGGCCGCGACGTCGGAGAACGTCGGGGCGTCGGGCACGTCGCCGATGCGCAGCGCGTCGACCATCACCGCGCCCGAGGTGACCGAAGCGTCCAGCTGGAGGGCCAGGCCGTGGACGGACGACAGGGTCAGCCCGTTGTCCGGCGCGCCTGCCGGCTGGTCCGCCGACCGCTCGAACGCGTCGAACGGGATCGTCACCTGCTGCCAGCCATCGCTGTCGTCCACGAAGGTGGCCTCGAACCGCTCCGCGGTGTCCGGCGCCTGCTCGACCTGGATGTAGTCGATCAGGTAGGACGCCGGCAGCTGGAGCTCCGGGTCGATGGTGCCGCCGAAGTTCCCGCCGATCGCCATGTTGGCGATCAGGAAGAACGGGTGGTCGAACACCCACTCGCCCGAGAGGTCCGCCGGGGTCACCGAGCCGAACGGCTCACCGTCGAGGAGCCAGGTGATGCGGTCCGGCTCCCACTCTACGCCGTAGGTGTGGAACTCGTCGGAGAACGCCACACCGCTGGTCCGCGGGCAGGTGGTCGCTGCACCGGCGTCGTCGAGGCACACCTTCCGCCCGACCGACTGGCCACCGGAGTAGCCCGGGCCGTGGACCGTGCCGAAGCTCTCCCACGGACGGCCGTTGTCGCCCTCGACGTGCTCCATGATGTCGATCTCGCCGGTCTGCGGCCATCCGACCTCGTGGAAGTCGTTGCCGAGCGTCCAGAAGGCCGGCCACAGGCCCTCACCGGACGGCACCTTGAGGCGAGCCTCGATGCGGCCGTAGAGGAACTCCTGCTTGCCCTGCGTGGCGATGCGCGCAGAGGTGTACCCGCACGGGGCGCCGTTGGTCGAGCACCACAGCGACTCGTCGGTGTTCGGCCGCAGCTCGATCTCGAGGTTGCCCTCGCCGTCCTGCCAGACGTTCTGCGAGCCCGGCGTGTAGTACTGGTGCTCGGCGTTGCCCCAGCCCCAGCCACCGGTCTCGTTCGACCAGGACGTCGGGTCGACCGGCGTACCGGCCGCGCCGTCGAAGTCGTCGCGGTAGACGACCTCCGTCCAGCCGTCGGGACCCGGGTCCGGCGCGGAGTCGTCGCGCAGGGCGACCGTGACCGGCTCGCCGCTGCCCGTACCCCGGTACCAGAACGTCAGGCCCTCCTCGGCCGACCAGTCCTGGGGCTCCGCGAAGTCCCGGCGGAGCTCCGCACCCGCACCGGTGACGGTGAGCTCGCCGACACCCTCGTCGGCCGCCTGGCCGGGGTAGGCGTCGTCGCTGCCGCCGAGGACGCGGACGCCCTCGAGCGTCGCGTTGTCCGTCCGCCAGAGGCCGAGCGGCCCCTCGAAGTCCTCGACGAGACGCGGGTCCTCGGCGTCGTCGTCCGCGATGCTGATGCTCGCTGAGCGGGCGAAGCCGCTGATGTCCGCACCGGTCGCCTCGGACAGCAGCACCTGCACGCTCTCGGCGAGCTCGTGCTTGGCGTCCTCGGTCGTCTGCACCGCGAACGTCGCGAGCGTCTCACCCGGGGCGAAGGTGAGGGTGCCGGTAACCGCGGTGTAGTCCCGGCCGGCGACGGCGGCGCCGTCCTCGGTCTGGGTGCGGTCGGCGCTCTCGGTGGTCGCGTAGTCCACGGAGACCGGCTGGTCCGACGGCCGGCTCAGCGTGACACGCACCGTCGTCGCGTCGCCCTCGGTCACGGAGTACGTGCCGCGGTCGAAGCCCACGAGGAGCGGGACGTCGTCCAGGCTGTCGCCCCACAGGGCGATGCGGTCGAGGAAGTACACCTCAGCACCGTCGGTCGACGCCGGGCCGAAGGCCCAGCCGTGCACCTCGTCCAGGGTGAGGCCGTCGTTCGGCGCACCGTTGCCGATCTCCTTGCGGCTGAAGTCGGCCCACTCGAGCTCGACGAAGCGCCAGCCGACGACGTCGTCGGTCAGGGATGCGCTCCAGCGCTCGGCGTCGTCGCGGGTCGAGCCGGGCGCCCGGTTCTCGACGATGTCGAAGTAGAGGTTCTCGCCCGAGCCGTCGCCCTGGAACCAGAAGTTGACGCCCTGGAACCCGGACCAGTCCTGAGTCACCCACTCACCGTCGGCGTCGAAGCCGCGGGAGACGCCGGCCCACGCGCCGCCCGGCACGTTCGCGTCGAGCTGGAGCACCTGGGTGCCGTCCTCCGCGCCCGGCCGCGTGTCGGCCGGAGCCGCGGCGGTGAGGCTGGCGTACGAGCCGCCGCCGTTGCCGCCGTAGGCGGTGAACCCGATGCCGACGCCGTTCGGGTCGGTGCCGCTGGGCAGCTCGGCGTACTCGAACTCGTCGAGCACCGTCTCCGGGACCGTGAGCGAGACGTCCTCGAGGTAGAAGGTGCGCTCGGTGGCCGCGGCGGTGATGCCGAAGGCCCAGCCGTGCATCGCCGACAGGGTCAGGCCGTCGTTGGGAGCGCCGTTGCCGACGTCCTTGCGCGTGAACGCGCTGAAGGGCAGCTCGACGTAGCGCCAGCCCAGCGTGTCGTCCGTGAACGTGGTGCTGTAGCGGCCCGCGTCGTCCGTCGTCGAGTCAGGGTTGCGGTTGTCGAGGATGTCGACGAACAGCGACGTCCCGGTGTTCTGGCCGTACAGCCAGAAGCTGATGCCGTCGAAGCGGCTCCAGTCCTGCGGCGTCCAGACCGTGCCCGACTCGTCGGACAGCTTGTGCGTGAACCCGGCGTAGGACGGAGCGGTTAGGCGTGCCCGCACCACGGTGTCATCAGCGGCGCCACCCGGGATCGCGACGGGCGGCGCGACCTCGTCGATCAGCGACTGCGCGTTCGGGTCGGTGAAGGTCTCGAAGCCGGGGTCCGTGGGGGCGTCGCCGCGGGCGGGCAGCGTGCCTCCGTGGTCGAAGCCCTCGACGAGGCGCACGTTGTCCCACACCTCGGAGGCCGGGGCTGCGTCGTCGTCGCGGACGGTGACGCGGACCGTGGTCGTGCCGAGCGTCGCGCCGCTCGGCGCGGAGAGGGTCAGCGTCAACGTCTCGTTGCCCTCGACCTCGGCGTCCTGCGCGGTGGCGAGGTCGACGGTCTTCGTCGTCTCACCGGGCGCGAACGTGAGGGTCGAGCTGACGGCCGTGTAGTCGGCGCCCGCGGTGGCCCCGTCGTCCGCCGAGGCGACGTCGACCGTGACCGTCGACTCCGACGCGACGTTGAGCCGCACGGTCAGCGGCAGGGTGCCGCCCTCGGTGACGCTCGCGGTCGGGACGGAGAACCCGACGCTGGGGGTCACCGCGCCGCCCGAGTAGAGCGCCAGGTCGTCGAAGGCCCACGTGGTGGTGCCGCTGACGACCGGGAAGATGTACCCCCGGATCTTGTCGAGGTCGAGCACGCCGTTCCCCGGGGCGGGCTGGTAGTCCGTCGCCGCCTGGTAGCCGGCGAACGGCAGCTGGACGAGCCTCCAGCCCGTCCAGTTGTCGGTGAGGACGACGTCGAACCGCTCGCCCTCCGCGCCCGCGTTGTCCTCGAGGAGCTCCGACTGCAGCACGGCGCCGCTGTTGGTGCCGTGCATCCAGAACTGCAGGCCGTCGAAGTCGCTCCAGTCCTGCACCGACGACAGGTTCTCGCCGAACCCGGCCCAACCCGTGGGGACGTTCACGCCCACGGACAGGATGTTGTTCGGACCGGCCTGGTCGGGGCGCGAGCGGTCGGCGCCGGCCTCGATCGTGACGACGTCGAAGCCGGCGCCCGCGCCGCCGCCGTTGTACACGTAGAAGGTCGTGGGCGGGTCGTCAGACCCTTCGAAGTCCGCCAGGGTCGACACGGCGGCCGCAGCCGGCGTGGCGATCACCATCGTGAGGAGGGTTGCCGGGACGAGCGCCGCGGCGAGCCATGGTCGAGCTGTCACGTGTCTCCGCCTTTGGAGTCGGTGCAGGGGGGAGGGT